>JAABVA010005982.1_pt1 | contig 10866 bp, 11 predicted proteins | sample 5560331 | NCBI WGS metagenome assembly JAABVA01 (sample SAMN12812661, study PRJNA571458) | rock metagenome | isolation source: Antarctica rocks | place: Antarctica: Victoria Land, Mt New Zealand sud | collected 2016-01-07 | reverse complement strand
CGCGCAACTGCTCCTGCACGGCTGCCGCGGAACTCACCGCGCAGTACTCCCCCAGCCAGGCCAGCGCTGCCCGCAGCAGCACCACCGCGAACAGGACCGACAACGGCACCCGCACCGCGTCGAGGCCCTGGCCTCCGGCCACGCGGGTGACCACCACGGCAAGAGCCAGCGCCTGGACGATCGTGGTGGCTGCCTGTGCGATGCCGATGACCGCGGCACGCAGGATTGCGCCCCGCGCGGCACGGGCGTGGCGCAGCAGTCGCGGATCCAGCGGTCCCTTGGCCATCGCTTCAGTGCTCCGCGGCAGCAGCGTCGACCCGCGGATCGCCGAGCCGATGACGGAACACCCAGTAGCTCCACGCCTGGTACGCCAGCACCCCGGGTAAGACCACGATCCCGGCGACGGTGAGCAGCTGCAGCGCCGACGGTGAGGCCGCGGCCGCGGACAGGCTCAGCGAGAAGCCGGGGTCCACAGTGGAGGGCAACACGACGGGCAGGTGCAGCGTGAACACCGCGGCCACGATCAGGGCGACGGCGGCACTCGAGCCGGCAAAGGCCCAGCCGTCGCGAGCGGCGCGCGCCGCGAGCACGGACAGCCCCACCGCCAGCGCAGCGGCGAGCAGCAACGGCCGCATGCTCAGCACGGCAAGCCCGCCCACACCCGCCAGGATCACCGGACCACCCCGGCGCAGCAGCCGGGTGGCGCGAAGGCGGAGCACGCCGGTGGTCCGCAGGCCAAGGAACGCCGAACCCTGCCAAAGGGCGAGCAGCACACCGGCGGCCGCGCCGAGGGCCACGTCGCCGTGCAGCATCGGGCCGATGGTGCGCAGCAGTCCCCCGCCGGTGACCTCCCCCGTGGCCCCGATGGGCAGACCCCGCGCCAGGACGGCGAGCACCGCACCCCAGAGTGCCGCCACCGCCAGCGAGGACACCTCCAGCACCGTGCTCCACCGCCGCCGCCATCCGGCGCCGTCCTGCTTGCCCCGGAACTCCAGCGCCACCCCGCGGAAGGCCAGCGCCAGCAGGATCGCCACCATCGGCAGCGCCAGGCTGGAGAGCATGCCCGCGTACCAGAGCGGGAACGCGCCGAAGGTGGCGCCGATCGCAGCGACCAGCCACACCTCGTTGCCGTCCCACATCGGACCGATCGTCCGAAGCACCGCGGAGCGTTCGTCCTCGTCGTGGCCGAGCAACCGGTGCAGCGCGCCGACGCCGAAGTCGAAGCCCTCCAGGACGAAGAACAGCACCCAGCACAGCAGCACCAGGCCGAACCAGAGTGCGGCGAGGTTGACACCACCCCAGTGGAAATCCTGCATGACGTCTCCTCTCACCAGCTGACGAGTAGTCGCTCGTCGACGTCGCCGTGCTCCTGCGCAGGTTCGCGCGGCTCGGCAAGCTCAGCGCGGGACAGCCGGACGACCAAGCGCACGTAGGCGATGGCGAGCACGCCGTAGACCACGGTGAACGCCGTCAGCGAGGCGATCACCTCGGCAGCCGTGGTACCCGGGGAGACCCCGTCGGCGGTACGGAACAGTCCGAACACCAACCAGGGCTGACGAGCCGTCTCGGTGAACAACCACCCGGTGGAGTTGGCCAGCAGCGGCAACGCGGGCAGCACGGGCACGAACCAGGCCAGCACGCGGGCCACCGGGATTCCCACGAAGCGACTCTGCGTGCCCAGTGTTCGACCGCCGCGGGTCAGCCAGAGCACCAGGACGGCGATGGCCATCGCGGCCATGCCGAATCCGATCATCGCCCGGAAGGACCAGAAGGCCACCTAGATCTGCGGCGAATACACCCCGGGACCGAACTGTTCGGTGTACTGCTGCTGGAGGTTGTCGATGCCCTGCACCGGGGTGGTGAACGAGTCGCTGACCAGGAACGACGGAATCTCCAGTCCCCACGCGGGCCTGCCGTCGCTGAACCAGGTGAAGACCGAGAAGGGAGCGCCGGTGGTGGTGGCGTACAACGACTCGGCTGCTGCCATTTTCATCGGCTGCACCTGGGCGATCAGCTTGCCCCGCAAGTCCCCGGTGACGGCGGTGGCCAGCCCGGACAGCGCCGTGGTCCATGCCCCCAGCCGCAGCAGGATCCGGGACTCCCGCTGCGCCCGGCTGCCGCGCAGGGTGTGGTGCAGCCCGATGGCCAGCAACATCGCCCCGCCGACGAGGAAGGCACCGGCCACGGTGTGCGGAAAGGCATGGGTGTTCACGGGGTTGCTGAGCAGCACGGCGAAGGAGTCCAGCCGCGCCCGGCGCGTCACCGGGTCGATGGAGTAGCCCACCGGGTTCTGCATGAAGGCGTTGGCGGCTAGGATGACGAACCCGGAGATCAAGGTGCCGACGGCCACCGTCCAGATCGTGGCCAGGTGCACGCCGCGGGGCAGTCGGTCCCACCCGAAGAACCACAGCCCCAGAAAGGTCGCCTCGAGGAAGAAGGCCAGCAGTCCCTCCACCGCCAGGGTGGGGCCGAAGACGTCCCCGTAGAAGCGGGCGAAGTCGCTCCACGCCAGACCGAACTGGAACTCCTGCACCAGGCCCGTCACCACGCCGACCACGAAGGTGACCAGCAGCAACTTGCCACTGAACTTGGTCAGCCGCAGGTAGGCCGGATCCTTGGTCCGCAACCACGCGCTCTGCAGCAGGGCGGTCAATGTGGCCAGGCTGATCGAAGCCGGCACGAACAGGTAGTGGTAGATCGTGGTGATCCCGAACTGCCACCGGGCCAGACCGCTTGCATCCATCGCGCGCCTCCACGCTCCTGACAACCAGCCCGTCTACTACGCACCGTCGTATCTACGACATACTGTAGTACGCAATGCTGTCGTAGACCACGTAAGGTGGGTCACGTGGCCACCCTGGGAGAGCTCGAACGCGCCGTGATGGACCACCTCTGGGCGGCAGGCGAGCGACAGACGGTTCGCCAGGTGCACGAGGCGCTGGGCCCGCAACGGGACCTCGCGTACACCACGGTGATGACCGTGCTGCAGCGGCTGGCCAAGAAATCCCTGCTCGTGCAGGAACGCGCCGAACGCGCCTACCGCTACTCCCCCACGCGCAGCCGCGACGCCCTCATCGCTGAGCTGATGGTCGATGCCCTGCAGCAGGCCGAGGCCGCGGGCGGACGGGAGGCCGCGCTGGTCAATTTCGTCGAGCGGGTGACCCCGGACGAGGCGGCGGCCTTGCGGGCGGCGCTCGCGCGGCTGGACGGATCCGCGGAGCCAGCGTGAGCCCCGTCCCGGCGCTGGTTCTCGGCCTGCTGGCCCTGTTGCTGGCCGGGCCGGTGCCGGCCGTGCTGGCCCGGGCGCGTTGGCCGTTGCAGGCGCCTCGGGCCGCCGTGGTGCTGTGGCAGGCGGTGGCGCTGGCCGCCGTCCTCGCCGCATTCGGATGTGGCCTGGCCATCGCGAGCCGGCTGCTGGTTCCCGACGCCGACGGGCGGCCCACCACCGGACCCGCGCGGGAGATCGACGCCCTCGGCGTGCCGCTGTGGAGCCTGTACCTGGTGGCGCTGGCCCTCACCCTGCTCGTCGGTGGGCGGCTGACGGTGACGCTGGTGCAGGTGGCGGTACGCACCCGCAGGCGCAGGGCCTGGCACCGGAACCTGGTGGACCTGCTCGACCAGGTCGACATCCCCACCCCGCAGGGCCGGACGACCGACCTGCGCGTCCTGCAGGCGGCCGCTCCGATGGCGTACTGCCTGCCGGGACTGCGGTCGCGGGTGGTGGTCAGCGACGGGATGCTCACCGCCCTGCCCGCGGAGGAGGTGCGGGCCATCCTGCTGCACGAACGAGCGCACCTGCGGGCCAGGCACGACCTCGTGCTGGAGGCGTTCACCACCGTGCATCAGGCCTTTCCCCGCCTGGTGCGCAGTGGTTCGGCCTTGCAGGCGGTGCGCTTGCTCATCGAGCTGCTCGCCGACGACGCCGCGCTCGGGCAGACCGGACCAACGCCGCTGGCCAACGCCTTGGTGGCCTGCGCCAGCGTGCAGGCTCCGGCCGGCGCCCTGGCCGCGGGCGGCACCGGCACGCTGGCCCGGGTGCAGCGCCTGACCCCGGACAGCGCCGCCATCGCGCTGCGGCGCCCCTGGCCTACCTCGCGGCCGCGGCGATCCTCGTGGTACCCACCCTGGCGGTCGCGGTGCCGTGGCTTACCGAGATCAGCCGCCTGCTGAGCCGCTGAGCTCCGCCCCCCCAGTTGGTAGTACTTGCAGTACGCCCAACCCGGCCGCATGGCGTCTGCAACCGCTACCAACTTGCCCCCGCGGCAGCCCGGTACGTCCCGCGGCCCCTGGGCAGCCGCCAATCCCGCCCGTGCGCCGAGGCCGTGCCGCTCTAGCATGGTCAACGAGTGTTCACCGACCACTGAGGAGTCTCGATGCGCGCGGCAGTCCGCTGGACCCTGCAACACGGCTTGCCCCGAGCACTCATGCGCGGCGCCGCGCGGGCCGGCGATCCCCAGGCCCGGCTCATCGTGGACCCGAGGACCCAGGAGGACCCGTTCGCGCTGCACGACGAGATCCGCGCCCGTGGCCCGGTCGTCCGCGGACGCCTCACCTACATCACGGCCACCCACGAGGTCGTTCGCGAGGTGCTGCGCAGCGACGACTTCCGGGTCGGGAACATCTCGGCCGCCTTTCCCCGTCCGCTCAACCACCTCCACGAGTGGTCGCTGGACGCGAAGGTCCTGCATCCCATCGCGCCCCCGTCCCTGCTCGCCGTGGAGCCGCCCGAGCACACCCGCTACCGCAGGCAGGTCTCCCGGGTGTTCACCGCCCGCGCCGTGGAGGCGCTGCGCCCGGGCATCGAGGCGGCCGCCGAGACCCTCCTCGACGAACTGGTGGCCGCGGGGCCGGAGACCGCAGTCGACCTGGTGTCGGGGTACGCCACCATGCTTCCGATCACCGTCATCGCGCAGATTCTGGGGGTCCCGGCCGACGAGCGGGCCGAGGTACTCGCCTACGGGGCCGCCGCGGCACCCAGCCTGGACCTCGGCCTGTCCTGGCGGCAGTTTCGCGAGGTCGACCACGCGCTGCGCGGCTTCGACGCGTGGCTGGGCCGCCACCTGCAGCGACTGCGCCAGTCTCCTGGGCAGGACCTGTTGAGCAAGCTGGTCACCCTCACCGATGAGGGGGAACAGCTGTCGGAGATGGAGCTGCGCGCCACGGCCGGGCTGCTGCTGGCCGCCGGCTTCGAGACCACCGTCAACCTGTTGGGCAACGGCACCGAACTCCTGCTGCGCAACCCCGAGCAACGTGCGCTGCTGCAGCAGGACCCCACCGGCTCGCCCAACGCCGTCGAAGAGGTGCTCCGGGTGGAGTCACCGGTACAGCTCACTGCGCGCAGCGCCCTGCGGGACACCGAGCTTGCCGGGGTCGCCATCCCCGCGGGTCAACGCGTGGTCACTCTGCTCGCCGGCGCCAACCGGGATCCGGCGGTGTTCACCGACCCGCACCGCTTCGACGTCCAGCGGCCCAACGCCAAGGAGCACCTGGCGTTCTCCGGTGGACGGCACTTCTGCCTGGACGCCTCGCTGGCGCGGATGGAGGGCGGGATCGGTCTCCGCACCCTCTTCGATCGCTTTCCCGAACTCGCCCTCGCCCCCGGCGGCGTCCGGCGCCGCACCCGGGTGCTGCGCGGGTGGGAGCACCTGCCCGTGATGCTCGGCCGATCGAGCCGCGTGCCCGTCGGATAGTTGATAGGCAAGACACATAGGCTCCGGCCTGCCCCCCTCGCCAGCCCGCCCCAGGAGGACCCGTGAGCACCGCAGCCGACACCACCGGAGCCACACTTCCCGAGCACGTGAATCCGGCGGCGGTCCAAGAGGTGCTCGACGGACAATGGGAGCACGTGCGTAACGGTGCACGCGTGCAACTGGCCGACACCAAGTGGGCGCCGGTGTACGGCGAGGACATCGAGACGGCGCGGGCCCGGATCACCGAACTGGCCCGAGAGCTGGCGAAAACGGGCCAGACCGCCCTCGGCTTCCCGGTGGAGCACGGGGGCGGCGGCGACCTCGGGGCCTCCATCGAGATGGTGGCGTTCATCGACCTGTCCCTGATGGTGAAGGTCGGCGTGCAGTGGGGCCTGTTCGGCGGCGCGGTGCAGGCCCTGGGCACCGAACGCCACCACGCGGAGCTGATCCCGAAGATCATCAGCATGGAGCTGCCTGGCTGCTTCGCGATGACCGAGACCGGTCACGGATCCGACGTGCAACAGCTGCGCACCACCTGCACCTACGACCCGGACACCGAAACCTTCGATCTGCACACCCCGCACGAGGCCGCGCGCAAGGACTACATCGGCAACGCCGCGCGCGACGGGCGCATGGCGGTGGTGTTCGCCCAGCTGATCACCCAGCGCACCCCGCGCGGCGTACACGCCTCGGCCGTGCCGATCCGCGGCGAAGACGGCGCGGCGCTGCCCGGGGTGACGATCATCGACGACGGGTACAAGGAGGGCCTGCTCGGGGTGGACAATGGGCGGCTGTCCTTCGACCACGTCCGGGTGCCGCTCGGCGCGCTGCTGGACCGCTACGGCCAGGTAGCTGCAGACGGCACGTATTCCTCGCCGATCGAGAGCGAGACCGGCCGCTTCTTCACCATGCTCGGCACGCTGGTGCGGGGCCGCGTCAGCGTGGGCGGAGCGGCCGGCAGCGCCACGAAGGTGGCGTTGAACATCGCCGTCCGATACGGCGAGACCCGCAGGCAGTTCAGCGCACCCGGCGACGAGCGGGAGGTGGTGCTGCTGGACTACCTCGCCCATCAGCGCAAGTTGCTGCCGGCCTTGGCGACGAGCTACGCCCTGCACTTCGCGCAGGAGGAACTCACCGTCATGATGCACGAGGTGCTCGGGTCGTCCACAGTGGACACCGAGCGGCAACGCGAGCTCGAGTCGCGGGCGGCGGGGATGAAGGCGGCCAACACCTGGCACGCCAACCGCACCATCGCGCTGTGCCGCGAGGCGTGCGGGGGCGCCGGCTACCTCGCGGAGAACCAGCTGCCGCTGCTCAAGTCCGACATCGACGTGTTCACCACCTTCGAGGGTGACAACACCGTCCTCATGCAGCTCGTGGCCAAGGGGCTGCTCACCGGCTTCCAGGACGACTTCGGCGACCTGTCCGGATGGGGCAAGGTGCAGTTCGCCGCCGATCGGGTGGTGGGCACCGTGCTGGAGCGCACCGCGGCGCGCAGCCTGATCCAGCGGCTGATCGAGGCGGTGCCCAGCAATACCGAGGAGACGTTTATCCGGGACCGTGGGTGGCAGTTGGCCACGCTGGAGGACCGGGAGGAGCACGTCCTGGAAGGAGTAGTCAACCGGCTCCGGCACGCCGCCGACGAGGACACCGACGCCTTCGAGGTCTTCAACGACGCCCAGGACCACGTGCTGCGCACGGCCCAGGTGCACGTCGAGCGCTATGTACTGGAGTCCTTCGTCGCGGCCATCGACCGCTGCACCGATCCGGACGCGTCCGCGCTGCTCAACCGGCTGTGCGACCTGTACGCGCTGCACACGATCGAGCAGGACAAGGGCTGGTTCCTCGAGCACGGCCGGCTCACCCCGACGCGCAGCAAGGCGGTCACCGCCACGGTGAACGAGCTGTGCAAGGAGCTGCGTCCCTACGCACGCACGCTGGTGGACGCCTTCGCCATTCCCGACGAGTGGCTCAACTGCGCCATCCTCGACGAGGAGCCGGCGCGCCAGGATGCCATGTGGCAGGAGGACTCTCGGCTCCGAAAGGGCGCGCGCCCCGGCGCGGAGGACACCGCCAGCGAGGTGCAGGTGGCCCCCGGGCAGTGACCAGCGCCGACCTCGCAGTCGGCGAGGTCACACTCGGCGAACCCCGCGGCAGCGTCGCTCTCGCGTAGGGTGGAGCAGGCCGCACTCGCGGTAGCTCATACCCACCGGCACACTTCGCGCGTCAGCACTGCGCAGACGCGTGTGTGCCTGGCTCGTCTGTTCGCGTGCTGCATGACAGCTCCCGCTCCGCGACGCGCCGCTGTCTCGGAGAGGTATTCCGTGTCTCACGCTGTCCTGAACCCCCCGCTCGGTGAAGATTCACCCAGTTCCGAACCCGCCAATGAAGACGTTGCCACCTTCGCCGCCCTGGGACTGCCCACCGCGCTGGTGACGGCATTGGCCAAGAACGGGATCACCGTGCCCTCGGGCATCCAGGCCGCCGCCCTGCCGGACGCGCTGGCCGGCCGCAACGTCCTCGGCCGCGCGCAGACCGGCTCCGGCAAGACCCTGACCTTCGGCCTGCCGATCCTGAACCACCTGGCCTACGGTGCCAATGCCCGACGCGCAGCCGCCAAGCGCCCGCGGGCCCTGGTTCTGGTGCCCACCAGGGAACTGGCCTTCCAGGTGGTGGAGTCCCTGACCCCCTACGCCGAGGCCCTCGGGCTGTCGGTGCGGGCCGCGGTGGGAGGTACCCCGTTCGGCCGCCAGGCCGACCAGTTGCGCCGTGGAGTCGACGTCCTCGTCGCGACCCCGGGCCGCATCGGCGACCACCTGCGCCAGGGCACCTGCGTGCTCGACGCCGTACAGATCACCGCACTGGACGAGGCCGACCAGATGACGGACCTCGGTTTTCTGCCCGAGGTGCGCGCGCTGCTCGGCGCCACCCCGGCCGACGGCCAGCGGATGATGTTCTCGGCCACGCTGGACCGGGAGATCCAATCGATCGTCCGGCAGTTCCTGCCCGAGCACGTCGAGCACTCCACCCAGGACGCGACGGCCAGCGTGGACACCATGGAGCACCACGTGCTGCTGGTCGACCGTGGCCAGAAGGACGCCGTGCTGGCGGAGATCGGTGCCCGGTCCGGACGCACCATCATGTTCGCCCGCACCAAGCTCGGCGTCGAGGGCATCACCGACCGGCTGCGCGCGGTGGGCATCAGCGCCGAGTCGCTGCACGGCGGCAAGGCGCAGAACCAGCGCACGCGGGTGCTCGACCGCTTCCGCAAGGGCCGCACCCCCGTCCTGGTGGCCACGGACGTAGCGGCCCGCGGCATTCACGTCGACGGAGTCAGCCTCGTCGTGCACGTGGACCCGCCCGCCGACGCCAAGGACTACCTGCACCGGGCCGGCCGCACCGCCCGCGCCGGCGAGTCCGGCACCGTGGTGACCATCGTGCTGCCCAACCAACGGCGCACCGTGCGGCGGATGACCGGCATCGCCGGAATCGACCCCAAGGCCACCCGGGTGACCCCCGGCTCGGCCGAGCTCACCGAGATCACCGGCGCAAGTACGCCGAGCGGCATCGCGCTGCCGGCCCAGGAGAAGGAGCGTGAGCGGCCCCGCAGCGGTGGTTACCAGGGCAGGGCGCCGCGTTCCGGTGGCTACCAGGGTTCCCGCGAGGGGGGTCGCGGTCCGCGTCGTGAGGGCGGCTACCAGCGCGAGGGCGGCTTCAACCAGGGCGGACCCCGGCGCAGCGCCGGCAGCAGTGCGGCCCCCCGCCACGACGGCCCGACCGCGCGTCCCGCACCCACCCGTCACGAGTCCGGAACGGGCGGTTTCCGCAGCCGTACCGCTCGCCGCACCTACGATGGCTTTGACGGACCGGCACGCACTCCCGAGAACTGAGGAAACACGATGGCTTCACTCTTCGACAAGGCCGCTGCGTTCGTTCGCAGTCCCAAGGGTCAACGGATGATGAACCAGGCTGCCGCCAAGGGCAAGCAGTTCGCCAGCAAACCGGAGAACAAGCAGAAGATCGACCGCGCTGTCGCGAAGGGCAAGTCGTTGGCGGCCAAGCCGGAGAACCAGCAGCGGATTGAGCAGATCCGGCAGCGATTCAACAAGCGCGGCGGCACCCACTAGGCCGCCCTCCCTCGCCAAGTTGTGCATCTTGGCACGCCCAGGGGCGACCTGACGCCCACGTTGCACAACTTGGCGTAACGGCGGGGGTTGCTCAGTCCAGGAAGATGTCCGGCACGAGTTGGTCCTGGGCTCCGTCGGAGTAGCCGGACAGATCCGTGATGCCGGCGGTGGCCAGCACCTCGTCGTCGAGCAACGCCTGACCGGTGGTGGCACAGCCAGTGGTGCTCAGCACGACGTGGGCAGCGTCCGCGACGATCTCCGGCGTCCGGGAACGCGCCATGCTGTCGTCACCGCCCAACAGTCTGCACCGCGGCCGTGGCGATGATGGTGCGCGGCCACAGCGCATTGGCGGCGATGCCCTGGGCGGCAAGCTCGGCGACCCAGCCCAGCGTCAGCAGACTCATCCCGTACTTGCTGAGGGTGTACGCCGGATGCGCACCCAGCCACTTCGGGTCCAGGTTCACCGGCGGCGACAGGGTGAGGATGTGCGGGTTGGTGCCCTGAGCCAGGTGCGGAATGCAGTATTTGGTGAGCAGGAAGGTGCCGCGCACGTTGATCTGCTGCATCAGGTCGAAGCGCTTCATCGGAAGATCAACGGTGCCGGAGAGGTTGATGGCGCTGGCGTTGTTCACCACGATGTCGATGGCCCCGAACTCCGCGACGGCCTGCTCCACCACGCGCTGGACGTCCTCCTCCTTGCGAACGTCACCGACCACCGGCAGGGCCTGTCCCCCGGCAGCCCGGATCTCCTCGGCTGCGGTGTACACCGTGCCCGGCAGCCGCGGGTCCGGCTCGGCCGTCTTGGCCATCAGGGCGATGTTGGCTCCGTCGCGGGCCGCCCGTAGCGCGATGGCCAGTCCGATGCCCCGGCTGCCACCGGACATCACCCATGGTCCGACCGTGCAGTGGTCCGTGCGCCTGCTCGTCCGCCACGTCGCGCTCCTCACCTCGTCGGGCGGAGGCTCCACCCGTGTCGGCAAAGAAGGTATCCCCCAACCGGCAGACACTAAGGTGGCACCCATGACCGCTCCGGACAGCTCAGCCCAGCC
>JAABVA010005980.1_pt1 | contig 10867 bp, 7 predicted proteins | sample 5560331 | NCBI WGS metagenome assembly JAABVA01 (sample SAMN12812661, study PRJNA571458) | rock metagenome | isolation source: Antarctica rocks | place: Antarctica: Victoria Land, Mt New Zealand sud | collected 2016-01-07 | reverse complement strand
CCCCGACCAGCACGCGCACGGACGGTGGCGTCGCCGCCCAGTCCTCCGCTGTGATCCCGTCCGGCCTGTGTACATTCATGCCCACGCCTCCCTGCAAGATCCCGACCAGACCCCTCTGAGCGATTACTCGGGCTCTTTTGGCGACTAGGGCCTGCGACTGCGGTCGCATGGCAGCGTCCGGCACTGCGGTGCTGTAGGCCTGCGACTGCGTTGGGCCTGCGACTAACGGCGCATGGCAAACGACGGACACTGAAGTGTCTGTGGCCTTGCGCCTCCGTGCGACTTTACGCCATGGTTTGCCATGCGACTTTAGTCGCAGGCGCCATACGCTCGCCATCACAATCGTGGCGCGCACCTGCTGCAACGGTGGGGTGTCTAGCGATACAGCCCAGTACGATTAACCTATGGCCCATGGATCGGGGTGTAGGGTTGTATCGCCATACGCCCATGCGGATTGACCGCTCTCCGCTCCGCTCCGACAGCCCAACCGTGCGGTCGCGGGCGGGCCGCCTGGTGTTCGTCGGCGTTCGCCATCCAGTAGACATCGCTGTGGCGAACACGGGCGTATAGCGATACGCCCCTACACCCCTACGCCCCCGCATACCCAGCGCTGACCTTCGATGCCGCTTTCTTATCGGACAGGGCGTATCACCAAATGCCCGATGATCGCGGTCGGGCGGCGACGTTCGCCGTCCATTGGACATCGTTGCCGCGACCGTCGGGCATATAGCGATACGCCCCTACAAACGTCGCGGTGTTGGGCAAACAGTACACCTCTACACACTGACAACTCTGGCCGAAAACGACATCATGGCCCTGCGGATTTTCTGTGTCTCTTGACAGCGTACGAATTCGTGCTACAATCGTGCATGTATATAGAACAAAAGTTCTATTATAGATCGCGAGAGGAGGCGTCAGTGGGCGCGAATGTGGGCGTCGATTGTCAGGTGGCGCTCGATGGTATGGGCTATTGGCTCGCGCCGCACAGCTACCATGTGCAGCGGCCGCGCCTGCGCAAGGCCACGGTGCTGGCCTCCGGCGCCGAGCGTTATGTCGACGCCGGGCCGGGCAAGCGCGTGTGGCTGTTTACCGTGCTGGCGGCCAACGACCTCGCGCGCTACGATGGCCGGCCCACTGGCGTCAGCGGCCAGCAGTACCGCGACGCGCTCGTCGCCTCCTATACCACGATCGGCGTCTTGCCGTTCGTCGATCCCCACGGCGTGGCCTGGCAGGTCCGCTTCGACCATCTCGTGGAGAGTTTGCCCGACCCGCGCACCGCCCTCACCGGGCCCGGCTATCTGCTGGCGGTGGAGTTGGTCGAATCGTGAGTGGCGAGTGGTAAGAACTCGCCACTCGTCGTTCCGTAGGCCGCGGCCCTTTGTACGCACAGCCCTTGTCATAACAGCCCATGTTAGAAAAGGAGCGTGTTGTCCTTATGTCTTCCGCTTTTCAAGCAACGTATGGCGACTATGTAACCGACGCCGATGGGCATGCCGTGGCCGGCGCGGCCGTGACGCTCTACCCGGTCGCCCTGTTCCCGCCGGGGACGCTGCCCACGACGGCGCTGCTGGCCCCCATCACGCCGGCGGCGACGGCGCTGTCCGACGCGAATGGCCGCTTCCTGTTCATGGGGCTGCCACCCGATGACTATCATGTGCTCGTCCAATATGCGCCGCCGGGCGGCGCGCCGGCGACGGCCTGGCGCTACGGCGTCCCCGTCGCGCCCTACGAGGCGGCCCGGCGCACCGCCGCGCACGCCGCCGGCGCGGCCATCCCGCGCACCTTGTCTAAGCTGCTCGGCGCCCTGCCCGTGAGCGTGATGTGCGTGGGCGAGGCGGTAACGCTCGGCTATAATTCCACCGGCACGGTCGCTGGCGGCTGGGTAGCGCGCCTGGCCGCGCGGCTCGCCGCGGCCGTCCCCGTCGCGAACGTGACGCGCTACGACCCGGCGGCCTACGCCACGACGTTCGACGCGCCGATCCCGAGTTGGTCGGGCGTGACGGTCGGAGCTGGGGCCGGCCCGGCCCCGCAACAGATATCGGTGATCGACGCCGCCGTGAGCGGGGACACGGTGTTGCGCGCGTTGCGCCGTGCCACTAATTTCACGGCGGCGAGTTGGGCCCCGCCGCCCGACTGTTATGTGATCCTGCTGGGCTACGGCGAGATGGACGCTGATCCCGGCGTCAACGTGACGGCGGCCGACTTCGCGGCGCACCTGACGGGGCTCGTCGATGTGCTGCGCGCGGGCGGGGCTGAGGCGCTGCTGTGCACGCCGCACGTCTGCCCGCCTCCCGGCGACGATAGCTACGTCGCGGCGGTGCGCGCCGTAGCGGCGCTAACTGGCTGCGGCTTGGTCGATTTGCGCGCGCTGTGGCAGGATCACTACGATCCCACTATGCCCAACGACGGCTACGGCGCCTGGCTGGATACGTCGGCGGGGAACCATGTCAACCCCACCGACGCCGGCCACCGCGCTATCGGCGACGAGGTCTACCAGGCGTTCGACCCGGCGGCCGCGCTGCCGCTTCCTTATATAGGGGACGGCGGGGCGCCCGGCGCGCCACACTGGGAGTGTGTGCGCCTGCTCAACACCAGCGCGCTCCTGGCCTATAGCGGCGATTGGACCGCGCACACGGGCTTCGCGCTCTCGACGCTGCTGGCTAGTCCGCGCGAGATGCAGGCGGCGACGCCGGGCGACCGCGTGACGTTCAGCGCGCGCTGTAGCGAACTCTACATGTTGTGCCGCCGCTGGCGCGATGGCGGTCAGGTGACGGTGACCATCGATGGCGTCGCCGCGGGCACGGTCGATCTGTACCGCGCCCTGCCGCTGGGCACATTCGACCTGACCGATATCAACGGCGCCATCGCCCCGCGCGATCGCGTGCCGCTCGCGCTCGGCCTCGCCGACGCGGTCCACACCGTGACGCTGACGCTGGCCGCGACGGCCAACCCGGTGTCGCAGGGTACGCTGTGGCGCTTCGACGCGCTGGAGTTGGCGCGTCCACGCGTCGATGGCCTCGCGGTCGAGGGCACGGAGCCGTTGCAGCAGGCGCAGCGCGGCACGGCGACGGTGGCGCTGGTCAACGCGGCGATGGGCGCGGCCACGGTAACTTTCCCGCGGCCCTACGCCGGCGCGCCGCCGGTGGTCGTGGCGCAGAGCCCCAACCCGGCCTACTACACCGTCGTCGGCGCGGTAAGCGCGACGAGCGCCACCATCACCCTCGTGCAGTACGCGCACGCGCCCGTGACCGACACGCAGGCCGTGCCGTGGCTGGCGTTTGGATAGCCCAAGGGCCTGCGACTGCGGTCGCATGGCAGACTACGACGACTGCGGTCGGGTATTTGCAGCACCGCAGTGCCGTGGTTTGCCATGCGACCGCAGTCGCAGGCGCAATAATTAGGAGTATGTACAGATGAGACCCCTCCCACCCGCCCTGGCGGACGCCGTGGGCGCGGGCGGCGCCACGCCGCTGGTACGGCTGGAATTGCTGGACGTGACGCCGCGCTACGCGCCGCTCTTCGCGTCCGGCCCGGTCGGGCGCAACGCGGCGGCGCTGACCCTCGACGGCGCCGTGGCGCAAGTGTACCAGGACGCCGCCGGGACGGTCTACGCGCGGCGCGTCTCCGACCCGACGGTCGTGCCGTGGAGCGCGTGGGCGCCCGTCGCGACGGCCTCGGACACCGCCGCGGGGGTAGCGCTGGCCCGCCTCGACGACCGCCTGCGTCTGCTGTGGCAGGACGGCGCGGCGACAGCGATCCGCGCCGCCGACTCCTTTGACGGCGGCATGACGTGGGCGGCGCCGGCCACGCTGTTCGATCCCGGCGCGCGCGTGGCCGCCGTGACGGCGGACGGGACGACCGGAGTGGTGTTCATCGCCTACGCCACGGGAGGCGGTTCATGGCGCGTGGCCATGTGGTCGCTCACGGACGTGTGGCGGGGCGTCGACTGGACCAACGGCGATGTTGGCGCGATCGCGGGTTTGCACGCGCTGCGCCGGGACGACGGCTCTTTCCTGCTCGCGCTGGCGGCGCAACCGAACGTCGGGGCGGGCGTGGCGCTGCTCGTCTGCGGCTATCGAGGGAGCGGGACGTGGGACGCGCCGCTGACGGTGGTCCCGCCCGACACATCGGGCGCTGGAGGTATTCGCCTCAGCGAGCCGCGGCTGGCCGCGTACGATGGGCGCTATCACCTGGCCTACTCCGTCGTCGATCAGAGCGCGCCGAGCCCGTTGACCCCGGCCCACGTCGCGCTGACGCATTCGGTCGATGGCACACACTGGACCGATCCACTGGAGGACGCCGGGACCTACGCCTTTGGCGCTACCCCGCTACGCGTCGCGGCGGGCTATCTATTGGCCGCGCCCGACGCGTCGGCGCTGGCGCCGCCGGCCTACGACCCCAACGCGCCGAACGCGCCGGGCCGCTACGCCGACCTTTCGGCCGCGCTATCGCGCCTCGATGTCGTGCACAAAGATGGGCTGCCGGCGCGCCTCATCGCGACAGTACAAAATGGGTTGTTCGACGGCGCCCCACTGCGGCTCAACGCCGCGCTGCGCCTCTCGCTGGGCTACGCGGGCGCGGGCGTCGTGCCGGCCTGGCTATTCTTTATAGAGGATTGGAGCACGGTGCGTGCGGCCGACGAGGACGAGCTTGTGATTACGGCCTCGGACCGCATGGCGTGGTTGGACCGGCAGAGCAGGACCACGCTGCTCTACGAGGGGCAAACGGTCGCGTGGTTAGCCCGCGAACTTACGACGCGAGCGGGGCTATTGGCGGTGGAGACACCGGCGACGGCGCAGTTCGCCTACCCGGTGTCCGTCTTCGCGGTCCCGGCCGGCTCGACCTGGCGCGTGGCGCTACAGCGCCTGGGGCGCCTCTACGGGTTCGACGCGGCGGCGCGGGTCGGGCCCGACGGCGCGGACACGCTGGTTCTCTATGAGAAGAGTCCGGCCGACACGCCGGTGTGGAGCTACGCGTACGGGACGGGGAGCGGCGTCGAACATCTCGTCACCGCGCGCGGCCTCGACCGCGCCAACCACGTCGTCGTCTTCGGCGCCGGCGCCGTGATCGGGGAGGCGTGGGGCTGGGCCGACGTGGCGGAAACGGGGCAGGAGCGTTACCTGCACACGATCGAGACGCTCATCACGGCGACGGACGGCGCGGCCCTGCGCGCCGCGCTCGACCTACAGCGCGAGGCGCGCCTGGCGTGGAGCGGTTCGCTCTCAGCCCCGTTGCACCCCGGTCTGGAGTTGTGGGATGTCCTATCCATCGGGGGCACGGACGCCGCGCCGAACCGGCGCGTCGCGACGTTGCACGAGATCTACGAGCCGCAGCAGGGCGTCTACGACATGGTGGTGACCCTGGAAGGGGTTTGACGGTCCTCACCCCCAACCAAAACGAACCCCTCACCCCCGACCCCTCTCCCTCAAGGGGCGAGGGGAGGCCGAGGTGACGTGCCGGGCGGCTCCCCTCTCCCGCGTCAGGGAGAGGGGTTGGGGGTGAGGGCCGTGTGTAGCGAGAAAGATAGAACCAATGAATGTCGCGAGTGACAGTGACCTGGAGACCGACGGAGCGTGGAAGGACGGCAACGCCATGTTCTTCGACACGGATATGGACGCGGAGGCGAAGGCGTGGCGGCAGCATGAACAGGCCGAGTTGCGTTATACGCTCGGGCTGGACGACGCGTCCGGCTACCACGTCGTGGACACCGAGGCGGATGCCCTCGACGACAGCGTGAGCCTCTTACCCTGGCCCATTATAGCGGATGGCCCGGAGGATATGGCACGAGGGCAAGAGGCGCCTGCGTCTTTTCCCTGCCTGGAGGGCGCCCGCTACAGTGGATGCCTGGGGTTGGATTGCCCTCTGGAGACGTGCTGGACCGGCGCGGCCACGGTGAGCTTTGCCGACAGGATGCACAGAATGCGTGAGGAGTCGCGCGTTTCGGCCACGCTCTACGTGCCCGGAGCGCCCTGCCACGGCTGCTCGTACCTGCGCGAGGACATGGCGCCTCCGTACAAGCCGCGGGTGGGCGGGACACGGCGCATCCAGCACGGGGCCGAAGACACGCCGCCCGCCTCTGGCGAGCCTGTGATGCCGCGCCGCATCACCTGCGCGCAGGGGTTATGGGCGCACCCGATCTCGCTCGCATCCTTCGTGACCCGGCGCATCCCCATGCGCGACCAGGACGACCCGCGACATTGCCCATGTTTCGCGCCGCGCGCCGCGCCCCATCCGTCCGTCGTGGCGCACCTACAACGGCGGCGTGAGCGCACCCGCCAACTGCGCGAGGAGCGTCGGGAGTATACGAGCGAGTAGGGAGAGTGTAGATCAGCGTATGGCTAGACGCCCGCGTTCGACCACCGGGCGACTAGCCATATCACCCTATCCGATTACAATTACCCTGCCTTCTCCTCGCCCCCCCCGCCCATGGCTGACTGGCCCCTCGGCTGCGGCCGACGGTCCAGCGCGCCTCCGGGGGAGCCTGGGGAGATGCCTCCCCCCAGACCCCCGCCATACACTCATCTCGGAAGTCATGGGGACTGGAAATGGGAAACGGCCCGCGCCTCCCTGCGCCGTGCCGGCCCACAGCCTCCCTACGCCGCGCCGGCCCGTGCCGTGCCGGCCCGCAGCCTCCGCCGCGTCTGTCTGGCACATCGGCGGTGTCCGGCAACGCTGACTCGCTCACCAGTACCCATTCCACCATCCGCCACAATGTCTGTATGGCGGGGGTCTGGGGGGAGGCATCTCCCCAGGCTCCCCCGGAGGGGGCGGGGGGGGGCGAGGAGGAGGACAAGGCGGGGGCGCGCCCTCGCAGGGCGATGATAGGGGATGGGCGCGCCGCGTTATACTGGAGGTGCTAATTCGTAGCGGCCAGCCGACCTTTTGAGAGACTGTATGCCCCCTGCCTTACCCCTCGCGAGCACACACGATGATCCCTTCTAAATATTGTGGCAACTGTGGCGCGGTGAACGATCCCACCGCACGCTTCTGCGGCAACTGCGGCGCGCGGCTGAACGCGCCCGCGCCGCCCACCGTGCCCGGCGCGGCGTCTAGCGCGGCCGGGAGCTACGGCATGCGGCCGGCAGCGCCGGCGGCGCTGCCGCCGCACGCGCCCGGCCCGCCCGTGACCGGGGCCGTCGCCGCGACTCCGGCGACCATCGCGCCGGCCGGTGGTTTGCAGGGGACGGTCGTGGGGCGCGGACGCTACGCCATCGACCGCATGTTGGGGCGTGGCGGCATGAGCGCCGTCTACATGGCGCGCGACCTGCACGTCGCGGGACGCCTGGTGGCCGTCAAGGAGATGGTCGACCAGTTCGCCGACGCGCAGGAGCGGCTGGAGGCCGAGCGCGACTTCGCCCGCGAGGCCGATATGCTGGCGACGCTGCACCACGCCGCCATCCCCACCATCATCGACCGCTTTAGCGAGAACAACCGTCACCTGCTCGTGATGGAGTACATCTCGGGCGAGAACCTGGAGCACAAGCTTGAGGCGCACGGCCCGTTCGATGAGGAGACGGTGCGCGCGTGGGCGCTCGAACTCTGCTCCGTCCTCTCCTACCTGCACGGACGCCAGCCGCCCGTCGTGTTCCGCGACCTCAAGCCGGGCAACATCATCTTGCAGCCCGACGGCCGCGTGCGGTTGATCGACTTCGGCATCGCGCGCCTCTTCAAGCCGCAGCAGAAGGCCGACACGACCGCGCTGGGCACCAGCGGCTACGCCTCACCCGAGCACTACACGGGGCAGACCGACGCGCGCTCGGACATCTATTCGCTCGGCGCGACGATGCATCACCTGCTCACGGGGCGCGACCCCTCCAAGTTTCCGCCATTCCAGTTCCCGCCCGTGCGTGACCTGAACCCCGCCGTGTCGTCCGATATGGCCGCCGTGGTCGAGAAAGCGGTGCGCACGAGCCACGAGAAGCGCTTCGCTACGGTCGACGACATGCGCAAGGCGCTGGAACCGAAACGCAAAAAGAAAAACGCGGCGACGACATCCCCCGCGCGGACCTCTGGTACTCCCCCGACCCCGCGTCCCGCCACCGCCGCCGCGAACGGCCATGCGCCAGCCGCGCCCGCGCCCTTGCCCGCGCAAGGGGGTCAAACGCCATTTGCCTTTCCATCCATACCCACGGCTCAGCAGCGCTCCAATCCGTCCAACGTTCCCGCTCCGGCGCCAGCCCCAGTCGCCGCTCCTACGCCGGCGCCCGCCGCGGCACAGCCCGCGCCTACCGCGCCGGCCGCGCCCGTTGTGCCGGCGGCGCCCGCGCGGCAGGTCCTGGTGATCGAGGCGTTCAACGGGGGCAGACGCGCCGACTACGCCGCCGTCGCCGCCGTGATCGCGGCGCTAACGGGAGGCGACGCGGCGGCGATCCACGCCGTGTTGCAGCGCGGCCTGCCCGCGACGTTCCCCCTGACGCCGGGGGCGAACCCGGTAGATGGCCTGCGGCAGTTGGCCCAACTCGGCGTGGTGGCGCGCGTGGTCACACCGCGCGCCGTGCCCGTCCTGCTCGACCCGAATCTGCGGCGGCAACTCGACACGACGCACCAACTGCTGGTACGCGATGTCGTGGTGGGTCCGGCGCAGGTGTGCCGCTGCCGGCGCTGCGGCTACACCTGGAAGACAAACAAGCGGCCGGGCGACGCCGTGCCGTTGCGCTGCCCCGACTGCCGCAGCCTGGAGTGGGGCCGCTGGCGCATCTTCGAGTGCGCCTGGTGCGGGCACGAGTGGGACACCGGCGACATCCACACGCGGCGGGCCGACCAACTCTTCCCGACCTGCCCCTGCTGCGGGCTGCCCAACTGGCAGACCGGCCGCCCGGCCGCGCGCACCGGCTGGCTCGACCGCATCATCGCCACCCTCGCCGGCACGGCGTAGCGGCGCTGCCAGTGTGGAGCAGGTTTCCGTGTTCGGTCATCGCGCCGCGAACCACAGAGCCAGTGTGTCGCGCAGCAGCACGAAAGATGGGTCCTGGCATTGCGCCAATCCGACGCGTCGCGCCAAATCTTGAAAAATAGAGGCCGAGCGCGGACGTCGCTGCTGCCTGAGAATCGCCTCGAGCAACTCTTTCGGTTGCACGGGCTTTGCGTCGCCCTCGACCCAATAGGAGCGCTGCCGCGCCAGTGCACGGATGTCATCCCACGTCACGCGCAGGACATCGGGGGCCGCAGGCGACGTTGCCCACACCCATACTTCCAGCTCTGGCTCGATCGCGATGACCTCGTACGCGCCAACCTGCCACCCGCGCGCCTGTAGCCCTTGCCCTATCGCTTGGCGCAGGTGTGTAGCGCTACCCGGCGCGCCATCCCACGCGCAATCGAGCATCACCAGGGCATGGTCGTCCTGCGGCGGCCGATACGGTGCGAGGAAGTCGGCGGCCTCGTGGTACACGCCGGCGTCTTTGCGCGGATGGCGGAAAATATCGAAGGTGATCGCGCGCATCCGCAACGACTGCCGCCGCTCCCGCAGCAGCGTCTCCAGCGTCTTCTCCTGCTGCACGTCGGCGACGAGCGCCACCAGATCTTTGCTCACCCGAGCACTCCGGCCGCGTACAGCGTCGAGAGATCGGTCTGGCCGCGCCAGTTTTCGAGTGCGGGATGCTGATCGCCCCTGGCTATATGCACGGCGCCCGCTGCGTCCTTGGAGAAGACGAGCATCTGCGCGGGTTCGGCCAGCGCGAGGAACAGCGGCGAGTGCGTCGCCACCAGTACCTGTCCGTTGTAGACCGACGACAGGGATTGATAGACGCCTTCGATCGCTCTAGGATGGATGCCATTCTCCGGCTCCTCGATGAGGTATATCCGCGACTCATCCGACAGGTACGGGATCAGCGTCAGGGCCATCAAGCGCAGCGTGCCGTCCGAGACCAACCAGGACGGTACCGGCCCGTCGAGACCGGCGTACTTTACGGCCAGGTACAGGAAACGATCCTCGGGGCGCTCGTAGACCTGGATTGCCTCGACATCCGGCAGAACCGTTTGGATATGGGCGACCCAATCCTCGTATCCGATTGGGTTGTGCCGCTGCAAATCCTGGATGACCAACGGCAAGTTCGCGCCCTCAACGTCGAATGCATGGGACGTCGACGGGCTGACCGGCCGGCGCATGGCAGCGCTATTCAGAGCCAGCTTCAGGATGCCGTCGAGCAGTAGATCTCGTACCCAAATAGCAACAGGAAATCGCTCAGGGTCTTCCGGCAAACCGGAGAGGGCCGATCGCTGCAAACCCACGCGGTTCGTAATCTCCCACTTCTCGGTCTCCGCGAAATAGGATGCGTCGCGCTCACCGCTCCTAAGGATAACCCGATAGCTAGCGGGGGTAGGATCGGCGGAGCTTGTTATCAGCGTTGTTGGGCGCGACCCGTTCGACGAAGGTAAAGTAACAGCCGAACTCGCATCATCGGTTGACATACCACCGCGCCGATACCTGCTATCGTTAAGCCAAAGGGACTCACCTAGTACTACAACGACGGATTCTTCCAATAGCTACGAAGAGCCGCTTTTGTGCTAGATCTTGACACCCTTATGGCAGCAATAACGGGTGCCGAAGGCCAGCATAGCCGCGACATCGGTCGAGATTTGCCGCTGAAAACGGCGGTTTTACACAAGCGTCGTTGTAGTACTAGCACGCCCGCCTCTCCACTCTTTATTCTGCCGATAGCAAGCTCATATCGAGCGATATCGTAGCGGTACGCTGCTCCACTGATACCATTGAGACTAATAAGATTGTCTGGAATAGTTAATTCCTCGACTGTTGTGATTTGAAAGGCATTGGTTGATCACGTTGGCACGATGCCCTGGTGCTTGGCAAACAAGGAGGTCATCACGTCCTCAATGGTGACCCCACCGAGGAGACGATCATGCGTATAGA
>JAABVA010005979.1_pt1 | contig 10868 bp, 14 predicted proteins | sample 5560331 | NCBI WGS metagenome assembly JAABVA01 (sample SAMN12812661, study PRJNA571458) | rock metagenome | isolation source: Antarctica rocks | place: Antarctica: Victoria Land, Mt New Zealand sud | collected 2016-01-07 | reverse complement strand
GCTTGTTCAGGCAATTGACAGGACACCAATGTACATCTATTTGACGGCATCTGGCCAATGTATTTTACGTTTCTTGCTGGATCTATGCTTCCCCGCGTATCTGCAGTTGCAGCACAAGGATGCATGCGAAAAGTGCAATTCAGACTTTGCTACTTCTTGCCCCTGACTGATATGCCTACCCTGCAGCTAGCTCAGCATGTGTGGCTTGTGTCCGTGCGCAGCATATACCACATGGTGGTGTCATTGTATGCAAGCAAGGCCAAGGCTGACAAAGGAGCAGATGCTTAGCCAGAGCATGTGGCTATCACCATGAACCGCAGACAGGAAGCCTCCAAGCTGGGGCGTCAAGTGGCGCCTGTGGAGAGCTCTAGCTCCAGCTCTAGCAGTTCCTCATCTACCGGCAAGGTCGAGCCTCTGTTATCTGGTGAGCGCGTCTTCCATTACTCCTGAGCGCCTTGCACTGTTGTTCAGTCTGCCAATGAAACCAATGCCATCAGATATCTGCAGCATGTGTCTATGTGCAGACTTTGTGCTGGTCATTGGAAAGTGATTGTTTGCCTGGAGACTGAGATGCTGTAGTGTCTGCATCATCTTGCGATCAGGCATTGAAAAGCTGCTAAAATGGTGCAGGCAAGGGTGCACTAGAAGACTCAGAGTTTGCCAGGGATCCAGAAGTTGTGAATTCTGCCAACAACGCGTCATCTGGGCAAGTGGAACAGGGCAGCAATGCTATTTCAGAGGGGGCTCCTGGTGCCACTTGGTGGCTCAGAGATGTGAACGTGAGCGTGGGGCGAGGCGGCTTGATGTGTGTGGTGGGTAGAGTGGGGTCTGGCAAGTCTCACTCATTGGAGGCCTCCTAGGTGAGCACATTTTCCATCTACCTATCATCACCTTCTCTTCATTTTGCCTCGTCTGAACCCATCTGTCAAAGCCTCCTTGGTGCAGCCACCTGTTACCCTGGTCAACAAAAGTATTGTTTGACACATCTCATGTGCTGCATATCTGCATATGCGCTGTGGGACACTTTCTCCGGGTCAGAGCTCCCCCTGTGCTGCTGTTGTGTTTCGCTTCTGTGACAAGCTTTCACGATTGGTGCTAGACGGTTGCTTGCGTTGCTGCTGCAAGCGCAGCCTTCTGCCTGCAGGCCCAGCTGCTTTTAGACATATCCATTCTTAGGCTTGACCATTTGTGTTTTGTCCTTTCAACATATGTTTTTTGTTTGTCTGCAGCTGCAAGGTGATGCAGATGATTGCAGGTGGAATGGGAAGGCATGCAGGGCCAGCTCGTATGGGGGGCAGCCTGGCATACGTAACACGGCAGGCCTGGATCGTCAATGACTCTCTGCAATACAATGTGCTCTTTGAGCAGCAGCTTGACGAACAGCGCTGGGAAGCATGTGTACATGCTTGCAGCCTGCACCAAGATGTGGAGGTATTTGCAAAAGGCTTGGTACTGTTGCATGCTGGGCGGAGGCTTCAGCATTTTCAGCATGTGCCCCGCTTAATCAGGACGTTAACAATGTCATGCTTGTATATTGCCTTTAGTTGTTCTGTTGATGCTACACTCTCTGGGAGTTTGTCTCATTGCCCTGCTGTTGGGCAGCACATGTCATGGAACCTCACATATTTGTACTACTTTGAGCTGTACCCATCTTGTCTACACTAGGGTTTGCTGATGCCATGTGCTTGGCCTTTGTGCATTCGCTGTGTCACTCTGACATGTCTGTTTTTGCTGTGATAGATGGTGCCTAGTGGAGGTGAGACAGAGATTGGTGGGAAGGGTATCAACCTGAGTGGTGGCCAGAAACAGCAAGTGGCCTTGGTCAGAGCCTATCACAGTGATGCCGACATCCACATCATGGATGACCCCTGAGCATTTGTACAGTTGCATGTGGGTCCACATCTTTGACAGCTGCATCTCAGGTACCCACTCACAGGCAATTCATTGTCAGATGCCCTTGTTGGTGGACCATGTGAAATCTGCATAAATACTTCATCAGAGCAACTTCATAGTTGCTTGTGTGTTGCCATGGCAGTGCACCTTTTGCAGCTAATTGCGAAGACACTGCAAGGTTTGCAAAGCATCAGGCATGAACTGGCAACTTCCAGCTTGCTTAAGTGCTCTCTTCCACAGCTGTCAATGTCCTCATGCTCTTTGTTCACAGGTGTACTAGCAAAGAAGGCGCGCATGTTGGTGACTAACCAGCTGCAGTACTTACCAAAAGCAGACAAGATCATCTACAGCGGGTGGTGGGCCAAGGCAGCTTTGCGAAGGTCAGCCTCAGCCCAGGCTTTGCCAGCTTGCTCAACTATTTCAACTCCAAGGCAGAGCAGCAACAGCTTCACTCCAACAAGGTCTCACGTGCAACTGGGCAGATGTGCCTCGATTGAAGACCTGGCACTTTCGAGCCAGCAAGTCACATTCAAGAGTATTTTGCTGCCTCTTCAGATTGCGAGAGGACAACTGTCGGACATATCTTCCGGCCTGCGATCTCCTTACACATGTGCTGATACCTTTAAGCTCAAAGTGATGACGTGTAATCTCTTGACGGCATAGTTCACATGGGATATCATTAGCCATAAGTGATGAGTAAACCTTTTCCTGCCTCTTGAGAGCTGCAGGATATTACGGCCCAACAGTCACCGGCTGCGGAAAGGGTAACTGCGATCGCACATCCTGGCACTTGGATATCAAGAAGCAGAGGCATTCCCGGGTCTGCTGCAAGTGCTGACGGATCTCAATAGGCCTGTACCTACAGCAGTCTATTGGCTTCGTCCGTCTTGTAAGGATCGATAGATACTATCCGGCTTGAAGCACCACGCAGACCTGACGTCGACGTTGTGCCAAAGCAACAACCATGGCCGCCTATGCCAAAGATGTCAAGGATCCGGAGTCCTTGAATATGCCAGATGACTCCGCGCATAACACGTACAACGCAACGACACTGAAGAATGCGGATGAGGTCGACGAAGACGGTCACCACAAGAGAACAGGTGGGCCACGCACAGCCTGATTTAGAACTGCCCGTGCACGCAAGCGTGCATTGCAGTCTCCAATACTCCCTGAGCTCTAGCGTTTCCTGCATATTGGGCACGATAAGGTTGGTTCACAAGCAGCGTATTGACTGCCGACAGTGGCGCTAGCAAAGGCCACCGAGACTGCACACCAAGTGCTCAGAATATGTCCATCCCGGCATATCGTGACTTTTGGGGCCAGCATATGCTGTGTTCTGGACGACGCTGCATGCAACCACTTGCTGCTCAGCTCGTGCTGTTCTGACTGCGGCAGTCGTCAATTTGACCCATTCACGTTTGCACTGCGTCCAAACCGACATAGCTTCTTGCACAGTTTGGTCCATTGATCCTGAACTGTTTGTGATGGTTTTTGCAGGAACATACATCACAGCAGCAGCGCATGTGGTGACAGCTGTCATCGGTTCTGGAGTGCTGTCTCTGGCTTGGGCTTTGTCTACTATGGGGTGGATTGCTGGACCTCTGATTCTCTTTGCCTTTGCCTTTGTTACCTGGTACACATCCCTGCTTCTGGCAGATGCATACAGGTTCCCCAAGGATACAGGATCCCGTAACTACACCTACCCTGGAGCTGTCAGAGCCATTCTGGGTAAGAGTTGTGTCATGTTCTTGGTCTGAAGCTTTGCACTGCCCTAGTTTGACATGTCTCTGCACGTCATATACAATCCAGTGTGTGAGCAAGCATGTCTTTACGCCACCATACAGACTGGTTTGTCATACCTGTCATGGAAGCATCGGTTCACCCATCATTGTGCATGAGGCACATCAGGCTGTGGGCCAACATCAAGGCTGAAGTACTTTTGTATTGCACTTAGCTGCGCATCTGATCATCGCCTGTTTGTTTTGCAGGTGGCAAATATGTGCCCTTCTGTGCTACCATTCAGTATGTCAACTTGGTCGGCACTGGCATTGGATACACGGTCACCGCTGGCGTCAGTATGGTGTAAGTGTTCCACTCAGCTGCTTTGGTCATCATGCATGTTAGCTGCACATACACACAGACAGCTGCAGCTGTATCCATTTGTTGCGACGCATGCACATGGACTGCTGTCATCTTTAGTATGTTGCCCAACAGTTGAGGCAGTGGTCTGGCAATCACCTCTGTCAAACAAGTTGCACACTTGCTGCTCAGCAGCATGCCCTAGTAAGGCGTCATGAGTGCAAGTCCTGCATATCTCATGATGCATGTCTGTGCTGCTCATTAAGACAAGCTCATTTCTGCTGCAGGGCTGTCAGAAGGTCCAACTGCTTCCACACTCACGAGGCTGAGCTGGCGGCTCAGCAGGCAGCTGGTTCTGACCCTATCTGTCAGGTTAGTCATCGTCATTGTGTATGTCTGTAACACTCTGGTCTCCCCTGCCCCTGCCCCTGCCCCTGCCCCTGCCCCTGCACCTGCCCCCCTTTGCTTCCCCCCCCCCTACCCCCAAAGTTTCAGGCATCATTCAAGCATCATGGTGGCTACTGCCTTTCTTGGCGTAACCTTGTTGTATTGCCTTTTTGTATAATCTTTTGGTCAAAGTTGCCAGCAGTCAATGTCTGATCTGAGATCAACAGCAGCTTAGCGCGTGCCGCGCTAAGCATTGATCATACATCTGCAAAGTATGCTCCACCTACAGCATCAAACCCTCGTCAATAAAACCTAAACCCAAGTTTGTTGCCTGCAGGTGTCTAACACTCCTTTCATTGCCGTCTTTGGAGCCTTCCAGCTGTTGCTGAGTCAGATCCCCGACTTCGACCGTCTTTGGTTTCTGTCAGTCCTGGCAGCAGTCATGTCCTTCAGTTACTCCTCTATTGGTCTGGGTCTGGCCATTGGAAAGGCAACAGGTTAGTCCTTGATACCTCCCTGAGTCCTCAGGACAAAGAAAGGGTGTTTACATATATGCATATATATGTATCCACACATATTAATATAAGCATATATTACTGTTATTTGTAGGTCAGTTGTTGCAGGCAGGTCCTGAGCCTGCCTTGACACTTTTTTGTGTGGTGTAGATGCAATGTAAGTAACTGTCAATTTATCTTTGGCAAGAGTTGCTTCTCGTGCCTTCGATGCAGACCTTATGAAATGCCAAAAACACCACGACTAAGCTGTGCATACGCTCCTCCACACTTCAAGACCATGAAGCTAATGTGTGAGCTGAACTTGTAGTGCGTGTGATACCTTGCAAGATGTTGGTCCCAGAGGGGTGCGCTTTTGTATAATACAGTAGACATACAATAGTTGTCATACAATGGTTGCTACAACTCACAATAACAATACAATACAATACAATAACTGCTACTGCTACAATGTGCTCATAAGATTGATGTGGCTACTGCAGAGCAGCACTCAGACTATGGTTCCCTGTCCGGAACCCCCGAGTCCCCAATGGCCTACAAGGTCTGGAATGTCCTGAACGGACTGGGAGATATGGCATTTGCTTACTCCTTCTCTTTCATTCTGCTGGAGATTTCGGTAAGCAGCCCTGCCCTTGCCGTGTGTCCTGCACCTGCCCTGTCCTCTTGCCTGCTCTGCGACGCCCTTACACTGGTCCTGCCCTTGCACATGCCCTGCCCTCTTGCTGTGCAGTGGCCCCTCCTGCTCTGCAATGCTGCTGCGCATGCCCTGCTTTTGCAGGCTGCCCTGTCCTGCCTTTGCTCCTGCGCTGCCATGCCCAATGTTGCCCTGCTTTGTTGTAGCATTACTGTCCTTAGGACGTGTCACAGTACTCTGCAAAGCAGGCCCAGCATGCAAAGCTGACCTCTGTTGCATGTCAAATTTGATCCTTGTCACACTACAGCGCAAATCAGCCATAGCAGCTTGCGCTCATGATTGTTATGCGAATGCAGGACACTCTCAAGGCAAAGCCTTCTGAGTCATCTCAGATGAAGAAAGCCACAACCCTAGCTATTTTCATCACCACAGGGTTCTACATGGGAGTTGCCCTAATTGGATATGGTGCATTCGGTGACAACGCTCCAGGAAACCTGTTGACTGGCTTTGGCTTCTTCAACCCCTACTGGCTCATCGACATTGCCAATGTCTTCATCATGGTCCATTTGGTTGGTGCTTACCAGGTATGAGACAGACGGGTTTCTGATACCCTTTCAACGGACTCACAACCCTGAGTCAGTGCTTGTCATTGTAGACATCTTGTTGTTGGCCCCAAGCTGATGGATCTTGATCACCATGGCTTCTCTTGGTGTTTGCATAATGTTTGCTGTGGTGTGTGCATGTTTCCACGCCGCACAGCATTGTGCAAGTTCTGTGTACGTCACGGTGTATGGTAGGCATGTTGCATGTAACATTGTACATTCCGTCCACATGTAGAACAGACATGTAGATAGACATGTAGGTATGTTACATGTGCACGGGATGTAGAATGTTACATGTGGACAAGCAACACTCATGGAGGTGAACGCACAGGCATGATAGGCATGCATCGATGCACAGATGCTGTGCATGCACATCTGTGCATCACTTCTGTGAAGGAATGACTAACAAGTATACATAGCCTGTTGCCTCCATTGAAGTTGGTACAACCTGCACATGCACTCATCAGTTCAGTATATACTGATATATACCGATATATATGCTGACCCTAGGGATTTGCTGACCCTAGGGGAAGCAAGCGTATGTTTGAATGTGTGACTGAATGTGCAGGTGTACACCCAGCCATGGTATGCATTTGTGGAGGGGCAGGTGTACAAGCGGGTGCGCAAGAACTTCTTCACCCACAAGGAGATTGTTCTTCGTATCCCAGGACTCGGTGCCCTGAGGCTGACACTGTTCCGCCTCGTCTGGAGAAGTGCATATGTCGTCTTCACATCAGGTATGTCCCCATACAGATGCATGCCATGTGTGAGCGTGTGTGTGTGTGTGAGTCAGGGGCAAACCACTGGGCTGGTATTTGATCAACACTGTCGTGCAACACAGACTGGTTGGTGCATTGCTTGTGCAAGCAGGAGCTGTCCTTGTTCTGTGGCTGTGATGTTCAGACAAATATCACTGGCAATTGTCTCTATATATATAACTGTATCAGCTGGATCAACCACAAAGCTGGTCAGCAGTACACAAAGTGTTTGACAGTTGATATGACGTACCAGTCACCAGCTGTATGGTGTTGTCAGTCGCCTGCAGCATTTGGGCAACCTGGTCTGGGTCAAACACATGACAGTCACCCTACCAACCCTCTTCCAGTGTTCACAACAATATATTGCAGCTCACTCTGTCCCTGTGATACCTTCCCCTGCATTGACATGTCAAGACACAGGCAGTAACATGGTAGTCATCTCACCGTTAGTCATGTTGACTAAAGCACCCTTTGTGCTGCCTGCAGTCATCGCCATGCTGCTCCCTTCTTCAATGACATTGTGGGACTTCTGGGGTCCATTGGCTTCTGGCCCTTGACAGTCTTCCTCCCCATTCAAATGCACATCGTCCAAGCCCAAGTGAAGAGATTTTCACCCAAGTGGATCGCAATGCAGACATTGAGTGCAGTCTGCCTTTGCATTTCTCTTGGCGGTGCTGTTGGCTCCCTGGCACAAATTGTGATTGACTGCAAGGACTACAATCCTTTCCACACCAGCTACTAGCTCTAATGTAGGGTTTGGGCTGTCGGCAGCGTATGGTATTTATGGGTCAGGGGCACATGTCTCCAGCAGGACTAGGGCTGGTGAAGTTGCGCTGATCTCTGCAAACCAAGTGGGTTTTCAGGTGATGCGCAGATAACGTAGCGAGTTGCAACGACATTGCAACGCTTTTCAGCCAAGTTATTGCAATTCTGCGATAAAGATGGGTCATCTGATGATATACCATGTTAGATTTTAGGCAGCTGTCTCACCTTTTGTCACATAGTTGCCGGATTGCTCAATTCCAATGGTGGAATTTTGTACCAGAAGCCTTGTTTCGTCAGCTGAACAGTATACCTTTGTGAAAGGCATTTGTAGCATGTTTCGTAACAGCCTCTGTGATATAGAGGCTTTTACACTGCTCCCAATTTGACCCAAATCATGCAGGCCACGTACATGCATGCACTCCTTTCAGGGTGTCAGGGTGGATGTATTACTTGAACACTGGGCATTTATGGTCACAAATAGCTTTCCTTTTCTGCTAAGTTTATTAAGCTAGAATTGGTTAAGCGATTGAGTTGTGGTTGTGTTGTTTTGCGCCAATTGCCTATGGGTATTGCGTAGCTTCCAGGATTGTCATGGGCACTCGTGCATGGCAATTGTAGACCTCCATTGTTTTATCAGCTCTGTCCACACTTGAAGTCGTAAACATGACAGTGCTATCAAATTGAGGCAGCACTGATCCTGATCACGGCCTTTGTGTTTGCTCTAGGCTGTATTTGGCAAAACATCAATTGCCAGCAGCTGCCTCGTCTCCCTGTTGCTTCTCTAGGGTTCCTTAGAACGCGACTTTGGTCTCACTTTATTTCAGTTCATCCTATGTAGCTCTCAGGCTGTGGCTGCCTGTCACTTGTAAAGCATGCCAGGCAGCACAGATCGTCCATACGTCATTTGGCGCGTTCGGCCTCACCTCACAGTGTCAGCATCCTTGACTTTGCTCTCATTCAACGTAGTAGAAGCACTATGTCTGTAGGCAACATCAGAGGACATTCGTAATCATCGATCACCCGTTCCACAACAGATGCTTGTCATTTCATCACCTTCATCACCTTGCGCAGCACACTGACGCCTATTTGCATCGCTTGGGGCCTGAGGTCATCTCGCACAATGGATAAGATCACCACAGCATCGCTATCATCGATCAAGGTGAGCGTGCGCAAACTGGTCCGCCTGTGTGCTGCGCATCTTTCAAGACGGAGCTGTTACTGCTTTGCACTTGCTGTCGTCATCTTGGTGATACGTGTTAAACTGGAATGCAGGAAGGGCAGAAGATGCTGCAGGCGGCACATGCCGAGAAGGGCTTCATTCACCTAGTAGGCAGGTATAGCATCAGCTGCAGAACATCTTATGCTGCTGGAAAAACTTGGCGTCTGACACAAGCAACACTCAGCGGAGACGGCTCTCGTTTATGGGTGCCTTCGTTCAAGGATGCCTTTGTCCTGCTCGCCTTGGCTGAGGAGCCCGTCAGCTCTGCTACTAACCAACCTGTTACTGTACCTGCAGAACAGACAGGGTGACAAGTGTCATGATTCCTTTGGCCTTCACAGCTGTTGGCATGTTCGTTTGTGGCAAGGGTCTTTACCACATGTACACAGGGACGGGCAAGCTAGAATGATCTGACCCAACACACACATACAGCTGTAACAAACCCAGAGGCGCTGCCTCATACTTTAGTATGAACTGTATGCATGTAATGCTTGGCTCATGATTGGATGCTTTGTGGGACAATTGCTCATGTTGCAGAAGGCCTTCGTGGCTGGGTGCAGTCCCAGGTATATGCATTTGATATCAAAGTAATACAGCACGGCAATTGTAACTGATGTCAGCACTGATGCAGTGGATCTGACAGTTTGGTGTAACTTTACAGCACCTCTTTCTTTGGTACGCCGCCTATGCACCTCAAAGTTTCAGGCATGAGCAATGCCTTACTATTCTACATTACTGTAGGCAATCCTGAACCACTTTGTACAGCACTAACATAGACAGTGATTCAAAGTATTGCATGTGGCAAATTCACGCACACATGCATGACTTTGCTCAACACATGGTGATGCCCATGACTACTGAAGGTGCTGCCGTGGAGAGTATTGCCTGTCACATCATACTTAGAAGAACGACAGAGAAGAACGACATGCCAACTCACATGACTAAAGCGTCAATGACTTCTAGTTGGCTGATTTGTCCTCGCGTGTGTCAGGCGGGCCCGCCAGTAATGTCTCTGCACAGCAGGCAACACTGTCAAGCTTCCAGCATACTTGCATCTCTTGTATGATGTGCAGAGCAGACTGCAAGCATCACTTTCTACACTGTGTTGGAAAATAAAATGGCATTCACATCAGTGCTACACAACAACAGGCGTCGACTCTAGCAACATCTGTATTCCTGGGAAGGATAACGCTGTAGACCTAACATCTGCCTAGGATGTTCTTCAGACTGGCATATCAATGCACCAAGCCAGCTGCCTGACATGTACATGAACCTTATCCCACACACATGCAGAATCCCTGAAGGCTTAGTCCACAAACAAGGTTCCGAGGTCGCTCTAATTTGCAAAACTTGGTAAACTGCCTGAATTGCAAGTAGCACATACACAATGCTATATATTGTAATATCAATCTGCCACCTGCTGCAACTTCAAATAAAACTGTAGCAACAGAAAGCCCTGACTCTATTTACCCATACCTGTGGATGGTTCTCCATCTTCTGCAGCCATCACATCAACGATGCTGAGCACATCAGGCGACCAGGGGAAGCTCTGTACAATGAGGATGGCTCCATGGAATTTGTCTGCTAGACGTAAAGCGACTGTCATAGTGAATTGGAGTAGACATGCATGCTGCTGCTGCATGTTGTGGTGCAGCTTGTCTGCTGCGTCAAGTGATGTGAGAAACCTGCAGCACAGGCAGACAGACAGACAGCTTAGTACGTACGTGTACTGGGGCCAGCCACTTGGCTGCAACCCATGTCAATGACCACTTACTGCTGTTACAGCGGTCCTTCGTGATTCAGTGTCCAGAGCACAGCATTGACTGTGTAACAATAAGCCATGTGTTCAGTGCCCAGCAGTGCCAGACAGCACAGACATGGACACTAGCTGGCAGTGCAAGCCAGCACGGACATCGACGCTAAGCTGGCAAGTCCCAGCAATCCCAACATTCCTGAAACCAGAAGCACTGTAGTCCCTGATGTCTGCTCCAAGCTGACATCAGGGACTAGCTGATCCAA
>JAABVA010005978.1_pt1 | contig 10868 bp, 9 predicted proteins | sample 5560331 | NCBI WGS metagenome assembly JAABVA01 (sample SAMN12812661, study PRJNA571458) | rock metagenome | isolation source: Antarctica rocks | place: Antarctica: Victoria Land, Mt New Zealand sud | collected 2016-01-07 | reverse complement strand
TCAAAATTGATCGCCGTGGCCGCCGTTGTCGCACTTCGCGCGCCCGACCAGCCCAGAAGCTCGCCGCTGAATAACGTGATCGATCCACGGCGGATCACAACTTGCGGACGAAAGACGGTATCCAGTTTTTGGCCGTCGCCTAAGGTATCAAGCAGTTTTAAGTCGCTGATGCCGCCCAGGCCGGACCCGCTGACGGCCCATTCCAGCGTGCCACCCGGCGCGAATCGGTCTAGGGCCGCGACGGACGTGTGCACGCCATGCCCGATGATGCCGGATAAGGATTGTGTAACCATAAAACGCTTCTACCTAAGGTTGTTTTAACCCCGGTCCGGAAGATGCGCCCCACTAGTTGCGACTTGGTTAATCCCGGTTATGGTCGCGGCACGAAGACGCTCATCGCAACCGAGGTGCCCCGATGTCGAATGCCGTGAACCACCGTTTGGTCCTCGCCCGCCGCCCGGTGGGGGAGCCGCAGGAGACCGACTTCCGCATGGAGCAGGAGGCCGTGCCGACACCCGGCCCGGGCCAGGTTCTGCTGCGGACGCTCTGGCTTTCGCTCGACCCTTATATGCGGGGGCGGATGAGCGACGCGCCGTCCTATGTGCCGCCGGTTGCGATCGGCGCGGTGATGACGGGAGGGACCATCAGCGAGGTCGTCGCCTCCCATGCGGAGGGCCTACAGCCTGGGGACCTAGTGGAGAGCCGGAGCGGCTGGCAGAGCTATGAGGCGGCGGACACGAAGGGGCTTCGACGCCTGGAGCGTGGTAAGCTGCCGCCTTCGACCGCGCTCGGTGTGCTGGGAATGCCGGGGATGACGGCCTATTGCGGCCTGCTCAACATCGGGCAGCCCAAGCCCGGCGAGACCGTGGTGGTCGCGGCGGCGAGCGGTCCCGTGGGCTCGATGGTGGGCCAGATCGCCAAGCTGCGCGGGGCGCGCGCGGTCGGGATCGCGGGTGGCGAGGAGAAGTGCGCCTATGTCCGCTCGCTCGGTTTTAAGGACTGCATCGACCATCGGGCGCCGGACCTGCCCGCCCGTTTGGCGAAAGCCTGCCCTAAGGGGATCGACGTGTATTTCGAGAACGTCGGCGGCCAGGTCTGGGATGCGATGTTCCCGTTGCTCAACCCGTTTGCGCGCATTCCGGTATGCGGCCTGATTTCGCAGTATAACCAGACAGCGCCGTCGCAGGGTCCGGACCGGGCGGCGGGGCTGATGCGCGCCGTGTTGACCAAGCGGCTCACGATACGCGGCTTCATCGTTTGGGATTTTGCGAGCCAGGAGGCCGAGTTCCTGCGCGAGGCCCGCGCCTGGGTCGAGGCGGGCCAGATCAAATATCGGGAGGATGTCGTGGAGGGGCTGGAGCGTGCCCCGGCGGCCTTCATCGGCATGTTGAACGGCAAGAACTTCGGCAAGCTCGTAGTCCGGGTCGGACCCGATAACGTTTCATAAAGGCATATCGGCGACAACGGAGTCGTGAACAGGCATCCGGTGTTGAAATGGGTGGCTGTGCAACACCATGTTGCAGTGCACCATTTCGTGCAGGGATGTCGTTATGAACCTTTCTCAGGCGTTGCAGGGGCTGTTCTCCCTGCGTTTCCGTGGCTCCCGTCCGGACGCGGTGCCTGTTGCCGCGCCGGACGTGCATCCGGATCCGGCCCTCGACGATACCGCGTTGGGCGGCCTGCCGTTCGTCGCGCAAGAGCCTGCGCTGTCACAGGAGCTGCATCTGACGGGCCAGGACATCTCCGGCTGGGCAATGGGCGGGTCCAGCCTGTCCGATTGACGAGCTAGGGCCTAACTCAAAAGGGGCTCGAGCTTGCAGAGCAGCGCCACCCCGCGTTGGTCGGCGAGAACCGCCGCGATTTCCTGCCGCGTGAGCATGCTGGCAGCGGCGGCGAGCGTCTGCGCCTCGTCGAGCTTGGCGAGGCCTATGAGCAGCGCCGGGTCGAATGGCGCGCCGGGGAGGCGGGGCGGCGGCAGTATGGCGGTATGGGCCCGTAGCAGGCGCTTGTCGGACATCAGGTGACTGAAGGCCGGAGGTTGTGTGACCTGCAATTCGGCTTGCAGCCGCTCGGCCTCGACCAGCACGGCGGGTGGCGCCGCTTCCTCAGGGATGCGCAGCAGCCCGGCCCGCCGCAATGCCTGGCCGGGCCCACGGCCCGCGGTCCAGGCAGCCATAGGGATGGCCAGCGCCAACCCCAGCACAACCGGTGACATCCAGAGCAGCAGCGAGGGCGACACCAGGTATGACGCCAGGCCCAGCAGCAGGCCGATGACCGTATGCGCCCGGTATTGCCGGGCCGTCTGGCGAAGAGGAATGGCGCCGTCGTCCCGCCGCTGCGGCTGCCAGCCACCGTCGCGCCCGGCCAGGATGGAGACGACCGCGCCGGATTGCGTCAGCATGGCCACCGGCGCGATAAGCCCGGCCAGCACCGTCTCGATCAGCACGCCAGCCAGGGTGCGCGCCGCCCCGCCGAAGCCGCGGCGCTCCCGCGCGTGCAGCATCAGCGCGCAGTAGGCCAGCAGCTTTGGCCCCAGCAGCACGGCCATGGTGCCGATGAAGACCCATTTCGACCGCACCGGGTCCACCGCCGGCCAGAGCGGAAACAACGACGGTCCCGATGGGAAGTAATCCGGCAGCACGAACCGGGCCTGCAGCGAGATGAGGATGCCGGTGACCAGGAACAGCAGCCAGAGCGGCGCCGTGACATACGACCCGATGCCCATCGCCAAATGCAGCCGGCTGATCGGGTGCAGGCCGCGCGCCAGGATAACGCCCATATGCTGTAGGTTGCCCTGGCACCAGCGGCGGTCCCGGACGGCGATGTCGGCCAATGACGGCGGGCTTTCTTCATAGCTGCCGGGCAGCGCCGGCTCCATGTGCACGGCCCAGCCGGCGCGGCGCAGCAGGGCCGCCTCGACGAAATCGTGACTCATGATGTGGCCGCCGAAGGGCTTGCGCCCCTGCAGGGTCGGCAGGCCGGCGTTCGCTGCGAAGGCCGCGGTGCGGATCATGGCGTTGTGGCCCCAATAGTTGCCCTCCGCCCCATGCCACCAGGCGATGCCGTGCGCGATCATCGGCCCATAGACCCGGCCGGCGAACTGCTGCATGCGGGCGAACAGTGTCTCGCCTCCCACGATCACCGGCAGGGTCTGCACGAGGCCCACGCCCGGGTTGCGCTCCAGGATGCCGGCCAGGCGGATGATGGTCTCGCCCATCATGACACTGTCGGCGTCGAGGATGAGGAGATGGGCATAGCCGCCGCCGAACCGGCGCACCCAGTCGGCGATGTTGCCGGCCTTGCGCTCGGTGTTCACGGGGCGCCGGCGGTAGAAGATGTGGCCGTCGTCGCCGGTGCGGTCGCGCAGGGCGAGGAACGCGGCCTCCTCGGCGATCCAGGTATCGGGGTCAGTGGTGTCGCTGAGGATGAACAGGTCGAAGGCGGGCAGCGCGCCGAGCCGGGCGAGATCCTGGTGGATGACCTGGAGCGCCGCCGCGACCCGGCCGGGCTGCTCGTTGTAGCAGGGCATCAGCAGCGCTGTCCGCTGCGACAGGGCCGGCAGCGGTGAGCCAAGCGGGTCGAGCCGTCGCCCGCCGCCCGTCATCAGCGACACGAAGCCGCATACGGCGCTGACCAGGGCCAGCGCGATCCAGGCGAACAGCACGACGAACAGCGCCAGGATGACGCCCTCGAGCAGGGTGAGCCCGCCGACGCCCAGCACCAGATACATCTGATAGGCCGCGATTGCCGTCACCGCTACTGCGCCGCCCAGCACAATTGCACGCCGGGCTACCATGTGGCCCGGCGACGACGCAGGCTGTGCAACGCTGCCACGGGCGTGCAGCGCCTGGGCCTGCATGGCGAGGGGGGCCTCATCTGGCAGGGCACGAAAGGTGTCGGGGCCGTCCAAGCTCAAGCTGTCCAACGGAAGATCCATGTCTCCGTGAGCGGCGTGTCGCCGGACAGCAGTTGGGCGCGCAGTTCGACGGCCCTGGCGTCCTCGGGCAGTAGCTCGAACGCTATGCGCCAGCTGCCCTCCTCGGGGTTCGGGCTGACGGCCGCATTCCTGATCTTACCGTGGTCCGTGCTGACATCCAGGCGTGGCTTGGCATCAACGGGCAGAGCTTTCAATGCGCCGCCGGCGACGTCCAGCACGAACAGCCGGGAGCCTTCGGTGCCCGCGCCGCTGCGGCTGCTAGTGAAACGCACCAGCGCGCTGGTCGTTGGCGCCTCTGCGGCCCAGTGCAGGCGATAGGTGAAGCTGTGCTCGCTCTTTGCCAGCAGCGGCTGCTTGGGGCGCCAAAAGGCGACGATATTGTCATGCACCTCGTCCTTGGTCGGGATTTCCACCAGTTGGACCACGCCCTCGCCCCAGTCTCCGATCGGCTCGACCCATAGGCTCGGGCGCTTTTCGTAGCGGGCCTCCAGGTCTTCGAAATCGCCCAGCGCACGCGTCCGCTGCATCAGGCCGAAACCGCGCGGGCTCGTGTCGACGAACTGGCTGACCTGCAGGGTGCGCGGGTTGCCGACGGGCCGCCACAGCTCCTCCCTGCGCCCGGTTAGCATCATCAGCCCGTTGCTGTCATGCACCGCGCGGCGATAGTCGTCGACGGCCCTGTGGTCGAGCGCGTCGAACAGGAACATGCTGGTCATGGTGGCGATGCCGGGCTGGACGATGTCCACACGCGGGAACAGCGTCAGCTCCACGTCGAAGATCGTGTCGTCGCCGGACCGGATCGAGAAGCGCAGGGCGGCGGCGGCGCTAGGACTGTCGAGCAGGCCGGTGACGACCAAACTGTTAGTGCCGGGCTGCGGGCGTTCGAGCCAGAATGCCTTGAAGGCCGGGAACTCCTCGCCGCCGGGGTCGGCGGTGTTGATGGACAGGCCGCGGGCGGACAGGCCATACAGCAGGTTCTTGCCGACCGCGCGGAAGTAGCTTGCGCCGAGGAAGACGGCGATCTCGTCGATGGTGTCTGGCCGGTTGATCGCGGCGTGCAAGCGGAACCCAGCATAGCCCAGGTCCTCGTCGGGCGGCCGCGGCGTGTCGCCGAAACCAAATTGCTCCGGCCTGTAGGACAGCGGCTGGGCTTGGCCCTCGACGACCTCGAACAGGTCGACCCGGTTGGCATATAGCCACCCGCGGTGGAAAAACTGCGCCTCGAACGGCAGGCCCTGGCCGCGCCATAATGACCGGGCAGGGTCGAAGCGGATGGCGCGGTATGCGTCATAGGACAGTTTGGCCAGCGTGTCCGGCAGCTTGGTGTCCGGTGCCTTGAATGCAGTATCGGCCAGGCTTCGCGCCAGCTTGCGCACGGTCTGCGCGTCGAATGGCGAGAGCGCCGCCTCCGCCGCTTCCAGCCTGATGCGGGCGGCGAGTCCCAGCGCCACTGCACCCACCATTACCCGCCGTCGTCGCATGCACGTCCCTATCTTCGCCGCATCCCATGGCATTTATGGATGCCGCATAATTGCGGCGGCATGATGATTGACGCCCATTGATCCCAAGGGGATAGTCGCGTCAATGACCTGCCGCATTACGACGGGCAGCATCCTGGGAGGGCATGATGACGACACGCCGATCGCTGGTGCTGGGCGCTGCTGCCGCGCCGTTGCTGGGCCGCCGTGTTTTCGCGCAATCTGCTGCACCGCCATCGACCGAGCCGCTGCGTATCGGCTGGCTTGCGGCGCTCACCGGACCGAGCTCCGCGCCCGCCGTCGGCTTCAACCGCGGCGTGGTGTTCGCGGCCGACGAGCTGAACGCCGCCGGCGGCGTGAACGGCCGCAGGGTCGAGATCATCACCCGGGACACCCAGGGCGACCCGACCAAGGCGGTCAACGCCACCCAGGAGCTGATCAGCCGGGCCAAGGTCCACGCCATCTGGGGGCCCACCAACTCCGGCGAGGCGCTGGCGACCACGCCGATCATGGCCCGCGCCAAGATGCCCTGCGTGCACCCCTGCGTGGTCGACAGCCTGATCGACCCGGTGAAATACCCGAGCGCCTTCCGCATGGCGCCCAGCAATGGCCAGTGGGACGACGCGGTGCGCGGATACGTCCTGAACACGTTGATGGCACGGGACGTCGCGGTGTTCGGCGACACCACGGGCTATGGCACCAGCGCCGTCGCCGCCTCGGTCGCGGCGTTTGGCCGGGACGGCGCCAACGTGGTGAGCCAGGCGCTGATCGACGCGACCCAGCCCGACGTGACGCCCGACATGCTGCGGGCCAAGAACGCCGGCGCTAAGGCGATCGTGGTCTGGAGCGTGAGCGTCGGCATGCTCTCCCGCATGATGAACGTGCGGAACACGCTGGATTGGGACGTGCCGATCGCGGGCCACCCCTCGCTCGGGTCTGGCGAAGTGCGCGGCTTGCTCGAGAAGCCCGGTAATTGGGAGAAGGTGTTCATGGTGGGCTACCGGAGCTGCAGCTTCGGCGACGATGGCAAGCTGCCGGCGCGCAGCCAGGCCTTCGTCGCCAAGCTTGCCGGCAAGGTGGAGCTGAACGACACCAGCCTGTGGTGGGTCGCCTGCGGCTACGACGCCGTCAAGCTGATTGCGGCCGCGGTGGAAACCAGCGGCGCCAGCACGCCGGATGCGATCATCGGCCTATGGAACAGGACGACGGGCTATCCCGGCATCTTCGGCGACTACAGCTTCAGCGCCGACAACCACAACGGCTATCCGCAGGCGGATGTCGTGATGTCGCGCGCCAACTCGCAGCGGGATGGCACGTTCGCGCTGGCGCCGGGCACCGCGTAGCTCGCCATGCTGGCCTCCATCGTCGCGTCCGGATTGGCGCTGGGGGCGGTGTATGCCCTGATCGGGATCACCTACAACGTCATGTTCGCGGCCTCCCGGGTGATGAGCTTCACGGCCGGGCAATTGGGGATGCTGGGCGGCGTGTTCGGGGCGCTGTTCGTGGGCCGGCTTGGCATGCCCGGCCCGGTCGGCCTCGTGCTGACGCTCGCCGCCTGCGCGTCCGTCGGCGTGCTGACCGAGATCGTCGCCGTGCGCCCGGTGCTGGCGAGCCTGGAGAAGCATCTATACGTACTCTCTACGCTCGCGGCCGCGCTGCTGATCCAGCAGCTTACGGCCATCGAGTGGAGCACGGAGCCGCAGCCGTTCCCGCGGCTGTTCGGCCTGGGCTCGGGCGTCTTTGACGAGAAGTTCTGGCTGCCGGTCCTCGCCTGCGCGGCCGTGATCGCCGGGCTCGAGTGGATGTATCGCCGCACCCTGGTCGGCCGTGCCTTCATCGCCATCGCCGAGGACAACTTCGCCGCCCGCGCGCTTGGCCTGCCGGAGCGGCGGCTGCGTATGGCGAGCTTCGCGTTGGCGGGGGCGGTGGCCGGGCTGGCCGGGTTCAGCAGCGGCCAGCTTCTGCTGGCGTTCTTCGCCAATGGGGCGATGCTGAATTTTTACGGCTTCGTGCCGGTGGCCTTGGGCGGGCTCGGCAACAATCGCGGCGCCGTCGTGGGCGGGCTCGCGCTGGGGCTGTTCCAGCAGGCGGCGAACTTTACGGTCGGCGGGGTGTTTGCCAGCGTCCTGGTGTTCGCCGTGTTCATCGTGGCGCTGCTGGCGGCGCCGCAGGGCCTGTTCGGCGCATCCGCGGTGCGTCGGGTCTGATGTCGGCCGCGCTGATGCCGGCCCAGCGGCCCATGTCCGGTCCCGTGCTCGCGGCTTTGCCCTACCTCGCCGTACTGCTGGCAGCGCTGACCCTGCCGCTGGCGGGCGAGGAGTATTGGACGGTCATCGCCACCCGTGCCGCGATCTACTGGATGCTGGTGTCTGGGCTGAACCTCGTCGTCGGGTTCGCCGGGCAGCTCGCCATCGGCTACGTGGCGCTGCTGACCCTCGGCGCCTACACGTCTAGCGTGCTGGTCGAGCGGACAGGGGTGCACCCGTTCCTGGCCCTGGGAGCGGCGGCTGTGGTGGGCGCCGCGGCCGGGGTTGTCGTCGGGTTGCCAGCACTGCGGCTGCGTACGTTCTACTTCGCCATGACGACGCTGGGCTTCGCCACCATCGTGACGCAGGTGGCGCTGGCGTGGACGAGCGTGACAGGCGGCGGCATCGGCGTGCCCGGCCCGACGCTGGCCGCGCCCTTCGACAGCGCCAACGGGTTCTACCTTCTGTGCGTGGCGCTCGCCGCCGCCTGCACATGGATGACGCTCAACGCCGCCAGCAGCCGCTTTGGCCGGTCGCTCGTGGCGATCCGCGACGCCGAGGTCGCGGCCGAGGCCTGCGGCGTCGCCAAGACCCCGCTGCTGATGCTGGTATTCCTGTTCAGTGGCGCGCTCGCGGGGGTCGCGGGCGGATTGTTCGCCACTTTGCAGAGCTACATCACGCCGGACGCCTTCACCTTCGATCTTTCGGTGCTGTTCTTCATCGCGATCCTGATCGGCGGCCGCGGCTCGGTGCTGGGTCCATTGCTCGCCACGCTGCTGCTGACCGCCCTGCCGGAGTTCGCGGCACCGCTGGTGGCGTGGTCCACCTTCCTCTATGCGGCGCTGCTGCTGGTGATCGTGCTGGTGGTGCCGGGCGGCATTGCCGACGTGCTGGACTTTCGCAGCCGCCGCGCGCTGCCGGCGGCCCGCGCCGTTGTGCCGCGTGTCGAACTGATCCCGGCGTTGCTCGCCTGCGGCAAACGGGACGGCGACCTTTCGCTCCGCGGCATCGCCCTCAGCTTCGGCGCCGTGCGGGCGATCGACGGCCTGGACCTCGATCTGCAGCCTGGCGAGGTGCACGGCCTGATCGGCCCCAACGGCAGCGGCAAGACGACGACGCTCAACGCCATCTGCGGCTTCGCCGTCCCGCAGGCGGGCACCGTCCAGGTCGGCGGCGCCACGCTGCCGATGGGCGCCGCGCCCTCCCGCGCCGCGGCCGGCATCGGCCGGACCTTCCAGACGCCCCGCATCGTCGGCGAGGCGTCGGTGGTGGACAACGTCATGATCGGCGGCTCCATCCTGGGGCACGCCACGCTGATCGAAACGCTGCTGACCCTGCCGCGCCATCGCCGGGACGAGGCGGCGCTGCGTGACCGCGCCATGGCCGCGCTCCGCGCCGTTGGGCTGGAGGCGCTGGCGTCCGTTCGCGCCGACCGGCTGCAGCACAGCGAGTTGCGCTTCGTCGAGATTGCCCGCGCGCTGATGCCGATGCCGCGGTTCCTGCTGCTGGACGAACCCGCGGCCGGGCTGTCGGCCACCGAGATCGGGCGGCTGGGCCAGCTCGTTGCCGCGATCAGCCGCCAGGGCATCGGCGTCCTGTTGGTGGAGCACCACGCCGACCTGATCTTCGCGGTGTGCGACCGGGTCACGGTGTTGAACCTGGGCCAGGTGCTGGCGGCTGGAACGCCTGCGGAGGTCCGGGCGCACCGTGAGGTCGTCGAGGCCTACCTTGGCCGCTGACCCGTTGCTGGCCGTCCACGGTCTGGACGCCGGCTATGGCAAGATCGGCGTGCTGCACGGCGTCGAACTCATCGTCCACCCTGGCGAGATCGTCGCGCTGCTGGGCCCCAACGGCGCGGGCAAGACGACGCTGCTGCGGGCGCTGTCGGGCCTGCTGCCCTGGACTGCGGGTGATGCCACCCTTGCCGGCAACAGCCTGCGCGGCGCCGATCCGCGGGCCTGCGCACGGGCCGGGCTGGTGCACGTGGTGGAGGGGCACCGGGTGTTCACCCAACTCAGCGTCGCCGACAACCTGGCGCTGGCCGCCTATGGCCTGCCGCGCGGTGAGCGTTGCGCCCGTGTCGAGGCGGCGCTGCAGGTCTTTCCCGAGATCGCCGCCAAGCGGTTGGAAACAGGCGGCGCGCTCAGCGGCGGGCAGCAGCAGATGCTGGCCGTGGCGCAGGGCCTGGTGCGCCGCCCGCGCCTGCTGCTGCTGGACGAGCCGTCGGCCGGGCTCTCGCCGGTGCTGGTCGATCGTGTGCTGGCGGTCCTGGCCCGGCTGCGCGACACGGGGACGGCAGTCCTGCTGGTCGAGCAACTCGTCGAGAAGTCGCTGACGGTCGCAGACCGTGTGTATGCGCTGGCTCATGGCCGCATCGTGTTGGGTGCCCCGGCCCGCATGCCCGGCCTGGCGGCACGGTTGGAGCATGCCTACCTTGGTGCCGCCGCGCTGGCCTAGGTCCTGAGTTGACCGCCCGCGCAGGCCGGTTGTAATGGGATTATGGCACAATTTCCGCGGTGGATGATGGGCGACCGGCAGGCGAGCCGCCCGAAGCGGCCGGTTGGTGCCAAGCTTGTCCGCCTCGGCGGCGTCGAGACGGTGCTGGAGGGGGCAGCGGACGATCCATACTTCCAGAGCATCGAGCAGCACGCCCTGGGCCTCGACGGCCTGGCTGCGCTGGTGGCGAGCCAGGTGCCGCGCGCCTCGACGGTCGTCGATGTCGGCGCCAACATTGGGTTGTCCGCCATCCTGCTCGCGCGCTCGGTGGAGCGCGTCATCGCCTTCGAGCCGTCGCCCACGAATGTCGATTACCTGCGCCGCAACCTAGCTTCGAACGGGATCACCAACGTCGAGGTCTTGGCGGCGGCGGTGTCGGACCGGCCCAGCACGCTACAGTTCCATGTGGCGCAGTTCGGCGCCGGGTCGCACGTCGTGGCTGCCGGCCATGTGCTGAACGGCAGCATCGCCACGATCGATGTGCCCGCCGTGACGCTGGATGAGGCGCTGACGGTCTCGGTGAGCTTCATCAAGATCGACGCTGAGGGCCATGAGCCGGATGTCCTGGCGGGTGCCCCGGCGGTGCTCGCACGGGACAAGCCGCTGATCTATACCCCGACTCTGTGAGAATCCGGGTCCGCCCCTCTTGCCAAGCGGGTCCGAGTTGGACTCTACCGGCCCCATGATCCGACCTGGGTTCCTGGACAGCGT
>JAABVA010005977.1_pt1 | contig 10869 bp, 5 predicted proteins | sample 5560331 | NCBI WGS metagenome assembly JAABVA01 (sample SAMN12812661, study PRJNA571458) | rock metagenome | isolation source: Antarctica rocks | place: Antarctica: Victoria Land, Mt New Zealand sud | collected 2016-01-07 | reverse complement strand
GTTTCTTTAAGAATTTAGAATTTAACATTAAAAAGTGTGTAAGCTGTAAAGATTTACACAAGACATGAAACAATAAGTGTTCTGAGTTTTAGAAAGAGATAGTGTGCATGTAGATGACATGTAACATTAAGCAGACTTGATGATGAATATTAACTTAAACATTAATTATTAAATTTAAAGAAGTCACATTCTTAAAGACAGTCAACAGCAAAGTCAGTAAGATTGACATCAATAATTATAGTAAAAGCATTAACAGCAGCAACAGAGACAACAGTGACAGCAGTGACAATATTAGTGAAGATACAACATTTACATCACATACAACAATGAGTAATGATCATAAAATCATCAATGAGTCTCACTTAATAATATTTAAAATTCTTATAAGAATCTCATCAATCTTGACATCAGCTCTGAAGACATTCATTAATGAAAATGAAAAGTGATCAGTATTATCTACAAAAACAGTGATTACAGATGCAAATTGAACTTCTTTAAGATCAATGAATGAAAACAGATTTAAAAGAATCATAATTAGATCTCTGAAAATGTAAAAGATAAATGTGACAGTAAAGACAGCAGTGAGTTATTGAAGCATTAGATTCTTTAAGTGTCAGATAAATTTAAAGAATAGTTAAATAACAGAAATTAAGAATGTCTTTAAGTAGAACTCAGTGAGCTTGCTGTTCATCAGTTAAGATGATCTCATGATAAACATCATAAATATAGAGACAACATTAACTTTGAAGATCACAACAATAATAAAGTAATGTTGATACACTTAAACTTTGTCATCTTACAGTACAACACAATGAAGTCAAGAAACAAGATCATGACATCTTTGCTTCAGAATCTCATCATATAAAACTATAATGTGCTGATTATTCAGAAGTCATGACACAATAAACACAACAATAATATTTATTATCTCTGCAAAAACTGATTTTATCTAATCTATTTAAAACTCACAGAAGAAGAATTAACTTAAGTCTGCTTCTACATTAACTTATGATTGAATTATACAGACTGAACAGTTTAGATATATAGCAGAGATCTTATGATTCTGAAGATTTAATATACTGAATATAGTCAGTTTAAGTGTCTATGCATTCACAATGTGTACAGAGAAGCAGTCAGAGAGAATATTACAGTAATTTTGAAATAACTGAATGATTTATTAAAGAATGATCACTGACAACACATTATAGTGAGAGACTTTAATCTGCATTATTCAACATGAGAGAGCCTAAGAGTGAAGAAAAATTCATAAATAAAGTAACTAATACAAATAATAAATGAATAACAGTTCTCTCTGTTCTTACTGCAGAGCTCAGTTACATAAAGATCTTAATAAATGTACAACATTATAGATTTAATGCTAAACAGCTCAGACATTACTTAATGATTAATTAGCTGCAAGATACAACAACAACATCATAACTTTAATTACTACTTTATTATTACTCATCTTCTGCTGTCTACAGCAGAGATCACATCACAATCTTATTGATAGTAAGATAGAGTAGACATAAAGCTTTTATAACAGATTTTAATAGAATAGCTGTCAACATCATTTCATAATTACAATGAACTCAACATAAAGCAATACATAACTGTCATTATAGAGACAATTCAGGCTGCAGTGAAGACAACAGTATTGATGTTAACTTTTAATAAATAATTAAAGTTAGAATTTGATCTGAAAGCAAAAGAAATAATAAGAGAAGTAAACAGAATCTGTTGTTGTTGATAAAGAGAGCAGAGTATATATATTTAAGAGATATACTGTTAAGTTTATAATGAAAAAGAGAAGAAGCTGATGTTAAGAAGTGGTGTTCTAGCTGCTTCTATAAAGTGAAGTAGAACTAGCATCAAAGGCTGAGTGAAGACTCTGCTCACATTAACTGCAGTCAACATTCTTTTTACTTCTTCTGTAACTCTCTTGATCAAGATGTGCTCATAGATAACATAATTTAGAGATTTCACTAGACAGCATAGTATAGCATGAGTATTCATTTTCTTCATCAGATTATAAGCTCAGTTAGCAAGAAGCTTCTCAGAGAAAGTGTATACTTCTAATGTATGCAGTAGCTGAGTTTATAGACTTTTGAGATTTACAGTGAATTTGACTTTAACAGTGTTACTGACTATTGAGATTTGTGATAAATCTGACTTTAGTGAAATCAGCACAGTAATGATAGCTTAATATGTGTTTATTAAATAAATAAGTATCTTCAGCAGCTGAGTATGTTTGACTCAGAAGATTCAAGAAGAATTGATCTCAACAAAAATCAGCATTCATAATTGCTCATGAGAGCACTGTTCTTTTAACAGCTTAATATGCATCTTGTTAAATAGATAAATAAGCATTCACAATTGCTTAAAGAGCACTGTTCTTTGACAACTTAATACAAGTCATTGAGATGAATAAGCACTATTATCTTACAGAACAAAAGACATAAAAGCTTTTTATTTGTTTTACTTATATTATCTTCAATGTATACATCATTATTTTACTTTATTCACTTCTTATACTATGTGTCAACTATCATCATCATGAACTTCAACAACTTCTTTATAAAGCAATGATTCATCTCAATTCTTATTCACAAGAACTGTAATCAATGATTCATTTTTATAAGAAGATAACTGATAAAAGAAGATCTATGAAATGTTGTTGAAGTCTTAACAGTTAACATACTGATTAATGAATTTTCAGACTTATTTTTTCTCAGCAGTCTCAGCTTTAAAAATCAGAAAATTAATGCAAAGATTTTATATTGACTTATTATCTGCATAAACATAGATGATTAAGAATATCTGATGAACAAAATTAGCATAAAGAATGTTTAAGATATGCTAAAGTTTAAGTATAAGAAGAAGCTGCAGATGACTGAGAGACAATATTTGATGAAGTTTGTTAAGTATAGAATGTCAGAAAATGTGTTCATTAAAAAAGCATGAATTTATTTGAGCAAACTCAGCAGAAAGATTGCTGCAACTCAGTTTAACATGACTGAGTTGTTCAAATCAGAATGACAGTTTCAGATGCTGCTTTAAGTGCTATCAGTTAAGTATGTTGTGATCTGCAATATCATTGACATTCAGAACAATTCAGATGTCAAGAGAGATCTATAAAAGCTTTAGAAAAAAGAGACACAGCTTAAGACTGACAAGACTGTCATTGTTTTGTAAGTAAATAAACAGAAAGAAGATCAACATTTAATGAATCAGAACTACAGTTCATTGAATTACTGCATAGTTAATATTAAGTAACATTATTATAAATTATTCAGCTCAGACAGTAATCATTTTTCTCATTATTTTATTAAGTACTTTCTTTGCAACAACTTTCACTTCATTAAAGATTGCAAATTTCTTTCTGACATTAAGTGAAATGCTTAAAAGAAGATAAGCAGATTGACTGCAGTCAAGCTGTATAGATTGATTGCAGTTAAGTTGTATTAAAAGTTAATTTATAAAGAAAAAGAAAAGAGACACAGAGTCTTTAATGCAGAAGTTAATAATAGTAATGATGATGACTTCTTTTCTGAATTTAAAGAGAAAGAGAAAATTAACAATGAAATCACTGCTTTGTTTAAGAAGACTGTCAGTAAGATGTTTAAATCTAAATGAATTGCAGATTCTAAATTCTTCTTATACATAACTGATTAACTTTAACTCTTCAGTGACTTTCTTATACAAATGAGATGTCAATAAATTAAAGTTAAAAAAGAACATTTATACTCTTACTATTGTGAAGTAATCATTATACAAGTCAGATTAAAAAATTCTGTAAGACTGAGTTCAACACTTTACATGTCTGAACTTGAGATCAATCTTCTCTCAGAAAAGCAGATATGCAAAATGAGACTGTATAGAAGCTTTAATTAATACTGTCTTTAAATGTATGATAAGCATGACAAGACTATAATAAAAGCATCAGAGTGAGATGAAGTCTATATAATTAAGTATATTGCAAAAAGTTTTAATAAATTTATTCTGATATCTGCAGTACACACATCACATTCAGAGACTGCTTTTTTCATAACTGCTTTAGATGCAAGTCTGCATAACAACATGATCAATTTCTCAGAAGTTGACACTGCATCATTGAATGAAAAGATCAAGATTTACAGACTTTAACATCAACAATTTGCTTATCTTGATTCTGTAAAGCTGCATAATCTTTACAAGATGACAATTCTTAAAAAGTCAATTCTCATTGTTGAGAACAACAAGATCATGTGTGAAATTTATGCTCTGATTAAGTTCATCAACAAGTGAGGTCACACTATAAGCAAAAGAAAGATTAACATTCTTGTTTTTGTCTTCATTAATATATACAGTTCATTACTCTTGTCATTTAATGAATATCAGTACTTTCTGAAGATAATAGATAATTACTTTCAGAAAACATAAACAATACTGTTAAAGCAACATAATGAGATCTCACAGACACTGTAAGAATGATGACTGAAGACTGAACTTTAGATTGATGCAAAGATTCTTGTTGTATAAAGCAACAATAGAACAAAGTTAAGATTCACTTTAAATGACTGATGCAAGTCTTTTAACATCACACTGCAGTACACAGTGCTCTACATGTCAATTTAGAATGATGTTGCTGAAAGAATCATCTGAATCATGAAGAACTCAGTGTGTATCATGATTAAAGAAATATAACTGTCAATAAAGTTCTGAGTGCAGACAGTACAGACAGATGCTTATCTTTGCAATTAAATAGCAACTAATTTCTTAATTAATGATAAGCAGACAACTCTCAAGAAAGCTTTCATTGATGTAAAGTTATTCATCAATTACATTTATATATGAGAATGTAAGTACTACAGCTACATTGATCTCAAGTTATTATCTGAAAATAGATGTAATAAGTTCATGAATTAAGAACAAATAAGAGTTTTTATAAGCTACATTGAGAAAATCATAAAGCAATATCAGCTTTAAGCTTTAGATCTCAAGTACATCATTAAGAATCATGCTGTAAAGTTTACTGAAAGTAAGAAAAAAGATATTGTTGATCTTAAACTGCAATGACAGACATTAAATGTTCTTTTAGACAGAAGATTCATTGAATATTTACAGAAAAAGTTAATCATTATGAAGATCACAGCTTTAGATCAGACATCTACAACTTAAAACAGTAAGATGCAGTCTAACTTGATCACAGTTAAGACTGACAAGTCTTAAGATAAACAACATGAGATTAAGTTAACTGTAGTCAATCTAGATAAGTTGTTAAATAAGAAGATTAATACTGATTAAATCAAGATGATGACACTTAAAGAAGTCAGAATCTTTCTGTGCATTGAGATTCTGAAATAAAAGAGAAATGATGATGATGATGATTAAGATGCAGATAAGCTCTTAATTAAAATATTAAGAGTTATACTGACACTTACAGCATTCTTTACAGACAAAAAAGACTTTATGATCAGATCTGACATTCTGATGTCTGTCATCTATGCTGAAGCAGTGAAAGACTCAATCTGAGAAGAAATGTAAAAGAATGTCATTTATGCAGAGCTGACAGTCTTGACAGTAAATGAAATATAAAAAGAGACTGTGTCATCAAGAAGAGTCAACATTATGATCAGTAAATGAATTTTTAAACTTAAGCTGAACATCAATGAATTCTTAAATAAGCTTAAGACAAGACTTGTGACAAGAGGCTTCTCACAGACATATAATGTTGACTATAAAAACATCTTTATTTTCACTATTAAGTTTAACACTTTGTGAATCTTTCTGACTATTGTTGCACTCAAGAATCTAGAGTGTCATTAAGTAAATATCAATAACATCTTCATGAAATTCTTTCTGAAGAAAACAATCTATATAACATCTTCTTTTAAAGTCAATATCACATCTAATTGTATTCTGTGCATACTGCACAGCCTTTATGATCTTAAGCAAGTCACATAAAACTGACATAAACAATGTGTCATTAAACTGCTTAAGTTAAGTTTTCATTAAAGCAAGACTGATCTCTGTCTTCTTCTTCACAGCATTAAAAGAATCATGCTGCTTCTTTATGTAAACAATATTGTTATAACTTCAATAAATCTGTTACACATTCTCTGATTTAAGCAAGCTCTTATGAGTGTGTTCAAAGTCAAGAACTTAAGAGAGACACAGAAAATTTTTAACATTTAAGTTATACATAATTGCAAAATGAGGATTCTGTGCCTGAATCAGACTCATTATGTAAACAAGATATTAAAGAATCTTCATATGTAATCTGACAAGCACAGAGTCATCAGCATTTCATTCAACAAATATGATGCTTTTTATTCTGCTGACTTAACTGATCAAAGAATAGATCAAAAACAGTATTAACAGATAATTAAAAGTTTAATGTATGTAACAATTCATATTTAGTCAGACATCATCTTCACACTAAATTGACTAAGTCAATATCTCAGCAATTCTGCAGAACATCATGAACACACATTTAAGAAATTACTGCAGTACATAAGATCAATCATTAATCTCAGCATCATGTATAGCTTTAATGAAAGTCAAGTAATGCTTAAATACTCTGACTTTAACTATGCTTTGAACAAACAGAATTGAAAATCAATTCTAGAATGTGTTTATATGCTTAAAAATGAATCAGTGTTGTAAATAAATTAAAAGCAGAAGTCTGTCATCATCTTGATTACTGAGACTGAATACATAATTATGTCAATGTGTGCAAAGACTGAGATCTGACTTGAACAGATATTAAGAGACATAAACATAAGCAAATATCTTGAAGTCAACTCACACTGCATAAACATTTAAAAGAACAAAGCTCATTGAGCTTCTTCATTCATTCAGCTCAGAAGAGACAATCAAGCTGTTTTGATTTTAGTTAAGAATGCATATGTACATGAGCAGTCAAAGTACATTGATGTCTTCTATTACAACATCTGCAATCTGCATAAGCACAATCAGATTCAGATAGACTTTATACTCAGTCAAGAGATGATTGCTGATGAGCTTATTAAGTCTTTATTTAGACAGATCTTTAAGCAGTTCATTAAATTTATAAAATTCACTGTTGATAATTAGTTAAACTCTTAAATGATTTGTTGAACTCTTGACAATGCATTTAATCATTTGGTGTTTGCTGTCAGTGAGAGTCAATAGATGCAGCCTCATCAAGTGAAAATGTTAAGAAACAGTGTTTTAACTACTTCTATGAAGTGAAATAGAATTAACATCAGAAACTGAGTGAAGACTTTATCTACATTAACTGCAGTCAACATTCTTTCTACTTCTTCTGTAACTCTCTCAATCAAGATGTGCTCATAGACAACATAGTTTAGAGATTTCACTAGATGATATAGTATAGCATGAGTATTCATTTCCTTCATCAGCTGACAAAATTAATGAGGATGAGTCACAGAAAATGAATAGAGATGATCTTAAAGAATTCTCAGAAACTATAAAAATTGATGAAGTAAATCAGAAATTATGAAGCTGTAAGTCAGGCTTTCACTTTCATTCTGAAACAGATGAAAGAGCTGAAACTTACAGAATTACAGAATAAGACAGAGCTACTTTAAACAATCTTCTTTTTAACTTCTTTAGAGACAGATCTCAACAACATTGCAGAATATAAGTATTTTGAGCTGATATTTATGTCTTTAATCACAGAGGCTGAACTAACAGAGATTATAATGTGAACATTAGACAATAAGACATTAAAATTAAATGATATACTGAATTAAATTTTACACTAAATACTATTACAACTACTCTCACTGCTGTTCTCACTGTACAACTTGTGCCTAAACAGCAAAAGACATCTAAGAATTTTCAAACACTTCATTACAGTGATGCTGCAGAAGCTCAACAAAGAAGACTATCAGCAGTTTAAAATATATTGATTAGTAATACTTCTAAACATTATAGACAAGACTCTGAAGTCTGTAATGACATACAGAATAAGTTACATGACAGAGATCTATTAACTGCTACTTAAAACATTGCTGAGAGATCAGAAGATTGTGTTTACAGAGTAGACAATTCATATATTGCTGAAGCAGATTTATAGAGTATGAAAATTAAGCATGTTAGTCACATTACTATTAATGCTGAATGTATTAAAAGTCTTTGATAATGTCTTTTATAAAAGATTATTTTACAATCTTCAAAAATGCTGTCTATCACTAAAGATAGTGAACTGAATAGAAGACTTTCTAAGAAAAAGAACATCAACAATAAAGCTGTCAGAATATGAGTTAAAGAGCTTTGTCATTCATATAGATATATTTTAAAGCTCATCATTATTATTCATTCTATATTTATTTTACAATGCTGACATACTGAATTTAGTCAATGACTCACAGCTTTGAGTCACAGCAGTGAGTTGAATTGATGATGTAGACATTATGATAACAGAAAAGTTAACAGAAGAGAATTGCATCATTTTGCACACAGTGCACAGCTACACAGAGCAGTAAACTTAAAGATATGTCTTTATCTTTATCTTAGTTAAGTATGAGTTCATTTACTTTATAAACTGTCTCATAAAACATAATACAACAGTGAAGCTGATTCTAAATACACATACAGTACAGACATCACTGATATGCAGAGTGCTGAAAGTTATCTTGAATTTATATTTAAAATGAGATGCATATATACAATACATTTAGATCTGAGTCACAACAAGCCTCAGAGATCTAACAGTGCTGACAGACTTTACATAAAATTTTAAATTTAAGAATTTATAAAGACTTTATGTAACAGTGATGTTGCTGCAGATTTTGTACTGCTGCTCAGTCTGATACAGCTCAGACAGTAAGCACAGAATAATTATACAACAGAAATGAATTCTTTAGAAACTGATAGTTATATAGTGATGAGCAGAAGTCATTATAATGAGAATCTTTTATATAACAGTGAGCTCAGTACTGAATGTAAAATTCTTTCTTTTCTTAATGAAACAGCAGTTAAAGAAGACACTGAGAAAGTTTATGCTCTGTATTGTCACTGTATTAATTTACACTTTAATAAAGAAAATCAGATCTGACTTTACAAAGAAGCTTTGCTGAAAGAGCTCACTGAAATGTCTACAGCTTTGCTATAAGATGCAGATATAACTTTCATTAAGAGTTAACTTGAAATTCAGAGTGCTCTACATTGTATTATTATGATGAAATGATTTAATTATTTACATAAACAACAATGCAGATGAAGCTGTTCACAGACATAATATCAACAAACTTTGTTGAGATTAAAAGATGTTGAATATCTATATGAATAACAGTGACATTGAGAGTCAGATAGATGCAGTAACAGTGATATTGAAAAGAGATTTAAAATACATGATGTACATAAGTATAGATAAGACATTCACAGTGTATATGACAGAGCTACAGAGTCTGATCATAATAATAAGCATAGTAAGCACAGTGAAAATGACAGAACTGAAGCTTTAAATGATGAATATATATATAGATAATTAAGCAGTGATTTGATCAGCTGTTAAACTGAGTACATAATTAGATTAGTACTTACTGCAGTACATAATGAAGAGAGTAGATGATCTGTGAAGTTAGAAGATTTAGATATGAATTTAATGAATATTGATGTACATAAAGATATCAGAAAATGAAGAGACAGATAAAATGATTAAGATAGCAGTTTAGATTAGAGATTTACACACTGAGAAAGAATAGATTACAGAGATCTGACATTTAATTGTTATCTATAAGACAAGACTTTGTCAGCAAGTAGTAGAAGAATGAGTTAATGACTGAAAGAATGAAACAGTAAGATAGATCATATTCAGTATGAAGCAATAATTAGATAAAAAAGTGTTAAATAAGTATATAGAACTTTACTGATTCATAAGCTTTCTGATTATTCAGCTATGTACAGAGAAGATTGACATGACTTATTATTTTTATATTATAGATTAAGCAAACTCTTCATGATGTTTATACAATCTGAGCATTCAGACTGTTCATTATGTACTGATGAAATACTTATGAACTTAAGATCTAAGAAAGAAACTACTGAGATAAGTTAATGATATAAAGAAGATTTTATGAGACTCAGTATTAATTAAAGTGATCATTATATTTATGTTATGAAGCAATATTCTGAGACAATTTCAGACTGTAAAAGAGACATCAGAAGATCTGACATTCTCAGATGCAGTCTGAAATAGAAAATTCAACAATTATACATTTTAGATTGCAGAAAAGACAATTAATTGTTTATAGAAATGTTTATTTTCTATTGATGACAGTGAAAGAGAGACATTAGCATTAAGTCACAAGAAAAGAAAATTAGTAAGCATCAGAATCAAGAAAAATGTGAGAAGCTACAGAGGGCAAAGTCAGAATTTGTATTAGTTAGCTAGATCATGGGGTGACAGTGATGGTGACAGTGAGGTGGTAATGAGAGTGAGATCAGTATGCGCTAGCCGCTTGTAGTTACGCGGTGTATGGCAGCCTAGGCAGCCTCGGTCACCTATGAATCAATCAATCAATCAATCAAAGCTATCAAACGGCCGTCCCACATAACTCTTCAAGTCATTATTGGATGTTGTGGAAGTTTACGTTGTCAAGCACGTTCATTTCTTTTCAACGGTCTTCTTTACATGAAAGCGCACCATCATCCAGTCCTAGATCCCAAGCCTTTCAGTCAAAGTCTCCGCAATACCCATGAATATCCTAGCCCTTTCACTCGCTGGTTCCGCAACCACCGTAGGCTTCCCTCGGTCCGCGTCATCACAGATACTACTGTGTAAGGGTATATCGCCAAGCAGATCCAGTCCATGGTTGGCGCATGCCTGACGCACCCCCTCAGATCCGAAGATATGCGTGTTCTGATGGCAGTGGGGAC
>JAABVA010005975.1_pt1 | contig 10873 bp, 11 predicted proteins | sample 5560331 | NCBI WGS metagenome assembly JAABVA01 (sample SAMN12812661, study PRJNA571458) | rock metagenome | isolation source: Antarctica rocks | place: Antarctica: Victoria Land, Mt New Zealand sud | collected 2016-01-07 | reverse complement strand
GGCGCACCGGCACCACGGAAATCGCCGCCTTCCGTCAGCACTTACGCTCCCGCCCCACCAAAGCCCTCCGCTTCCTTGTCCCCAGGACCCGCTCTGCCTGACTTTTCACAGACCCTGTGGCCATGGTCCCGATGATGGACATCGCGGAGAACCTGTTCCTGGGGCGTGAGCCGCGCGTATCCGGCCCCTTGGGTGTGGGGTTGCGCTTCATCAACAAGCGCCGGATGCGGCGCGAGGCGGATCGACAACTGCACTCCTTGAACGTCGGGTTCAAGTCGGTGCGGCAGCGCGTCGACCTGCTGTCCGGCGGTCAGCGCCAGGCCGTCGCCGTCGCGCGCGCCATCGTCTTCGGCCGGCGCGTCGTCATCATGGACGAGCCGACAGCGGCCCTGGGCGTGCGCGAGTCGCGCGGCGTGGTCGACCTCATCCGCCGCATCAACGCCGAAGGGCTCTCCATCATCTTGATCAGCCATAACATGCCTCAGGTGATCGACCTGACACACCGCATCATGGTGTTGCGCCAGGGGCGGCGTGTGGGCGTGGTGCGGACGGCGGACACGGATGTGGAACAGGTGGTGCGGCTGATCACGGGGGCCGAGGTACTCGGCGGCACAGCAGACTAGAAGATCAACCGCACGCGAGCTGGACTCTCCAGGCGTTAGGCGACGAGCGACAGGTCCTGAGGCGATACGTCATGATCGGTCGCCACGACCATGTATTGGCGTACTGTTTCCGTTTCCATATGCGGCTCCAGCGCTGTTTCTCTACAAACCCGTATTCTCACTGTATCACGAAAGATCGACACGCAAGACCGACAGTGGACCGCGCGGCAGGATCTGTGAAAAGTTCTGGGACTGCGGGCGCTCGCTGCGCTGCTCGCCCGCCCCATCGGCGCTGGGAGCGCGGACATCTCGTCCGCCCCGGTATCCGGGGGGATGAGCGCCGGACGGGCGGCGCCGCGCCGGCCCTGCGGGGATGGCTGGCCCCCGCCTGCGGACGGCCGGGACGGACGAGACGTCCGCGCTCCCAGGGGGAGGCGCCGACTTGTCACAGACCCTGGACCGCGCGGAGATCCACACACTCCGCGTCCTGCTGGAAGCAGGTCTTGCCGCCAGGGACAGGGCGGTCACGGTCACGTCGTGTAAGGTCCTATCGGAGATGACCTGAAAGCGCCTCTTGCCGCTTGCCGTCAGGCTCGCCTACCATAGTCGCGCCGCATGTATCCATGCGACGCGATAACGAAGGCGCTATTCGTACACGAAAGGGTTCCTCTCATGAGCTTGAGTTCAACGGCGCTGCCTTACTTGCCGGTCGGCGCGTCGCGTCGCCGCGTCGCCCTCGCCCTCGATGTGGTCACTGGTCTGCTATCCTTCCTCGCCCTGTGGTTCGGTACCATCGCGCTCGTCAACGCGGTCCACACAAACGACCTGTGGATTGGTACCATCGTTGGTAGCGCGCCCACGGCGCTCTGGCTCGCCGTTGTCCTCGCCCTCGCGTGGCGCGGCCAGACCATTGGTCAGGCGCTTGTCGGCCTACGTTGGGTAGCGTGCGATGGACGGCCGGCGCGCTGGCGTGTCGCCGGCGAACTGCAATTCTGGTGCGCCGGTCTAGCGATCACGCTGATGGGCGGCCCCCTGTTCTTGATGTTCGCGTGGAGCGAGTTGGCTTGGGGGCTGGCGCGGATCGCTCACGTCGGCCTCGGCATACCGGCCGCGTGGGGGAATGGGGTCGCGCCTGGGTTGATCGCCTCGGCCGTCATGGTCGTGGCCCTCATGTGGCTGGCCCGTCGTCACCCCGCGCGTGTCGTGCGCCTGTCCCGGTAGCACGAACGTCTTAGCCTATTGCCTACAAGTTAAGGTCCTGAGCCACATGTCAAGTACCCGCATTTCCGCCGCTCGGGGTGGCAAAGGGAGCGTAGCAGCATATACGCCGTACTTCCACGAGCCTTTTGCTCCCACACACGGCTGTCGCTACGCCATGCGCCTCATGCGTTTGTGCAACATGGCGGCTATCAGGTTGGCTTAAAAGCTGCAAAAATGGCCTTGACAACGGCTTAAAATCCTTAACTTGTAGAAAAAGGTCTTAGCCCAGGCAGGCGCGGTTCCCGCTTTTGGATGTACGTGAGTGTCTCAACGTGAACTGCAAATCACCTTGACCAAGGGAAAGAATGTTGCTCATGGCTCTCTCGCGCAAGCATCCCGGACGGCTCATCTCACGAGTACAAGCATAGTCCAACTGACAAAGAGGCCGCTCCCGCTGTATCATGAGCAAGAACAGATCATGGTAACAGTGGAATCGCGAGGAGGGCGGCCTATGCCAGGGGAACTGACGCCGGAGAATACGGTTTTCGTGAGCCTCTCGTTCGAGGGGCCCGACCAGTACGCGCAGGCCGGAGGGCTGGGCGTACGCGTGGCCGAGTTAGACGCCGCCCTGGCCGCGCAGGGCTTCGAGACGCACCTGGTCTTCGTGGGCGACCCCACACTACCGGGCCGCGAGGAGCGCGAGGGCGGCCGGCTGACCCTGCATCGCTGGGGCCAGTGGATCAGCCAATACTACCCCAATGGCGTCTATCAGGGCGAAGAGGCCAAGCTGGCCGATTGGAACGAGAGCGTCCCCTCGTTCGTTGCCCGTACGCTGCTAGCGCCCGCGCTACAGGCGGGCAAGACCGCTGTCGTCATCGCCGAGGAGTGGCAAACTACTGAGTCGCTGTCCCGCCTCTCCGACGAGTTGCACGCCCTGGGCTTGCGCGACCGCGCCATACTCTCCTGGAACGCCAACAACCTCTACGGCTTCTGGCGTATCGACTGGGATCGGCTTAGCTTCGTGTCGACCATTACCACGGTCAGCAAGTACATGAAGCACCGCATGTGGGACTACGGACAGAACCCGCTGGTGATCCCCAACGGCATCCCCGCGCGCTTCCTGGAGGCGCCCGACGCGGCCGACGTCGCCGCCGTCCGCGCCGCCCTGGCCGCGTCCAGTGGCGGCGCGGACGGCGAGGCGGGCATGACGCTGTTCAAGATCGGCCGCTTCGACCCTGACAAGCGCTGGATCATGGCCGTCGAAACGCTAGCCGTGCTGAAGGCGCAGGGCGTGCCGGCGCGCCTGCTGATGCGCGGCGGCATCGAGCCGCACGGGGCCGAGGTCATCGGGCGCGCCCATATGCTGGGCCTCTCCGTCGCGGACGTCAAGGCGCGTAGCCGCTCTATGGAGGACTGCGTCGCGGCCCTACGCGAGGCGCCGCCGGCCGACATCCTCAACCTGTCGTTCTTCCTGCCCGAAGCCTTCGTGCGCGCGCTCTACCGCGCCTCCGACGCCGTGCTCGCCAACAGCGCCCACGAGCCCTTCGGCCTCGTCGGACTCGAAGTGATGGGCGCGGGCGGGACGGCCGTGACGGGCAGCACCGGCGAGGACTACGCCGTCCACTTTGAGAACGCCGTGGTGGTCGATACCGATGACCCCGGCGAGATCGCGGGCTACCTGACCTACCTGCGCGACCACCCCGACCAGGTGGAGCGCCTGCGGACGGGCGCGGCGGCGACAGCGCGCCAGTATACCTGGGACGAGGTGCTGCACAACCTCTTGGGCAAGGCCGTCTACATGGGCCGGAAGCAGGGTGTGCGATGATCGACGACGCCATCGCGCGCTACCACGGCCTGCTCCAGTCCGACCCCGCGCTGGCCGCCGCGTCGCAGGAGGCGCTCGACGCGGGCCTGCATGAGGAGAACCTGTTCTTCGGCGACCGCCCACTATGCAGTGTGCTGCGCCCGCACATGATCACCACGGGGCAATACGCGCGGGTACGCGACGCCTGCCGGCTCGTCATCGGCGCGACCATCAAGGTCGGCGCGCGCCTGCTGGCGGACGAGCGCCTGATGGAGCCGCTGCGGTTGAGCCCGCGCGAAAAGGAACTCGCGCGCGTCGACCCCGGCTACGACGCCGTCAGCGCGATCTCACGCCTGGACGCCTTCCTGGCCGGCGACAGCCTGAGCTTCATCGAGTACAACGCCGAAACGCCGGCCGGCGGCGCCTACACCGACGTGCTGACGTCCGTCTTCCTGCGCCTGCCCGTGGTGCGGCGCTTCCTCGACGCGGGCGGCTACACGCTGCAGACCTTCGATACGCGCGTCGGGCTGACCGATCTGCTCTTGCGCTGCTACCAGCCGTGGGCCGCGGGCGCCGGGCGCGCGGGGGACAGGCCAAGTATCGGCATCGTCGACTGGGCCGGCCTGCCGACCGCCTACGAGCACGAGCTCTACCGCCGCTACTTCGAGGGGCGTGGGCTGCCGGCGGTCATCGTCGACCCGCGCGAACTGGAGTACGCGGGCGGCGCGCTGCGTCACGGCGACACTGTGATCGACCTCGTCTACAAGCGCGTGCTGGTGCACGAACTGCTGGCGCGCGAGAGCGAAGCCCCGGCGCTGCTGCAGGCGTACGAGGACGGCGCGGTGTGCATGGTCAACAGTCCGCGCGACAAGCTGTTCCACAAGAAGGCCATCTTCGCGCTGCTGACCGACGCGGCCTACCAGGGCGGCTTCACGCCCGAGGAGCGCGAGGCCGTGCGCCGCCATGTGCCATGGACGCGGCGCGTGGCCGACGCGCGCGCCACCTTCGAGGACCGCGAGGTCGACCTGCTGGAATTGCTGCGTGCACAACGGGAGCGCTTCGTGCTCAAGCCCAACGACGACTACGGCGGCAAAGGCGTGGTCGTCGGCTGGGAGGGCAGCGAGGGTGACTGGGACCGCGCGCTGGAAGAGGCGCTACGGGGCGACTACGTGGCGCAGGAGCGCGTGGCGGTAGCGCGCGCCCAGTTCCCCGCCGTGGTCGAGGGGCGGCTGGAGTTCCGCGAGCTCTCCGTAGACATGGACCCCTTCATCGTCGACGGCGCGGCCGACGGCTTCCTCACGCGCGTCGCCGGCACGACGCTGCTCAACGTCACCGCCGGCGGCGGCTCGACCGTCCCCACGTTCGTGCTGCACGAGTAATGCGAATATCTATCTGGGCGTATGCATCCAGGCGAGACGCACGAAGTAGCCGCCGGATGAAAGACCCGGCGCGTCCGCCGTCAGGATAGTTCTGATTTGCCCGGTCGCGACGTCGACGACGCGGATAGTTGTCGTGTTCTTATACGCCGTTTCCCCCGTGATGTAGGCGATCGACTGACCGTCGGGCGACCAGGTCGGGCTGCCGATCTGGCCTTGCACGCCTTGCCCGATCACGAGCGGGCGGCCGTGCTGCCCCTGTGCGTCGGTGACCCACAACGTCGTGCAGCCGTTCCCGTGGATGTCGAGGCTGCCGGAAACGTACGTGATGCGGCCCGTCGTCGGGGCGACCACGGCGTCGCGGCCATTGGTGACAAGCACGCGACCCTTGCCGGTCATTGTGTCGACGGCCATCATGGCCTCCACGACCTGTAGCGGTCCCGCGCTCGGCAGAATACAGTCGGCGCTGGCCACGACTGTCCGGCCGTCAGGCATCCACGAGAGCGCGGTGATGGTGGGAATCGCCCCGTGACAGGCCGCGTTCAGCGACGGGGCTGCCGTGGCGAGCGACACGAGCTTGAACACCTGGCGCGGCGCGCGTTTGTCGTAGCGCGTAAGCCCTTTTTCTACAAGTTAAGGATTTTAAGCCGTTGTCAAGGCCATTTTTGCAGCTTTTAAGCCAACCTGATAGCCGCCATGTTGCACAAACGCATGAGGCGCATGGCGTAGCGACAGCCGTGTGTGGGAGCAAAAGGCTCGTGGAAGTACGGCGTATATGCTGCTACGCTCCCTTTGCCACCCCGAGCGGCGGAAATGCGGGTACTTGACATGTGGCTCAGAACCTTAACTTGTAGGCAATAGCGTAAGCCAGATACCGGTGTCGCGCGCGAAGTCCGGGCTGATAGAGGTATCGGTGAAAAGATCGACCGCATAGGCCAGCGTGTAGCGGTCGAGCGACCACGCGACGGGCGCGATACTGAGTGGGTCGCCGTAGCGGACCGGGTTGCGCAGGCGCGCCGCGGGAGGCGGGAGGAGCAGCCGGTGCAACCCGGTCCCGTTGGCGGAGACGAGCCAGAGTCCCTCAGTCGTCGGCTTGTCCACGCCGTTAGACCCTTTGCTGTAGTTGGGCTCCTGGCTGAAGGCAATGTAGCGGCCCCGTGGGGACGGCGCGAGCCCGCCGAGGGCGCAGCATGTAGCGGTGAGACCCTTCGCCACGACGCGGACCGCACCGTCCTGCACGGCCAGGATCTCGTCGTGCCCTGCCCCGATCTGCACCTGCGCCGACCGTTCGCCCTGCTGGTCGATGACCAAGAGTGGGCCGTTTACAGTCGACGTAGCCGCGCGATGGTGGTTGTAGTGGCGTTGCACACGCGCGTGCGCGTGTGATGTCAGCGGGTATGAGAGCAGGGCCTCGGCTGTGAGAGCTGGGGGCGAGGACGTCCCGAACGCATCGGCGTACAGGGTGCGCTGCGGACGTGGGGGCGGCGTCCTCGCCGTGGTCCGCGTGGGTTGGGTTCCGCCGATGGCGAACGCGACCGGGACGACGATAAGTGCGGCAAGGGAACGATACGCGACGCGTGCCATAAAAATCAAACCTACTTTCGGCCGATAAAGCGGACAAAAAGCCTACTCAGTAGATATAACGTGTTGCACGGCAGCGGAGTTACGATAGCCTCGGCGCGACCTGTTCTTGTTTTGTCTCTGGTTTGGCCTGTTCGGGACCATCCTGGCCGGGCACATGCTGCTGGTGTGATCGCGGACAGACCCTTGGACTCGCCCTCTTGCGGCTCCGCTGGCGGACGCCAGCGGGGCGTCCGGCAGCGCGCCGACTCTTTGGTGAGCCCCAGTTTTGGTGCGCCAGTGGCTCGGCGCTCTACTTCACTCTCCTGATGGCGCTTGCTCTTTTCCTGTCCACCGGATCAGCGTGGGCTGTCTATGGCGGGTGGCTGCCGTGGGCGCTGTGCGTGGCCCTGGTGATCAGCGCCGTGGTGGTGATGGTCCCGTCGCGCCGGTCTCCTGGTCACCTCGTGGCGGACGATTCCGTGGCCCAACGAACAAAGACTTGGCGCCAGACCGGACGTGGCTCCGCATAAGACCTTACGGTATGTAGGGGCGTCCCGCCATACACCCGACACGCGCTGCCAGCACGCCCAGGGCATGTGGCTGCGGCCTGCCAAAAACGACGCATATGGCGATACTCGCGCGGCATGCCACAATTTAAGGCTTGACGGACTACGAGTCGCCTCCGCCGGCGCCGCGTGCCCGTCCGTGTGCCGACCAATACGTCGAGGCGCTCGATCGCTGGGTTCGGTGTGGGTATTTGCTGTTATCAACGGCGACGTAGAATTGACCCATCTGCGCCAATTTGGCTTGACCCATCTTTTTCAAGTAGCTCGTTCCTGGCGTGTGCCCTCATCTCTGGTAGATGCTGATCGAGGCCTTTGCCATCTGGCCTAATAAGGGTCAAGCTACATTGGCGATTGCTGGGTCAAATCTCACCGGCGTTGACACTGTTGAGCTTGAGCCTCGGTATTGTCATCCGCTGGCATCGGTACGCCGCTGCCCGTTGCTGATCCCACGGCGCACCATAGCGCCGTAGCCATCGGCCGGCAAGCCGCCGGCGCTCTCCGCGGCCAGATCGTAATAGCGCCGCGCCTCATCCCGCTGACCGAGGTCTTCGTACGAGCGTCCCAGGTTCAGGTAGAGCGAGGGGTAGAAGTCCCGCACGCGGTCGTCTCCCACCATGCGCGCCCTGCTCAGCGCCTCGCGATTCCAGTGGAGCGTCTCTTCGGGGCTTGCTTGATGCCGGGCGAGATAATGGGCGGCCATGCACCGCTCAAAATCATCCGTACTTGTAGTCCAGGCGTGCGCGAAGAGGCGCCGCGCATCGTCACGGCGGCCTTCGCCCTCGGCCGTCATGCCGTCCGCGCAGAGCTTCACGACGGGATTGCTGGCATCCATGACTTTTATCTCGTCAGTGACATCGCTATATCTAAAACAACTTGTCCCATAACACTCCCTCCTCGATGGGCGCTCTGTAGGGGTTATAGCACGCCTCAGTCGTCGATCGCCTGGTAGGCCGAGGTCCAGAAATCGAGGCAGATGTTCGGTGGACGGGGGGACGTCCAGGCGCGCTGGGTCATCAGGATGGTGACCATCTCCTCGCTCGGATCCGAGTACCAAGACGTGCCCAGTCCGCCATCCCATCCGAATCGTCCGGGGGCGCCGGCCACGTCGTCGCGCCGCGTGACGATGGACACGCCGAACCCCCACCCGTGGCTGTCAAAGTAGCCGGGGATCAAGCCGGACACGGCCTTCTGCGCGGGCGTCAACTGATCGGTCGTCATGGTTTCGACCGCGGGTCTGGACAGGATGCGCGCGCTCCCGTGCGTCCCTTTGTTCAGCAGCATCTGGCCGAAGGCCAGATAGTCGTCGATGGTCGAGACCAGGCCATCCGCGCCGGACGGGAATGCGGGCGGCTGGCTCCATTGGCTGTCCTTGGGCTCGTCAATGAGTGTGAGCGCCCCGGTGGCGGGATTGACCCCGTAGCCGGTCGCCAACCGGTCGAGCGCGGCGGCTGGTACGCTGAAACCTGTATCTTTCATGCCAAGCGGCTCGAATAAGCGTTCGCGCAGGAACGTATCGAACGGCTGACCCGACGCGCGCGCGATCAGGACGCCCAGGACGTCGGACCCTGTATTATACATCCATTTTTCACCCGGCTGATGCATCAGCGGTAGCGTCCCCAGACGGCGCATCCACTCATCCGGTCCAGGCGCCGCCGACGGGTTTGGTGGTCCCTGATTCTCTAAGCGCTCACGTATGGTTCGCTGAATTGGATACGTGTCAGGCAACTCCAGAACAACGCCAAAGCCCATCCGGAAGGTAAGCAGATCGCGCAGCGTGATCGGCCGGTTCGCCGGCACGGTGTCGTCGACCGGCCCGTCGATCCGCGTGAGTACCCGGCGCGCGGCCAGTTCGGGGAGCAGTCGATCTACAGGTTCGTCCAGCCGCAGTGTGCATTCCTCTACCAGAATCATCGCCGCCGCAGCAGTGATCGGCTTGGTCAGCGAGGAGATACGGAAGATCGTGTCGCGCCGCATCGGGTCGCGGCCGCCGACTGCCATCATGCCAAGCGCATCGAGATGCGTCTCGCGCCGCCGGCTGACCAGCGTGACGAGACCGGGCACATCGCCGCGCTCGACATAGCCGGCCATGACGTCGCGCATGTGGCCGAGCCGCCCCTTGGACAATCCTCCCGTGCTCATTGCCTGTTTCCCCTCCCCCCATCATCCAACCGTGATGGTTGCTACTTTACGACATGGCAGCACACAGCGTTCATGCGAAGCGCTGGCGGGCTCGTTCCCGCGCTTTGCGCGCCTCTTCGTCGCGCGTGCGCCGTGACGCGCTCGTGGTGAGTGAGCGGACCAGGCGACCGGCCGCCGCCGTCACCTCCTCGACCGCCTGGTCGAAGGCCGGCTCATTCGCACGCGACGGACGGTGCGCGCCACTCAGCTTGCGCACGAACTGGAGCGCGGCCGCCCGGATCTCCTCGTCGCTCGCTGATGGCTCCATATTGGCGAGGGTCTTGATACTCCGACACATCGGTGTCCTCCTTTGTCATGCCTCCCTCTGCTGTTCCGCCGGCTGGTAGGTCAGCAGAACGACGCCTGAATCGAACGTCTTTGTCTCGACAAGTCTCAACGCGGTCCGGTCGCTGCCCTCTTTGAACAGACGCTTGCCGCCGCCCAACACAACCGGATGGACTAAAAGCTGATACTCATCAATCAAGCCAAGAGTCGTCAGGGCCTGGACGATGCTGGCGCTCCCATAGATCACGATGTCCTTGCCGACCTCGTTTTTCAGCGCCACGATATCGTCTGGATTGATCTCGTGTAGCAGCGTCGAATTGTTCCACTCCACCGTCTCCAGCGTCTTGGAAAAAACGATCTTATGCAGACTATTCACTTTGCGCGCGTACTCTTTCTCACCCTCCGAAGCTGCGGGGTTGTCAGGTACGTGCGGCCACGCGCCGGCGAAACTCTGATACGTCACGCGTCCCAAGACCAGCGTGTCCGCCGCGCTCACCATAGCGTCCTCGTACGCGCCCATGGCGTCATCGACTATGATCCAACTCATGTCGTCGTTTGGCCCGGCAATGAAGCCATCAAGCGTGACCCACATGGTGACAATGACTTTTCTCATTAGACGCATCCTCCTTCATCCCTGCATCGCGCCCGCCTTCGTGATGGACGTCTGCAACCACCTGCTGACCAAATGCATGGGGACAACGGCGTGGCTCTACACTTCAGAGGCTGCTGCCGTCCGCGAGACACATGGAGCGTGGCGCAACGACAACGGCGCTTACGCGGTCGCCGGAATTTCCTGCAATAGCCACGAGTTGCCATCGGGGTCGCTGAAACTGGCATACTTAACGCCCCCCAGATCGTCGACGGCGCCGATGTCAACACCCCGCCCAACGAGCGTTTCCCGCGCTGTGCGTATGTCCGCGACGACCAGATGCAGGCCCTTGACCGATCCAGGCGGCCTGTCAGACAACTCGCCCAGGCCAGTTCCAATGACGATGGAACACGCCGAGCCTGGTGGTGTCAACTGGACCACTCTCATTGTCTCGCTCGGCGTCACGTCGTGGTCCACGGTAAATCCAACCCGTTCAGCGTAGAAGGCCTTGGCGCGGTCAACGTCAGACACCGGTAGCGGCACAAGCTCAAGTTTCATATCCATCTTTCTTCCTACTCCTTATCTAGACTTTGGCCATTCGCGGAAGAGATAAGACAGGCAGACTAAGCAAAGAACCGCTCCACCGTTGCAAGGAAAAGAGGCCGACGATGCTTACTCTGCCCGCTCACATTATGGACCGTCTTGACCCG
>JAABVA010005973.1_pt1 | contig 10880 bp, 7 predicted proteins | sample 5560331 | NCBI WGS metagenome assembly JAABVA01 (sample SAMN12812661, study PRJNA571458) | rock metagenome | isolation source: Antarctica rocks | place: Antarctica: Victoria Land, Mt New Zealand sud | collected 2016-01-07 | reverse complement strand
GACAAGACCGGACCGAGAGGTACGTCGTAGCGCTGCGCCATCTCCCACAGACGTCGGTTGAGCGATGCTGAGGGTGACCTCGGAACCATGGTCGGCACGATGAGGAGGGGGTAGTCGGATGCCTCGTTCAGCATCCCGTCGAGTGCATCGAGTTCGCCGGATCTGAGTGGCGTAGGTACGACAACAACGTCGGCGGCTGCCATGGCCCCGAGCGTCGTAGCGAAGCCGCCCGGATGAGTGTCGACAACTACCCATGGCCTCCCCCACTCGGCCGCCCATTTACCCAGAGCGGTTGCGACGTTCTCGGCGGTCAGGTCAGCGTGGCTTAGGTCGGGATGGCCGGGTACGAGATCTGCCTTGCGGTGGCCGACCAGCGGCTTCGGTGTGCGGGCGTGGGCCAGCGCATCAAGCAACGGTCGGGTGGTTGAGCGCTCATGGCGGTAGCCCCAGCGTCGGCTCGCTCCCCCGCTGTCCCACTCAAAGTCGACAAGCGGCGCGTTCAGGACGTAGGCCAGCTCTAGCGCGAGCGTGGTCTTACCCACCCCCCCTTATAGGCCGCAACAGCGACGATCTTGGACATGGTCAAATTATGACTTTTAAATCTCGCAACTTTGGGAAGGCGCGCCGCTGCAGCATGGGGCGTCACCAGGTTTGTGCAGGTAGAACGTTGAAGAGGTGGACAGTTGTAAAGCTCAGGCTGTCTAACGACGCAAAGTTATAACGCCGTTTTTGTTGCTGAGGCACCCGGGCGGTCAGTTTCGGTTCGTTGCCTCAGGTCTTCGGCGTGTCGCGAACCCCAAACGGCCACCTGGCATGGTGGCATATTCATATGAGTCTGAGGAAGCAGCGAGGCCGCGCACGTGAGGCGCTGTTCGCGGACATCGACCCCCAAGTCATGGAAGCGGTCAGACAGGCGACCGCAGCTCGAGGTGTCCACCAGTGGTGGGTGGTCGAGCAGGCTCTGCGGGCAGGGCTTCCACTCATACCCCAGCCCGAGCAGGAGGTGCTGCCTCAGAGCGCGTGATGCATGCGGCCAAAGCCGCTTCCGATAACTGCACCACCTGCATCTGATACCCCTAAGACCTTAGAACGCCGAAAACCCGCCCCTGGCAGGGCGGGCTCGGGCTATTCGACTAGGGCAGTCGAGTTGACGCTCGACAACCAGGTGCTCCCATAGAAGGGAACTTGCCGCGTGACTGGCAGTTCTCAGGGTACCTCTTACCCTGAACCTGGTCCATATCTGGATCTTTGTTTGCCTCTGCGTGTCGCTGAGCAGCGGGAACGCCCACGCCGGCGCCCTGCTGGGGCGTGGCCGCCGCAACGGCGGGATGCTGGGCACCCATTGGTGTCCCGGCCGCCGCTGCGCCGTCCGGTGCCGGTGGGTGTGTATGCGCCGGTGCCGTGTTGGTGGTCGCGGCAGCGGTGGTTGGAGCACGTGGAGCGGGTGTACCGCCGCCATTACCTGCTGCTGCGACCTCGCTTGGTGGCGGTGAGTGGGGGAGGGATCTCCCCGCGTGCTGTGCTGGTTGTGGCCGGTGCGCATGCTGCGGCGGCGGATTTCGGTACGGGGCGGGACAGTCGCCCCGCACTGGGACAGACCGGGGGAGAGCGGGGACTGACCGCCGCCACCGGGCTGGGGGCCCGCACCATCACCCGGGCCCGTACCTTCCTCCGCCTGGCCGGTTTGGCCACCGAAGTCCAAACCGGCCGCCACCGCAGCCTGTCCGAGCGCCTGGACTCCTGGGAACGCGGTGACAAAGGACGCGGCTGGACCGCCGTCTACGCACTGCACCACACCACCACCCACCCTGTGGATAACCTGGCCGGTATCGGTGCAGGTCACACACCAGATGGCACCCCACCACGTAGTGGTTCTCTTCCCCCCTCTTCTTCAGAAAAGAAGGTAGTTACTACGGGCGAAAAGAGGGAAGATCGAGGCGCTTCGCGCCCGGCTTCAACAAACACAAAGGGGTGCGGGCGGCGGCGGGCGGCACCCGATGCCCGGGGGTTGGTGCTGGCCACCAGATGGTGCCAGCACCCCGATTCCCCACCCTGGGCGAGGTACAAGACCCCCACAACCTGGGCAGCCCTGCTGGCCCTCCCCGCTGCGCATCGGTGGACCGTGCGGGATCTGCACCGCCTGCTGGAGGACCACACCGCCCGCGGCCGGCGGCTGCTCACCCACCCCAGCAACCCCATCGCCTACCTGTCCTGGCTGCTCAACCAGGTCGATATCACTGACCGGCCCTGTGCCATGGAGGAGGTCTACGCCGCCTACGAAGCCGACCTCGCCGCCCAACGCCAAGCGGCGGCCCCCGCACACCGCGCCGCCGCCGACCACGCCCGGGATGCCGCCCGTGCAGCGCTGCACGGCGAGGCGCACCAGCAGGTGCGGGACATCCTCACCCACCGGGGACGTGTCGCCGCCGCCGGCAAAGCCGAGTGGATCCGCGCCGAGCACGCCGCCCGCGCCGAGTTCATCACCCGCCGACGCGGCGCCCGGTGAACCAACGTTGGCCCCCGCCGGAGACCTCATCGGCGAGTTGAAGGAGGGGTCCGCAGCCTCACGGCCAGGACCGAACACAGCGGGAGCGGGGACTCGGGTAAGGCATCACGCGGTATGAATGCGGTCCCCGCACACATCAATCGCTGGCGGTTGTTGGCGCAGCAGGCACTACACTCCGTGATGATGAGGTTACCCATAGGCGGATTATGGGTGTTCCGGCACTGGGTGATTCGCGCTGACTGCGACAGACGTGGTGATACGGCGCAATTATCCGGGATGCGCCGATGCGAAGAGCAGGAGTAGCAATGGTGGTCAAGGATGTGACGCGTCGATCGCTTCTTTTGGGGTTGGTGGCCATCGGAGCGGGGAGCACGTTGGGCATGACGAGGGAGGGACGAGCGGTCGCCACTCAGTCGTCGCCCTGGGGCGTGCCCTCGGACGACCAGCTGCGTCAGATGTTCCGGTCTCGGGTGCGGTGCGGCACGCGCCGGTTGTACGTCAGCGGTGTAGGTAGTGACAGCAACAGCGGCAGCGCGCAAGCTCCTTTTCGAGAGATCGGAACTGCTGTCCGAGCGGCTCGGCCCGGGGACTTGATCCTGGTGGAGACCGGCACGTACGGCTACACCGAAGTCCGGGACTTCCACGGCCGCGACGGAGCCTGGCTCGGCATCATGACCGCCCATAGCAGGGTTCGGGCGGTCATCCACGTGCCTGCGCCCACCGACGACTTCGTCAATGTCGTCGGGTCGTCGTACGTCGGCCTCTACGGCTTCGAGATCGTCGGCGACCAGGACAACCCCAACACCAATGGTTCGGGTTTGAGCGTGTATGGCAACAGCCATCACGTGACGGTTTGGGCCAACCACATCCACGACTTCCCGGGAGGGGGGGTCAACTGCTTCGATGTGGGGGGTTCCCACGACCTCGTCGACATCAGCTACAACACCATCCACGGGACCTCGAAGTGGAGCCCGTCGAATACGTCCGGTATTTCTATCTACGCTCCGCGCGACTTGACCGGCGGGGCGCGGATCTCGGACGGGTTCGGCTACCGGATCGTCGGAAACTACGTCTACGACGTGGAGTGCCGGGTGCCTTTCACCGCTGGTGGGTTCAGCTTCGTCACCGACGGCAACGCGATCTCACTCGATCTGATCCGCGACACCTACGGCTACACCAAGCCGATCCTGGTGGAGAACAACATCCTCGCTGGTTGCGGGGGGCGGGGTGTGCACGCCTACGGCACGGTGAACGTGTTGGCCCGCCACAACACCGTGGTGGGCAACATGCGGACGGTGAGCCCCGCCATCACCGGTGGCGCGGAGCTGGACGGGTCGACCGATCGCACTGTTCGGTACGTGGAGAACGTGATCTGCCCCATCCACACACCGCAGACCAGTGATCAGAGCTCCGCCTACCACGCCAACATCATCCTGGGCGGTGCCCAGGCGGTGCCCGCCGGCAATCAAGACCTGCGCAGCCAAGGGCTTGGGTACTTCGTGGGCCCCTTGACCCGGTCCATGACCACCAGTGGTGCGCCCCGCGCGGCGTTCGCCGCCGCCTAACCAGTCGGTCAGGCCCGCCGATGCTGCGGCTCGGTCCACTGCTGCGTCTCGGTCCACTGTTGCGTCTCGGCGGTGTCGGTGTCATACAGCGTGACCGTGTCCGCATCCGCATTGGCATCCAGGTGACCCACCAGGTCCGCGTTGGCATCAAACTTCTCGGTGCGTTCCCAGGTCAGCCCGGTGTCCCTGAGGAACATGCCCAGTCCGATCGCGAGTGGTATTGCCCACCACAGCCGGTAGAGGAACAAGAAGATCGGGTTGACCCGCAGCAGGTACTTCACCCGCGCCGACCTCGCCGGCAGCACCGGCTCACTCATGCGGTAGGCCCGCCACGCCTCGAAGAGCAGGCCCTCCACCGCGGCCACGATGTTGATGATGCACAGCCACAGCAGCGGGCCGCTGACGAAGCTGTTGTCCGTGGTGAGCGCTTGTAGCAGTGCCCAGATCCCGATCACGAAGCCCACGGGGTTGACGAGCAGGGAGAGCGTGGGAACGAAGTTCATCCGGGCTCGCAGGCGTTTGTGCAGGGGCATGCCCATCTGCGACAAGGGGGCCCCGAGGGACTGGAAAAAGCCTGCGACCCAACGTTTGCGTTGGGTGATGCCCTGGCTGAACGTTGCGGGCACCTCCTCGATGAGGGGGGACTCGACGACGGCGAGCCGCGCGCCGTTCGTCCACAGTCGCATCCCGATCTCGGGGTCCTCGATCGTGAGCCAGGGGTGAAATCCGCCGACCTCCAGCAGGTCGCTGAAGCGGAAGAACAGCCCCTTGCCCAGCACGTAGAAAGGGTGTTTACCGTTCGCGGTCATGTGCTTGTAGATGGTGGAGTCCCACTGGATGTGGTCCATCGCGAAGAACGACGACGCCCAGTTCTTGGTCAGGTTGCCGCTGATGTTGGTGTTCTGCACGACGTCATAGCTCGCCATGCCGACCGCGGCCGTGCGGAAGTAATCAGCGGGCACCACGCTGTCGGCGTCGATGTAGGACAGCAGCGCGGTGGGGTTGGTGGGTGCCAGCTGGTACATCGCCCAGATCAGCTGGCGGGTTTTCTTCGCCGGTAGGGCCGTTTCGCCCGAGCGTTTGCCGTTGTGCCACCAGTACGCCTTGGCGTTGCGGTCCCAAGAGGACCACACCGTGCGCCAGCTCTCGTCGCTGGTCGGGGGGACCGGCAGGATCTCGAGGAAGGAGAACTCCGACTGCAGACGGCGGAGCGAGGCGATCGTCTCGGCGTCGTCGTGGTTGGGGATGGAGATGACGCGCAGCTTGTCCGGTGGGTAGTCCGCGGCGGCCATGCCGGTGAAGGTGGTGTGCATGGTCGCCTCGAGCTCGCGTAGCACCGGGTAGAAAAGAATTATCGGCGGCGCCTCACCCAGGGGCAGCGGTGGATCGGAGGGGATCACGTTCAGTCGCTGGCTCAGGAACCAGTAGTTGACCCCCATGCCGAAGAAGTACAGAAGCTGGGTGATGACGAAGATGGTGAACAGGAGGCTGTGCATTAAATGGTCAGTCCTCTGTTGATGAGTTCCTCGCGGGCGTCACCGACGCGGTCGACGGCGGTCTGGGTCGCGACCCAGGCCACCAGCTCTTTGACACCGCGTTCGCGGAAGCGGTATTCCGGGGTGAAGCCGAGCAGTTCGTTGGCCAGCGTCGGGTCGGCCCAGCAGTGCCGGATGTCGCCGGCGCGGTAGTCGCCGGTGATCTCGGGTTCGATGTCGACGCCGAGGGTGGTGGCGAGCACCGTCGCGACCTCGGTGATCGTGATGGGGTCACCCACACCGATGTTGATCGCCTGCCCCTCGGCCTTGGGTGCGGTCAAGGCCAGGACGGTTGCCCGGGCGACGTCGCTGACGTGGATGAAGTCCCGCTTCTGGTTGCCGTCTTCCATGACCAGGGGTGGGTTGCCGTTGAGCAGTCGGCTGCTGAAGATCGCGGCGACCCCGGTGTAGGGGTTGGACAGCGCCTGGCGGGGGCCGTAGGCGTTGAAGTAGCGCACAGCGGTGACGCCGATGCCATAGGCGGCTCCCACCGACAGGCAGAGCAGCTCCTGATCCATCTTGGAGATCGCATACACCGAGGAGGGGAACAGCGGCTTGTCCTCGGTGGTGGGCAGCGGCGACAGCACCCGCTGGCACCGCGGGCACTCCGGCTCCCAGCGGCGCTCGCGCAGCTGGGACTCGGTGCGCAGTCGGGGAGCCACGGCGCCGTGCTCCGCGCAGGAATACAGGCCCTCGCCGTAGATCGACATCGACGAAGCCACAACGATCTTGGACACCTCAAGCTTGTTGTTGACCAGGACGTCGAGCAAAACACCGGTGCCTGAGGTGTTCGCGTCGACGTAGCGGGAGATCTCATACATCGACTGTCCGACACCGACCTCGGCGGCGAGGTGCACGACCTGCTCCACACCGACCAACGCCTTCGCGACGGCGTCACGGTCGGTCATGTCCCCGATGTGCAGCTCCGCCTCGGGGGAAACGAACTGCGGGCCGCGATCACCGTGCACCTGTTCCACAAGTTTGTCGAAGACCCGCACCTGGTGTCCCTGCCTGAGCAGGTCATCGACCACGTGCGAGCCGATGAAGCCGGCACCGCCGGTTACAAGCACACGCATGTTGTTCTCCTCTTCGGTGGGGTGGTGGAACTTAGTCAGACGAGGGGGCGACCGAGGGTGTGCACGGCCCAGCCGGCGGATCGCCAACGGTGAACGTCGAGCGCGTTGCGGGCATCGAGCAGACGCGGAGTGCGGGTTAGCCCGGCCAGTGCAGTGGGATCGAGGTCGCGATAGTCCTGCCACTCCGTCAGGTGCAGGACGACGTCTGAACCTTCCACGGCCTTGAGCACATCGGTCGTGTAGTCGGCCGCCGACAGAATCGATCGGGCGTTCTCGGTTGCCTCGGGGTCGTGGATCCGGACGTCGGCGCCGGCTTCGATGAGCGCCCGCGCGACGTGCAGTGCCGGTGAATCCCGGACGTCGTCGCTGTTGGGTTTGAACGCGGCACCGAGGACGGCGACCCGACGGTCGGTGAAGGTGCCACCGACGAGGTCGCGCGCGGCGCTCATCACACGGTCCCGGCAGCGGAGGTTGATCTCATCGACGGCGTCCAGAAAGGCAACGGACTGACCGAGACCGAGCTCTTTGGCCCGCGCGGAGAAGGCGCGGATGTCCTTGGGCAGGCAACCACCCCCGAAACCCAGACCGGCGGAGAGGAAGCGGCGGCCGATGCGGGCGTCGTGGCCCAGCGCCTCAGCCAGTGTGTGGACGTCGCCGCCGATTTCCTCGCAGATCTCAGCCATCGCGTTGATGAAGGAAATCTTCGTGGCGAGGAAGGCGTTGGCGGAAACCTTGACGAGCTCGGCCGTCGTGAGGTCCGCCTTGACCCACGGTGTGCCGGCCTCGAGGGCCGCGGCGTAGACGGCGCGGAGCTGGCGCTCGGCCCACTCCGACTGGACCCCGACGACAAGTCGATCCGGGGTCATCGTGTCGTGCACGGCGAAGCCCTCGCGGAGGAACTCGGGATTCCAGGCGACCTCGACGCCAGAGCCCGGCGGGGTCAGCTCGGCAATACGACTGACGATCCTGGCTGCGGTGCCCACGGGCACGGTGGACTTGCCGACGACGAGGGATCCCGGCCGTAAGTGGGGGGCCAGGCCATCAACGACCGCGTCGACGAACTGCATGTCCGCTGCCTGCGAACCCGCCTGCTGCGGGGTGCCGACGCAGATGAAGTGAACCTCGCCGTGGGCGCCGGCCTCCTCCAAGGACGTGCTGAACCGCAGGTTGCCCGAGGCCAGTGCACGCGCCAGCACGGCCGGCAAACCCGGCTCGAAAAACGGGGTCTGCCCGGCGGCCAGTTTCTCGATCTTGGCGGCGTCGACGTCGACACCGAGGACGTCATGACCCAAATCGGCCATGCAGGCGGCGTGCACAGCGCCGAGGTAGCCGGTACCGATAACGGTGAGTTGCATGCGGAATCCTTGTTCCAGGAGGGGAGGACAACGGGAAGGGATAAGCGGTGGCTCAGGCGCTCAGGGGGTAGGCGTCGCCGACGGCGCTGTCATCCGGGCTGCCCGGTCCGGGCGTGCGGTCGCCTTCGAACTGAGCACCAGCGAGGGCGGCCGCTGCGGCCATGACCTCGTCGCGGTGACTCTGGAAGTAGGTGACGGTGCGCGCCAAACCATCCCGAACCGACACGCGTGGGGCCCACCCGAGCAGTTCGGTGGCCTTCTCGATGACCGGGCGGCGCCGCACCGGGTCGTCGGTGGGTAGCGGGTGGAACTCCAACGGCGAGCTGGACCCGACGATGCCGCGGATGATGTGAGCCAGGGACAGGACGGTGTGCTCCTCGGGATTGCCCAGGTTGATCGGCCCCGCCTCGCGCGAGTCGATCATCGCCGCCAGTCCGCGGATGAGGTCCTCGACGTAGCAGAAGCTACGGGTCTGGCTCCCGTCGCCATAGATCGTCAACGGGTCCCCATTAAGCGCTTGGGCGGCGAAGCTGGACACCACCCGGCCGTCTTGGGGGCGCATCCGCGGACCGTAGGTGTTGAAGATCCGCACAATGCCGGTATTCACCCCGAGCGTGCGCCGGTAGGCCATCGTGATGGCTTCAGCGAAACGCTTGGCTTCGTCGTAGACGCTCCGCGGACCCACCGAGTTCACGTTGCCCCAGTAGTCCTCCGGCTGCGGGTGGATCAGCGGGTCACCGTAGACCTCGCTGGTCGAGGCCAACACAAATCGGGCATGGTGGCTCAGGGCCAGTTTCAAGCTGTTCTCGGTGCCCCGGCTCCCGACCGCCAACGTCTCCAGGGGCCGCGCGTGGTAGTCCGGCGGCGACGCCGGACTCGCGAGGTGCACGATCGCATCAACCGGGCCGTCGACCCCGAATTCCTGGCTGACGTCCACCCGCCGGAACACGAAGCGGGGATGTGACGCAAGGTGGTCCAGGTTCAGCATCCGCCCAGAGGACAAGTCGTCGAGGCAGAGAACCTCATCCCCCCGCTCCAGCAGGAAATCGCACAGGTGCGAGCCCAGGAAGCCAGCTCCTCCGGTTACCACGATTCTCATTCGTCATCACATCTTTCGTCATTTGCGCTGTGTCTGTTTTTTTACAAGCGGACGGGGTCTCGTCGCCGACGTTGAGGATCGAAAGCCATACTCGATGTGATGTCAGCCACATCGCGTTGCGAGCCACCTAAGCCTGGCGCGGACGCTTCTCTCTCCATCACGTCCGCCCCATGGTTTCCTCATAGATCGCCGTCAGTGCCGACCCGCATCTTCGCCTCATCACAGGGGGCATGTCGGCGAACAAAAATCATTTACCGTGAAGTATCTCCCGCAGCGACCTTGCCGTTACTTCGATCAACAATGCGTGGATGAACTTCAGTAACTAGTGGTAGCGGATACCGGCATATATGGACATACCGATTGCATCGACTCACCGTGCCTAGCGCCCCCCGGCCACACTCCGGAAGCTAGCGAAAACACTCCCTGAGCTGGCGTAACGCGATGACGGGGACCAACAGCCAGCGGCTGCAGAAGCATTACCAACACGCCCGAACTCAGCGAACAGTCCACTACCCCTTGGCTGCCAAGCTGAGAGGTGATCAAATAGCCGACGGGGATCCTCTTGGCAACGACGGGGCCTCATCAAAGATCATTCGGCGCTCGAATGTGATGTGAGATCTGTGGTTCACTCTTGTGTTTTACCAGTTACTCTCGACCAGTGGCAAGCACACCAATAAATCGTCACCCTGTGTGGTTGTTCTGTAACAGAATGTGGCAGTATTTCGCAGAGACAAGGGCCTTTTGAAGATCGGATAGCGGCTGCGTCGCAAAGCCTTCGTAGTCGTCGGATGCTAAAAGACAGTTGGAACTGCTCGGGGAAGATTACTAAGCTGCCCCGAGGGTTAGCCACCAAGAGGATGCTCGCCGCGCGGCGCGGGCCGCGCGACTCTGTCTTGCCCTCACTCCGCTCAGTGACGAGCACGCCACCAGGCGAATGCCTCAGGCAGTGTGATATCTGTCCAGGGCCTCCGCGACAAGTTCAGCGCGTGGTGTTGGTCGAACCAGCCAAGCTGGTGCACTTCGTCGCGTTCGAGCACGACGCGTGCATCGTCGCCGACCAAGTGGCAGGCATAGAGGGTGCTGGTGAAACTGACGAGGTCTCCGTTGGGGTAGTTGATGACAAACTGCGGGCCGCCGTAGACACCGATGAGGCTCGTGACCGTGACGGTCAGCCCGGTTTCCTCGGCGACTTCCCGCACGACAGCCGCAGCCGGTGCCTCATAAGGTTCGACACCCCCAGCGACGGTGCCCCACAAGCCATCATCGACGTGCCGGGCCAGCAGCACACGACCAGCGTCGTCGAAGACCGCAGCGGCCACGCTGGGCAGAAGCAGCAAGTCGTGACCGATCCTGGCGCGGATCCCGGCAACATATCTCGACATTGGCACCCGGCTATCGTGCCAGCGGCGCTCTGCCCAGCTCCATTGTCCATCAGCTCAGCGCCGTAGACCTACATGGCAGGCGCTCACAGACGGCCGTCAAGTCGCCCCACTGCAGCTGGACGTGGTCCGTTCACCGAACACGACCTCAGTCCAGGCACACACATGCGCGCCGCACACGGCCACCCGGTTTGGTGCACGCAGCCGAGCCAGTGAGGTTGCGGTGTCCGAGTGGGGTACACCCCAACCCGACGTCAGGGCTCGGCGCTCCATACCGTCAAGTAAGGGTCGTCAGCGCGGTTGATTGACACGTCGGTGCCCGGGTTCTTAGAGTCCAACCTGACATATTAGGCGGGGGAGGACAT
>JAABVA010005972.1_pt1 | contig 10881 bp, 14 predicted proteins | sample 5560331 | NCBI WGS metagenome assembly JAABVA01 (sample SAMN12812661, study PRJNA571458) | rock metagenome | isolation source: Antarctica rocks | place: Antarctica: Victoria Land, Mt New Zealand sud | collected 2016-01-07 | reverse complement strand
GGCGGCACCTACCCGCTGCCCGAGCCCGAGTCCGACCCCCGCCTTCCTCTCGTCCTCGTCGTCGAGGTGGCCGAAGTGCTCGAGCGGCACGGCTACCCGCGGCTCACCGCGCTCGACCGGGCGGACCTGCAGCAGGCGCTCTTTCGCTTTCTCTACCGGGAGTAGTGACGTGGCCTGTTCACCCGCATCACCGGCTGGTCCCGAGGACCCCCGGTTCACCGCCGGCTTCATCGTCGACGTGTTCGCGGTCCTCGAGGCGCACGGCTACCGGCTGCCCGCCGATGAGGCCGAGGCCGACCGGGCGCGGGGTGGCGCTGTTGGTGCCCTGAGCCGGGTGGTTCGCGTGTTCGAGGGCGGCCCGTGGGAGGCCCCGGATGCGTAGTGGTCCCGGCCGCCCCCCTCGAGCGGCCGGGGCCCGGTCCGTTCTCCGTTCCCCAGACAAGGCGGTTCACATGATTATGGTCGGGTTGGTCAACGTCGTGCGCTGCTGCGGGGACTGCGTGTGTCGTGCCCCCGCGGCCGGTGGCGCCCTGGTCCGGGTCGGGGCCGTCGTGCTGCTCGGCGTCCTCGGCTACCGCGGCGCTGAGGCCGCCCTGCTCGGGCTCCAACAGAGCACCGCGGAAGCGAACCTCGTCGCGGCGTGGGCCGCCGCTGCCGTGCTCACCGTCGCCGCCCTGGTCGCCGGCGCCTACATCACCGTGCGCGTGTACCGGGCCCCGCGTGAGGACGCTCTTGTGGCCGCGCATACCGCAGCGGTTGACCGCGCCCTCGAGCAGCGCCGAACGCCGGCGATCTCCCCCTCCCCCGTCCGTCTCGAGCTGCCGGTCCGCCCGGCCCGGGTGCAGGTTGCGGCCCAGCGGATGGACGGGGCCTGGCGATGACCCTGCTGTCCCGGTTCCGTGGCCTCGAGGGCAGCGGGACCGGCCGCTACCGCCCCGCCCTCGAGGACCTCGAACAGTGCCGGTCGTGGGCCGCGTTGTGGCGCGACACCGCCGAAGGCTGCGGGCTGGTCCACAAGGTGGTCGTCCCCGCCGGGGTGACCGTTGTTGTTCCGTCGATCCGGGGGCTGCGACGCGACCCCGGCCACCCGCTGACCCTGATGATCGAGATGCTCCGCGGCCAGCACGTCACCGACTACACCGCGAAGGCGGACCGGCTGGCGCTCGCCCTGGACGCCGCCGTCGTGGTCGCCGTCCCCCGCGGGGGCCGGCTGCTCGGGCTCGAGCTGCACGACACGGACCCCCTCGCCGAGCAGTACACCCCGACGCTGCCCGACCTCGACCGCGCCCACCACGAGGTGATCCTCGGTCGCGGGGAGGACGGCGCCACCGTCGGGCACGCCCTCGCCGCCGCGGCGCACATCGCCGTGCAGGGGCAGAACGGGTCCGGGAAGAGCCTGTTTGCCTACGCCCTGCTCGCGCAGGCCGCCACCGCCCCCGACGTGCTGGTCGCCGGTTCCGACATCACCGGTCTGCTGCTCGGGCGCCCCTGGGACGGCACCCGGCACCGACAGTGGCAGGCCACCGGCACCGCGAACCTTGAGGCCCACGCTGTTGTCCTCGAGCGCCTGGTCGCCGTGATGGACCACCGCCTCGCAGCCATGCCCGTCGGGGTCGACAAGCTCGAACCCACCGAGGACCACCCCCTCGTCCTTGTCGTGGTGGAGGAGTTCCCTGGTCTGCTGCGCGCTGCCGGCGCCCAACCGCGCCCGTGCAAGGGGGAGCGGACCCTGCTGCATCGCATCGTCGGGGCGAACCTGCGCCTGCTCTCGGAGGGTCGCAAGGTCGCGTTCCGGGTCCTGACCCTGGCGCAGCGCGCGGAGGCCGAGGCCCTCGGCGGTGGTTACGCCCGCGACCAGTACGCCCTCGCCGTGTCGTTCCGGGTCCCCGCCGATTCGCTGGCCATGTTGCACGGCGACGACGCCCGCCCCCTCGGCGCTGCCCATCAGACCGCCGAGCCGGGCATCGCGGTGGTGTCCGCCCCGGGCCGCCCGTTGGCCCGTGTCCGCACCCCGTACCTCGAGGGCGAGTACCGCGAGTTCTGCCGCCGGATCGGAACCGCCCGATGATCTCCACCACTTATGTCGTGCTCTGTCTGCTCGCGTGGCCGGTCCTGGTGATCGCGCTGTCCTTGAAGCTGAACCATCTGCGGCGCGGCCCCACCTTCCGCACCGTCGCCGTGGTGGCCGTGCTGCTCGCGCTGGTGTGGCCCCTCGCGCTGGTCGCGACGGTCCTGATCCCCCGGGCCCAGGAGCACTCCTCGTGATCTGCCTGAACGAGGCCCTCGCCGAGTACGTGGCCGCCCTGGTCGCCGCCGCCCCGACGCCCGAGCAGCGTGCTCGCCTCGCGGTGCTGTTGCGGTCCGTGCCGCGCACCCCGGGTCTGAGGGCTCCCCGTCCCGTTGCGTCGGCGGGCTCCGCCTCGCACGGGTTCTCGGCCGGGGCAAGGCCCCACCCAACCCGCACGTCGCCGCAGCCGACGACTCAGGCCCAGCGCGGGGCCTTGCCCCGGCCGGGGTTCGGTGCGACCCCTCGGGCGTCGACGTGACGGGGCGGGGAGACCGAGTCCCTCCCCCCCATCCCGGCAGCGAGGCCCTCGCCGGAGGCGTCTCTTCGTCGTTCCCTGGTGCTGCCCGTCCCGCGCCGACGTCGCCGCCGGCCGCCGGGTGGGCGACGAACCGGCCTACCCCGCAACAACCCCCCTCTCCTGATCTTTCTTTTTCCCCCTTCCCATCATCGAGAGGTGGGGGCGCGGGGACCGGCGCGTGCGCCGCACGCCCCGCGCCCGTCGGCGCCGCAGGCGCCGACGGCGCGCCCCTTGGTAACTACGCAAGCATCCCGTCAGGCGGGGCCGCTGCCGCTGGTGAGCAGGGGCAGGACGAGGTTCTTGCTGCCCGGGTGCGGCGTGCGGAGCGGTGGGCGTTGCTCACCTCGGCGCGCAAGATCACCGGGCTGTCGCGGTTGCGGGCTTGCCGGAAGGTGACGGTGACCGGTGCGGGCGGTCCGGCGATGCGCAGCGGCCCGGGCCGCTGCGCTGGCTATTCGGGCCTGTCGACGTGCTCGTCGGTGTGGGCGTGTCCGTGTTGCATGGCGCGGATCGCGGCGCGTCGCGCGGAGCAGCTGGCCACGGTGATGGCGATGGTCCGGATGGCCGGCGGCACCGCCTACATGGTGACGCTGACAGTTCGCCACCACCGTGGGCATCGGCTGGCGTCGGTGTGGGACGCGGTGACCGCGGGCTGGTCGGCGGTCACCTCGGGTGGGCAGTGGCAGGACGACGGGTCTGGGCTGCTCGGGTGGGCCCGGGTGGTGGAGGCCACGCATACCCCGGCTAACGGCTGGCACCTGCACGTTCACGCGCTGCTGTGCTGGTCGAGTGAGGTCACCGAGGACGAGGCGCAGCGGGTCTCGGTTCGGGCGTGGGCCCGGTGGGATCGGGCGCTGCGCCGGAAAGGCTTCGACTCGACTCCGACCCGCGGTGTCGACGCCCGCCGGGTCCGGTTCGGCGGTGACGGGGCCGACGACGGGATCGGGGAGTACTTCACGAAGCTCGCCCGGGAGGTGACGGCCGGTTACGCGAAGGACTCCCGGTCGGGTCGCTCCCCGCTGGCGATCCTCCGCGACGCGGTGGAGACCTACCGGGTGGAGGACCTGGAGCTGTGGTGGGAGTGGGAACGGGCATCGCAGGGCCGCAAGCAACTCACCTGGTCCACCGGGGCGCGTGACCTGCGGACCCTGGCCGGGGTCCGGGAGCAGACCGACGAGGAGATCGCGATGGAAGAGATCGGCGACGAGGACGAGATCACGTTCTCCCGCGAGGCGTGGCGGGAGGTGACCCGGACCGGGCAGGAGTCGTCGCTGTTGGACCTGGCCGAGACCGACGGGATGGGGGCGGTGACGGCATGGCTCGACGAGCGTGGCCTCGCCTGGTCGGCTGCGAGGGCGGCGCCGCGGCGCGACGGTCCCCGGCCCCGCTCACCACAGACCCGGCGCGAGGCCCGCGAGGTCCTCGAGCTGGTCCGGGACGCGACGTGTTGAGGGACGAGGCGTGGTGTCGGGGTCGGTGAGGCTGGGCAAGTTGCCACCGACGCTCGGGGCTCGCGAGGTGGCCGAACTGTGGGGCGTCGCGCGGTGGGCCGTGTACGAGCACGCCACGGACGGGCAGCTCCCGGTTCCGCCGATCCGGGTGGGGCGGGCGCTGCGGTGGCCGACGGCGCTGGTCCTGGCCAGCGTGGGGCTCGACGCCGAGTCGGTGTCACGCAGGTTGTCACGGTGACGGGAACCGACGAGGCCCAACGGCGGCCGACGGACCCGGTGACGGCGTCGAGTGATGCTCTGCTAAGGGCGGACGTGAACCGACACGACCCGACCCGGACTGAGCCGCCTGTCCGTCTGGGGGTCAAGTGCGCCGAGCGTGCGACGCAGCCACCGCGTAGCGGTAGACCACGAAGCCGTCGCCTTCGCCGCCCTCCTCGACGAAGCCGGCTCGGCGGAGTACTCGTTGCGCGGGCTGGTTGTCGGGCTCGACGCAGCCGACAACGTCCCATGCATGCACGAACCTCGGGAGCAGTCATTGCTGCCTCGACCAGCGCCGATTCGAGCCCGCGGCCACGGTGCTCACGGAAGACCATGCCTAGACCATGCCCGCGATGTCGACCGTGCCGCCGCTACTCGGACTCCTCGCGGCGCGCAGAAAGCCAATCAGACCGCGGGCCACTCCGTGCCAGGCGGCACCGAGTAAGGAGATCACCACCGTAGGTTTGCGTCAATTACTGATACGATTATCGCCCAAGAACGCTAGGGGCCTCCAACCGTGGTTCGCCAATAAGCTCGGGCGGGCCGTCGCCGGTGAAGGCGTCAACTATAGGTTGACAATAGCCATGTCGTCAACTCTATGTAGACGACGATTTGGGGCTGAGACGGCCATGAAGCTCTGGCAGGACGGTGAGGTGCCGTGGTGGGAGCATCCTCCTGTGGCCGCTGATCGCAGGGAGGAGCGCGAGGGCGGTGACCCGGCGTGCTGGATGCACGTGGTCTGCGAGCACTGCGGGATGCCCGACGAGGACCCGCCGCCGCAGCGTTGTCCTCGATGTGGAGAGGTACGCGACCGAGCGGACGACTAGATCTACGCCGGTGTGCGCCCCGAACCCGTGAGCACCATGCAGGCGTGTTGCCGTGCTCGAGGTCCTGGCCGCTCGTTCGACGCACTTACCTCCTCTTGTCGCGGTAGGTGAGGAAGCGACCTCCGACGGCGGCGGATCCCGCCAGAAGACCGCAGGCGCTGTACATGTTGCGACCGATGTCGCCGACGCGTAGGTGCATGGCGACGGCGACGGAGAAGTAGGTGACGAGCGCGCCGCTGGTAAGTGCGCCGAGACCAGGAACGATCAGGCCCGCGAGCAGTCCCGCCGCGCCGGAGGCCTTGATCGGCGCGATGATCCAGTGGTATCTGCGGGGGAAGCGCACGTCGTCGAGGCACTGAGTCACGAACCCGACGGGGACCGCGCAGAGAGCGGCGTCGATGAGTTGCGTGCCGGCCAATGTGGCCACCGGCCACACGGGAGCAACCTGCAGCCGTGTCGGGTGACCGACCTCTGCGGCCTTCTCCCGGGCGCCGAGGTGGTTCATCGCTTGGCCCTCCCTTTCCCATGCGGTATGCGTGAAGTGTCGTCGCCGCGGCGCCCAGTGAGACGAGTCCCATCGAGTGCGATGCGCCTCGTCCGGGACCACGTCCCGGACGCCCCAGCGCGACCACGCGCTTTCCCGCCGCGCCCTCGGGCGCTGCGCCGAGAGCGAGCACACAGGTGCAGAGCTCGGTGCAGAGCCGGCGGTGCGACGGCAGGCCAGGCCGGACCACGAGGTGGCGGTGAGCGCCAGCGCAGTCACCACGACGAGGGCGGCCGGGCCGGGCTGCGACAGTGGAAGGCCGAGGAGCATCGCGGCGACCCCACCGCTTCGCGCCTGGGATGCCGGTTGCCCGCGCTGTCGGACGCCGCGATCACCGGCGGGCTCGCCGTCCGAACAGGACGGTCAGCGCGGCCAGCCCGCCCAGGTGGCCGTTCGCGACATTCTCGACCGCGCCCTGATTCTGGTCGGGAGAACGCATCTTGTTCGCGTCGATCGCGCTACGGGACGAGTGTCCCGCTCCGCTCGTGCTGCTCTCGCCGCCCGTATCGAGTGCGACCCCTGGGCTTGTACACGTTGAGCGCCATGATCACGAGCAACACCACCAGTCCGACGCCGGGATGGAAGAGATCGCCTCCCAGCCGACCGAGGACGTCAGGAGTCGCACCCCGAGCTGCATCGGCCATCGAGCTCACGCTCGGCATGTGCATCACTGTGACCGCGACCGCGAACACGGTCAGCGCCAGACTGATCACGACCCAGTAGTGCCGGATCAGCCCCCACGGGCTCGCTAACGAGACGACGAGTCCGGTCAGGAGGGTGCCGAGCGCGAGCGGAACGACCGCCGACCAGCCGACGAGCTCCATCGCGATCCAGGCGGCGCGGATCGTCGCAGCATCGTCGCTGGTCCCCGCGGAGGCGCCGAGCGCGAGGTAGGCGACGGCGGCGCCGACCCAGCCGACCGAGAACACCAGGTGCACGGTGAGCGCGAACTTGCGCACCCGAGGCGTGGGGGTCATCACTGCGCACCCAACGACCCGGTGGCCGCGCCCGCAACAGCGGCGGGTGCGAGAAGGGTGCCGGACGACAGGTGGCGACCGGGACCGTGGTTGCCGCCGGTGACGAGCATCAAGATCAGCAGGAGCAGGGCCAGGACGCCCGTGACGATCCCGAACACCTTCACCCACCGAGGGGCACCCGAGGTCGATCGGTTGGGCCCTGCGACGGGTCCATCGCCGGTCTCGGGCCCAGGAGCCGGATTCACCATGGTTGATCTCCTTGGTCATGTCGTGCGCGTAGTTCGAGCGACTTTACGAGACACAGTGTCGCTGGCCAAGCAGTATGTTTAGTCTGAGGCCGCGTCGTACACTTGGGCGGTGCCCAGGCTGTGGAACGAGACGATCGAGGCCCACCGCCACGCGGTACGCGAGGCCACCCTGAACACCACGTGGGCGTTGGTGGCCGAGCACGGGCTGAGGTCGGTGACCATGTCTCAGATCGCCGAGGCCACCGGTATCGGACGGGCGACGCTCTACAAGTACTTCCCCGACGTCGAGGCGATCTTGGTGGCTTGGCACCAACGCCACGTCGCCGGCCATCTCGAAACGCTCACCGAACTCCGCGACGGCGCTGGCGACCCCGCACAGCGACTCGAAGCCGTCCTCGAGGCCTACGCGCTGATCGCTCACCAACGCGAGCACCATGGGCCCGAGCTCGGCGCGCTCCTGCATCGCAATGAGCATGTAGCCCGGGCGCAGCAGCACCTGGTCGAGGTGTTCCGGGACCTGCTCACCGAGGTCGCCGCGACGGGTGGGCTGCGCGACGACGTCGCGCCCGACGAGCTGGCTCGGTACTGCGTGCACGCGCTGACTGCCGCCGGCAACCTGCACTCCACAGCTGCCGTTCGCCGGCTCGTTTCCGTCACCCTGACCGGGCTGCGCGCCACTGGGTAGTTCGCTGTGTTCCTGGGCGACCAAGTCGAGGGTCGGCGTGAACTGTCGTTGAACGCGACGGTCACGCGCACGACCGCCGACTTCGAGTACGCCCGCCGCACCTGGTCGACGCGATCCGCGTGTCGCACACCGCCGGTCGACGCCATCAATCGGGACTGGCCGCCGTCATGAAGCCGGTAATCGATCCGGCGTGCAGGGGAAGGCGTCCCTCGAACGGGTGCTCGGATTCGCTAGGGTCCGAGCTGGAGTGGGGACCGGCGCGCGAGGCCGCTCGCCGGGTAGCGCCCCAGGCGTCGAGGCCAGTCCGCGCGTCGATCCGCGACGCCCGTGCTGCGGCGCGGTGTCCGCCACGACGGGATCGCCGTGGCCGCCGCCGTCCTCGGGGCAGCGGCAGTGGAGGGAACGGTGGGATGGCAGCGAGAGGCTGGGCGTGGGCGGCAGCGGCGGCTCTGGTCGGGACGGCCGTGGCGCGAAGCGCGAGGAGCGCGCGACGGGACGACCAGGCTGGTCTCACCCTCGGTTCTCGCGCCACACCGAGGGTCGCGCCCGTGACGACGGTGCCCGAGTGGACGGTGCCCGAGTGGACGGCGCCCGAGCCGCGTCACGCGGAGCCTGCCGACAATGAGCTGGACCGCGCGCCCGGTGACGTCGACCTCGGCCGATCCGACCCTCCGACACCTGTGGCACCCGTGCCCGACGCGGCGGAGACGACCGACATCCCGATGGAGGCCGCTTTGGCCACGCGCCCCATGCGCGCCGTGTCCGAGCACGCGCTCCTCGGGAGTCCGAGTCCGAGTCCGAGGCCGAGGCCGAAGACACCGGAGCAGCCGGAACCGAGCCCCATGACGTCGGAATTGCCGCAGGACGCCACGGCGATCACAGAGTCGATCCTGGTGGTACCCGAATCGGTCGATGCGGAGGAAGGGACACCCACGGACACCGCCTTCGACGCCGAGCCCGCCGACATGGAGCCTGTCCAGCAGCGTCCCCACCCGGGAAGCCCGAGCGCCCGGGAGACCGCGGCGCTGGCCCGCAAGACCAGCCGGGCACGACCCCGGGCGAGCCGGGCCCCGCGCCGGGTCGCTGGGCGTCCCCCCCGCGGGACCGGTTCCTCGTCCTGACGCCCCGCGCGTGCGGGTCGTGCGCAAGGTCGATCGTGGGGTCCTCGGTCCTCGTGGGGGGTCGCCCGATCGGTCACCTCGGCGTCCGGGGTGATCCGGCGTACCGCGAGGTGGACGCGAAGCGGTCGGTCACGCCCGGGGGCGAGCCTCGTCCGCCGCGGCACGGGAGGCCACCCCGGACGCGTACCGGCTCCAGTCGACGCCGGAGCCGGGGCGACCCCACACCACGACCAGCCGCGCGCCGCCCGCGCCCGTGTTCTGCAGGTCGTGCCGGGAGCCGGCCGGGGCGAGCACGGCGTCGCCGGGTGCGAGCTCGTAGGTGGCGTCGTCGACGTGCATCGTCGCCTGTCCTTCGAGGAGCACGTACAGCTCCTCGAGGGCCTCGTCCCCAGGCGGGTGCGCGTGCATGCCCTCCGACCCGCCCGGCGGCAGGTCCCACCGCTGCACCGCGACGGGGAGCGCGGTCTCCTCGCGGAACAGCCACTGCATCCGCGTCGGCGCGCTCCCGCCGTGCAGCGTGTGGTCGAAGGCGCCGGAGCCTGCTGGTTCCCGCATCGGTGGTCCTCCCGGGCGACGGTCGGTGGTGCAACACGTGGTGGGCACTCTCGTCAACGCAGCCTTATCGTCGTCGGGCGCGTACGAGGCCGTCGAGCGCGGTGCGGGCGAGGGTGCGGGCGCTGTCGGGGTCGGAGGGGGCGTGCCCGACGAGGAGGCGGAAGACGCCCGGACCGAAGAGCAGGATCGCGTCGTCGGGGCCGTGGGGCCGTCGGGGCCGGTCAGGCTGACGCCTGCTGCGGACCCGCGAGGAGACCGGGTGCGGCCGCGGCGGGCCGGGGCCACGGACCGGGACCCGCCCGCACCACGGCCGACGCCCCGGTAACGGGAACCTCGGCGGAGGCGCTGCGGTACAGCCGGCTCTCGAGCACCTGGAGCAACAGGGCCGAGCCGGCGAGCACGAAGGGCAGCACCACGGGCACGAGCAGGTACATGAGGGTCCTTGTCGAGGGGGTGGAGCGGTGACGGCGCGCGGGCGACATTCACGTTCTCCTGTCGTCGCCTGGTGAGACAGGATCTTCACAACGTCCGTACGGCGATCCGCGCCGATTCGCCGGGACGTGTGTCGACGGTCCGGTCTGCCCGGGCGATGTCGCTCGGAGCGGTCGCGGTGGTGCCGGATCACCCACCGAACGGCGGCCGGCACCGCCCCTCCCGTGGAGGAGCGCCGTCGCCGGTCACGGTGAGTGGCCGTCGACGATCGGTGGCGAACTCCGGAGCAGCTCGCTTTTTCGACGAGCCACCGGCCTTCGGTGTCCGGGTACGGTCGGCCCGGGCAGCGGGTTCTCAGGGCGGAGAGCGCGGGACGCGGAGGTCGCGATGACGGGACATGCCGGGGACGGGGCCGTGCTGTGGACACCGCCCACCGACGTCCTCGACACCACCGGGATCGGCGCCTACGTGCGCTGGCTCGCTCGCGAGCGGGGGCGCGAGTTCGCCGACTACGAGGAGCTGTGGCGCTGGTCGGTCGACGACCTCGAGGGCTTCTGGGCCTCGATCTGGGATCACTTCGGCGTCCGCGGCGCCTACGACCGGGTCCTCGGGTCGCGGGAGATGCCGGGAGCGGAGTGGTTCCCCGGCGCGGAGCTGAACTACGCCGAGCACATGCTCGGCCTGCCCGAGGACGCCGACGAACTCGCGGTGCTCGCCCGCTCCCAGACCCGGGGGCCGATCGACCTCACGTTCGCCGAACTCACCGACCGGGTGGCGCGCGCCCGGTGCGGCCTTCGCCGACTCGGCGTCGGGCGGGATGACCGGGTCGCTGGGTTCCTGCCCAACGTCCCCGAAGCGCTGATCGCGTTCCTGGCCTGCGCGTCACTCGGCGCGATCTGGGCGTCCTGCGCGCCGGAGTTCGGCGCCCGCAGCGTCGTCGACCGCTTCGCCCAGATCGAGCCGACGGTGCTGCTCACCGTCTCGGGCTACCGCTACGGGGACAAGGACGTCGCGGCCGCCGGCGTCGACGACCTCCGCGCCGGTCTGCCGACGGTCCGCCACGTCGTCGGCGTCGACTACGGCAACCACACCGTCGACGGTGCCGATCTGTCCTGGGACGAGCTGCTCGTCGACTCCGAGCCGCTGGAGTTCGTGTCGGTGCCGTTCAGTCACCCGCTCTACGTCCTGTTCTCCTCCG
>JAABVA010005970.1_pt1 | contig 10882 bp, 11 predicted proteins | sample 5560331 | NCBI WGS metagenome assembly JAABVA01 (sample SAMN12812661, study PRJNA571458) | rock metagenome | isolation source: Antarctica rocks | place: Antarctica: Victoria Land, Mt New Zealand sud | collected 2016-01-07 | reverse complement strand
CTCGGTCAACGTGCTCGCAGGCGCGCCGTATGGCTACCGCTACCTGGGCAAGCACGACGGCGGCGGGGTCGCGCGCTACGAGATCGTCGAGGAGCAGGCGCGCGTGGTCCGGCAAGTCTTCGAGTGGATCGGACGCGACCGCGCCAGCATCGGCGAGGTATGCCGGCGCCTGCGCCAGCAGGGCTGTCCGACCAGCGGCGGCAAGACGGCCTGGGACCGAACAACGGTATGGGCCATGCTCAGGAACCCGGCCTACAAGGGCGAGGCCGCCTTCGGCAAAACGCGCGTCGGACCTCTCCCCGCCCGGCTGCGGCCGGTGCGCGGCGGCAGCGAGCAGCCGCGTCGCGCCTACGGGCTGTATGACACGCCTGCGGAGGACCGGATCAGCATCCCTGTGCCACAACTGATCGACCCGGCGCTGTTCGACGCCGTGTGCGAGCAACTCGCCGAGAACCGCCGCCGGAGCCGGCAGAGCGCCCGGGGCGCACGCTATCTGCTGCAGGGCCTTCTGGTGTGCCACGCTTGCGGGTACGCCTACTACGGCAAGGCGATCAGCTTGCGCGCTGCGAAGGGCAAGCGGCGCGACTACGCCTACTACCGGTGCTGCGGCACCGACGCCTACCGCTTTGGCGGCCAACGCGTGTGCTCGAACGCCCAGGTCCGCACCGACCGGCTGGACGAGGCGGTCTGGCGCGAGGTCGAGCGGCTGCTGCACGACCCGGCCCGGATCGCCACGGAATACGAGCGGCGCCTCGACGAGGCACGGCGGCGGGGAAGCGACGGCCCTGACCTCGCCGCGGCCGAGGCGCAGTTGGCCAAGCTGCGCCGGGGCATGGGCCGGCTGATCGACAGCTATGCCGAGGGCCTGATCGAGCGGTCGGAGTTCGAGCCGCGCATCGCAGGCTTCCGGCAGCGCATCGCGGGGTGGGACGGGCAGATCAAGGCCATGCGCGACGAGGCGGCGCTGCAATCGACGCTGTCGCTGGTCATCGGGCGCCTTGAGGACTTCGCCAAGCGGGTCCACGACCGGATGTCCGAGGTCAACTGGCTCATGCAGCGCGAGCTGATCCGCACCTTGGTCAAGCGGGTCGAGATCAACGAGCACGACATCAATGTCGTGTTCCGCGTCGATGGCACACTCCCCACGTCCGATCCGACCAGCTCGGGCCAAAACGGCTTTTGGCAAGATTGTGGGAGGGTTGCTCAACCCGCCCTGCGGCGTTCCTGCCGCGCGGGACACCAAGCTCCCGTCCTCCATTTGGGCCGGAACCTTCAACCAACGCTCGATGTAGAGAAGCGCCCAAGCGCAGCCCGTATGGTGGCGGACCGCCTTGAGCAATAGCTCCCAGTCGATGCTGTCGAAGTAGCCCTTTACGTCGATGTCGAGCACCCAGTCATACCGCCAGCATCGCTGACGGGCTTTCCGGACTGCATCGATCGCCGATCGGCGGGGTCGGTATCCGTAGGAGTCCTCATGGAAAATCGGCTCCAGGATGGGCTCCAGATACCGCTTGACGACTTCCTGAGCGATTCTGTCGGCGACCGTCGGTATCCCCAACGGCCGTGTTTCCGTTGGCTCTTATCGGGTTCCGGGGTGGTAGGCCGGAGTCATGCTACCAAGGCTGCGATAAGGGCGCCAAGCAGGGTTTTGCCGCGTCGGCGCGCGTTGTGCACGAACTGGAAGAAGCCGAGATAAAGCGGCAGCTTGTCCTGCGAGATGCCGCGGTGCGGGCGCAGCCAGGAGCGCAGCAGCGACCAGAATCCTTCCATGGTGTTGACGTGGACCTCGCAGAACCCGTCCCCGTCCTCGTCGCGGGCGTATTCGCCACGGGCATGGCAGACCGTTTTGTGCCCATAGCCCCAGGCGGGCAGGCGGGCGTAGATGCTATACTCGTCCGTGTGGACGAGGGCGCCCGGGGCGACCGCAGCTGTGATGACCGGCTTGATCGTCCTCTGCTGCACGTTGGCCAGCATGCGCAAGACCACTTGGCCGCCGCGCTGGATCAGGCCAAGGACGGGCGGCTTGTCCTTCTCCAGCGTGCCGCGTCCCGGCGCGCCTGCCAGCCTGCGACGGCGCCCGAGCCGCCCCTTTTGGCCACGGCCGCCGGCTGGCCCTTATGCCCGGCCACAACGTAAACCTCGTCGATCTCCACCTCGCCCCCCAGTTCTACTGCTGGTACTTTGGCGACCAACCCGGCGCGCAGCTGCTCCGTCATGACCTGCACGTCCGAGACGGCCAGACTTAGCTCACCCGCGATCTGCCGGTTGGAGAGGTTCAGCCCCATAAAGTAAAGGCACAGCACCCAGATCCGCAGCGGCTGGTGGTGCCCGGCCAGCACCGTACCGGTGAGGTCGTCGAAACGGCACGCACACGCCTTGCACCGATAGCGCTGACGATGCGGCTGCGTGTCGTCGCACCCGTCCCGGATCACCGAGGAACTGTCGCATCCAGGGCAGCATACGCCCTCCGGCCAGCGATGCTGGCGCACGAGCGCGAAGCACTTGGCATCGTCCATCAGCCCGGAAAGGTTGACCAAGTCGGATGCAGGCATGATGGCGGGGACTCCTCGTGCGAGCCGGTTGGCTGCTCGCACGCCAGCCATCACATCAGATACTCGCCAGTAGCACCACCCGGATCACCACCCCGGAACCCGATAAGAGCCTCAAAGGAAGTAACTACCGCGGAGCGGTTTAGTCCAAGCGCCATTCTCGCAACGTGCGTCCACCCCGACCAGCACGGCCCCGTCCGGTCGCCCCAGGCCACAAACCGTACAGGCCTCCACCTGGCAGCTACAGGTGGTTTCCCCTGTAATGGGGACGATGCCCGGCGTGGAGTGCGGGGCGGCTATGGGAACCAGGAAGAATGACTCAGTCCGCCAGCCCGACGCAGCTTGCGAGGGCGTGCCGCAGGGCCGGCCCGTCCAAGGTCCCCGTACGCGCGATGAAGACCAGGCGGACGGCCGCGCCGTCGGCCGTGCCCGCAGGGGCGGGGCCAAGGGTGGCGCGCTGGCCGACAAGCTGGAAGACCATGCGCTCGCCGGGGCGGCCATCGAAGGTCACGATGCCTTTCGCCCGGACGAGGGCGGCGGCGAAACGCGCGACGGTCAACTGGAACCCACGCAGGGACAGCGCCGATTGCGAGGTCCACGAAACCTGGTCGAAATCAGGCGTGGACAACGCCCGCTTGGGCGCAGGTGCAGCCAGGGGCCTATGGAGGCCAGCGGAGAACAGCAGCTCCCCCGCTACCTTGCCCCCTTCCGCGGTCGTGATCAGGTGGCGCGGCTTTTGCCCGGACAGCATGGCCTGGACGCTGGCCAACTCCGCCGGGCTTACCAGATCGGCCTTGTTCAGCACGACGAAGTCGGCCGCGCGCAGTTGCGAGCGCACCAGCGTGTCCTCCAGCAACCTCGGCTGGTCGGCCATCTGCCGCGCGTCCACCATGCAGACCACGGCATCAAGCGGCGCCTCGCGCCACAGCACCGGGTCCAACAGGAGGCGGACGATCTCGGCCGGGTCGGACACGCCGCTCGTCTCGATCACGATGCCATCCGGCACGGGATCGCGCCGCAGGATGGTGCTGAGGGTTTGCAGGAGGTCGCCCTGCAGGCTGCAGCAGATGCACCCGTTCTTCAAGCTGACCACGCCGTCGCCAACCCCGGCGAGCAGGGCGGCGTCAATGTCAACCGCGCCGAAGTCGTTGACCACGGCCGCGAGCCGGCGGCCCTGGGAATCGGTCAGCAGGCGGTTGATCAGCGTCGTCTTGCCGGCGCCCAGGAACCCCGTCACCAGCAGGACCGGGACCGGCATCAGCGTGCGGCGCGGCGCACCGGGCGGCCGGGCCGGGCGTCGGGCACCAAGATCCCGTCGGCGATCACCGCCTTCCCATGCACCAGCACATGGCGCATCCCCTCCGAGGCACGGTTCATCGCCGCGAATTCGGCCCGGTCGGTCAGGGCGCCGGGATCGAACACCAATAGGTCCGCGTCGCAATCAGGCTGGATACGGCCCTTCCGCCGCATCTGGGGCGTGCTGCCCTCCAGGATTTGCGCCGGGATCAGCGTGCATTTCCGCAGCCCCTCGATCAGCGGCACGGCTTGCCGGTCCAGCACCCAGCGGCGCAGGAACCGCGTGAACGTGCCGGAGGAGCGGGGGTGCGACACCGCGCCGTCAGGCAACGGCCAGGCGCCGCCGCCATAGGTCACCCCGTCCAGCGTCCACGGGAGGGCATCCGACGCGATGGCGCCACTCGGATACAGCACGGATATGTCCAGCAGGTCACGGTGCCGCTGGTCCACCTCCACGTCCAGGAAATGCCACAGCACCAGCGCGCCGGGGTCGTCCTGCTGGGCCGCCAGCAGGTCGTCGCGGCCAGTGAACCGGCGCCCGGTCTGCACCAGCTCCACCTGGTCGTAGCTGCTGCCGGTCCGCGCCGGCCATGCCGGGTCGCCAAAGAACCCAGCTCCCACGACGGTCGAGCCGGTTCCGTAGGGGTAGGCCTCGACCGTTACCTTCAGCCCCTGGCGCTGCGCCGTGCGGACGAGTTCGGCGGCCCGCTCCACATCTTGCAGGCTGGTGCTGTTGAAGTGGCAGATGTGCATGTGCGCCCCGGTTGACCCGGCGTAGCCGATCAGCCGCGTGTAGGCCTCAATGGAACTCTGCGGGTCAATGTTCGACATGAAGGCGATGTGCGTATAGGTCGGCGTGCCGTACTCCGCGGCCAGGCTGCACAGGGCGGACATCTCCTTCACGCCCGTGCCCGCGGCGTAGGCGTTTGGGAAGCCGATTCCCAGCCCGCCCTGGTCCAACCCGGCCCGCACGCGGCCCAAGATGTCCGCCGCCTCGGCCGGACTCGCCACGGCCTCGGACCAGCGCGGGTCGCGCATGGCGCGGCCGATGCCCTCGACGCTCGACTCGACTTGCTGCGCCGTCATCGCGGCCACGCGGGCGAACAGCCACCCGGTGGACGCGCCGTAGTTCAGCGTCCGGCCGGCATGGGCCTGCTCGTCGTACCAGCGCGCCACGGGCAGCACACCCAACTCCAGTTCCAGAGTGGTCGTCACGCCGTCAAAGGCCTGCATGCGGTCAGCCGGCAGCGACTGGCCGTGCGCGTGCAGGTCAACGAACCCGGGCGCGACCACCAGCCCGACGGCGTCCACGGCCTTGGCCGCATCGCCCAGGCCGGTCCCGAGGGCGACGATCCGCCCGCCGGCCACCGCCACGTCCGCAACGGCGTCGTGCCCGGTCTCCGGGTCAATCACCCGGCCGCCGCGGATCAGCAAGTCGTGCATGCCAGTTGAACCTTCCGTTGGTCTCAGGGGGGCAGTGCGTTGCCCGGCACGATGTCGCGCACCATGGTGCGGAACAGCATCGGCTGCCGGATCAGGTGTATCGTCTTGAGCAGTTTGCAGCCAGGTCCGGGCGCGAAGCGGCCGGAGCTGATGCTGCAAGTATATGCTCGCAAACAAAAAACCTAAAGCGGTTTGCGTCAGACTTGGACGCAAACCGCTTTAGGTCAGCCCGTTGTCCGCCACCTTGCGCCCCTCCGCCATCTGCGGATGCACCTGGAAGCGGCTGTCCGTTGCGTGCAAGGTGTCGAACACCATGTGGCCGTGGTTGCGGACGACGTCGGCGGTGGTCCAGACCGGGTCCAGCGCAGACAGCGCGCCAGAGGGGATGAAGCACAAGGTGCTGGCGGCGCCCTGCGCCAGCGCGGGCCGACGCGAGATGGCCCACACCGTCATCCGCCCTATCCTCCGAACGGGTCGCTGACGCGCGGCCAGAACGGGACGGTGCGCTTAGTGTAGGGCAGGTCCGCATAGTCGAAGCTGAGCGCGCCCGGGCTGGACACGTAGTGGACTGCCCGGGCGATGGGCGCGAACGCGGCCTGGAAGTGCTGCGACGACTTCACCACGACCCCAGCCTTGTCGTGCAGGGTCAAGCCCAGCCCGGTGAACGCATCCGGCGACAAGGTCTGCTGGCGCCGGCTGACCAGCACCAAGTCCACGCCGCCGGCCGACACCCAAACTGACGGGCCAAGGTTGGCGCGCCCGCCGCCGAGGCTGGCCTGGGAATGGTCCGGCGACATCTTGCGAACCGTTACCATCAGGTCCACGGGGTCGCCGGAGGCCGGGCCGCACTTGCCGCCAATTTGCAAGGCGAACGTGACGCCCTCCCCAGCCTCCATGCAGAACGCAATCGCTTGAGGGTCCCAGAAGCAGCCGATCACGATGTTGGACATGCTGCGTTCCAGCACGCGGCGCAGCAGGAACGTGCTATCGGACGCCGCGCCGCCGCCAGGGTTGTCCGAGGCGTCGGCCAGAACCACCGGCGCATTGCCGCCCCCTGCCAGCACCGCGTCCAGCCCGGCATCCATGCTGATCAGCTGCGCCGCGGCAGTGTCCCGCATGTCCCAAAGCTCCTGCCCGAGCTGCCGGGCCAGCGCCTCGGCCTTGGCCGGGTCGCCGTCGGCGATCACCAGGATCTTGGTGCCCACGTCGGCCACGTCGGCCCAGGGAAAGCCGTGGCCGAACGAGACCGACAAGATGCCGTCCCGCCCCTCCATCGCCGCCATGCGGTCCACGAAGCCGCGCACCGGCTGGATCGTCGGAGGGTACGTGGCGACCATGCGGCAATCGTGCAGCGCCATCACCGGGCGCACCCGCCCGGCGGCGGCATCCCGGCAGATGCAGTACAGCTCCGGCGCGCGGTCGCCCATGTCGGTGTGGGGATACTCCTTGAACGTGATGATTGCGTCGGCGCTGGTCCGCATCAGCTCCGTCAAGTGGCAGTGCAGGTCCAGCTCGACGCCGACCTTGCACGCCGGGCCGGCGATCTCGCGCACCTGGGCCAGCGTGTCGCCCTCGCAGTCGTCATAACCCTCCGCGACCATCGCGCCGTGCATGAACAGCAGCACCACGTCCACCGGCAAGGCGGCGCGCAGGTCGTCCAGGAGGATGTCGCGCAGGTGTTCGTAAACATGGCGCAGCGTGGCCCCGGCGGGCTGGGCGAAGGTGCAGAGGCTCTCGACAACCTCGTGCCCGTCGGCCTCGCCCAGCCGGCGCCAGGCGATCACCGGGATGTTGGCGATGGCGGCAGGCTGGCGGCTGGCGTCGTGGCGGTGCCAGTCCGGCCCTGTGGTGAAGGCTGTCATCCCGGTGGGCGTGGGGGAAAACGTATTGGTCTCGGTCACCAGCGTCGCCATAAATATTTTCACGCCGCCTTCTCCTGGGCCGGACGTGCGCCCGGGCGTCCCGGCGCCAGCGCGGCGGCGTCCACGCCCCCCGCGGCAAGCAGGTCTGCCAGGTCCGCCGGGACCTCGGTCCGGGCCAGCAGGGCTGCGGCCAGCCGGCCCATCGCTGGGGCGGTCTGGATGCCGTAGCCGCCCTGCCCGGCCAACCAGAATAAGCCGGGCACGTCGGGGTCGAAGCCCACGACCGGCGTGCGGTCGGCGACGAAGCTCCGCAGGCCCGCCCAGGCCCGCACGACGCGACGGACCGGCAGGTCAGCGGCGCGCTGCACCCGGTCCATGCAGATGGCGATGTCCAGTTCGTCCGGCTGCACGTCGCAGGGTGGCATCGGCGTCTCGTCCGCAGGCGACAGCAGCAGGCGTCCGCCCTCCGGCTTGAAGTAGAACTCCTCGTCGGCGTCGATCACGACGGGCCAGGCGGAGGCGTCCATGCCGCCCGGCAGGTCCACCGTGATGGCTGTCCGGCGCATCGGCTGCAGCCCGCACGGCGCCGCCCCGGCAAGCGCCGCCACCTGGTCCGCCCAGGCCCCGGCGGCGTTCACCACCGTGTCAGCCGTCCAAGTCCCCGCGTCGCTGCGGACTGTCCAGCCCGTCCCGCTCCTTGTCAGGCCGGCAAGTCCGGCGCCGGTGACGATAGTGGCCCCCCGCGCCTTGGCGCCGCGCAGGTAGCCGTCGTGCAGCGCGTGGACATCAATGTCCATCGCGCCAGGCTCGAACGCCCCGGCGCCGACGTAGTCGCGGCGCAGCAGCGGCACCCGCGCCAGCACCTCTGCGGCCGTCATGGCGGAGGCTGCCGGCCCGACCGACTCCACCCACTGATGGAGCCGTTCCGCCTGGTCGGGCCGCGCGACCATGACGACCCCGCGCGGCGACAACAGCGGGGCGGCGAAGCCGGTGGGCGGCTGCTCGTAGAACCGCCGGCTTCCAGCGGTCAGCGCCCGTATGGCGGCATTGCCGTAGGTTTCCGCGAACAGCGCCGCGGAGCGCCCGGTCGTGTGGTAGCCCGGATGCGACTCCTGCTCCAGCAGCAGGACGGACCGGCTTGCAGCCAACTCATAGGCCACTGCTGCGCCCGCCATCCCGGCACCGATTACGGCGACGTCGAACGTGTTCATACCCTGCCCCAATCCTAATGCTTGGAACCTGCCCGATTTGCCTGTGGGGGCGCAAGTAGGACAATGAATGTCCTGGACAGGACACGCACGGCCGCTGCCGCCATTCCTGCACCCAGTCCAGCGAGAATAGACCTTCGTCACCCGGCGGCGGTCAGCACGCAAACTCGCAAGGCTCTTATTGGGTTCCGGGGTGGTGAGGCCGGGACCGAGAATTTGTGCTGCGAGCACCTGGTGCGCGAGCAAGAGCGGGAGTAGCTGACCGGCTCGCGCGAGGAGCTTTTGTCATGGCCGCATCTGACCTGATCAACCTTTCGGGCCTGATGGACGACGCCAAGTGCTTCGCCTTCGTGCGCCAGCACTGTTGGCCGGAGGGCGCGCGCTGCTCCGTGTGCGGCAGCGGCGCCGTCACCCGGGACGGCCACGACGACACGCAGCCCTGTCGCCAGCGCTACCGGTGCAAGACGTGCGCTGGGCGCTTCGACGACCTGACGGGCACGGTGCTGGCCGGGCACCATCAGCCGCTGCGCGTGTGGGTGCTGTGCCTCCCCTTCATGGGCCTGAACCTCTCCAACCGGCAGATCGCCCTGGAGCTGGGCCTGGATGCTTCGGACGTGCAGGCCATGACGGAGCAATTGCGCAGTGGTCTGGCTGCCAGGACGCCGGCAGTGGAGCTGACGGGCGAGGTCGAGCCGAATGCGAGGGCATCCAGCGGGATCGACGAGGTCTGCGTGGTGGCCGGGCACAAGGGGCAGCCAGCGGCTGTGACCAAACGGGCCGGCTCGGACGCCGGCGCAGGCTGGCAGGCGCGCCGGGCCGCGGCGCGCTGGCGAAGAACAAGCCGCCCATACTCGGCCTAATCCAGCGTGGCGGCCAGGTGGTGCTGCGCATGCTGGCCAACGTGCGGCAGAGGACGATCAAGCCGGTCATCACCGCCGCAGTCGCCCCGGGCACCCTTGTCCACACGGACGAATGCAGCATCTACGCGCGCCTGCCAGCCTGGGGCTGCGGGCACAAGACGGTCTGCCATGGGCGCGACGAGTATGCTCGCGACGAGGATGGCGACGGCTTCTGCGAGGTCCACGTCAACACGATCGAGGGCTGCTGGTCGCTGCTGCGCTCCTGGCTGCGACCGCACCGGGGCATCTCGCAGGACAAGCTGCCGCTCCACCTCGGCTTCTTTCAGTTCGTGCACAACGCGCGCCGACGCGGCAAAGCCCTGCTCGGCGTCCTCATCGCAGGCTTGGTGGCGTGACGGACCAGCACCACCCCGGAACCCAATAAGAGCCAAAGCGATAGAAATAGCCAAAGAATACAAAGAGCTTTTTTCTGAAAACGATGTCACAAATTGCTTCTACCTACTCGACGATTTTCACTCAAGCGGGCGTATTAGCGGGAAACAAAGGATTCCGCTTTCGAAACTGGACAAGGGGAGGAAGTTCATGGTGGATGGGCAGCGGTTAGAGGTGAACCCATCCGTAGATTGCTACAAGCGAGAGATGCAAAACCTTACTGCTGCTCTTTAGTCTGACCGTTTTTTGGGAGGTCAGTTATACCCAACGTGGCGGATGATGAAGGCAATGCCCAAAGCCGAGATGAGAACAGCAGGTATCGCGAGATGGCCGAACGTCGAAAGTCTGCCAACCCAGAATACGCTTATGCGCCTCGATGGATTCCGACCGGAAACTGGCGGATGTCAGCGTTCGACCTCATCATTGTCGCCTTTGGTGTAGCTATAATCCTAACGCCCGTGGGTATGTGGCTATTCGGCGTCATACATTAGGGACGGTTCGGCGGATCGACCCTCGCATTCCCGTGAGGTGTGCTTGCTACCTAATACCGGACCGGTGCAGGTTGAAGTGCGCGTGGCAGTCTCCCGTACGAGTCCGCTGGCTTGGGCCTCAGGTGCGATACGCCGGAAGTGGCCTGCTCCGAAATCTCGAAAGGAGTGCCGTCGCCCGCTCTCGGCTGGGCACTGGCCCAAGCTCATTCGTGGTAACTGCTCAACCCGGGTAGGGAGTGGCCTGCCCACGTGGGGTTTGCTGGATGGCCTGCTAGGCGCCCACGCCGCGGCGTGCGGCGGTGCCGATGACGGAGCGCACGCCCGCGAACAGGTCAGCACCCCAATCGGAGCGGAACGCGCCGGTGACCTTGCGGTAGGTGGCCGTGGGCCGCAGTTCGCGTTCGCTGCCGTTGTTGTCGGCTGGCACCTCGGGATGGTCAAGAAAGGTGAACAGGTGCCATTCGTGCTCATCTTCGGACAAGAGCGCCGCATTGGAGGAACACCAGCATGCCATCTGGCGTGGTGGTGTTCATTGGCTCGATCAGCGACCCGACCGATAGAGTTGCGTATGCTGTGGTTCCACAACATCAAGCCGGTGGGGCAGGGGGCGCCGCAGCCCTTCCCGCCCCACCTAAGCGCGATAATATTGGTTATCGCGCGTGACGCATTTAATTGGGTTGCTATCGCGCGCGGCATCGCCGAGGCTGGCCCAATGACCGCCGAGCCCCCCCTTTGACCCAC
>JAABVA010005968.1_pt1 | contig 10884 bp, 9 predicted proteins | sample 5560331 | NCBI WGS metagenome assembly JAABVA01 (sample SAMN12812661, study PRJNA571458) | rock metagenome | isolation source: Antarctica rocks | place: Antarctica: Victoria Land, Mt New Zealand sud | collected 2016-01-07 | reverse complement strand
GCCGTGCTCCGCCACATTAAGAACTCATCCCGGACCAACACAGTCGTGGGCCTGCGCGATAGAGCATGCCTCCACGGCTCCGCGGGTGTCTTTCCACTGGTCGAAGGTAGACAACAGGGTACCCCGTGAGCATGAGAACCTAATCAAAGACGCTGAGAGCCGGCCCTGCGGAGCAAGATCCGTCACGGCCCTCCTTGCACGACTCGAATCATCTCCGGGTGCTCCCCATCAGACCCTTCAACCTTGATCGGCAAAGCCACGGGAAAGTCGCAGCGGCAAGCTTGCCAACATCAATGCCACGCAGATTTGTCTGCACGCGGAGAAGTCACCCTAAAGTCGCGCTAACGTCACGCCAGGGACACGCGAAAGTCACTGACGCTCTCGAAACTGAAGGCAACCCACCACTCAGAGGTTGCCATGCAGCTCCGCTATCTCATCTCCCTGATCCGCACAGCGGCTATTCTCCGGCCCAACCGTCGCTCCGGCATTGGCGTTGTCTTCGGCACCGTGCTGCTGGGGCTGTCACTCCTGGCGATCTATCCCGCGCATGCCGCTGATCGTCCCGGCCCCAAACCTACTCCCACGGTCACCGCCACACCGAAGCCCGCCAGCACACCAACTCCACCTGGCTCCAGCGGCCCTCTCGATTTCCTGAATCCGACCCACTGGCTGCCCGATCCCAAGACCTGGGCCGCCGACATTTTCTCGCAGGTGCTCATCACCTTCCTGCGCAGCATTGTCGACGGGCTGCACTCCCTGGTCAAGGGGGTGATGGGCAGCAACCTCAATTTCATCACCCGCACCCCGCCCGCCGGCTCCTATAACAGTCCCACCGTCCACACCCTGTGGGGGGTGGTGCGTGGCATCGCTGACGCCGCCCTGGTGCTGGTCGCCCTCTTTGCCGGCTTCAACGTTATGGCTCGGGAGCACCTGGGCTCCCCCTATCACGAGGCCATGGAGGTGATTCCACGCCTCATCCTGGGAGCGCTGCTGGTCAACACCAGCCTCTCCTGGGGGCAGCTGGCCATCGACCTGAATAACGCCCTCTGCCAGGCACTGGGTCAGACCAGCCTTCCCGCCTGGCAGCACGCCGACTCGGTCACACAGGCCCTGGTCAACGTCATCGCCACCCTGATCTATCTGGTGACCAGTCTGCTGCTGGTGATTCAGATGCTGATGCGGCTGGCGCTGGTCGATGTCCTGCTCATTACAGCTCCGCTCGGTCTGCTCTGCTGGGTCCTGCCCCAGACCAATAGCTGGGCTCGGCTCTGGTCGACCACCTTCTTCTCCGTGGTCTTCGTCCAGTTCGTCCAGGTCGTGGCCCTCAAGCTGGGCGGGTCATTGCTGACCGACCTGACCCCCACCACGGCGGACGCCGGCCTGCTCTCCGTCTTCCTGGGGATCGCTGTACTGGTCCTGACCCTCAAGATCCCCAGTCTGATGCGACACCGCGCCGGCGACGGTTTCGGCTTCGTCCGCTACGTGGCCTACCAGCAGGCCTCTCGTGCCATCAACCACCGGGGCGGTGGCGGCGGGACCAAGGGGGGCGACTGATGCCACTCCTGGTCGCGCTGGCCCTCTCCGGACTCGGTCGGGATGCCGTCAAGGTGGCGGGTGGTCTCGGTCTGGCCTGCCTGATCAGCCTGGCCTTCGCCGTAAGCAGCCTCACCCCCTTCACCGGTGTCGCCGCGCCGGGTCAGGCGGTGGTCGGCGCCCATCTTGACGAGATTCCGCCCGATCAGCTGGTGGTCATGCAGCAGGCTGGGGCCAGTTGTGGCCTTCCCTGGCAGATTCTGGCCGCCGTCGCCAGGGTCGAGTCCGGCTTCGGCCGGAACATGGCCACCAGCTCGGCCGGCGCCATCGGCTACGGACAGTTCGAGCCGGGCACCTGGACCACCTATGGCAATGGCGGTAACCCCTATGACTACCACGACACCCTTCCCGCCATGGCGCGCTACCTCTGCGCCAGCGGCGCTCCCGGAGACATGCGCGCCGCTCTCTTTGCTTACAACCATGCTCAGTGGTACGTCGATCAAGTCCTGGCACTGGCCATTCGGTACGGGTACGGGCGATCCTCGGCGCCGATCAATCGCGTGGTCGAACTGGCCCGTTCTCAGATCGGCATGCCCTACGTGTGGGGAGCCTCGGACCCGCACGTAGGGTTCGATTGCTCCGGGCTGGTGGAGTGGGTCTACGCCCAGGTGGGGGTCGCCCTTCCCCGCACCGCGCAGGCACAGTACGATGCCACGCTCCGCCTCTCACCGGCCCAGCTGCAACCGGGTGACCTGGTGTTCTTTGCTAATACCTATCCCTCGGCCGAGCCCATCACCCACGTCGGCATCTACCTGGGTAACGGTCTGATGATCAACGCCGCCAACCCGACCAGTGGCGTCGGCCAGATGCCGGTCTTCACCGGCTACTGGGCCGCCCACTACGCCGGTGGCGGTCGGGTGAGGACCTGAGCGATGCCGCCATCTGAACGAGGTCCTCCGCGCCCAGCGCCTTGCCTTCCTCCCCATACACGAATCACACCCGCTATCACCGTAAGGAGATTCTCAGCGTGCAATCCATCAACTCGCTCTTCACCAACCTGCTCAACATCGGCCTCGGTGTCGGGGTCACGGTTGCCGCCTTCTTCCTGATGTGGGGCGCCTTTCTCTACATGTCCGCCAGCGGCAACCCCCATCACATGGAGCGCGGCAAGTCCGCCATGGTCAACGCGCTGGCCGGTCTCGCCATCGTGCTCTCCGCCCGGGTCGTCGCCGGCCTGATCAAGTCGGCCATGGGCACCGGTCACTAAAGGAGGATGCGATGACACGCCGTCATGAGATCCCGACTCACCTCAACATCGAAGACCGAGCCTTGTACGGCCTCACCATCCGTCAGGTCATGTACCTGACTGTGGGAGCCGCCGGGGGGTACGAGCTCTGGAATCAGTGGCCCACCCTGCCTCTCCTCGTCCGTGCTCTCCTCGTCGCCCCACCTCTCTTGCTGGCCCTCATCTTTGCTCTGGTGCGTCCCCATGGCCGGAGCCTGGACGACTGGCTCTTTGTGGCCCTCCACCATGTCGCCGTCCCCAAGGTCAGCGTCTGGCGCCCGCGTGAGCCGGAGCCGGAACACGGGCGTCGAGACGGGGCGGGCTGGGAGGAACTCGTCCCGCGGATCGCCTGGCAGGAGGAGCAACCATGAGCCGCCCAGCCGCGATTCAGACGGCTCACCTCCGGGTGGAGGCGATTGAGGATGACCTGGTGTCGCTGCTGGGAGGACAGTACCGCGCGGTACTCGAGGTGGGAAGTATCAACTTCGGGCTGCAGGGGGAAGCGGAGCAGGAGGTGGTGGTCGCGAGCTTCGCCGCCTTTCTCAATGGCCTCACCTGCCCGATCCAGATCCTGGTTCGGGTACTGCCGGTCGACATGGACCGCTACCTCGGCGATCTGCAGGAGCGGACCCGTCACCTGCCCGACGACCTCAGTGATCTGGCCCGCGACTACGTCACCTTCCTGCAGCGGCTGGCCAGGAACCGAACGCTGCTGGAACGGCGTTTCTATCTGGTCGTTCCCGCTCAGGGCGAGCCGAGCGGTACCCGCCGCGGCTGGACCTTCAGTCGGAAACAGCCAATGGGAGACGTAGACGGCGCTCGTCGCCAGCTCACCTTCCGCTGTGAGGAGATCGAGCGGCAACTGGGCCGTTCCGGCCTGACTGCTCGGCGGCTGACCAGCGCCGAGCTTGCCTCCCTCTTTTACGCCTGCTGGTGTCCGGACCTGGCTCGGGTCCAGCGCCTCCAGCGCGAACTCGGGCACGCCACCACACTCGTGGTTGCGTCACCCACCAGAGATCAAAGGAGATCGTAATGACTTCGTTTTCTATTCCCGGCCGCTCCCGGCGAGTGTCCCACTCCAATCCGGACCAGTTGCGATTCGCGCGGGGTATCCGCTCCGTTGCGGACCTGATCGCGCCGGCCGCGGTGGAGGTGGCCCGCGACCACCTGCGGCTGGATACGCAGTTCGCGCGGACGCTGGTGGTGACCGGCTACCCCCGCACGGTCAGTCCGGGCTGGCTCGCGCCCCTGATCGACTTTGAAGAACCAATCGAATTGAGTCTCCACCTCCATCCCCTCCAGACCGCTCAGATGGTCTCCACCCTCTCCCACAAGCTGGTCCAGCTGCACTCCTCACGCCTCCTGGCGGCTCGCGGCGGTCGCCTGCCCGATCCGGAACGAGAGGTCGCCTATGAGGACGCGGAACGGCTGCGGGACGCACTACAACGGGGCGACGAGAAGATTTTTTCCGTCGCGCTGTACATCCTGCTCCGAGCCGGCTCCCTGGCCGCCCTCGACGCTCTGACTCGCAAGGTCGAGCTCACGCTGGGCGGGATGCTGGCCCATGCCCGCACGGCCATCCTCGAGCAGGACAGCGCGTTCCAGTCATGTTTGCCTCAGGGTCAGGATCAGCTCCTCCTGTATCGCAACCTCGACACCTCTTCCGTCGCCACCATGTTTCCCTTCTCCTCCAGCAGCTTGACCATGGAGCGGGGCGTCCTCTACGGCATCGCCCGGCACAATCACTCACCGGTTATCGTCGACCCGTTTGACGAGACGCTGGAGAACGCCAACATGGTGGTCTTCGCCACCTCCGGCGCCGGCAAGAGCTACTTTACCAAGCTGATGGCGCTGCGCAATCTCCTGCTGGGTGTCGACTTCCTGGTGATTGATCCGGAGGACGAGTATCGTGCTCTGTGTACAGCCGTTGACGGACAGTATGTGCGTCTGGCCAGCTCCTCGGCGCAGCACCTCAATCCCTTCGATCTGCCGCCGGCAGACCAGGACGAGGAGGCTCGCGATCCGCTAGCGGAGCAGGTCGCGGCGCTCCTGGCCCTGTTGGAGATTATGCTGGCCGAGCCCGGGCACGGGCTCACCTCGCATGAACGCGCTCTCCTGGACCGCGCCATTTACGCGACCTACGCGGCAGCCGGCATCACAGACGAGGTCTCGACGCAGCATGGTCCGGCGCCGCTCATGCGTGACCTGCAGGCGGTGCTGGCGAATACATCGGGGGAGGTGGCGATGAGCCTGGCGGCCCGTCTGCAGCGCTATGTCGAGGGCTCTCTCTCCGGTCTCTTCTCCGCCCCCACTAATGTGGCGCTCGATCGGCGCCTCGTGGTCTTCAATATCCAGGCGCTCGAGCCGGAGCTGCGACCGCTGGGCGTGCACCTGATCGCCACCTTCGTCTGGAATCAGGTTCGCCGCTCCCGCCGCCCCCGGCTGCTGATCATCGACGAGGCCTGGAGTCTGATGCAGTACCCGGAGGGCGGGGCCTTTCTGGCCGGCATGGCTCGGCGCTCTCGCAAGTACTATCTGGGTCTGGTGACCATCACCCAGGATGTGGCCGACTTCCTCGGTGTGGAGCACGGCCGGACGGTGCTAGCCAATGCCGCGCTCAAGCTCCTCATGAAACAGGACGCCACCATCATTGATTCCGTGGTCCAGGCATTCCGGCTCTCGGCCGAGGAGCGGCAGTTCCTGCTGGCGGCCGGGAAGGGTGAGGGCCTATTCTTCGCCCGCGGTAGCCACGTCGCGCTCAAGATCGAGGCCAGCCCGGCGGAGCACCGACTCGCTACCACCTCGCCGCGCGAGCTGGCTCAGGCCGAGGGGGAGACGGACGGTGGCCAGGGGAACCAGGTGCGTCGCCACCGGCTGGGTGGCGAGGGCGGTGGGTGATGGCACCCCACACGAGTACCCACTACGACATCGAACGACTGCGGCGGGAGTACCCAGTGGCCGAGGTCATGGCTGGCTACGGCATCGAACTCCGTGCCGTCGGCCGGTCGCTGGTCGGTCGCTGTCCCTTCCATGCCGATGGTGGCCGCCCCAATCTCCACGTGTATCCGGATAGCCAGCGGTGGTTCTGTTATCGCTGCTCGGTGGGCGGCGACGCCATCGATTTCATCCGCCGCCAGGAGCACTTGGGCTTTGTCGATGCCTGCCAGCGGCTGGTTGGGTTACCGCCTCATCCACCGGTCCGGGCGTCCGCACCTTCACCGCAGCGGGAGCGGCGCTGGGATCGCCTGACGCTGGAGGAGCAGGTGGTGATGAATACCGCCTGTGCCCTCTACCAGCACGCTCTCTGGCGGGAACCGCGTGCCCTGGACTACCTGCGTGAGCGCGGCATCCCCGATTCGGTGATTCGCCGCTGTGCCCTGGGCTACGCTGATGGCCACTCGCTGGCGGCATACCTCCGCCGCCACTCTGGCCTCCACACCGCCCAGGAGCTGGGCTTGCTGCGTCAGCCGGGACAAGGAGATGGCGGACGCCCACTGGCCGAGTTCCTGGCCGGCCGAATCGTCGTGCCGGAGATCCGGGCGGGGCAGTGCCTCTGGTTCATTGGTCGCGACCTTTGTGAGGACGCGCATCGCCCCAAGTACCTGGCTCTGGGTGGAGAGCGGCCGGTACTGGGCCTCGAACGCGCCGTCGGCCGCCGTGTGGTCTTCCTGGTAGAAGGGGTCTTCGACTACCTGACGGCCGTGAGCTGGAAGCTTCCCGCCGTCAGTCCCTGCGGCACCTATCTCCCACCCGAGCGACTGGGCTTCTTGGCCCGAGCCGAGGTGATCTACGGAGTGCTGGACGGTGACGGGGCCGGGCAGGAAGCGGCCGAGCGCTTTGGCCGAATCATGAGCCCTCGCTTCTGCCCTCTTCGGCTCCCGGATGGGTGCGACCTCAACGATCTGGCCTGCCAGCCCCGTGGGAGACAGCAATTCTTTGAGCTGCTGGCGACTGCACGTCATGGCCGGTATGTGGAGAATCATCGTGAATGATACGAACACCCGGGACGGACGGCGGCGCCGGGCAGAGCTGCGTGCCGCTGTCCTACGACTGGGCGGACTCCTTGGTTGGAGGTCATGCGAGGCGATTACCTTTGCCGAGGCGGTGACGAATCGCCCCTGGCGACGCTGTGGCTGTGAGGAGTTCGAGACCGTCCTGGAGGAGTACTGGGCCATCGGCCGCGTCATCCAGGAGAAACGGGCGCGGCAGCAGCCAGGGGCAGACGGTGTCGAGCGGCAGGAGGATCGCCATGTGGCGGCGCACTAGACAGCCGGCCGCGCTCCCGTGTGAGCTGGTGGAGATCGTGACACCACGAACCAACACGGCGACCATCACCCCGGCGGAGAACCTTATCGCTGCCATCTCCTTGCCGGAGCCCTTCAGTCTGGAGATTGCCGCCTCCCACCATGCCCGCTGGTTCCTGGCCCGGGCGGGAAGCGTCGCCATGCGTCGTCATCTCGAGAGCCAGGTGGCGGTGGCCTATCCCCAGACCGAGCTGCGTCCACACGATGTGGAGCACTACCCCGGTCTGGATCCCGCCCGAATCGGGCCCGACGAGCAGGTTGCGGCATGCGCCCTGGTCCTTCGGGCTCCGGCCTATCTCCCCCTCCGCACCTTCCGCGACTCGGACGTCGACGCCATGCGTAGCGCTCAGGCCGATCCCGTGCTGGGCATCCTGGGCGCCCTGGACGATCTGCCGGACGGGTGGCGAGGGCTCACCCAACTGGTGCTACGGCCCGCCTCCGACGACTGGTGCCGTGACTACCTGCGGCTGGCCGTCGAACACCCGCTGGCCTCGGAGCACACCTCGGGACGTGGCGATACCTCGCTCACACAGGTATTCGCCCTGGGCGGCCTGCTTATGGCCGGCGCCCTATCGGTGCAGGCCTACCGGTGGTACCGGCTGGGGGACTGGCCCCACCTGGGCCTCCTCATCCTTGCCCTGCTGCTGGGCCTCCCCGCCCTCATCTGGCTGGCCCGGCGTCTGGCCAGCCGTCCCATCTACGACATGCGCTTGGTCCAGGAGAAGGTCAGCCGCATCGCCTATCTCGCCCAGATTCGGCTGGCGGTCATCGCTCCGGCCTCCGTCCCCGCGGATGCGGTCGAGGAGCGCCTCCATCGTCTCACCGCCGCCTACCGTCAGTTCAACCTCGCCTCCGGCAACGGCCTCACCCCGCGCCCCCTCGATCTCCGAGGACGCGATCTGCGTGACCTCGCCTCCCCACCGTCGACTCGCGGCTCCATGGTGTTAAACAGCCGGGAGCTGGCCGGGCTCTGGCACCTGCCACAGGCCCAGGCCGATGTGCCGCTGCTGGAGCGCACCACCAGCCGGCGACTCCTCCCTCTGCCCTTCAGCGTCAGTACGGGCTGTCCCATCGGCGTCTCGGCCCACCAGGGCCGCAGCGTGCCCGTGGCCCTCCCGGAGGAGGTCTTGCATCGTCATCTGCTCCTGGTAGCCAAGACCCGGCGCGGCAAGTCCTCCCTCCTCCTCAGCATCGCCCAGTACCTCATGCAGCCGAGCATGCTGAGCCATGTTTCACCAAGCCTGCTGCTGGTCGATCCTCACCGCGACCTGGCTCAGGCCGTACTCGGTCTGGTCCCAGCCACCCGGCAGGATGATGTGGTCTTTCTGGATGTCTCGGAACGCGACCGCCCCTTCGGTCTCAATCTGCTGGACGTGGGCCTGGGCTGGGATCGGGATAAGGCGGTGGCCAACGCGCTGGCCATCTTCCGCCGTGAGTTCGGCGGCTTCTGGGGACCACGCATGGAGGATAGCTTCCGCTTCGCCCTCCTCACGCTCTATGAGGCCAATCAGGCGCTCTGCCGCGAGCCAAACGGGAGAGCCAGGCAGCACACGGTCCTGGAGGTTCCGGCGGTGCTGGCCGATCCGGCCTTCCGCCAGACGGTCCTGCCTCGTGTGGCCGACCCCATCATCAAGGCCTGGTGGACCGGTTACTTCAACGGACTCGATCGCCGTCTCCAGGTTGAGATCATCAATCCGGTCCAGACCAAGGTGCAGAAGTTCGCCGGCAGCTACGCGGCCCGGGCCATCGTCGGCCAGCCCCGCTCCACCATCGATCCACTCTCCTGGCTGCGCTCCGGGGCGATCGTCATCGTGAACACTGCCAAAGGAACGGTGGGCGAGGATACCGCGGCGCTCCTGGGCGGCACCATCCTCAACCTGGTGGCACTGGCCATCGGCGAGCAGGCGTCCCTCGATCCTCGCCAGCGCCGGCCGGTCACTCTACTGGTCGACGAGTTCCACACTATGCCGGGCGCGGACTACGAGGGGATCCTCTCCGAGCTGGCCAAGTACGGCGCCAATCTGCTCCTGGCCACTCAGAGCCTGGCCCGATTGGAGGCCCTGGATCGCGAGCAGAATCGCACGCTTCGCTCCATGGTCTTTGCCAACCTGGACGGCCTCTTCGCCTTCCACACCAGTGCCGAGGACGCGCGCTACCTGGTCCCGGAGCTGGGTGGCGAGATCGATGAGCAGGATCTGGTGGCGCTGGGCGAGCATCGCTGCTATGTGAAGCTCTCCGCCGCCGGCGAGCGTCTCCCCACCTTCTCGGTCCAGCTCGACCCGCCTCCACGGGGTGATCCATCGCTGGCGCGTCAGCTTGCCGCGCGCTCCTTCGCTCGCTACGGACGGGACCGCGCCCTGGTTGAGGCCGACCTCCGCTCCTCCCTGGCCCGTATTGCGATGAGCCACGGGTCGTGGGGGGAGGAGAAGGCAACCGAGAACAGCGGCAAGCGTGGGGTGTCGGATGGGAGCACGGGCAACCGAAGGGAAGGACGCCGGAACCAGCACCGGAATATCCCGACCAGCGAGGTGCGGCAGCCCTTACTACCTCAACTTGGCGCGGATGGCCCGGGCCGGGATGGTGGCGAACCGCCTCTGCCGGCACGCAGTGCTGAGACCGCCGGGGAGGCAGGGAGAGCGTGATGGAACGACCTCACTGGCATGATGCCGAGGAGGCACACATGTGGTTGCAGGAAAGGCCGAGGTGCCATGCGGTCCTCTACCTCCTGGCCCGCCTGCCCTTCCTCGATATCCGTATACTCCATCAACTGGCCGGCCAGCATGGACCTGCTGCCATGTACTGCTCCGTGGCCCGACTCCGGACAGCCGGTCTCATCTCCTCCATTCAGCCGCCGGTCTACGCTCCCAATTCACCCCATCTCTGGTACCTGAGTGATCTGGGGTTGGCAACCCTCGCCCTGGATCTCGAATGCGATCCTCTCCATCTGGCCCAGCGGTTTCACCTCCGGGCGGCCGACCTGCTGAAGCTTGTCCCGACGCTCCGGCACCTGCTCGATACCTACGAGTTGCTGGGGGCGCTGGCCGCCTCTCGCCCCGGGAGTCCCACGCTTCTTGCCTGGGAGCGTCCCTGGCGGCGCCGCTACCCTCGTCGCGGCGGGAGGACGATTGGTTCCGTCACTCTTCCCGCGTACGCCGCCCTCTCCTGGAACGGTGTCGTCGGCTCCTACCTCCTGCTTCCCGATGCCGGAACCATCCCCCTCCGCCTCCAGCGAGCCGCCCTCGCTTCTTTGTTGCTGCTCCGGCGGACCCAAGACGGTCGATTGCCGCTGCTGCTCATCGCGACCACGGACCGCGAACGGATGTGGGCATGGGAACATCTGCTCCATGACCTGGTACGAGCGCACCGGGAGGCGCCATTTGCCAGCCGCGTCGTCCGGTGGGACGATCTCTCCCGTGGCCTGACTGATCTTGCCGTCCAGGCCAGCTCGCTGGCCGAGGCTGATCTCGTTCGCCCTGTCCAACTGCCACGGCTCCATTCCCGCCGTCCGGCCAGTCCGCTTCCCCGCATGGTGGGCAATGAGGTCGCTATCCCGGCACGGTCCGCTACCGTCAGCTTGGGCCGTGCAGCGCTGGTGGTGACGCCGACCGATTATCGGCTGCTGGAGGTGGTCGGCTTCCATCCATATCTAACCGCGAACCAGTTGTCAGACGTGCTCGGCAGTGGCACGGCGCCAGTACGCCGACGTCTGAACCGGTTATTAGAGCTGAGCCTGATACGGCGCCCGGGCGTGCAGGAGGTTGG
>JAABVA010005967.1_pt1 | contig 10887 bp, 9 predicted proteins | sample 5560331 | NCBI WGS metagenome assembly JAABVA01 (sample SAMN12812661, study PRJNA571458) | rock metagenome | isolation source: Antarctica rocks | place: Antarctica: Victoria Land, Mt New Zealand sud | collected 2016-01-07 | reverse complement strand
TCCAGGTTCGCGTTGGGTAGACAACGCCAACTCTGGACGCCCTTGCTCTCCAATCACAGCAGCCACACCGGCCACACCCCTTGGACTTACTCATCTAGGTTGGCACCGTGAAGCCGAGCACCCGCGTCCGCATCGCCCTCGTCGCGCTCCTGGCGCTGGTGGCCGTCGCCTATCTGCTCAGCCTCCGGTGACCGGCACCCAGCTGGCCGGGCGCTGCTCCGCGAACGCCGCCATCCCCTCCTGAGCCTCCGGTGCGGCGAAGAAGCTCGCGGACAGCTCGAGCATGTCGGCGAAGCGGGTTCCCATCCCGACGCCGATCTGCTCGGCCAACAGGGCCTTGGTGCGGGCCAGCGCCGCCGGTGCACCCAACGCCAGCGCCGTCACGTAGCCCCGCACCGCCGCGTCCACCTCCTGGGGCGCGACGGCCGCGGTGAGCAGGCCGATCTCCGCGGCGCGTGCGGCGGAGAACACGTCTCCGGTGAGGAACAGCTCCTGCGCCGCCCGGGGGGTGATCCGGGGCAGCACGGTCACCGAGATGACGGCGGGCACCACCCCGATACGCACCTCGCTGAACGCGAACGAGGCGGTGGTCGCGGCCACGGCGATGTCACAGGCGGCGACGATGCCCACCCCGCCGGCGCGGGCGGGTCCCGCGAGCTTGGCGATGATCGGCCTGGGGTGGCGCCAAAGCGACTGGAGGATCTCCGGGAACTCGTTGACGCCCTCGGCGCCGGCGTCCGCCCCCCGGGACTCGCGCAGATCCATGCCCGCGCAGAAGACGGTGCCAGTGTGGGTGAGCACCACCACCCGTACCGTGTCGTCGTCGGCGGTGGCGGCCAGGTGCCCGCGCAGTTCCGAGCGCAGCTGGGCGGAGAGCGCGTTGCGGTTGGCGGGGGAGTCCAGCGTGATGGTGGCGACCCCGTCGGCGACCACCAGGTGGACCAGTTCGGTGTCCGGCATGGCCATCACGCTAGTTGGGGTGAGCCCACCAGACTGCACGCCGCGGCGGAGTAGCGGTCGAGGACCACCGCGGCCAGGTCGGGATGGGCTCCGATGGCCGCGGCCACCACCGAACCCGGGGCGACGCGGGCGGCCTCCCGGCGTACCTGATCCGGCAGCAGCCCGGGGGCCAGGAACCACGAACCAACCGCCAGAGCCCGGGCCCCGCGCCGTCGCAGGGCGCGCGCGGCCTGGCTCACCGTGGGCGCGGCGGTGGCGAAGGCGGCCGCAGCGTAGGGCAACGCGAGGCCGGCGGCGACGGCGTGCACCGCGTCGTTGGCCGCGGTGCGGGAGCTGCCGACGCCGGTGAGCACCACGCCGAGGTCGGGGTCGGCCAGATCCGCTCCGCCCTCGGTCAGCCGGCGCAGCGCAATGCGGACGATGCGCGGGTCCGCCCCCAGCACCTGCGCCACCTGCACCCGCAGCTCGGGGTGACGCTCGTGCACGTGCGCGACCGCAGCGGGGATGTCCACCTCGGCGTGGTAGGCGCGGCCCAGCAGCAGCGGCACGACCACCGCCTCGTGCTGGCCGTCGGCGTGCACCCGTTCCAGGACGTCCACCAGGGGCGGGTCCGTGAGGTCCAGGAAGCTCAGCGCGACGTCCAGCTCGGGCGCCAACACCCGCACCCCGTCCACGAGTTGCGCCATGGTGGCCGCCGACCGCGGGTCACGGCTGCCGTGCGCCACGGCGATCAGGGTGGGTGCCACCGGCGTCAGGCCGGGGCGCGGGGATCGGGGGCGGTGGGATAGCGGGAGCTGGGATCGGGCGTACTGGGGTCCGGGCTGGGATCGGGCGTGCTCGGGTCCGGGCTGGGGCACAGCTGGACCGCAGACAGTGCGTCGCCCACCAGCCCCGCGGCCAGCGTGTTCCCGGTCGCGGGCTCGATCAGCAGGAAACTGCCCGTGCGGCGGTTCAGCGCGTAGTCGTCGAGGGGCAGCGGCTCGGCGACACGCAGCCGTACCCGGCCGATGTCGTTGAGTGCCAGCACGTCCGGCGACGGCACGGCGGACAGTGCCTGCTCGTCCACACGGTCGACGATGGCGCCGACCGTGGCCTGGGTGGTGCGGGCGCCATGCTTGAGCAACAGCCGTGCTCCGGCGCGCAGCGGCGCCTGCGCCAGCCAGCACAGCGTGGCCGGGAACTCCGACACCGGGGTAGGGGCGTCGTACCGCGATGCCACCAGGTCACCCCGGGAAGCGTCGACGTCGTCGGCGAGCACGAGGGTGACGCTGCGTCCGGTCTCCGCCGCGGCCAGCTCACCGTCGGCGGTGTCCACCCGCGCCACGATGGTGCGGGTGCCGGCGGGCAACACCACGACCTCGTCACCGGGCGCCACCGAGCCCGCGGCGACCTGGCCGGCCAGCCCGCGATAGTCAGGATGAGCAGCGGTGCGTGGGCGGATCACGTACTGCACCGGGAAGCGCAGCCCCACCCGGTGCGGTTCGGCGTCGACCGGGACCTGCTCCAGGTGCTCCACCAGGGTGGGGCCGGCATAGAACGGGGTGCGCTCGGACCGGGTGACCACGTTGTCGCCGTGCAGGGCGGAAACCGGGATGGTGGTGACGGCATCGGGGCCCCAGCCCAGTGCCGAGGTGAGCGCGGTGAACTCGGTGACGATCGCGGCGTACTCGGCCCCCGGGTCGTCCACCAGGTCGATCTTGTTCACGGCCAACACCAGGCGTGGCACGCCCAGCAGCGCGAGGACCGCGGCGTGGCGCCGGGTCTGGGTCAGCACGCCCTTGCGCGCGTCGACGAGCAGCACCACCAGCTGGGCGGTGGAGGCGCCGGAGACGGTGTTGCGGGTGTACTGCACGTGCCCGGGGGTATCGGCGAGGACGAAGCTGCGCCGCGGGGTGGCGAAGTAGCGGTACGCGACGTCGATGGTGATGCCCTGCTCCCGCTCGGCCCGCAGCCCGTCGACGAGCAGCGACAGATCCGGTGTAGACAGTCGTTTGTCGACGGACGCGCGGGTGACGGCGTCGATCTGGTCGACCAGCACCGATTTGGTGTCGAACAACAGCCGCCCCACCAGGGTGGACTTGCCGTCGTCGACGCTGCCGGCCGTGGCCAGCCGCAGCAGCTGCCGCGCCATCAGAAGTAGCCCTCGCGCTTGCGGTCCTCCATGGCGGCGTCGGAGACCCGGTCGTCGGCGCGGGTGGCGCCCCGCTCGGTGACCCGGGAGGCGGCCACCTCGGCCAACACGGCCGCCACGTCCGTCGCGGTGGACTCCACCGCACCGGTGCACGACCCGTCGCCGACGGTGCGGTAACGCACGCTCATGGTGCGGAGCTCCTCGGGGTTGCGTGGCCCGAACCAGGGCCCGGGGGTGAGCCACATGCCGTCGCGGGAGAACACCTCGCGCTCGTGCGCGTAGTAGATGCTCGGCAGCTCGATGTGCTCCCTGGCGATGTAGCGCCACACGTCCAGCTCGGTGAAGTTGCTCAGCGGGAACACCCGCACATGCTCGCCGGGGGCGTGCCGACCGTTGTAGAGGCTCCACAGCTCGGGGCGCTGGCGCTTGGGGTCCCATTGCCCGAAAGCGTTGCGCAGGCTGAAGATCCGCTCCTTGGCCCGGGACCGCTCCTCGTCGCGGCGGCCACCGCCGAACACGGCGTCGAAGCGGTGGGCGGTGATGGCGTCGAGCAGCGGCACGGTCTGCAGCGGGTTGCGGATGCCGTCGGGCCGCTCGCTGAGCCGGCCGTCGTCGAGGTAGTCCTGCACGGTGGCCACGTGCAGCCTCAGCCCGTAGCGGGCCACCACCCGGTCGCGGAACTCCAGCACCTCGCCCAGGTTGTGCCCGGTGTCGACGTGCAGCAGCGCGAACGGCAGCGGTGCCGGCGCGAAGGCCTTGAGCGCCAGGTGAACCAGCAGCGTGGAGTCCTTGCCGCCGGAGAACAGGATCACCGGACGCTCGAACTCCCCGGCCACCTCGCGGAAGATGTGGATGGCCTCGGACTCGAGCGTGTCCAGCGCGTCCATCTGGGTCCGCACGGCCGGCAACGTCGCGGTCACGGGTGCAGCCCGCACTCGGTCTTGGCCCGCCCGGCCCAGCGGCCGCTGCGCGGGTCGGCACCCGGCAGCGGCTTGGCGGTGCACGGGGCGCAGCCGATGGAGGGGTAGCCCGCCTCGACCAAGGGGTTCACCAGGATCGCGTGCGCCTCGATGTAGGCCGCCAGCTCCTCGTCACTCCATGTCGCGATCGGGTTGACCTTGACCAGGCCGAACCTGTCGTCCCAGCCGACCAACGGCGTGTTCGCCCGGGTGGGTGCCTCCGCTCGCCGCACCCCGGTCACCCAGGCGTCATAACCGGCGAGCCCGGCCTGCAGCGGTGCGACCTTGCGCATGGAGCAGCAGCGGTCGGGTTCGCGGGCGAAGAGGTCCTTGCCGTGTGTGGTGTCCTGTTGGTCCACGGTGAGCTCCGCGCGGGCGTTGACGATGCGCACGCCGTACACCTGCTCCACGGCGTCGCGGGTGCCGATGGTCTCGGGGAAGTGGTAGCCGGTGTCCAGGAACAGGACGTCGACCCCGGGGCGCGCCTGGACGGCCAGGTGCACCAGCACCGCGTCCTGCATGTTCGAGGCCACCACGAACGCGTCGCCGAAGGTGCGGTTGGTCCAGCCGAGGACGTCGGTGGCGGCGGCCCCGGCGAGCTCGGCGGCGCCCCGCTGCGCCAGCCGACGCAGGTCCACCGCGGTCGACACGCTCATCGCAGGGCTGCTTCGTCGGCCCGCGCCGCCCAGGCGGCGAAACGCTCACCAGGTTCGCGCTGCGCGGCGAAGTTGCGCACCACCCGCTCGACATATCCGCCGAGCTCGGCGGTGGTGACCTTGTGCTGGCGCAGCTTGCGGCCGAAGCCGAAGTCCAGGCCGAGGCTGCCGCCGAGGTGTACCTGGAAGCCCTCGGCCGGGTTGCCGTCCGCGTCGGTGACGAGCATGCCCTTGAAGCCGATGTCGGCGGTCTGGATGCGGGCGCACGAGTTGGGGCAGCCGTTGAGGTGCACGCTCACCGGGGCGTCCAGCTCGGCCTCGAGGTCGGCCAGGCGGGCCTCCAGCTCCGGCACCAGCGTCTGGGCGCGCACCCGGGTCTCGGTGAAGGCCAGCTTGCAGAACTCCAGCCCGCTGCACGCCATCACGTTGCGCCGCCAGGACGACGGCGCCGAGGGTAGGCCGACGGCGTCGAGCTCGGTGGTCAGCGCATCCAGCGCGCGGTCGTCCACGTCGAGCACCACCAGCTTCTGCTGCGGGGTGAGCCGCACCCGGGTGGAGCCGGCCCGCTCCGCGGCGTCGGCCACCGCGGCGAGCCTGGTGCCGGTGAGGCGTCCGGCCACCGGCGCCACCCCGACCGCGGAGCGGCCGTCGCGCTGGCGCTGCACACCCACGTGGTCGCGGGGGCGGGCCGGGGCCTGCGGTGCGGGGCCGTCGAGCAGCGGGCGGTGCAGGTACTCCTCCTCGAGCACCCGCCGGAACTCCGCCACACCCCAGTCCTTGACCAGGAACTTGATCCGGGCCCGCGAGCGCAGCCGCCGGTAGCCGTAGTCGCGGAACAGCGCGACGACGCCCTCCCACACGTCGGGCACCTCCTCCAGCGGCACCCACGCGCCCAGCCGCTGGGCGATCATCGGGTTGGTGGACAGGCCGCCGCCGACCCACACGTCCAAGCCGGGTCCGTGCTGCGGGTGCACCACCCCGACGAACGACACGTCGTTGACCTCGTGGGCCACGTCCGGCAGCCCGGAGATGGCCGTCTTGAACTTGCGCGGCAGGTTGGCGTACTCGGGATCGCCGATGTAGCGGGAGACGATCTCCTGCACCGCCCAGGTGGGGTCGAGCACCTCGTCGACGGCGATGCCGGCCAGCGGCGAGCCGAGGATCACCCGCGGGCAGTCACCGCACGCCTCGGTGGTGGACAGGCCCACCCTCTCCAACCGCCGCCAGATCTCCGGGACGTCCTCCACCCGGATCCAGTGCAGCTGGATGTTCTGGCGGTCGGTGAGGTCGGCTGTCCCCCTCGCGAAGTCACTGGAGATCGCGGCGATGACCCGCAGCTGGGAGGTGCTCAGCGCGCCGCCGTCGATCCGCACCCGGAGCATGAAGTGCCTGGCGTCGAGGAGACCGGGGTCCTCGGTGCCGGTGTGGGTTCCGTCCAGGCCGGCGGCGCGCTGGGTGTACAGCCCCCACCAGCGAAAACGGCCACGGAGGTCGGCCGGGTCGATGCTGTCGAAGCCACGCCTGGAGTACACGTTCTCGATGCGCGCCCGCACGTTCAGCGGGTCGTCGTCCTTCTTGGACTGTTCGTTGGCGTTGAGCGGCGCGTGGTAACCCTTGGCCCACTGGCCCTCACCCTTGCGGCGGGCGGGAGCTGCGATGGCGGTGCTGGGGGGCATGCGGTGGTCCTCCGGGACACGGGGCACCGGAGCTGACCGAAGGGGATCACCCGCAGCGGCGCACCCGGCGCCGACGGTTCGAGCGGGGTCAGCGGGGAGAGGGCGTGCAGCAGCCGCACAGCGCGCTGGAGACACGCTGCAGGTCCACGTGGCGGCGGGCCACGAGCGGAGTTCCTGCGGTGATCACGACGGTCAGTGTGCCACGCCCTCGCCTGGGCCGTCCGCCCGGTGTCCGCATCATGGGAGCGGGCCCACCGCAGGGGACACTGGGCGGGTGGACACCGCAGCTCCGCCCGACGGCTCGCTGCCGGCGTCGGCGCGCGTCGGGCTTGGCCGCCGTCCGTTCGGGGTGTACGTGCACGTGCCGTTCTGCGCCACCCGCTGCGGGTACTGCGACTTCAACACCTACACCGCCGGTGAGCTGGGCACCTCGGCGTCACCGCAGAGCTGGTTGGAGGGGCTGGCGCGCGAGCTCGACCTGGGGGCCCGGGTGACGGGCGCGCCGAGGTCGGACACGGTATTCGTCGGCGGGGGCACACCCTCGCTGCTCGGCGCGGACGGCCTCGCCCACGTGTTGCAAGCGGTGCGTTCCACCTTCGGGCTGGCCCCCGGCGCCGAGGTCACCACCGAGGCCAACCCGGAGTCGGCCTCGGCGGCGTTCTTCGCCGGGATCCGCGCCGCCGGCTACACCCGGGTGTCGTTGGGCATGCAGTCGGCCGCGCCGCACGTGCTCGCCGTGCTGGACCGCACCCACACTCCTGGCCGCGCGGTGGCCGCGGCGCGAGCGGCGCGGGCCGCGGGGTTCGACCACGTCAACCTCGACCTCATCTACGGCACGCCGGGGGAGACCGACGCCGACCTGGACGCCTCACTGGCGGCGGTTCTCGACGCCGGGGTGGACCACGTCTCGGCGTACGCGCTCATCGTCGAGCCCGGCACCGCGCTGGCGCGCAAGGTGCGCCGCGGTGAGCTGGCCGCACCCGACGACGACGTGCTCGCCGACCGTTACGAACGGCTCGACGCCGGGCTCAGCGCCGCTGGACTGACCTGGTACGAGGTGAGCAACTGGGCCCGCGACGGGGTCGGTGACGGCGTTGGCGGCGGCGGGGACGCTCGTTGCCGGCACAACCTCGGCTACTGGGGTGGTGGGGACTGGTGGGGTGCGGGACCCGGTGCCCACAGCCATGTGGGGGGGGTGCGGTGGGGCAACGTCAAGCACCCGGCGCACTACGCCGCGGAGCTGGCCGCGGGACGCTCCCCGGCCAGCTCCCGCGAGGTGCTCGACGCGCAGGACACCCACACCGAACGGGTGATGCTCACCACGCGGCTGCGCACCGGGCTGGCCGTGGCCGAGCTGAACCCCGCCGAGCTGGTGGTGGCCCGGCAGCGGGTGGATGACGGGCTGCTGGTCGTCGACGGCACCCACCTGGTGCTCACCCCGCGCGGGCGGTTGCTGGCCGACGCCGTGATCCGTGACGTGCTCGTGGCTGGGGGCGCAGCCACCATCCCCTGACCGCGGGAGCCTTGACAGCGGGCCTGGCCGGGGCTTGAGTTCCACTCCGACATCCGCTGACCAAGAGGTCCAGTGGTCTGACCAATGGAGTTCAGATGAGCACACCGGTCGTGACTCGGGTGCAGGCGGCACGGCGGGCAACGGTGGCGAGCGTCGTCGGTACGACGATCGAGTGGTACGACTTCTTCCTCTACGGCACCGCCGCCGCGCTGGTCTTCCCCAAGCTGTTCTTTCCGGGTGCCGCTCCGTTCGCCGGGGTCCTGGCCGCCTTCGCCACCCAGTTCGTCGGCTTCGCGGCGCGGCCGATCGGGGCGGCGATCTTCGGCCACTTCGGCGACCGCATCGGGCGTAAGACCACGCTGATCGCCACGCTGTTCCTGATGGGCGTCGGCACGGTGCTCATCGGCCTGCTGCCCACCTACGCCGCCATCGGCGTGGCGGCTCCGGTGCTGCTGGTCATCCTGCGGACCATCCAGGGCATCGGTGTCGGCGGCGAGTGGGGTGGTTCGATCCTGCTGAGCATGGAGTGGGGCCACAAGGACAAGCGCGGGCTTTCCGCCAGTTGGCCCCAGCTCGGGGTGCCCCTGGGTCTCGTGCTGTCGACCGGCGTCGTGCGGATCACGTCGGGCCTGACCGGCAGCGAGGGCTTCCTGAACTACGGTTGGCGGATCCCCTTCCTGCTGAGCGTGGTGCTGATCGGGGTGGGCCTCATCGTGCGGCTGCGGGTGGTGGAGAGCCCGGAGTTCGAGGAGTTGCGCGCAACCCGCGGCGTGAGCAAGGCGCCGATCATGGAGGTCATCAAACGGCATCCGCGCGAGATCCTGCTGTCGGCGTTGATCCGCATGGCCGAGCAGGCGCCGTTCTACCTCTACATCACGTTCGTGCTCACCTACGCCACGAAGCAGCTGCAGCTGAGCAGCAACACCATTCTCAACGACACCCTCGTCGCGGCCGCCCTGGGCCTGATCAGCATCCCGGTGTTCGGGCGGCTGTCGGATCGGTTCGGCCGACGGCGGGTGTACGGCGCCGGCATCGTGGGCACCGCGCTGTTCGCCTTCCCGTACTACAGCCTGCTGAACACCCGCTCGACCGGCCTCGTCCTGCTCGCCATCGTGCTCAGCCTCATGCTGCACGACATGATGTACGGGCCGCAGGCGGCGCTGATCGCGGAGAGTTTCGACTCCGACGTTCGCTATACCGGCGCCGGCCTCGGCTACCAGCTGGCCAGCGTCATCGCGGGGGGCCCCGCGCCGTTGATCGCCGCCGCACTGCTGCAGTTCTACGGCACCTCCACGACCATCTCGCTCTACATCATCGTCTGCGCCGCGATCAGCATGGCCGCCCTGGTGGCCCTGCCACGCACCGCCGCGGCCCGTTACGCCGAGGTCCCAGATCCGCTCGCCGAACCCACGCGCGCTGCGGTATGACCGGAGTTCACCCCGCGCCGGGTGCGCTCTCCGGCCTCCGCGTCCTCGACCTCTCGCGTATCCTGTCCGGGCCCTTCGCCACGATGACCCTCGCCGACCTCGGCGCGGATGTGATCAAGGTCGAGCAGCCGGGCCACGGTGACGACACCCGGCAGTGGGGGCCGCCGTTCCAGGGGGACGAGGCCGCGTACTTCCTCTCGGTCAACCGCAACAAGCGCAGCATCGCAGTCGACCTCAAGTCCGCCGACGGACTGGCGCTGGTTCGCCGGCTGTGCCAGCAGGTCGACGTCGTCGTGGAGAACTTCCGCCCCGGGACCGCGGCGCGCCTCGGCCTGGGCTACGAGCAGCTGGGCTCCGACCATCCCAGCCTGGTGTACGCCTCGATCAGCGGGTACGGCCAGACCGGGCCTGACGGCGAACGCCCCGGATACGACGCGATCGCCCAGGCGCGCAGCGGCATCATGAGCGTGACCGGCGAACCCGACGGGCCCCCGGTGCGGGTGGGAGTGAGCAGCGCCGACCTCGTCGCGGGTATGTGGGCGGTCATCGGAATCCTCGCTGCCCTGCGCGAGCGCGACCGCACCGGCCGTGGCCAGTGGGTCGACATCAGCCTGCTGGACGGATCGGTCAGCTGGTTGACCTACGTGGCGAGTGGGTATTTCGCCTCCGGTGAGGTTCCCCGCCGGTACGGGTCGGCCCACCCGACCATCGCGCCATACCAGGCATTTCCCACCGCGGACGACCACCTCATGGTCGCTGTCGGCAACGACGGGCTGTGGCGCCGGTTCGCACCGGTAGTCGGGTTGACCGAACTCGTCGACGACCCGCGTTTCGCCACGAACCCGCAGCGCGTGCGCAACCGCGAGCAGCTCGTCGAGCTGATCACCCGAGCCCTGGCCCCCCACGGGGCGCTGGAATGGGCCCGGCGCTGCGCTGACGCGGGCGTCCCGGTCAGCCCCATCCAGTCGGTCGAGCAGGTCATGGGCGACCCGCAGGTCCTGGCCCGCGGCATGGTGACCACCGTGGAGCACCCCACCGCCGGGACGGTGCGCACCGTCGGTTGCCCGGTACGACTCTCCTCCACCCCACCCACGGTCCGCCTTCCCCCACCCACACTCGGCCAGCACACCGCGGACGTGCTGGGTGAGCTGGGTGTGGACGCGGACCAGCTCGCCCGGCTACGCGCAGCGGGCGCGGTGGAGTGAACGTCAACCCGGCGTCGAGGAACTGGTCGCGGTGACCTGGCCCGCAGCGTTGGTGACCCGCGCGGACGCTCCGGAATCGCCACCCGCCGCAACCACGGTGAGCACCTGCTCGCCGACCATGGGAGCGATCAGGCGGTAGGCGAACTCGTGACCCACGAGCGATACCCCCGCACGCCGCAGCGACTCCCCCATCATCAGGGCCTGCAGCGGGCCGTGTACGACGAGGCCGGCGTAGCCCTCCTGCGCGGCGTAGGCAGGGTCGTAGTGGATGCGGTGTGCGTTGTACGTCAGCGCCGAGAACCGGAAGAGCAGGATCGAGCTCACCTCCAGCGTCAGGCTGCCGTCGGGTCGGTCAGCTGT
>JAABVA010005966.1_pt1 | contig 10888 bp, 20 predicted proteins | sample 5560331 | NCBI WGS metagenome assembly JAABVA01 (sample SAMN12812661, study PRJNA571458) | rock metagenome | isolation source: Antarctica rocks | place: Antarctica: Victoria Land, Mt New Zealand sud | collected 2016-01-07 | reverse complement strand
CCCTACCGAATAAAAACCACCTCCACAACTCCTCCCCAGTAACCCTCCCTGCCAAACCCCTCGCCCTCTATCCAACACTCACTCAAGCAATCAAACGTGCGGGGAAGAGTCCAACAAAACCGTTCCTATAGGCGACGGGCCCCCCGGCCACATGACGAAATTCGCCTCGTGCCCGTCATAGCAGGAGCACGTATTCTGGCAGACGCGCACGGCGGCCCGCAGCTCCTCGGTGGGCGCCTCGTGCTCGCAGACGCGTCGGTAGAAGATGTGACGCGGGTCGCTCTCGTCCAGCACGCAGCGGCACTCGGCGTAGAAGGCGCACATGGGGTAGAGACGCTGGAAATGGTTCGTGCCGATCCAGTGCGGCGGTTCGAAGTCGGGGCAGTTGAAGTGCTGTTCGAGAAAAGGGGGTGGGGTATGGTCAGTTGGGGCTGCTGTTGCGGGGGGAGGACGAAGAAGGGGGGGGGGATGGAAAGGGGAGAAGGGGACGGGAGGAAGGTGGAGGGGATGGACGTACGGCTGTGGGGATTCCGGCTGTGGGGACTCGGGCGGGGTGTGCGAAGGGAATCGCGAGGAGGAGGGAGAGGAGGGATGTGGGGATCATTGTTTGAGTTCGAGTTCGGATACGGAAAGAGGAAGTGCGAGGAGAAACTGAACGGGGAAGAGGAAGGGAGAAGGGAAAATCTCTTTTCTTTCTCGTGGAGCGGATGAAAAAGAGACAGATTGTAGGCGCAGAAACATATAGACATTTGTATCTGACGCCTAGAACGCGGAAAGACAGGAGGAAACATTTCGTAACTCAATGGGAAAGCGAACGAGTGAAACGGATTGGAGCTGGGGGCACAGCCTCCCCGATATGGAAGTGAAACCCATGCAAAGCGCACCTGTACAACTTTGAAAGTGAAAAATACTCGGTCCGGCTCTTGTCTTGGCCGGATGATCTCATCTTGTACGAGTACCTGACGTGGTGGTCGTGTTGGGATGAGCAAGTGTACGATGTGGATGTCGGAAACTTGTCAGTGAGGGTGCAGAATGGAGGTTGACTTCTGTAAATACAAGCTCTAAGTTTAGCCCTCTGCCATCGCCTAAGGGACCACAACGAACGTTTAACATATTGTCAATCCAGGCCGAAAGCCAAGCCACAATGATTATCTCTATTGAATCGACGGCTCACGGCACTCACGACACGGAGTGGCTTTTCACTTAGGCCGAGCAATGGGGCTTACATATCCAAGCTTCTATAAATCCTACCTTTCAACTAACCTTCCACCTCAGCAAAACTTAACAACTCACAACTGAGTCGATCGAATGCCCTATTGAACTCGCTAATACTCATCCCCCCCTCTCCTCTTTCTCCTCCTCACACTACCATCCCTCATGCCCACCTCCCCTTCACCCGTCTGTCCTCCACTTCATCCCAGCCATACGTCCCTCCCTCCACCGATCCCTCTCATTCTTCTCCTCAATCCCCCTAACAAACCCCTCCCCTTGCCCGCCCTCCTCACCACGCCAAACCCTAGCGCCCAAAACCCCTTCCGACCCAAAAACCCTTCCACGAACCCATCTCAACCCAACCCAAGCCCCGCTCGAAACGTACAGCTCTCAAAAGCGCATGCCTGATCGTTCCTTGTGTGGCCTTGCTTCTCCATTCCCTACCTCTCCTTCTGCTTGTTCGCCTTCCGTCGCTGCTTCCCCCTCCCTCTCTCTCTATTACTGGGGGGGCTCGAAACGCTGTCTTCCACCTCTCCTCCCTCCCCTACACCTCTATATCCCTATGCGTGAGTAGAGAGCGAACAGGGGCAGGAAGGATCAGAATTTAGGATGGAGTGCGGAGGGAGATGGGAAGAAGAGACGAATGGTGGAGATACGTGCCGAAGCTGGGGGTGGGGGAGGAGGGAACAGGTGAGGGAATGGGCGGTTCAAGGAAGCTGGGCGCGTCTGGTGCGACGGACGGTGATGAGTCCCGATTGCGATGGAGGAAGGTGGATTGGGGATTGCGGTGGATGGGATGGGACGGGATGGGATGGAGAAGCGGCAGGAAGATGGGGTGGAGTGTCGCTGTTGGGGATTGCCGGGATAGGGTAGAGGAGGACGGTGGGTATGGATATTCATGTGCGAGGACGGAACTTCTCTGGCGACGAGAAAGATGTGAGAATGCGTGGTTGCCGTCCCTGTGTGGCGCTGTCCTGTGTTGGTTTCTTGCGAATGTACGCACTCCATCCGCGCTTCGCAACCTTGATTTCCGACGGACGCGAAAGTGAGAAACCCCCAGACGGTTTATGATATCCCACATCATGTGCGCTTCGAAATAGTATTATCATTTTTGGTGCGAGTGACATGTCCACACCAAATGGACCACGAGCCCCACAGACCACGAACCACGAGAACCATCGAAACCCCGAAATGCCAACACAATGAACCATTAAACCTTCACATGACAATGCACCCACCGCAGCAACCCCGATCATTCCCCCGATCACTCATCTCCATCTTGTTCTGCGGCCCGTTGCCACCCGCCATGCCTGGGGCACCGGATGGGTATGTCGACATCTCTTTGTTATATCGGCGGATCTCGCGGACAATGTCGAAGAAGGCGTTGTCGACGTTGATGCGCGATTTGGCCGAGGTCTCGATGAATTTGCAGCCGAATTGTTGGGCGACCGCTTCTCCCTCTGTACCACAAACACACCTCCTGGTCAGTACGGCACAAACGCGATCGAGAGCTCCTCGGGCGGGGGATGGAAGGGAGGGCTGACCTTGCTTTGAGACCTGCCTATCGGCGTCTAGGTCGCACTTGTTGCCGACGACGATGATGGGGAAGTAATCTTTGTCCTTGACGCGCAGTATTTGTTGCTGAAAGGTCATAATCTCCTCGAACGACTGCCGTGACGTTATCGAGTAGACCAGCAGGAAGCCCTCGCCCGTCCGCATGTACTGCTCCCTCATCGCCGAGTATTCCTCCTGCCCGGCCGTGTCGAGGACGTCCAGCAGGGCGACCTCGTCGTCAATGACGCACTGCTTGCGGTACGAGTCTGCAACACCAGAACCGTCAAATCGTCAATCAGCCAATCCTCTCTCTCTCTCTTCCCCTTCTCTCTCTAGCGCGGATGGAAGGTATAGGTAGAGTAGAGTTGACAAGCGCACCTTCAATCGTAGGGTCATATTCATCGACGAAATGACTCTGGATCAATTGAATCGTCAGACACGACTTCCCCACCCCACCGCCCCCGACGACGACCAGCTTGTATTCCCTGAGAAACTTCATCGGTGAGGCGTAACCGGTCAGCAAGCAAATCGACCACACGTGCGGACGGACAATTTGTTCTATAATTATGAGTTCGGAGGAAAACTCACTTTTGAAGCCATTATTAAAAGGCCTTGGTTCTGGATCGGTCAATCAATCGAAAACCCTTTTTCTTTTGCCGGGCCCCTTGGATCGTGTCGTTCGTTCCACGCTGTCGGGCGCTTGTCGCTAAACCGTAGCGAACACACTTGCGAGGCACGGAGGGAGGTAAGAAGGTAAGCGTCAGGTAAGGTGATGATAAATGCTGGAGAATATGGAAGTTTGTCGTATGCGCGCGAAACGGCCGAGTTACCGAAGTTCTGTGAGAGTTGGGCAGACACGCAGTTTTGATGGATGGGGTAGTGCCAAGGAGACCTTCTTTGAGAACCTGGCGTGGCGTAGAGAGTGGCGACGACGTGGGTGGAATCGTGATAATGGAAGATCTGGACTGGCCAGTGTAGAGTGATTTTTCTTTTGAGCTTGAGCTGCGATTGCTTATGAATGGGTGAGAGTTGTGATTGATTCGAAGTCGAGATAAAGGTGTGCAGCAGCAATCCGCTAACCACCTTGCCTTACCTTAGGGAGTAGAGTACGGAGGACAGCCTTCCACACAACCTTGAGGTGATGACAGGATGAGCTTTCTCCACGCTCCGCCGAGCGAGGCTACGGAAGTATTTACAGCGAGGCAGAAATCTTCGTACGGGCGACAGCTCTCAATCTGTCCAGCCTCACTACCTTACCTTACATACAGTACCTTACAAGTAAGGAAGGGTAGCAAGGGGGAATCCTCTTCTCTTCCATGCGGTTAGGGGTATTCTTTAGACAGGAGCTAGAACGTTTGTGAGCAACACTGGTACTGACTGGACCGTACAGTACATGAAGAGAAATGGAATGAGGTGCAGATCGGATTTGACAGTTCTCCTTTCGGTCCGAGTCGTACAGAGTGACAACAATAATGATATCAATATATATCACGTATGCATCACATCTCTGCATGAGGTGTCTATCCACTTCCGCACTCCTTTCTTCTTCGTCCTCTTCTTTCTTCTTCGGCGATTGGGTCGACACATCAGACGAGATGAGTACCCGTAGGGTAGCTTACTTCACTCTTAATTCGGTGCTAACAAAAGACATAGGTCTAGCCTCGATTCTTCCTCTTCTCTTCGCGGGCGGGTCGGCGGGAAAAGACAGGTCGAGAAAGGGGTCTAGGTCCTCTGGGGTCCGTCCACCTACCCGCACCGGTGAAAGAGAGATACATGGGTCCGGTCCGGCGAGCTTACAGAATTACAACAAACTCAAACATCAAGTGTATTGCACTCTGCAGTCCGTCAGCCCGTCAGTCATCAAAGAAAACCAGCATGAGATTGATCAAGACATGTCCCAGATCGACGACGGTACTGGTCATGTACAGTAAGGTGCCGTATGCATGACTGACGGCGATGGAAGAATTTCCAAGATCTCCACTGCCATGTGGAAAAGACCAGATTAGCTTTCGGGAAAGGTCTTTGTGGCTTGGTCTTGGCACGCCAGTCGCTCCATCCGCGATGGCAAAACACAATGAGCTTGGCCCGGTGTCGCGGTCGACTTGTTTGAGTATGGATCATGTTGAAAATAGCATCGGTAAAGACCTGTCTCGGAGAAGGGTGCGGCACCCTCTACGATACGCGACAAATATATACAGATCGTCTCATTACGGTCATCGAAGCCCTAGCTCTCCTTGTCCTCTTCGAACCCCTCGTCAGCCTCATCTTCTGCCATCACCTTGACGCCGTCCACGTTCTTCTCCACCTCCGGGATCAGACTGTCCATGTATTCCTTATCCCGCCCCACGAGCGTCACAGTATTCCGTCCCTTGCCCCATCGTGGATAACTCCCAACTTTGATCCCTTTAGACTCCACTTTCGCAGCCAATTCGGTCAAGTAGGGAGCAACTGCACTCTCCGCCATCGGCGTAGAAAACAACAACCGGTATATGCCTTTTCCCTCCGGATCTGATAAGCGGGCCATCAAGACGGGCTTCAGTCCGTCAAGTAGCTGGGTAAATAGCCGTGGAACCCCCGGTAATATATGTATGTTCCCGTTCACCACGCTTATCGGAACCCATAATTGCTCGTCAACAAACAACACCTGGTGTTTCTCGTCTCTCGACTCATCGGTGGGTAATTCGATCATGCGCAGCTTCGCCGTCAAAGCTGGCGATGGCACGTCCCATGAGAAGTTCGGCTGTGAAGGATGTGGTTTGGAGAGCTTCTTCATCCGCCTCAAGGCATCGTCGTGAAGCTTCAGCTTCAGGTTGAAGGCTTTGGCGATTGACTGATACGTTATGTCGTCGTGTCTGTTCGGACAGGCTTTGAGTTCCGGCCCTTGTGTGTCTCGAGGTACGGAGCTACTGACGTTGGTCCAATCCCTCCGCTCGTCACGACAAAATCGTAGTTCTCGCTCATCCGTCTCGCAGTCTCGACGATCTCTGCTTCGTCATCCGCAATCACCTCTATTCGCTTCAGGTTGATGCCGAGGGAGAAACAGAACTTGGCAAAGTATGCTGAGTTTGTGTCCACGGTCTATATAGTATATTCCTATCAGTCTACGATAACTCCTGCTTTCAATCCCATGGCATTTCATACCTTGCCGCCGAGCACCTCGTCGCCAATGATGATACATCCTGCCGTGTGGATCATCCGTTTCGACCTTTCCTCCGCTGACGATGACATGATGGCGGCTCCAAAGTTCGCTTTCGAGGCTGCGGCAGATCGATGCGCGTAATTGGGGAGGGGACGAGACAGGTGTCGAGCCAGTTGATTCAGCCTTGCAAACATCGAAAGCCTGAGAAGACGTCTAAACCAATATCTCACGAGAACGCATACATATGGATTGTGCTGCAGAATCCACAGATCGCGGAACCGATCTCCAACATGTGGGGAGCTCCGGGGCGCACCCCACCAGATAGGCGAGAGACATCTAGATCGATGACATGATCGCCATCATTACCTAATCCTGCTTCCGAACCCACATCAACCATCCCCCGACTCGGGGGTCTGCACTCGTAGATAATAGGACGAGACAGATCAACCATGGCAAGCACAAACCCTCCGCTCCAAAAATCCTAAAGCACGATGGCCTGACACACCATGCAGGCTTCCGAATCGAAGCTATACACCTTCTCCCCCGAGACGAAAGAGAAGCTGCGGAAGTTCCGTCTCGGGACGTCGCGCGCCAAAGACCCCCAAGCGGTCATCTGTACGTGGTAGACGACGCCGTATGTTATGCAGGCGGCGGCGGGTTCCTCGGCCCTTTCCCTTTCTCGGCCCACCAACTCCAGTCGTTCATGCACCCACCCGCTGACCTCCGGCCTCCCACCCTCTCGCAGATCAGATCGACAGGCAGACGCTGGAGATCGCCCAAGCGGATGCTGAGACGTATTCCAATCTGCAGGAGCTGGCCGACGAGCTGCCGGATCACTCGCCGAGATACGTGCTGCTGAGCTATCCCCTGACTTTGGTACGGTACAAATACCCACTAATGCGCGGGGAGATGAGAGTGTGGCAGACAGACGGACGTGCGGACACGGAGTGCAGGCTGACGGAAGTGTGTTTGCAGTCCTCAGGCCGCTTGTCGGTACCGTACGTGCTACTCTACTACCTACCGGTGACGTGCAACGCCGAGCTACGGATGCTGTACGCTGGTGCGAAAGAATTGATGAGGAATACAGCCGAGGCGGGGAAGGTCATTGAAGTCGAGAGCGCCGAGGAGCTGGATGACATCGAGGCGAGGCTTGCAGGCGAGCAATGAATGACACATGCTGGGTGAGGGTTGGGGGCCGCTTTTGTTCTTGGGTGTTTCAGCAGCGGTGGCGGTTAGCTGTGGCTTATTTTGGTGGTGCTGGTGGTGGTGGGCAAAGGGTTCCTGCATAGTCACGGGTTCACGCGCTACATGTCGGGAGTCGATCCTTGACGGATGGGGATGCCTTACCTTAGTTCGCGGTCACGATAATAGAGAGTCTCTCCAATTGCAGCGCCAAACACTCGGGTCCTGCCACGCTCCGGAGATCAGTCGCTGCAGCACCAGGTCGATCGTCTGAGAAGAGGGGACATGCATCAGACCTTATCCTAACGACACGAGGCCGGCCCGGTATGACGGGCATGCGTCTAACGTACGTCGATCCGGTGCCACGGTGAGTCTGTAGTTTAAGACAAACACATCTGAGACAAATGCCTTCACCTCCTCCGATTCAAGAACCGCGGTATCCCCGAGGTCTCTCCAAAGGCTCTCGGGATCCACCGCAGTCCTGAGCGGTAGACCACCGCATCCGAGACAATGACTCCTCTTCTCTATAACCTCCTACCACCAAGCGACGCAAATGCAAGCATCTTACACCTAAGTCCCTAAACCATCTTCCGATGCCCAGCGCCTCCCCTCCCTCACTCCTCCCCGACCCGCTCTTCATCCAGCTCTCAGTCCTCGCACCTCAGATCGTCAACCAACACACACCCCGAAAGAGCTATTTCTAACATCCGTTCAAGGCCAAGACGTCAAGTCGGCAAAAACACATCGATCTCGAAACCGAAACCGAAAAGAAAAAGAAAAGATCTCGAACCCACAGAAATGCCGCGCCAGACACATGACGAAACTGCCGTGTGAGGGACTCTCTCAAGCGGAGGTCGCCGCCGTCACAGACGAGCAGCCACCCCTTCACGGGCCGAATGCACCTGTCCGTCTCGTCGGCACCCCATCTCGCACTCTAGTGCACGGCGCAGTGGCAGTCATTGACGACGAGGGAAAACGCGAAAGCGCACTATCCGCCACCGGTGCCCGAACCTCTCTCCTGGGGAGAAGTGTGTCGTACCTGCACGACTTGTGTGGCATGCTCTCCGTGGGGCACGGGAGATGACTTGATTCCACTCGGATGGGATGAGCTGCGGTCGTCTCCGCTCCGTCCGGAGCGGAAAGAGAGAAGGAAAGAATAGAAAGAAAGAAGAAAAAACCCGTCTTGTGACCAAGCGCGATTCGTATGGCGGACTTCAGGGGAGCAAACTGTGCCGCACTAAGCCATGGCCTTCAACCCATCGACCATTGCAACGGGTGCTGTGGCTTGACTAGGGCAGGAGTTAAGGAAGGAACTTCGGTAACGGGAGCTAAGGTGATGCTGCATTGAATTGGATTCATATCTGGATGCTAACAGTTCCTAATAATATGGATATGAAGAGGAAAACCCCCAAATTTATTGTTGAAGAAGTTCATCACAGTCCAGTGGAAAGATCCGATCAAAATGATGATACTATTTTCTCCGTATATACTACCTATAGCGTGCCAAGGTGCGGGCCAATATACTAAGTTACATACAAATTTGATGCTCAAGACGGAAAGGGGTTGCAGATCGATTAAATGATCCCGTCCGAGGAAAAAAGAAGTTCGGTTGTCCCTTGGATAGAAACATTTCCTTTCCCATCAATGTGTCATCACGTTTACACAGCAGTCCACATTTCGAGGAGCCCAAAACCATTACGCAACCACGGTGAAGCTCCGAACGATGGGTATCTAGAGGACGATGGGGCAGATGTTGCCAACGTTGACGAGACCAACCTGGAGGCGGATTGTCAGTCATGTGAACGATAGGATCGTGAGAAGTTCTTAAAGAGAGGGAGGAGCTCACCTGGCTACCGCTCATGCAGCAAGCAACCTGGGCACTGCAGACCGAGTTGATTGGGAGGACAGAGAGGACTGTTGCATGGTCAGCTCTGTTATGTCTGGTGGGGCAGGATTGGGCCGCAGAGGTAAAGACTCACGGTCAATGGCGACACAGGCAATGCCGACCTCGATGGGGATGATGCCACCGAGCAGTTGCTTCTCGATGTTGTTGCAGCATGAGAGGGTCAGGTTGTTACCGCAACTCTGGGCAGCCTGCTGGGCTGGGGTGTAGGTGCGCTCCACAATGACGGGGGTGGCAACGGCGGCAGTAGCGAGGGCCACGACGGCGAAGATGTTTTGGGAAAGCATGTTGATTTTGGTTGGGGGTTTGGGATGAAGGATCCGAAAAGGTTGATTTGTTTGTTGAAAGTGTTGATTACTTGGAAGGCTGGTTGATGGCTGGATGAGGAGTGTCAATGGGGGAGGGTGAGGACCTTTATATAGGCATCTGAACATACAGAAAGGACTCAGATGAGGGTCGACCGCACTGTTCCCAGCACCAACGTCATCGTCATCTCCTCTGAGACCGAATACCGGTTTCTGCAGGCAGAGGCAGAAGCCCTGACTGCAAGTATGCAGGACGAACTCAAATGGGGAGCTCAGAGACGTCATCGAGAGACGAGGGCAAGCCCTCCGCAGCTTCTGGGGAGCTCTCTGAGGGCTACCAGTATCGCCAATGCACCGCTGGCATCTTTCTGAGACACATATATCTCCTCGAGTGCGTGGTGCAGCTGCAGAATCCTATACGCGTCGTGGTGGCGACGACAACGAGAGGCCATTCTTTCCTCCGCTTGATGCATTGGACGCCGTTGAAGACGGTGGAAGTTGCGGGACGTCCAGCCCTCTACGTCAACGTGCAATTGCAATGTCAGGTATTCCGGACGCAGTCGCCCCTGAAGCCTGAAGGAACAACTGGATCAGGTTAATCTGTTTTGACCACCCTGCATATGTCGCGCTCTGTACCCTGACCAATGGCTGGTCGATTCATCCATATCGGGCTGCCAATAACGCTCCACCGCAATGCCTTCCTATATCTCGTGTTCATTTGCTCTCCTAACGTTAATTGACTTTTTGGATTCGGTCGATTCGCTCCAGTAGTTGCCAGGGGTGGCTTCATCCGGGGAGCCACGTCTTGCGTCAGGTCCCGCCAATTGCTTGCGCGAGAGCCTACGGGGACCCCTCGCCTGTTTCTCCAAGCCCTGAATGGGGCACCTTTACGTTGCCAAAATACGGGACAGGCGCCATCAAGCCAAGAACTGGCTGAAGGTGGACTTCCCCAGCTCTTCCTCGTATACCCGCTACGTCGGCCGATGAGCTGGGCGGAATATCGCGTGTGGAAAGTATGTTCCTCCAAGGGTCAGGCTGAATCGAGATCAGTGCCTGCTGTTTCAAAGCATATAATCATTCCAATAGCTCAACAGGCGCCGAGCTTGAGAGAGAGGCCTCCCGGTGCTACGGCTTGCTTTCAGTTCAATGGATATTCAAGCCTATTGTTATCGCACGATATGCCTCCAAGAGTGTGATCTTCCTGTAGATCGCGGACCCGCCCTTCAAGCGACGGGCCATAAACACGCCATCAGCTGGCCCGTGCCGAGAGTCCGGTTTCCCGACCAGGCCGGAGTTTGGTTGGGGCAGGCAGGCATAACTTACTAAGTTGGCATGCAGCGAAACGGGCGAGTGAGCGGGTATAGGCTGAAGAAGGCTATACGGGGTTCGGTTCCACAGGACGTGTGGGGTGGAAGCGCGGCTCACCACACGTGGTGCTGCTTTCAAATTCTCAGAGGCGGCCTCTCCCTCTCAGAGGATGAGGGCCTTTCCGCGCGGACAATATCGCGCATCCATGACGTTAGCGGGCGTGCCCGAGAGACCCTTCTGATCCTTCCGACCCTTCAACTTTGCCGGTGAAGCTTCGCTCTTCAG
>JAABVA010005965.1_pt1 | contig 10889 bp, 12 predicted proteins | sample 5560331 | NCBI WGS metagenome assembly JAABVA01 (sample SAMN12812661, study PRJNA571458) | rock metagenome | isolation source: Antarctica rocks | place: Antarctica: Victoria Land, Mt New Zealand sud | collected 2016-01-07 | reverse complement strand
TTCTCGTACAGCGCGCTCTGCCGCGCGGCCTCGACCGGGTCCATGCCCTGGTAGGGCTGGCAGTGTTCGAAGAGCGAGTATGCAATCATGGAGAAGGAGAACACGTCCACCTGCGCGCCGACAGGGATAGGGATAAGGTCAGTGCCGCATTGCGTGGCCCGCCGCAGGGGCGCCGGCCTGCGCTGTCTCGGGCGGCTGCTCGCCGCTGCGCGCGGCAGGGTCGGGCGAGGCACGGCGCTGCTGGTGCTGGCAGTCCCCCACGCAGCAGGGCGCTCACGGGGGCGGGCAGGGCACGCACGTCCGCAGGGGCTCTGTGCCACAGGCCGGGCTAGCGCACAGGAGCACGCCTGTGCGCGGGCCAGCAAGCGCAGGCGGCCAGCGCGGGGCGGCCTGTGCGGACGGGGCGCGCCTTGAAGTTGTAGCACTCGTGCCGGAACACCTCCGGCGCCATATACCTGCCGGCCCGGCGCGTGGCATCTCAGGTGGCGGGGTATCAGATCGAACAGGTCAAAGCGACGGCGCGCAGGGCATCACGTCTGCCAGCCCCGCCCACGAGCTTGCAAGGGCAGGACACCAGCGCCCTTCGCATGACATGGTCTTGAAGCAGCACTGCTCGCAGCGCACGCAGCCCGTCCGCCCAGTTGCAAACTTCGCACGTTACAGTATATATCAGAGAGAACCCTCTTTGGTGGGGTTTTGAGGAAGTAGAGGAAATCGCTGACATGTCGCATGCCCTGACAGCCTCACCTGTAGCTGCCCGTCTCGCCCGTGAGCTTGAATTTGGAGTCCAAGTCGTACGATGCGTGCTTGTTCACCGGCAGCGACTTGCTCAGCCCAAAGTCGGCCAGCTTAACCGTGCCATCGTCAAAGACGAGGTCATCCCTGCCGCGCTCGCGCGCTGCGGGTCACCGCTACACGCGCGGCGGTCCTGGCGCCGTGCAGGGCGCACGCGAGCGCCGCCCCTCGCCAAGGCAGAGCTGTGTGCTCAACCGCTCTTGTGCCAGCCTTACATGCCGCATAATGCACAGACTGCGACCATGCCTGGCATGCGTGCGCTTTCAGCCGCAGGCGTGATGCAGGCATACCAGGCTGATGGTCAGCAGTAAAGCGTGCGTGCTAGGGCCGGCGCGGTGAGCTGCGGCGCAGCGGCGCGCCGGGCGCGCACCGAGTGTTGTACATGGAGCCGGAGATCATGAGGTTCTGCGGCTTGAGGTCCCTGCGCGGGCGCACGCACCAGCGCGTTCAAATCCCGCAGGTGCGGAACGCCCCGTCCGGACACACCCAAACGATGTCACGGGCCCGCTAGGGGGGGCTGTCAGCGCGCGCGCACATGCAGCGCCGCGCTCGCGCTCCCGCGCGCGCGACACGCCGCGCCCTACATATCCAAAGGCAGGCACTGGTCCGCTCTCGCACCGCCCGGCCCGCGCATCAGCAGGGCGCGGACGCAGCGCGCCTGTGGATGATCGCGCCCGCCTTCTTGGCGTGCATGTACGCCAGGCCGCGCGCGACGTCGAGCGCCATCTGCGCGCGCGCCCGCGCCACCGCGCGTCAGCGCTCGCGGCTGCGGGCTTTGCAGCGCAGAGACGCCGCGCATGGCGGGCCGCCGGCAGGCTGGAGCGAGGGCGCGGAGCGCGGGCGCGGCCCACCTCGATCGCGCGCCGCAGGGTCAGCGCGCGCGTCATCCGGAACGCATCGAACAGCGACCCGCCCACCATCAGCTCTGCGCGCCAGGCAGGCGTGAGAGGGCCCCCGCGCGCGCGGTCATGCTAACGGCGCCGCCGCGGCGCGCCACGCCCAGCAGCAGGCGGGGGAGCAGCTGGCGATGCGCCTGCCATGGCAGCGGGCGCGCGCCTGTCACCAGGATGTACGGCTCCTGCTTGGTGCACGCGCCTGCGCGCGCAGCAGCGCCCAGCCTCGGCGCTGCGCGCACCAGCGCTGGCGCACGCACGAGCGCGGCCACCGGGAGCCAGGCAGCAGGCTGGGCTTGCAGACCCTGGCAGAAACCCTCGTCTTACGCGCCACACAGGGTGCTCGGGCGTGCGGGCCGACCCTCATCTTACGCGCCACACAGTGTGCTCAGGCTTGCGGGCCGGGCGCACCCAGGAACTGCACTGCGTTGGGGTGGTGGACCTTGCGCAGGACCTCGATCTCGGACCGGAAGTCGCCCAGCGCGATTGCGGAGCTGCCCTTCAGGATCTTGGCCGCGACCAGCGTGCCGTGCCACATCGCCTTGTGCACGATCCCGAACTCGCCCTCGCCTGCGCGCGCCTGGCCCTGCTCCAGCCCCGGCGTGGCTGCCCGCCTCTGCCACGCATGGCGGCGCGCACGACCCCTGGCCTCCCCACCACAGCACTGCGCCAGCCAGCTCTCCCGACCCAGGCCCGTGAAGAGCATGGGGCGAGTGCACGTAGTGGCACGCAGCCCCAGAGGGCACGCACGTCATGTTGGACCCGCACTGGCGCCTGGCCTCGCACTGGCGCATGGCCACGCGCGCGTGCAAGCGGGGCGCGCGCGCACCGAGCTTCTCCATGAGCTGCAGCGAGGCCGGATCGATCTCCCAGTCGGGGTCCAGGTCGTACATGTTGCTGGGGATGTGCACCAGCGCGCCCGACAGCGCCGACTCCGCCAGCGGCACGAACTGCACGCGCGCGCGGCGCGGCTGTCATGCAGCGCCGCGCACCATGCGCGCAGCTTGTGCCGGGCCAGCGCGGGGTCGCGGGCTCTGCCGCGGACTATATAGCATCTGGGCAGGGCGACGGCAAACGAGCAGACGGGGCGCCACAGCCCACCTTCTGTCTTTTCTCTCCTGGTCAAAGAGCAGTCGATGTGGGTTTGGGAGGAGACAGAGAGGAGCGAGCGCGGGCGCGAGGGCGCACGTTGCCCTCCTGGTACACCTTGCCGCCGCTGTCCATGAGCAGCTTGGACACCTCCGGGAACTCTGCGCGCACGGCGTCCTGCGCCGGGCGCCCCCCGCCGCGTCGCGCCGCCACTGCCACGGCTGCCATAGGCCGGCAGTGACCAGCGCCGCGGCGCGCGAAGTAGTGGAGATCCCACGCGTGTCGAGAGCGTGCAGGTCAGGCGCCCGCGCCCGTGTCTGAGCCAAGCCGCGCCAAGCGCTTAGCGCAGACGGATGACCCTCCGCTGTAACTCAGCCAAGACGCGCCAACCATATGGCGCAGACAGGTTGTCCTCTGCCGTGTTTGCCGACAAGGCCAACACGGCCGCGCCCTGGACCAGCACCCACCTCCAGCCGCGTGCGCTTGAAGCACTTGGCGCAGACAGGTTATGCTCTGCCAGATGTACTGACACGGTCGGCACGAAGGAGCCCTGGAGCGGCGCCCACCTCCAGCGGCGTGCGCTTGAAGCGGTCCAGCGCATTGACGTCCGCCTTGTTCTCCAGCAGCCACTCGCTGACCTTGTACGAGCCCTCGCTCGCCGCCAGGTGCAGCGGCGTGCGCTGGTCATAGTCGCAGCACTTCTTGTCGGAGACCTGCCGCGCGCGCGCGGGCGGGGTTGCCGCTGCGCAGCCGCAGAGCGACCCTGCCTGCAGCGCTGCAGGCCGCCTCGACCGGAGCGCTTGTCACGGCTGCTCCGCCGGGGCTCTGAGACCTGCTGGCGCGGTCCCCGCTCTGCCATGAGCTTGCGTGCGATAGCTTGTCGCTGCCCCTTGCCTCAGTGGTAGAGGTGTAGGGACCGCTTCATGCGTAGCGGCTGGACCAGGCTCGGGGGGCCCGCCTGCAGGTTCCACAGCCGCGTGATGCGCTCGCAGCGCCGCAGGTCGCCGACGGACGCAAAGAACAGGAGCTCCTGGATGGCGCGCCGCTTGGCAGCCTGCAGGGCAGCCGGGACCTTAGCCCTGTCAGTGCGCGCGTCTGCTATAGAATGCCAGTGACAAGGTGTGGTGCGCAGGGCAGGCCCCCGTTCTAGCGCCTTGCTGGGGCTGGGCGGGCACCATGTCGCCGTGGATGGACATTACGCCCGCTTGCGACTTGTCCACGCTCGTCTTGGGGGGCCCCCCATGCGTGCTCGGGTGGATGCTCAGGCTGAGGTTGCCGTTGGCGGGCAGCGCAGGTGCGGGGTCGGGCAGGGTCAGGTCCGGCATCGTGACCTGCCTGGGCACACTGTTGCGTGCACTGTTGCACTGTTGTGTGAAGCCCGGCACAAACAAACAGCCAGCAGAACTCGCAACCTAGCAGGGCACATGCACGACCACCTAGCACATGCAACATGAAAATGTGCTCATGTGTTGTGTGGCGCGTGCTCACACTCCGTGCTCATATGCGGGTCGCGCGCAGGCTGGGCGCTGGCTGGATCCTTGTCCTGCTGATGTTAGTTGCATGTGCCCTGTCAGCTGCGATGCTGCCACAGGGCACTGCTGCACACCAGCTGTTGCCTGGTGAGAATATGAAACCTGCCGCACTTCAGCGTCCAGAGCTTGCTGGGCAAGACTACTCTGCCGGCGCCGCAAATGAGGCACTGCAACGTGACGACCTCACTGATGACTTCCTGGCGCTGCTGGATGCGGGAGGAATCAACGCCAGTGCACCGCACAGACATGGCATACCGCCTATGACCAACTGCACGGCGGTGCAATGGTGTGCCTGTGCGACAGAAGCTCACGTCAGACCCTCCTCAAGGTATGCGCTTCACACAGTGGAGGGTGCGCAGGTGCGACCGTGACGGCATGTGCTCTACGGTCTGCAAGCGCGGCTCAGTGCAGGTTGACGACTGGCTGGCACACGCAATAGCTACACAGGTGGAGTCCTCCCGCCGGTGGTCCCTTCAGGCTTGACTACGTGCGTCTGGCCTAGACTGCCTTGATACAGTCTGGGTGCTTGCCTGCAATGTGTGAGCTTGTGTCCTGTGTCAGAGATCTGCTGCTTGTATGTATTGCAGCTGCACAAGGCCCCAGTGTCAATACACGCGCTGCGCTCACCTTGGGCTAGCACAGCACGGTCAGGCCCACTGCCTGCAGGCATCAAGGGCCTTGCTGAGACCACGATGACGCTTGCTCTCGCAGACGGCGCTGGCTCGCCGGCTGCCGTTCTGCTACGCGGTGCTGCTGGGCTCGCACAACAGCGGCATCACGCTCGCCGACGGTGAGGCTCCGCCGTGCAGAGCGCTTGGCCGGACGCCGTGCAGGCTGCAGGCATGCGAGGCCTGGCTGACGCGCCCCGCTCGCAGGGTACGGCAACCTGGACCTGCAGTTTGCGGAGTACCTGCGCTGGATCAAGTGGGTGGTGCGCCCTGCTTGCTCCGGCTCATGGGTGCGCTGCTGCCCCCTCGTCGTGCGAGGAACTGCCATGCGCTTCCGCATGTTGGCATGCCATAGCAGGCCGGTCTGGTGCAGGGGCCAGAGCGTGGTGACGCTCGGGCCGCCGGCGCGCGCAGGCCGGCCGGTCGACGCTGCGCACGAACAACCAGTGGCTGTCGCTGACCGACCAGCTGAACCTGGGCGTGTGCGCGCTGGAGCTGGACACGCACTTTGTCAAGGCGCGGCGCGCCGGGCCGCTGCGCGTCATGGCAGGCCGTGCAGGGACAGATCGGGCAGCCCTGGAGCCGCGGCTCGTCTGCATGGCTAAGGGCACATCCGCAAACAGCGTGTCCCTCGCACCTCCTGCACAGGTCACTCCGCTCCGCAAGGGTCACGGAGCCACGGGTCTGGAAGCCAGCCTCCCCGAGGCATCGCTCACTCAGCGAGCAGTTTTCAACACATGCGCAGCGGGGGTGCGCACCGCCGCAGCCTGGCTCGCCGTGAGCCGCCGCCCCGCGCGGCCGCGCAGGGGCAGCTCCGGATCGCGCACTGCGGCGGCCTGCACCTGGGCCTGGACGCGCTGGTCCGCGCGGTGAACGCCGTCGCGCGCCTGCTGGGCCACCCCTTCCGCTGGCGCGCGCCCGCGCGCTGTGCCGTGCTTGGCGCGCCCGCAGCTCGCCGCTCGCCCAGTGCGAGCGACAAGCAGGCCGGCGTGCGCTTGGCCTGTCCCAGCCGGGCAGGCGGGCAGGCATGCAGGAAGCGCAAGAACGGTGTGCGTCATTTGGGCTGGGGTATAACGGCATGGGAGCCTGTGCGCTGCCACGAGGGAGGACGCCTGGCGCGCGCGCAGGGACACAGAGACCGTCGGCTGCGACCCCTCGCTGTCGTCCATCCCCGTGCGCGACCAGCGCTCGCTGGCGTCCGCGCTGGCGGAGATGGCCGCCTGGCTCGCCGGGCCCGGCCGCGGCCGCGAGTTCTTGCTCGTCTACCTGGACGACCAGCCCGACCTGCTCGCCTGGGCGCGCCGGGCGCCCGCTCTGCTGAGGGTCGGAGTAGGGTAGGTCAGGATTAGGGCCACGAGCTGCTGCTCATCCACCTGGACGACCAGCCCAACCTGCTCGCCTGGGCGCGCTGGGCGCCCGCGCCTCCTGCACTGCGTTCAGACAGCACTGCCGCCGCGCGCCTGCTGGGGAGCGGCGCCGCCTGCCCGCGGCATGGCACGCTGGGGGCCAGGGTGGTATCTGAGGGTGCCGTGCTCTGCGTGTGCGCGAACGGCCGGCGCGACCCACGCGCATGCATGCGCCGCGCGCGACAAGCTTTCGAAGTGAACGTCCGCATGACGCTTGCAGGCCCTGCCCGGTTGCTCGATGCTGGCCTTGCCTGTTGAGGCGGCGCTGACATATTCAAGTTTGGCATGCGTAGGGATTACATGCGCTACCCGCAAGATGTATAGAAACTCTTGTGCGCTGCCTCCAGGGCCTGGTCCCGCAGCTGCTGGCCGAGCTGGAGGCGGCCTTCCCCGCGCGCACGGTGTACACGCCGGTGGACCACGGCAGCCGCGGCGCGCTGGACTGGCCGAGCGCGGACGCGCTGCTGGACGCCGGCAAGCGTGTCGTGATCGCCAGCGCCGCCGACTATGGGGAGGTGCGTGGCACGAAAGCACGTAGCCTTCAGCAGCGTTGCTTGCGCTGCCGGGCGCCGCGAGGCATGTCGCACGAGCGCATGAAGCGCGACCAGCGTCTGTCCAGCGCACCTCGTGTCGGCTGCACGGCAGGGGCATCATGTCTGCTGGCTCATGCAGCCTCGTGCGTGGAGCACACAGCACTGCCGCACCCGGACAGCATCCAGGGCCTTTGCACCCTGGCGCTTGACGCTGTAAGCACAGCACGCAGCACGCCTGAAGCTGCCCTCGCAGGCGATGCGGCGGCTGGTCTTTGCGCGGGAGGCCGTCTGCGGCTGGACGGAGCCGCCCTTTGCGCGCTTCAAGGGCCCGCCGCGCTGCGTCGCCGACCCGGCCACGCCGCCCGCGGGCGGCGAGACCGGGCGCGGCCGCCTGCACCGCGTGCCGACGTGCGAGCTGCGCTACGGGCCGTTCAACTGCAACTTCGTGTGGCGCGCTGACAACTGGTGCGCGGGCCGCGCGCGCGCCGCGCCTCCCGCCGGGCTCAGCGCTCCGCGTGCAGGACCGCGCCTGCGTCGCGCGCCCCAAGACGGCCTGCCGTCCAGCTCCAGTTCTATGTTCCGCTCCACCCTGCACAGGGCTTGAGCGCGCTCCGCAGCTGCCCGCCTGCACCCTGGGGCTGTTGGAGGGGATGGCGCCGCTCTACCGTGCTGGCCCTCTCAGGGCCTGTTTGGGCCCCCCAACCGTCCTCGCTGCTGGCCTGCAGGCCCGTGCTGGACGAGGGCCAGCTGCCGGGCGCGGTCGCATGCGGCCTGGAGCAGCCAGCCCCGGACGCCCTCACGCCGCAGCGGGCCGCTGCGGCGATCTGGTCGTGGGCGCCAGGCCACCCGGCGCGCGGGGGCGGGAGCCTGGTGCGGCGCTGAGCACAACCTTGCACGGAGCCACTGCACAAAGCCTTCTTCATCCTGTGCATGTCCTGGCACACAGCTGCCTCTCGGCCAGGAGAGCGGGTCGCATGCAGCTCCTGCGGCGACCCTCGTGCCCTGAAGGAGCTTGCTTCAGCCTGGCGCGCAGCCCCTCTGGGGACGACCGTTCGCCGGCCTACCAGCACCCGCTGGGCACCAGGCAGAGGATGCCAGAGGGAGCGCAACGGCGTCGCCCGAGCCTGACGACCCTGCCCGCTGCGGCAGTGCGCAGCGGCGCACGCGGAGGACGGGCGCTGGCGCGCGGTCGGCTGCGCCGCGCAGGCGCTGCCGTCGGCCTGCCGCGCGGGCGGCCGCGCGTGGGTGCTGAGCGCGGCTGGGGCGCCCGGGGTCTGCCCCGCGGGCGCCGCCTTTGAGCTGCCGCGCGACGCCCGGGACAACCTGGCATTGCAGGCGGCGATGCGCGCCGCGCGCCCGCCGGCGCTCGCCGCATGGCTGCCGCTGACAGGCGCGCTGCTCATGCTGGGAGGCCCTGTCTGAGTAACTCTGGTCAACTGTGGCATTCCCGCGCTTCTCCTCTGCCCTGCATAGCCGTCAAAGACCAGCATGAGTCCCTGCTCGCCACTGGATGCGGTGTTTGCGAGCAGCCACCATGTGCGCGCATCCAAGCAGCCAAAGCACCTCACGGCCTGCATGTGAGGAGCCTCCAGAAGCAAACGCTGCCAGCGCTTTCTCGCCGTGATGGCACCGTTCTCGAACGGTAAGCCAAGAAAAAGGACTGCTGTCCTAGCGGTGATGAGTGTGTAAGCGATGTCACGTGCTTATTCGAGTACGGCTGCGCCTGCAGGGCCTGCATGGGAGTTGCCCCGGCAAGCAAGCGCTGCCAGCGCTGCCTAGCTATGATGGACCGTCTTCAGAAGCGACGTGGTTGACACTGGCTATGCTGCAGCGCATGAGATTTGCACTGTACTATAGTTGCATGGCTGTGCCTTGTGCCTTGTGTGCTTGACATGCATGTAGTGTTTATTACTTAGGCCTTGATTTAATAATGTACCAGATCAGCCCGGCACTGTAGCCTGTGTGTGCTGCGCCAAGTACAATGTAAGCTGCATACGTGAAGCTCTTTTCGCTTGCATGGACATCTTATGGACAATAATTCGTGCTGCTTCACATGTCTTCGTACATGACAAGCGTAGGCGCACCAAGGCGTGCATGCTAAGACAGGGCAATGTACAAACCTTTGCTAGCGCTAGTAGTCTGCATGATGGCTTTTCCTGCCAAAAACGTCTACTGCATGAGAGGCCTGGGCCTGCGGCAAGGCTCACAGGGGCCAGTGCAAATGTCAAGCTTGAGGCAATGGGGCCATAACACGGACAAATTCAATTGAGGACAGCAGAGAGCTCCCGAAGCTGCTTGGCCTGTTTGCAGGTATCAGAGCTCTCAAGAGGCCAGGCAACCCGCTATTGTTCACGCACAACACTTCACACAGTGCCGTGCGCAAGGATGGGGTACGCGGGGTGAGCGCCCCCCCCCCCCCCCTCTGTGGCTCTATGCAGCCCACACCTCGCACAGCACTGCTCTTGCGCCTGCTTGCACGCACGCACAGAAGCAGTGCAAAGTCCCGCGCGTGCAGGTATGTGCCGACCAAGTACGCTCCGCCGCCGGCGACCACGTCGCAGGCCGCGCTCGCGCTCGTCGGCAGCCTCGAGAGCCTGGAGGTCATCGGCAAGCTGCTGCGCAACATCGTCGTGGCCCCAGCAGAGGAGAAGTACAGGAGAGTCAGGTTGACCAACGCCAAGGCGCGCACACAAGCACAGAGCCCAGATCCGCATACAAGCCTCTCAGCGCGCAGCGGAGGGCTGCTGGTGCGGGTTGGGTCGGTACCTGTAGGTGCCTGCAGCAGCAAGAGCTGCGGGTTTGTATAGCGGATGGCACCAGTGCGGCCTCTGAGCCTGTCCTGTGCGAAGCTCGCAGGGCTGCCGGCTGTCTCTTAGCTTGGTGAGGGCCAAGGGGGTCACAGTGCAACCCCCTATCAAGCTCGTGCACTGGTGCTTGGCGCACACTGCACCAGCTTCCAAGGAGGCAGTGACCCAACAGGTTTACTCGTTGCCTGCTACCGCAGCTTCCTGCTCTAGCTGCGCTGTGAGCCTTGCAAGCTGTCCTGTGTTCGCTGCGCTGCACGGCAACCTTGGTCACAGCTTGATTGCAGCAGCGCTTCCGCCTGTCTAAATCCCTGCCTGCCCGGCCCAGAGCGGCCAGCAGAGGCCCCGGCGAAGGCTGTCGACACCGGCTGGCGAACGCGCAGGTGCGCGCGGCGATCGTGGAGGAGCCGCACGCGCTGGACGCGCTGCTGGCGCTCGGCTGGGAGGCGGCCGGCAGCGGAGGTGCCGGCGAGGCGCCCGAGGCCCTCGTGGCGCCCCGGCGGCCCTTCACAATGGCCGACGTGCGGCTGGTGGAGGAGGCCAAGGACGCGCTCAAGAAGGCGCAGCGCGCCGCGCTCACCGCCACGGCGCGCCCCGCCGACCCTGCAGCGCGCCCTGCTCTGCACAGCCCGCGCATACCTGCCCGGGCGTGTGTGGAGCGCCGCACGGCGTGTGCTGTAGATTAGCCCATGCATGTCGCCCAGCTCTGGCCTAGCCTTCCATGTTACTAATCTGGTCTGGAGCGCGTGTGACAAGCGGCACCGTTGGCCGACGTCGCGCCAAACCGGCCGTGACAAGGTGCGCCTCGACTGCGGCACCTCCCAGCGGGAGGGTGAGCGCCATGGCGTCCGAGAAGCGAAGTGTTCCAGGCATGTGGTGCCCCACCAGGCGCGCCATCGCAGGCCAGAGCGCATGGCCTGCGCACTGCTTCATAACAATTGAAACAATGCGGAGTCACGTGCTCCGCGCAGGTGCGCCAGCGCTCGCGCACGGCCGGGCGCGAGGGCGAGCGCGAGGAGGTGCGCGCAGCGCTCGCCGCCGACCGCGCCGAGCGCAGCGGCGCGCCGCCGGCGCAGGGCAGCAAGGCGCACGCGCTGCCCGGCGGCGCTGCCACCACCACGGCCGTGCAGCTCGGCGGCGGCGGCGAGTGCTGCTGATGCGTGTCTGCA
>JAABVA010005964.1_pt1 | contig 10889 bp, 9 predicted proteins | sample 5560331 | NCBI WGS metagenome assembly JAABVA01 (sample SAMN12812661, study PRJNA571458) | rock metagenome | isolation source: Antarctica rocks | place: Antarctica: Victoria Land, Mt New Zealand sud | collected 2016-01-07 | reverse complement strand
CCGGCAGCCTCCGCGGGGCAAGACGCGATCAGCCGCTCCACGTCGTCTGCGACCAGGAACCGGGGAACCGTTGCGAGCTGCCAGGAGGCGAAACCGGGGATCGCGTGCTGCATCCCGGCCGGACACTGCCCTGTGGCGCCGAGAAATCGCAGCAGGACACGAACTGCGACAACGACGGTCTTGGCACGCCAAAGCCCGTGACGACGCGCCCGCTCCAGGACGAAGCCGCGTAGGCTCTCTGCGGTGTAGAGGTGTGGGTCGCTGCCGCAGGCCACGAGAAGCTCCGCAAGGATTGCCTGGTAGACGTCCAGCGTCGTCTCCGTCAGTCCCCGGTGCTGGCGCATCCATGAGCGGAACGCTCCGAGAAGCGGCCAGAGATCGGCCGCAGACGGCGGAACGGCGAGGGGTGGAAGCACGCCCTGTTCCCGGAAAAATCGGATAAACAGCGCGGCCGCTGCCAGCGATTTGCGATTGGGACCGCGGCCATACCGCCCATGGCGCCCGGTCCCGAGCTCCGCCTTGTACGTCTCGAGACCCGCAAGCAGGCTTTGCGCGGTGAACCCAGCCTGCCGCATCCAATCCGTCCAGCCGGCAAGGGATCGGAGGACCCCATCAGCGGTGACCGGTTCGTAGCCATGGCGATGCAGCCAGTCGGCAAAGCCGTCGATATGGCCGGCGGCGACGCCAGACCGGAGCCGCTGCTGCGTGATAGGTGACTTGAGATGCTCGTCGAGCATGGTGCCTCCCCTTGGTTAAAGGAGGCGGCATTATGCAGAGCACTATTTGGATGACTCAGCGCCCAATGCTGGGCAGGCTCAATGGGCTACGCCGCAAGTCGATCCGAACCGACAGCACCACTCCGCATAATCGCGGGCTCCACATAATCGGCGGTATGCGGTGCACCGCATACTGCGGAGTTCGAGGCTGACCTTATCCGGCTGCGCACCCGTGACGGCATGGCAATCGCCCGAGCCCGAGGCAAGTTGCGTGGTAAGCAGCCCAAGCTCTCCGACAGGCAGCAAAAGGAACTGCGCCGCATGCACGACACTGGTGAGTATTCCATCAGCGACCTGGCCGAACTGTTCTCGGTATCCCGTCCAACAATCTATCGCACTCTCGGACGACAGGCAGCCGCCATTTAGCGCTGAAGACACACCGCCATTTATCGCGCGTCGTTGGGCGGTCCAGCGGCTTGGCGGGCTTTCGCAGCCGGGCTTTCGCAGTGGATGTCGCGCGTGTCGCGGGCCGAGATCGCCAGAAGCTACGGGCAGCACAGGCTGCCAGCCCTGAAAGTCTCTCAGATCACCGTAAGAAGTGTCCTGGTTCGCTGGAAAAGTGCCCTGGTTCGTCAGACGGCAACCACCGTCGGCGCCACCCTCCTCACCCAGGCAGTCCTACCCCGGCCACCTCTGCAAACGGTCGTGGCTCTCGTCGGCTTCCGGGGTGGTGGGCTGGGGTTACGCTACCAGGGCCGCAACAAGAGCGCCGAGTAGGGCTTTGCCGCGTCGACGCGCGTTGTGCACGAACCGGAAGAGGCCGAGAAAGAGCGGCAGCTTGTCCTGCGAGATGCCCCGATGCTGGCGAAGCCAGGAGCGCAGCAAAGACCAAAAAACTTCCATGGTGTTGACGTGGACCTCGCAAAAACCGTCGCCGTCTTCGTCGCGGGCATACTCGCCACGCCCGTGGCAGACGGTCTTGTGCCGATAACCCCAAGCGGGCAGGCGCGCGTAGATGGCATACTCGTCCGTGTGGACGAGGGTGCCTTCGGCTACGGCGGCCTTGATGACCGGCTTGATCGTGGCCTACTGCACGTTGGCCAGCATGCGCAGCACGACCTGTCCACCGCGCTGGATCAGGCCGAGGATCGGCGGCTTGTCCTTCGCCAGCGTGCCGCGTCCCGGCGCGCCTGCCAGTTTGCGACAGCGCCCGAGCCGCCCCTTTTGGCCACTTCGTCCGGCTGGCCCTTGTGCTCGGCCACCACGTAGACCTCGTCGATCTCCACCTCGCCTTCGAGCGTCACCTCTGGCGTCTTGGCGACCAAGCCACGGCGCAGCTGCTCCGTCATCACCTGCACGTCCGACGCGGTCAGGCTCAGCTCACCCGCGATCTGCCGGTTGGAAAGGTTCAGGCCCATGAAGTAGAGGCACAGCGGCCAGACCCGCAGCGGCTGGTGATGCCCGGCCAGCACGGTGCCGGTGAGGTCGTCGAAACGGGATGCACACGCCTTGCAACGATAGCGCTGGCGATGCGGCTGCGTGTCGTCGCACCCGTCCCGGATCACCAACGGATTGCCGCATCCGGGGCAGCTTACGTCCTCGGGCCAGCGATGCTGGCGCACCAGCTCGAAGCACTTGGCATCGTCCATCAAGCCGGAAAGGTTGACCGAGTCAGATTCAGCCATGATCGCGGAGGCTCCTCGTGTGAGCCGGTTGGCTGCTCAAGCTTCAGCCATCACACCAGATACTCGCCAGCAGCACCACCCGGATCACCACCCCGGAACACGACAAGAGCCAGCTGTCATTGGCCGCGTCGTAGCTGAACTCGTCTTTACGGAACAGACCCGCCTTCACTGAGGAGCCTCGCTGGGGCCGCGGCACATAGGGCACGATCCCGGCTATCTCGCAGGCCTCGATGTCTTCGATCTTGAAATAACCCTTGTCGGCCATGACCGCGATGGTCTCGACGCCAAGAGCATCCTTCGCCGGCTCGGCGGGAGCTATGCTGGAATTTGGGTGACGCCGTGATCAGGCGGCGTTCTGTGCTGGCGTGTTGGTGACCTTGACGCCGTTGCGGGATGTGACACGCTGGACGACCTTGGGCAACTGGGTTTCGCCTTTCAGTGTGTGCCAGGTCTTCCCAGCGGCCATGACCAGCTTGAACACCATGAGCCGGGCCGTGTCCTGCGACAGCGCGCCCTTGGTGCGCACGGTGCGGTGGCGCACGGTGGCGAACACGCTCTCGAGTGGGTTGGACGTGCGCAGATGGTCCCAGTGCTCGGCCGGGAAGTCATAAAAGGTCAGCAACGCGTCACGGTCTTTGACCAGGCAGGTGACTGCTTTCTCGTACTTGGCCCCATACTTGTCGGCAAACGTCGCGATCGCCGTCTCGGCCTTGGCCCGATCCGGGACCGTCCAAATCTCGCGCAGGTCGGATTTCACCGCCGGCTGGACGGATTTGGGCATCTTGTCGACCACATTGGCCGTTTTGTGCACGGTGCAGCGCTGATGCCGGGTGGTCGGCGACACCTCATCGAGCGCCTTCCAGAAACCGAGCGCTCCATCGCCGGTCGCCAGCTCAGGCGCGATGGTCAGGCCGCGCGCCTTGAGATCGACCAGCAATTCGCACCAGCTTTGCGCGCTTTCCCGCATGCCCACTTGGAAGCCGAGCAGTTCCTTCTTGCCCTCCGGCGTCGCGCCGATCAGCACCAACATGCACTCGGCCTGCGGCTCCATGCGCGCCTGCAGGTAAACACCATCGGCCCACACATACACATAGCGGCGGGCCGACAGGTCGCGCCGTTGCCAGCGCGTGTAGTCCGCCTCCCACTCGCTCCGCAGCCGCGCAATCACCGATGGCGACAGGTTCGGGGCGTCCTTGCCGAGCAACGCCCCAAGCGCCTCCTGAAAGTCGCCCATCGATACCCCGCGCAAGTAGAGGATCGGCAGCAGCGCATCCAAGCTCCGTGTCCGCCGCGACCAGCGCGGCAAGATCGCCGAGGTGAAGCGGATCCGATCGGCGGCAGCCTCGCTAACAGCACGGTCGCGCAGCTTTGGACGCTGCACCTCCACGGGGCCAATCCCGGTCTGAACCTGGCGCTCCGGCCCATGGCCGTGCCGGACGACGCGCTCGCGCCCGTCCGGCAACCGTTCGCCTTTCATCAACGCCAGGAACGCGTCAGCTTCCGCCTCAATGGCTTGGGCCAGCAGCCTGCGCGCGCCGCTTCTCAGGACCGCCGTCAGCGGATCATCGATCGTATCGGGCTGACGGAGGGAAACAACGGTGGTAGTGCTTGTCATAGGCGTATCGCTCCTTCGGGAGGTTCAGGCAGGCTTCCACCCACCTCGATATGCCGCCTTTCTCACTCAGCCATCACCCATTCTCCGGCATCGCTCGCTCGGCGGTCTGCGTCAGCAGACCCATGTTGACGACCTGATTGGTGACCTGCTGCTCCACGATCAGCTTGTGCTTGGCATCCACTGCAACCTGAACGTTGTAGCCTACGGCAACACGCGTGTGCGCCGCCATCGCCCGGCTGTCGGGGTCGGTCAGCGAGATTTGGTCCTCTCCGGTCCGGTCCAGCTCCGCCAGCATGTCCCTGCAGCGCGTGCGCCGCTCGTGGATCGCGGCGATCTTCTCGGCCAGGTTCTTGACCCGCGAGCCGACTGTTCCATTCTCGGTGACATCGCTCTGGTCGAGGCGTTGCAGATAGTCGTCGAGCTTGGCGTCGGCCAGTTCGATGAACTTTGTCAAGGACGCGCGGGTGAAGTTGCGGTCCTTGTTGTTGACCGCCTTGATCCGGGTGCCATCCACGGCCAGCAGCTCTCGGCCGAACATGTCCAACTGGCGGCAAAGCAGCACGACCTGACGGAAGATCGGGCGGAAGGCCTTGCAGTTGTCGCGCCGGAAATCGGCAATGGTCTTGAAGTCAGGCTTCAGGTGGCGCAGCAGCCAGATCACCTCGATGTTCCGATGGGTTTCAGCCTCCAGCCGGCGGCTCGACCGAACCCGGTTGAGGTAGCCGTAGACGTAAAGCTTCAACAGATCCTTCGGCGCATAACCCGGACGCCCGGTCACCTGGGGCGCCACGCGGACGAAGCCCGCCGCCGTCAAATCCAGTCCGTCAACGAAGGCGTCGATGAACCGCACAGGGTTCTCGGGACCGACATAGTCGTCCACGCTTTCTGGCAGAAGCAGCGTTTGGGATCGGTCGTGACCGGCAATGTGAGACATGCCGCATTCTACCAACTCTCACGCCGCGCCGGAATCTTGCTGGACGGGGGTTTCACACGGTCTGCTTGAGTTGTGGATCAGCAACCGTGGATCTGTGTTGCTTAGCGGGCCAGCAAGCAGATGCACGTCAAATGGCGCGGCAACAGCAGCATGTTCAGCATCGCCACACAGACGGCTGCTCCGGCGATCGCTACCGCCGTCATGGACTACGGTCCGGGCAGCAGGGCGACCTTGACCGGCAGTATCCGAATCAGGTCAATCTCAATTCCCAGGAAGCAGCTACCTCGCCTTGCGCTACAGCCGGTTTGGCTTCATCGTACAGGACGTACTGTAAACAGCATGCATATCTCTGGTTGCAGAATTGCTTGCTCTGGAGTTCTGAAAGCCATGTCTGCGTCTGCGTTCCTTCCGTCCATAAGTCTTCCATACGGCAGCAATCTCGCAAGAACCTCGAAACATGGCGAGATTACATAGAATATGCATGCACAAAATAATGAACAAGACGTTCAAGAAGCAAAAGGCGATGCAGCTCGCATAGCGGCCATCCAGGCTTGCTATATTCTTGACACCCCTCTGAACTCGCGCTTCGACGCGTTCACTCGTTTGGCAACCCGGATATTCAAAGCACCTATGTGTGCCATTTCTCTCCTCGACGAACGCCGCATATGGTTCAAGTCCGCCGTGGGCTTGCAGTTCATCAACATCTCCCGGGAAGACTCATTCTGCGGCTACGTTATCCGGCAGCCAGATCGGCTGCTGATCGTGGAGGACGCAACGCTGGACGAGCGCTTCGCCAACGGCCCGCTCACCAAGGGTGAGCCACATATCCGCTTCTACGCCGGCGCTGCATTGTACAGCCAAAAAGGATATGCACTCGGGTCCTTTTTCGTCGCCGATCATGTGCCGCGTCACCTCACCAAAGAGGAGGCAAGCCAACTGGCTGACCTGGCCGCCGGAGTGGAAGCCGTGTTGGCCCTGAACGAGAGCGTGGTGTCGCTCAGCAACGCGGTCAACTGCGACTACCTGACCGGCCTGCTCAATCGCGGCCCCTTCGAGGTGCGGCTTGGGGAGGCAGTCAGCAAAGCAGAGCCTGGTGCCGCATGTGCGGTGATCTGCTTGGACGTCGACAGGTTCAAGAGGATCAACGACGCGCATGGACACGCTGTCGGCGATGCTGTGCTGGTCGAGGCCGCCCGCCGTTTGCGCGCCGCTGTGCGCACGACCGATTTGGTGGCCCGGCTGTCAGGGGACGAGCTGGCGGTCCTGATGCCTGGTCCGGTCAGGCTGGAGGACGCCCGCATGTTTGCCGAGCGGGTGCTTGCTGCCTTCGTGCCGCCGTTCCCGGTCGGCGATGCATCCATCCCCGTTCAGGTCTCGCTTGGCGCGGCATTCTGCCCGGACGATGCGCGGACCGTCTCCAAGCTGCTGCATTGCGCCGACATGGCATTGTATCAGGCCAAGCAGGCCGGAGGGAACCGCTACAGCGTCATCGATCCAGCCCAGGAGAGTGCATTGCTCGACTGCAGGCGGATGGAGGCCGACCTGGGCACCGCTGTCAGCCGCAACGACTTCCACCTGCACTGGCAACCGGTTGTTGCACCGGCAACCGGGATCCTGCGCGGCTACGAGGCGCTGCTGCGCTGGGATCGGCCGGGCCGAGGCCTGGTGCCGCCGTCCGAGTTCATCCCGGTTGCGGAGACCTGCGGGCTGATTGGGGCAATCGATCGCTGGGTCTTGTCGCAGGCTTGCCGGCAGGCCTCGCTGCTGCCGCCTGACCTCGTCGTCTCGGTGAACATCTGGGCGGGATGGTTCCTGCTCGGCCAGCTCGCCGAAGTGGTGCAGCGCTCGCTCGACGCCAGCGGCATTGATCCGGCACGCCTGGAGGTCGAGATCACCGAGCGTGTGCTGGTGGAGAACAACCCAACCACGCTGCAGCAGATGCATGACCTCAAGGCGCTTGGGGTGAAGCTGGCCTTGGATGATTTCGGGGCCGGCTACTCCTCGCTCAGCTACCTGTCCGCTTTTCCGTTCGACACCATTAAGCTGGACCGCAGCCTTGTCGAAGACCTATGCGTGAACTCGCGTTCCAGAGCCGTTGCGACAGCAGTATTGAAGCTGGGCCATCAGCTCGGCATGGAAGTCTGCGCAGAAGGCGTAGAGAGACCTGAGCAGGTGGCAATCCTGCGTGAGGACGGATACGACTGGATTCAGGGCTACCTGATTGGCCGTCCGGCGCCACTGCCACTGACGCAGATACGACAGCCCGAGATCGTCGGCGCTTTCGGACCACAATCCGGCTCCTGAAGCATCAGGCATGGGCCGGGCGATGGGTGGAGTTGTCCGCGGGAAACCAGACACATGGTAGGTTGAAGGGCTGTTCTGAACATCAGAAGTCTCGAGTTGTGCATTCGACGACCGGACCAGGGGGCAGGGCCAACGCATGAGATCGCGCCAGTAGAACCACCCGGTTCAAAGAGCGCGTTTCGATCGTTGGAAGACCCACGTCGCCCACCTCAAATGCCCCTACCCTGGTTCATATTCTGCCAGGCATCTCAACTCAAGGCTGCTCATGCGTTAGCTCTGCCAGGGGGCACGATGACGCGGGCTTCATCCATGATCGTGCTTGCCGGCCACGGGGCACGTGGTTCATGCTTCAGTAATGTTCGTCGTGACCGAAGCCGATGCCGCTGCGATCCGCACCGCCTTTCACGAGGAGGGCGAGCTGTCGGCCGTCATCGAGCTGCGGCAGCGATTCCCAGGGATCGCCGACCACGCGCAGGCGCGGGCCTGCGCCCGCACCATCGCCGGCTGGCAGCCGCCGCCCGCGGCGCCGTGCCCGGTGGTGCCGCTGCATCCTGGCAAGGGCCGCTGACGTCAGCGTGGTGCATGGATTGTGCGGTGGTGCTGAGGCGCAGGGTGACGTAGGGGATCACTCTCCCAAACTCCGGATGCCCATCTTGCCATTCAAGCTGAACCAGGACCGCCGCCATCATATCCCGCGGCAGCAGCGCAAGGTGACGAACTCGCTGGGAGCGCTGCTCCGCAGCAGCCCCGCTTACGACGCCAGCCTGCGTCAACGCGGCAGCTTGACGATCTGGTTCACCGACGAGGCGATCGCGGCGTGGGCGGCCAAGGCACGGACGACGCGCGGTGGGCAGCCCTGGTATTCGCCGCTCGCCATCCTGACGGCGCTCACGCTGCGCGCGGTGTTCCGCCTGGCCTACCGGCAAGCCGAGGGGCTGATCGGTTCCATCGTCAGCCTGCTCGGCCTCAGCTTGCGTGTGCCGGACCACACGACGCTCGGCCGGCGTGCGGCGACGCTGGAGGTGCCGCGGCCGGGTCATGCCGACGCCGGTGCTGACAGCGAGCCCATGCACCTGCTGGTGGACAGCACGGGCCTGAAGCTGTGCGGCAAGGGCGAGTGGCTGCTCGAGAAGCACGGGACGGCAACACGCCGGTCGTGGCGGGCGCTGCATCTCAGCGTGGACGCCGGCACCGGCCGGATCGTGGCCGCCACGTTGACCTCCAAGGACGTGGACGCGTCCCAAGCCGGTCCCTTGCTCGATCAGGTCACAGGACCTGTGGCGTCGTTCACTGGCGACGGCGGCTACGACCAGGACCGCGTTTACGCCAGCGTCGCCCATCGGGCGCTCAGAACCGAAAAGTGAACAGCAGCCTACCACCCCTGGACTGGTCAAGTGCACCAACGCCCCATCGCGTGCTTCAGGTCAGGGTCGCCCTGCTGGACGGACGCTTCGGCCAACACACAATCCGACTCGCGGCGTAGCGCCCAGGTTTTTGACGCTCCCCGGTATGCGTTCGTCGCCCAGAGAATCAACCAGAGCACTTAACCCATCCTGGCCACTGCGCGAAATCCGGCCTCGGCTGCCCCGAGCGCCGCATCGATGTCGGCCACGGTGTGCGCGCAAGACAGGAACATGTTGTGCTTGGGATGGAAGTATGCGCCATGCCGCAGCGCCTCGCTGCAAAAAGCAGCTCCGAGCCGCCAGTCGCGGTCCTCCTTGAACAGCAGCGTCGGCATCTGCGCCGGGCCCGACTGGCGGACGCCCACCCCATAGCTTGCGGCGAGGGCGTCGAGGCCGTTGCGCAGCCGTTGGCCCATCGCCCGCATCTGCGCGGGACCGTCAATCCGCCGCAACTCCATCAGCGTGGCGACCGCCGCCGCCATCGGGACGGCGCCGCACCAAAACGATCCCGTGGTATAAACGCGGGCCGCTGACTTGCGGAAGCGCTCGCTCCCGGTCACGGCGGCCAAGGCATAGCCGTTGGCAATAGCCTTGCTCCAGGCTGAAAGGTCGGGCCGCACGCCGACCGTCTCCCACGATCCGCCCAGGTCAAGCCGAAGGCCAGCGCGCACGTCGTCCAGGATCAATGCCGCGCCGGTGGCGTCGCACAGCGCGCGGACATGCCTGGCAAACGCTGGCGTCGGCAGCTCCTGGTCCAGGCCAAAGTCATGGCGGAACGCAGTAATGATTATTGCCGCGAGATCGCCGCCCGCCTCGGCCGCAACCGCATCGATGCTGCCGATGTCGTTGTAGCGGAAGGCCAGCAGGTGCGCGCGGTCCTCCGCGGTCACGCCGGCGAGCGAGGGCGAGCACCAGGGCACCGCGCCATGGTAGCTGCCGCGCGCCACCAGCACCTTGCGCCGTTCGGTCTCCGCCCGCGCGATGGTCACGCAGGACGTGGTCGCGTCGGTGCCGTTCTTGGCGAACAGGCACCAGTCGGCGTGCGGCACCATGCCGACGAATAGCTCCGCGAGTTCAACCAGCACGCGGCCGGGGCCGTTCATGCAGTCGCCCTGCTCCGCCTGCTGCCGGGCCGCAGCCTCGACCGCCGGATGCCGGTGGCCCAGCACGACCGGCCCCCAAGAGCACATCAGGTCGACAAACTCGCGGCCGTCCACGTCGCGAATGCGGCAGCCCTCGGCGGAGCTGAAATACTGCGGATAGCCTGGCGGCAGGTTGGCCGCATTCAGGTGCCCCCAGAGCCCGCCGGGAACGACCTGCCGAGCGCGGGCGCGGAGGCCGGCGTCGATCGGGCCACTCAGCGGCTGGGTGATGCTGTCCATTGCGCGGCGCTCCATCGAGGGCGGATTTTGGTTAGTGCGTCGACATAGTCGCATGCCTGCCGCAGTCTTCCCAATATTCGTGTTCCAATCACCCGCAAAAGAGAGCCATGCAATGCCATCCAGTCTCGACGCCGCGGCATTGCGCGCGGCAGTGCCGCCTCTGTCGGGCGATCTGCATCTGCCCGGGCTCGGAGCGCCCGCGGTCGTGCACCGGGACGATTGGGGCATCCCACATATCCGGGCCGAGGACAGCGGCGACGCCTACTTCGCACTGGGGTTCGTGCACGCGCAGGACCGGCTGTTCCAGATGGACCTGACCCGGCGCAAGGCGCTTGGCCGTGCGGCCGAATGGCTCGGGGCAGCGGCCGTCGACAGCGACATCCTGGTCCGGCGCCTAGTCATGACCGACGCCTGCCGGCGCGACCACGACGCATTGGGGTCCGAGGCCACGGCAATGCTCGCGGCCTACTCGAACGGGGTGAACGCGTTCATCGGCTCCGGCGCGCCGCTGCCGGCCGAGTACGGCATGCTGGATACGGGCGCCGAACCGTGGGAGCCCTGGCACAGCATCGCGGTCATGCGCCGGCTGGGCCTGCTGATGGGATCGGTGTGGTTCAAGCTATGGCGTGCATTAGCTTTGCCGGTCGTCGGGCCGGCAAATGCCATGAAGCTGCGCTACGACGATGGCGGTCGCGACCTGCTGTGCATCCCGCCCGGCGTCAACGCCACGCGGTGGGAGGCTGATCTCGCGGCGCTCAGCCCGGCGATCGAGGGACTGCTGCGCGCCATGGGGACCGAAACCGGAGGCGACGAAACTGGTGGCGGCAGCAACAACTGGGCTGTGGCGCCG
>JAABVA010005962.1_pt1 | contig 10891 bp, 10 predicted proteins | sample 5560331 | NCBI WGS metagenome assembly JAABVA01 (sample SAMN12812661, study PRJNA571458) | rock metagenome | isolation source: Antarctica rocks | place: Antarctica: Victoria Land, Mt New Zealand sud | collected 2016-01-07 | reverse complement strand
CATTTGAAGTTGCTTTTGCATTGTCAATGTATGTAGTATGATAACACAGTTACGAGATAATGCAAAGAGATAATGCAGTTCATAGAGTGTATTGCTATGCTAAATAACTTGATCTGACCAAGATATCGCGAATGCTATTTTCATTGAGCACTCAGCTGAATTTCAAATTTCTCTGCTGAAGAGTTACTCGCTTGACATGAATAGCAAGAAGATTGCTATCTGCATATGTAAAGTATTATATCAGTAAGTATTGTAAAACATCAATGATAATGCAAATGAGTAATGCACTTACTGACAAGAAATTCACATAGAAACGCTTCTGTGATCTTCTGAAGAGTAAGCAGTGTTGAAGTCTGAATTTTATAGTTCGTATCGCTCATTTTCTGACTCATTTTGTTCGTATCAGTCTCATTCTGCATGATTTCATGAACTACTCTTTCGAATGAGATCTTTAATATCAACAAATTCGCATCTCTCTGATAACGACGTATCTTTCGAAGTGCAATGATTTCTGACTTTTATTTTCTCTTTGACTGTCACGATAAATTAACTGTTGATAGCTTGATGCGTTATCTGTTTGCATTATCTTCTGAACTTTATTGATCTTGCTTTCAGATAGAATCTTGAAGTCTGCTCTTGATTCATTCGTGATATGATTATCTGATGTCATATCATCACGAGTTGAGATTCTCAAATCATCATGCAATGCGTCTTTAGACTTTCGTTCTATATCAAGTCTGTCAGCAATGCGCAACAAGAGATGCATTATCTAAATGCATTATTTGTTTGCTTGCAACGAGTCATGATGTATATTAACTGACAATGATTTGAAAAATTGAGACTATCGAGTTGAGTGAAAGCAAAGTGAAGTACGATGTAAACAAGAGATGATGTGTAAACAAGAGATGATGACTGTTAACTGTGTTTGTAATAGAATCAATATGATGAATGTTTTGATATTAGCACTAATATGATGAATGTGTTGATCGCAGTTCTAGAATGATGAATAAATTCTAACATTCAGCTTTAACTTTAATTTTATCTACATCTCATCTCACATCTATTCTAATTCTAACTTTATCTATGTCAAAGATTTATTCTAACTCTAACTTTTTCTACGTCTCACATCTATTCATTGCACTCATTTATTGTGACTAAGTTCATTAGAAAAAGCACTTCAACATCACTATCAGATAAGAAGATTGTTATGCATTATCTATATGCATTATCATTGAGACTAATCAAAATCGCAGAATGTTCAATCTATCAATCAAGTCGCAGTCAATTGCAAGTAGAAATCATGCAATGAAATGAAATGAAGATCAGAAAACTCTTTATATCAAACAAAGTGCAGATCAAGTGATTCTTTATAAACAACTCATCAAATTGAGAAGCATCAGCGTTTATCAAAAAGTCATCAAAGCGAAGCAGATGAAAATAAAGAACAATATGCGAAATATGATCACGAATAATCGAGTGGGAAAAAGTCTACATGATAATGCATTTGAATAATGCATATGTGTTTCAAAAGCTGATTGTATAATAGCTCAATGCTTCGAGACGAATTTGATAAAGAAGACGAGAGAGAAGAAGACTGCGAAGCGAGCGAAGCTTGAAGCGATAGTCATGAAGACGACGTTCAATACTACTTCTACTGTTGATGTATGTACTGTGTTTGATGTGAAAGACAAGACTAATGTATGCATTAGACTATTGCACAACAAGATGAACTTGGGAAAAACATGTCAAGATACATGATATCTACTATTGAACTAATTCAGCAACGCATTTTACATCATGAAGAATTGAATGAATTGAAGATGATAAATGATTCAAATGTCATACAAGAATTCAACAAATTCATGAACGCATTTTCGAATGAAAAAAATGCGATTGATCGAAAGATAGTTAATTCACTAAATTCATCAGATGATGAATCTGATAATATCATTGAGATTGACGACAATGACAAGAAGATGAAATTTAGCAAGAGAGATAATGATGCAAATATGATTGAGAATGAGAACGAGTATGAGAAGAAGTACGAGAAGAAGTACGAGAAGAAGAAGAAGAATGATGAGATAATAGTGATCTCAGATTAGCAGTAGTAAATGAACAAGCATGAATTTTCTTCAATCAATTGCATTACTCTGTTGCATTATCAGACACTCAGATAGATATTAGTAGTACTTCGCTTCATGTCTTGACGAATCGAGTCGAGTATTTCAAGTCAATACTCGATCTCAATCTTCTGACTCAATTTGAATACTTGAATCAAGAATTCTGATTCGATTCAAATACTCAAGTCAAGAATTCTGACTCGAATTAAGTCTTGACGAGTCGAAAACTCGACTCGATCTCAATGATTCAACTTGACGCAATCAGTCTAAATCTACTGTTTAGCTACAGTAAAGTCTAAAGATTATCAAAAGTTTGAACAACATCGAGACGTTACGTGATGATGAAGTGCTGTGCATTGATCATATGCAGAGTTTTTGTTGAGATCGTGCCTAGAAACTAATCAGAGTGCGTGCGTGACTAGAATGTTTGATCTATAAAGATAGCTATAACTAAGACTTTAAGAATACAGAAGAAAGAAGGTACAAAAAGCAAGAAGAACACACTCTATATAGTAGTTACTCAGATCAACGCTAGTCTCAAAGAGAACGTGTTGAAACACAAGAAAGATGTTGATTCAAAAGATGTTTGTGACACAAAGAAATGTGTTTGTCATAGACATCTGTTAATTACTCGTAACACAAAGAAGTGTGTTTGTCTAGAAGACAATAGAAGCTGATTAGAAGATGCTAGAAAAGAGAAAAGATGCTGAGTCATATTTAAGTCAAATCTGAGTCAGATTTAAATCAGATCTCGACTAGATCTTGACTAGCTCTAATCAATTCTGACGCATTCGTAACAGTTTTCATGATTGCACAGACTTCGATAATCTTAATGCGCATGCTACAAAGCAATCTGCACGCAGATGAGAAAGTCAAATAGAACGCAAAGAGAGCAGTAACAACACGTTATGCTCACATACACAGATTGAGCATCGCATCGCGATGCTCACAAACAACAAGATCACATGACTAGATGATCATGTGATCAAACAGCGAATGAAAGCTTACGTCGAAGTGATCAGCTTTCACAATACACAGATCAAGCATTGCATTGCAATGCTCACAAACAATTCAAAACTCATCTAGTCTGCTTAATTAAATGATAAAACAGCGAACGAAAGCTCACGTTGAAGTGATCAACTTTCACAATACATTAATCGCTCATTTAGCTCGCTCAGCTAGATAATTAAACAGCAAAGTCAAAAGCTCACATTGAAGTGATCAGCTTTTACAATACACAGATCGAGCGTTGCATCATGATGCTCACAAACAATTCAAAGCTCATCTAGTTTGCTCAACTAGATGATTAAACAGCGAACGAAAGCTCATGTTGAAGTGATCAGCTTTCACAATACATCGATCAATCATCTAGTTTTTTCATTTAGATGATCAAACAGCAAACTCGAAAGCTCACGTTGAAGTGATCAACTTTCATAACACATTGATTAATCATCTAGTCTTTTCATCTAAACAATCAAACAGCAAACTTGAAAGCTCACGTTAAAGTGATCAGCTTTCATAATACATTGATTAATCATCTAGTCTTTTCATTTAGATGAGCAAACAGCAAATTCAAAAGTTCACGTTGAAATGATCAACTTTTATAATACATTAATTGATCATCTAGTCTTCTCATTTAAATGATCAAACAGCAAACTTGAAAGCTTACGTTAAAGTGATCAGCTTTTATACATACATCAAAGCTCATTTAACTTATTCAACTAAATGATTAAACAGCAAACGAAAGTTCATGTTGAAGTGATCAGCTTTCACAATTTCGATTTGTCAATATGATCACTTGATTATATAAACAGATTGCATGCTCATATGTGCACACAAACGATTTGACTGAGCAATGAGAAAATATACTGCAGCGACTAAAGCTAAAATACATGTAATTTAGCTTACACACAGCGTTTCAGTGCAACTATTTAGATAGATAGCATCGTGTTTCATAGTCATAGACTGCATAAGCATGTAAAACTTGAAGAAAAAAAGAAAAAAATTTCATATGATGATTGATACTTTACTAAACATCATTATAAATGCAAGATTAAAATTATTGTTGAAATTAAACATTATTACTCATGAAGCTTATAATTAATTTACAATGATTGATTTAGTCTTTAACAGCGAGAAAATACAGTTCATGACATGCAAATGCAAAATATGAATCAATTTACATCAGAAGTTAAATCATTTTTTGATCATCACAAAGTTATATTTATAAACAATCTCAGTGTAACTTTCAATTTAATAACTTTGAAAGAAAATGAATATAAAAGCATTGAATGTTTATCTGCAAATACATTTATCAATGAATTGTTCTTTAATCGATGATAAAACTCATCTGTACATGATGCTGACTACGAATCTACTGTCAAAAGTTTGAATGACATTGAAACGTTGCATGATGATGAAGCGCTGTGCGTTGATTATGTGCAGAGTTTTCGCGATCGTGCAGACTTTGATAATCTCAATGTGCATGCTACAAAAGCAATCTGCATGCAAATGAGAAAGTCAAATAAAACGCAGAACTACAAGAAAAATCACTTATGAAAATCATTCGATTCAGTATCTTGTTATCATGATGACAAGAACTGAGACAGAATACTTTCATGTTTGATCTGTTGAGAATGATTAGCAGAAAGAACTCAAATCATGAACATTCTTTAAATTTACATGTTAACTATGTATAGATCTTGTTAAGACTGCATGTCTGTTACTACAACATGAGTAACTCACAAGATTCATTAAGTTCAACATAAGCAAACTTGAGAATCTCGTTAATATCATTTAACAGACGTTCAGATACAGACATTCTATACATGAGCAATATGTTGATGAAAAGACTTCGTTAAGAGAAGAGAGACATAAGCAAGTTAATAGAGAATGATTGAACTATGCTATCTGATTAAAAGTGTAACATACAAACATTTCTGCAAAACATGATTGATCTGCATGAGAAAGATTTTTACAGATAACACAAAATAGATGAGTTGCATGCTTTCAAGCGAAGCAAGTGTCTGCAGAACATGATATACAATGATGATGATTATCAATCTTAAGAATTTTATTTCTTTACTGAGTTCTGACTCTTGAATGTCTTGATGATAAAATCAATCTTTAGTTGAAGACATCATCTGTATAGTTCAAGAGAACAGTAACATGTGTCAATGTGATTAAAGAAGAAATCAACTGTGATACACATGTGTATCACAGATGAAACATCTGCAACTTATGCTTAAGAAGTAAACTGTTGAAATCTGAGCAGTGAGAAATCTCATTCATCTTGAACTGTGAATTTGTCACAAGAAATTCTCTCTGAGTAATCTTTCAAGTTTAAGAGAAAAATCAGCATAGAAATTGTGCTTTATGTATGTTGCATGCAACATATACAACATATTTTCGATAGACAGAAAGAATTCAAATCATGAACATTCTTTAAATTTACATGCTAACTATGTATAGATCTTGTTACGACTGCGTGTCTGTTACTACAACATGAGCAACTCACAAGACTCATTAAGTTTGACATGAGTAAACTCAAAAGTCTCATTAATATCGTTTAACAGACGTTCAAACACAGACATTCTATATGAGAGCAATACATTGATGAAAAGACTTCATTAAAAGAAAAGAAACATAAGTGAATTAGTAAAGAATGATTGAACTATGCTGTCTGATTAAAAGTGTAGCATATGAACATTTTTGCAAAACATGATCGATCTGCATAAGAAAAATCTTTACAGATAATGCAAAACAGATGAGTTGCATGCTTTCAAGCGAAGCAAGCATTTGCAAGACGTGATATACAATGATGATGACTGTCAATTTTAAGAACCTTACTTCTTCACTGAGTTCTGACTCTTGAATGTCTTGATGATAAAATTAATCTCTAGTCAAAGACATCATTTGTATAGCTTGAGAAAACAGTAATGCATGTCAATGTGATTAAAGAAGAAATCGACTGTGATATGCATGCATATTGCAGACGAAACGTCTGCGACTCATGCTTAAGAAGTAAACTGTCAAAATCTGAGCAGTGAGAAATCTCATTCATCTTGAACTGTGAATCTGTAAGAGAAAAACCAGCATAAAGATTATGCTTTATGTATGTTACATGCAACATATACAACATATTTTTAATAGACATGATTACATTACAGATGTTAACAGACAACACACAGATGACTCAGAAAGCTATACACATTCACGAAGCATACAATTTGTCACTCAGAGATCATAAAGTTATTCATGAAAAAGAAAGTCTTTCAGATATCAAAAAGATGTTACACATGTTGAAAGAATGCATTCTTATAAAAGACTTCAATCTGCATCACTTCACATAAGAAGAATCATTCTATTCAAGACAGCATCTATTATCAAATGATTTAATTGAAATAATCATAAATGTTAATGCATCGTTGATGCTATCTCAAGACATGATTACGAAAGATTATCAGAAATCTCAAATGACAATAAATTTAATCTTCATGACAGATGACATTATGAATCAATTAATACAATGTGAAATCAATGAAGAAATGAAAAACTTCTCAGATCATCTGTCAATACAGACAATTATAGATTTCAGAGTCTGCAAAAAGTCAGCGCGAAAATCGCGTTGCAACTGAAAGACAATGAATGAAGAGAAATTTATTAATACTTTAAAAGAACAAATGTTGAAATCACTGTTAAATTATGAGATAAAGTGTTGATGCATAAATGAGTATACTAAGCAATTGCTGAATGCACTGAAGAAGATCATTGAGATTTTCATTTTCTGAGTAAAATCACATGAAATGATCAAAGCAAAATAAACGAAAAAGTGTACAAAGATCATCAAGAGCATGCAATGAATGAGAAGAAGTTGTTGAATCATTGATGACTGAACAGAGTACATTCAAGCATGTGACAAGAAGAGCAAGATCATCAGAAAACAGAAATGCAGTGAATATCAAAAGATCATGCAGAACGTTGAACAATTCTTGAGAAGACTGTTCAAAACTGCGAAATAAGTAAGAAATGCAATTGCAAACACATTGACTCAAACGACAATTCTTTTTCTGATCAAGTCAAAGTACTTCGACATCACTATGACAGCGCAGAATAAGATGAAGATGATGTTTCAAACTCACTTTTCATCATCTTTAAAAATTCTCATGCTGAATACAAAAGACTTCAAGTACTCATTCTTGATTGAGAATGATGCTTTGCTGATGCATTGCAAGATTAAGAGAGTCATTTACAAGATGATGCTCAACAAGACTTTGAAACACACAGAATATGTAAATAGAATAATGCGCAGACTCAGTGATGATGCATCAAAATAAATATGCTTTCTTTTTGAAAGATGTTTGCAGAAGAAAATACAATCAACTCAATTTAAGAGTGTGATCACAATAGTGATGTGAAAGTCAAACAAGAAGAACTACTTTAATGCAAAGACATATAAATCAATTATGTTACTTAACACGATGAGTAAGATACTGAAGTTCATCATATTTGAATGTTTGCAAAACATCATAAAAGTGTGCAACTTAATATCAAACATTCAGATAAGAACTTGTAAACACAGATCAACAAATACAACTTTGCAACTGATTATAGAAAAGATATATACTGTATGAAATGACATAAGAAGAAGAGTAGTCTCATTGCTGAGTCTGAATAAGAAGAGTGCGTTCAACAATGTAGCACATAGCAGACTCTTGCATGACATGAAAAAGAGAAAAGTTCTCAGACTGTTTCTTGAATTTGTGAAAAACTTTCTGAGAAATCGATGCATCATGATCACAATCAATGATTACATGATGATGAAACGCAGCGTGAACGTTGATATATCACAAGACTCTTTGCTATCATTAATATTATATTTGTTTTACAACATGAACTTGCTAAAAGCATGTGATGATATCAAATTAAGAATAAGCTTCACAGATTTTGTAAATGATGTCAATATTTTAACATATGAAAAGTTCATGAAGCATAATTGCAAAGTTCTTAGCAAGATTTATGATAGATGCAAACAGTGATCAAAAATGTACAACATCAAGTTTTTAAAGACAAAGCATAAGTTGATTCACTTTACAAAAACTTTTAAGTGATTCAATATGAACATTGATGTAAAGTTGACAAGACATAAGATTAACTTAAAATCAAATATCAGAGTTTTGAGAGTTCAACTGAAGTTTGAACTTCAAGCTGAGATGAGTAACTCACATGTATCATGTCAAAGCAAAACTAGTGATTAGATAAAAGATCATGCAGACAATCATTGAGTTTACTTGAGACTCATTAATGACGATGAAAAAGCAAATATACTTCGCAATGATGCACTCTCTGCTTAGTCACGAAGTCATCATATGATACATGTCACAAAGAGTGAAGAATCATTGAAAAGATCTGAACATCAAGCTGAAATCAGTACAAGAAAGAGCATTGTGATAAATCATTGATGTTTATCATGCAACATCAACAGAGATTCTACAGATAGAAATAAACACAGCATTGATAGATATTTATCTATGAAAGCTGATACAAAAGTTGATAATGAACATGAACTTTCAAAAATCAAATGAAGTTATTGAAATGATGATGCATTGAATTTACAACAACTTAATACTCAAAAAAGATTGAAAATCAAAGCTGCATAAAATGTCTTTGCAGCTGAAGCAAAAGTGAATGAAAGAAACACTTGAATAAATAAAGATAAAGTGAAGTCATCTCTACAGAATGATCTTCTGATCAGAGTCATTGAAAGTAGTTATAATTGCAAACAAGAAAATTGTTACGAGCATGCATCTCTGTTATCTTTGATTAGTCTGATTAGTCTAACATAGACTAGTATAGAGCTGTGAGTAGAACTGTTGTTGACACGCTAGCAACTTAGCGTGCCTTTGTGAGTAAAACTCACGTCGTGTTGCATCTTCTTTCTACTTCAGCTTTGAACTTCTAGTTAGAATACACTCATATGATTCGCTTTATGCAGACTCATAACATTAGTTCAAAGCTCATCAATCTTGCTATCGACGTGTAGACGATATAAAAACAAGCTACATCACTCAAACTTGAATCAGAATTGAAACTCGAAAATTGCGCTCAGAAGACTCATTAGAAATCAAGAAATTTCTAGAACAGAACAGAAGAACACGAACGCGTTGCTCTAGACTAACTCTTTACTGAGCTCGTTGTCAGAACAGAAGAACAGAAGAACATGAACGTGTTGTTCTAGAACTGAAACCAGAAATTTCAGTTGAATCTCGATCAGCAATTTTCTACTCACACAATGACTAGAAGCACAGAATTAGAATCAAAATCAGTGAGCATTGCTCGCTACGAACTTCAAAATGCTAGAAGAGAATCACTTCTATCACAGAATCGAACAGCATCAGAAGAAGAGAACACGAACGCGTTGCTCTTTGATCACGAAATGATCAAGATCAGCATCAGCACTGAACTGAATGCTTAAATAAGCACTCATGAAACAGACGATCTCGTTGCCTTTATCAAGTACATGTATCAACAGCATGACATCAAAATCGAGACTCACAATGACATGATTCAAATGTTGAATGATGTCAACAAGATCAACATCAAATTGAAAGCTATCAACATCAAGTTGAAAGTTACGCAGACAACGTTGAATGCTGTTCGAACGCGTCTACAGAAAAAGATGAAGAAAAAGAACGTGATTATACATCATCTAGAAGCGACATCAAGTCAACTAAGCACTTCGATTTCGAAAGATCGATTCTCGAAGTCGATCAAGCTATCTGACTCGTCTCTGTTTAAAGATTCGAGACAGAATGTGAATAATTGATTGTCTCAAATGCGAAACAAGCTGAAGATGAACAAGAATCATTTTTCTATCGAAGAAACGAAGATTGCATATGTGAAAAGTCGAGTCAGTGAAACGACGATCAAACACATAGCACTTCGAATGAGAAACACGATCACGAACTCATTTCTTGAAGCAAAAGAGATACTGTCAATTATAAATAAGATGTACGACGATCTCAATCGATGTCACACGACTCAACGACAGTTCTTGAAGCTGTATCAAAACAAGATCTTCTTTCATGAATTTTGAATGAAATTTCAGAGACTTAGTGCAAAACTAGAATACAATAACGAAACTTTACTAGATGATCTTCAGCATAAGATTAGCTCAGATCTTCAGCGAGTCACGATTAACGAACGAACTATGAATTTGAACGAATTCGTTGACATCTGCATGCGAGTCAACGTTCGATTGACGAAATTGAATGCTCGATCAATTCTCAAGACATCAACTACTCAAGTCGCTCGCTCTACTGCTAGCATCTTGATGATGATCACTACTGCGACCTCAGCTTCAATCTCTGCATGAAAGAAACTCAGAATATCGAACGTCGATTCTGTTAGAAAGAAGTTGTTTAAGAAAGAACTTTGCTTCAAATGCAAGAAGTCAGAACATAGAGCACGCGACTGTCTTGAATCAGCTCAGATGCACGAAATCGCAGCGAAATCGAAAAACGACCTGCTCTCGTCAAAGTAGTGATTGAGAGCGACATGCTCATATCTTGCTTCATCAGTATGCTCAATGACTCGTTTGATTTCAAGTCGTTTATTGTTGACGTCATCTTGAATAGTCTAGAAAAGATATTTCGATTTCTCGCTCTGATAGACATCGAAGTCACTGACATGACGTTCATAGATGATTCATTGATTTCAGAGCTATGTGAACGCTTTGATATTCAGTCAATTTCACTGTTCAAATCGAAGTC
>JAABVA010005960.1_pt1 | contig 10892 bp, 12 predicted proteins | sample 5560331 | NCBI WGS metagenome assembly JAABVA01 (sample SAMN12812661, study PRJNA571458) | rock metagenome | isolation source: Antarctica rocks | place: Antarctica: Victoria Land, Mt New Zealand sud | collected 2016-01-07 | reverse complement strand
AGACCGATCTCTCAGTACATAGCCAACACGACCTCGACCTGATCGCACTGAAGCTCAACAGCAGACCCCGCAAGACCCTGGGCTATAGCACCCCGGCTGCTACACTGGCGCGGACCGTTGCGCTCACGGTTGAACCCACCATGTCCAACTCCTTTTCGGCGAGAAGCCTCTTGAGGCGGGCGTTCTCGGACTCCAGCTCCTTGAGACGTTTCGCTTCGCTGGTGCTCATCCCGCCGTACTGGTTGCGCCAGCGGTGGAAGGTAGCCTCGCTTATACCCAGCTCTCTGGCCGCCTCCGACACCGTCGAACCGGAAGCGAGCTGCGCTTCTGCTTGGCGGAGCTTGCGCACTATCTGCTCCGGAGAGTGTCTTTTGCCCATGAAGAGTCCTCCTTATGCCCATTGTGGGCTGTTGGACTCTCATAGTAGCTGGACCAGTTTTCGGGGAGCAGGTTAGTAGCGCCTCGCGCGCGCCGGTCCCCATCCTCTATAGCGGCGGCCACGGCCTTGAGGCGCTCGGCCGCCTATCGTGTCGCATACTTCCCTTCATCTCCTTCTCCGCCCGCTTCATTTTACCTCTCTGGTACGGCTGTTTAAGGAAACCCGGTGGCCCTCAGGGGTGGGAAAAGGAAAGGAGGAGTAGGGCACCAGGTTGAATATATATTCCCAACGCATACACTTGCGTGTTTCAAGCACGGAGTCTCACAGCGGAACGAAAATGGGCCATAGTACGTAGTGTTCATTGCGCACTCCGGTGCGGGAGGGGTTGTGCTGGAAGTATAAGCTCGGAGGTTTGCTGAGCCTTCAGCCGGATACGGGATGCTGTAGCAAATTTATTTCTTGCGTGGGAAGGAGCGCGCATAGAAATCTATATCAGAAAGGCGCTGGGCGAAGCGACAGAGGCAGACGATAGAGTGAAGGGGGATTTCGTTTTTTGCGCAGAAGAATCTAGGTGGTAAGACAAACTGCTAGACGAGTAGGTGGAACCAGCATCTCGTATTTTTGATTCTTGCGTGCTGGGCGCTCCAGGGTAGATTGAGAACCCGGATTGGTGCCGGAGAGACCAGGAACCAATCCGGGTGGGTAGCTTCTTTGCTAAGTTGGGGCATCGCCGTGTCTCGATAAGGATGACCGGATGGCACAGGTGGTTTATATTAGCTGGGGTTGCCCGTAAGGGCGGTTCGCGGTCTTGTGATCTAGCGAGAGAGGACGTACTCAAACGGTGAGGTTCGGTTTTTCTACGGCGGGTGAGTCGCACGGGCCCGGTGAGGTGACCCTGGTACACGGGGTTCCGGCGGGCCTAAGTCTCGTCACCGGGGATGTCAACGAGGACCTCGCCCGGAGGCAGAGGGGCTACGGGCGGGGCGGACGCCAGAAGATAGAGAAGGACGAGATCGAGTTCCTCGGCGGCGTGCGCCACGGGTACACTCTGGGCTCCCCGATCGCTATGCTCGTCCGGAACAGGGATTATGCTAACTGGGAGGACCGGATGACCCCGGACCCGCTCGGGGAGCCTCCCAAAAAGGTCACGCTGCCCCGCCCCGGCCACGCGGACCTCGCCGGGATGCAGAAGTATGCCTTCGATGACTTGAGGAACGTCTTAGAGCGTTCCAGCGCCCGCGAGACGACCGCCAGAGTCGCCGCCGGTGGTATTGCCAGGAAGCTCTTAAAGGAGTTTGGCATCACCATCCACAGCGCGGTTTACCGGATCGGGGAGGCCGCCATCGAGAAGGAGCAGGCCGCCCTCCTGGCGTCGAAGGCGGACGAGTCGGATGTGCGCTGCCCCGATGACGAGGCCACTGAGAAGATGAAGGCGGAGATCGACGCCGCTCGTTACGCCCGGGATGCACTGGGCGGGGAGTTCGTGGTGGTGGCCGAAGGATGTCCGCCGGGGTTGGGCTCCTACGTAGACTGGCGCGACAAGCTCGACGCGAAGCTGGCGCATGCGGTCATGTCCATCAACGCCATAAAGGGCGTGGAGGTTGGCATGGGTTTTGGCGTCGCGAGCAGGCGATCGAGCGAGGTTCAGGATGAGATCCTCCTGGAGAACGGCGAGCTTGCCCGCTCCAGCAACCGCCTCGGCGGCCTCGAAGGCGGCATGACCAATGGCGAGCCCGTCGTCGTCGCCGCGGCGATGAAGCCGATCTCCACCATCGCCCAGGCGCTGCGCACGGTCGATCTCTCGACTTACGAGCCAGCGCGCGCTTTCCGGGAGAGGGCCGACTCCTGCGCCGTGCCCGCCGCCGGCGTGATCGGCGAGTCGATGGTCGCGGTCGTGCTGGTCGAGGCCTTCCTCGAGAAGTTCGGTGGAGACAACATGACCGACATCCGGGCCGCCCACGCCTCCTACCGGGCTCGCCTGCGCGACGCCGTGCGAGAGAGGCGCCCGGAGACGGGCTTCTAGCCTTTTGGAGGGTCCGTTGGCTATCGTCGGGTACATGGGCAGCGGCAAGTCCACCGTGGGGCGCATTGTGGCCCGGGAGTTAGACTGGGAGCTTGTTGACCTGGATCAGGCGGTCGCCGATACGGCGGGACTCTCGATCTCCGAGATCTTCGAGTCCTCCGGCGAGCCTCACTTTCGGAACCTCGAACGCCAGGAGCTCTTGCGTGCTCTCGACGGTCCTCCGAACGCGGTGATCTCTTGCGGCGGCGGCGTGGTTATAGACTCCCGCAATCGCGTCCGACTCATGGAGGTTCCGACCGTCTTCCTGTGGGAGGACGCGGACGTCCTCTACCGGAGGACCTGTGGCCCCGGCCGTCCCCTCCGAGGCACGAGCTACGAAGACTTCGCCCGTCGCTACGCCGAGCGCCTCCCCTACTACCTGGATGTCGCCTCGCTCCAGATAGAGACCAACAACCGCCCATCCTACCGAATCGCCGACGAGATCCTCGACTGGCTCCGCGCCGACCGATGAGCAGCGTAACCGTCGAGGCGACAACCCTGTACGAGGTCCGGGTAGAGCCCGCTCTGGACCTCGCTGAAGCCGTCTCCGCCACGCTATCTCCCGGGACCGCCATGGTTCTCACCGACTCTAACGTAGGCCCTCTCCACGCCCCCTCCGCGGAAGAGGCGCTGAGGTCCGCTGGATGGGATGTGCTCGACACCGTGATGGTCCCGGCGGGCGAGGCCTCGAAGAACCTCTCCGTCTACGAGGAGGTAGTCCGTGGTCTCCTCCAGGCCGGGCTGCCGCGCGGTGGGACGCTCTTCACGCTTGGGGGAGGGGTGGTCGGCGACCTGGGCGGCTTCGTGGCGAGCAGCTACATGCGGGGGATAGATCTCGTACAGCTACCCACCTCCCTGCTGGCGATGGTGGATAGCTCCGTTGGAGGGAAGGTCGGCCTGGACCTCCCCGAGGGCAAGAACCTTATCGGTGCGTTCCTCCAACCTCGCCTCGTCGCGGCAAACCTCGACTGGCTCGAAACCCTCCCGCGACGCGAGGTCTCCCAAGGCCTGGCCGAGGTCATCAAGATGGGCCTCCTCGCCGGCGGCGAGTTCTTCGAGGACCTCGGGCGGTTGAAGGCCGCCTATTCCGGCGAAGCGGAAGCGTTGCAAGCCCTGATCCTGCACTCCGTCCGCTACAAGGCCGCCATAGTCGCCGAGGACGAGCGCGAAGCCGGCCTCCGCGCCGTCCTGAACTACGGTCACACCATCGGCCACGGCCTCGAAGCCGCCGCCGGATATGATCTCCCCCACGGCGAGGCTATCGCCGCCGGCATGCTGGCTGCCACTCGCCTCGGCAGTGAGAGGTTCGGAGCAGATCTCCTCCCAACCCACGAAGACCTCCTTCGTGCCGCCGGCTTGCCGCTCGAAGTCCCCGCCGTAGACCTCGAAACGGTCCTCGCCGCGATGGGCCGCGACAAGAAACGACGCAGCTCCGACCGGCCCGGAGAGTACCGTTTCGTCCTCTTGAGAGACGCCGGTCGTCCCGAGCGGGACGTGCCCGTGGGTATCGTCGAGGCGCGACGCGCGATAGGAGCCATCCTTGCCAACTGAAGTCTTCATCCTAAACGGCGTAAACCTCGGAACCCTCGGCCAACGACGTCCCGAAGTCTACGGAATATTAACCCTCAACTACATAGAGAGGATTCTCGAAGACGAGTTTCCGGCGGTGGTGTTCGAGTTCAGGCAGACGGACTATGAGGGAGAGATGGTCGGTTTTATAAGGGAAGCGGCGGAATCTGATGGGTTGGTCCTCAATCCCGGTGCCTGGACTCATTACTCCTATGCCATTCACGATTCCCTGGAGGCGGTGGATGTACCCAAAGTAGAGGTTCATCTCTCGAACGTCCATGCGAGGGAGAGTTGGCGGCGGCATTCGGTCGTGTCCCCGGCTGTGGACGCAGTCATCGCCGGGATGGGCGCTTCGGGGTACGTGGCCGCGGTCCGGTACATACTCTCCCGTTTGGAAGACCATCGATGAGCGGGAAGGGCTTTGCGGGGCTGTCAGAGCAGGGTTACGCGGAACGTCTATCAGTATGACCTATTGTCACCGCCGGAGGCCGGGTGGCATCCTCGTCTTCGCTCTTTGCGGAGCATCGGATGGAGCGGGTAGCGTCGAAGGTCTATCCTTCGCTGCCGGGCGTTCGTTGCTCCTTCCGCGGAGGCTGCGGGACGCCGTTCTCCTCCTGCGAGGACGAGCGGATACCGGGTGAGGTCTACGTCCCGGTCGGCGTCTTCGGCGCCCGGAACTATTCGAACCTGAGCACCAACGGATTATCAGTAGAGCGATAACCCATATAATACTAATGAGGGTGACAGGTCGACTTTAGAGTGTAAGTGCGAGGTTGATATGGACAGTTGAGGTCCAAGTCTCCCGAGTTTCCTGCTCGTGCCGGCGTTGGCGGCTCTTGGTTGGAGGCTTATGTGCAATAATATTGCGGCGTTTTTGGAGCAAGAAGGTACTTTCAGGGAGTAGTGGCGGTATGATCTCTACAAGCCAGTTCAGGAACGGCGCGGCTATCAGGACGGATGGCAAGCGCTTCACCATAATTTACTTTCAGCATGTCAAGCCGGGCAAGGGCGGGGCATTCGTCAGGACGCGCCTGAGAAACATAGATACGGGGGCCGTGATCGAGAAAACCTTCCGGGCGGGGGAGAAGCTCGAGAGCGTGCGGACCGAGTCGCGGCCGATGACGTTCCTCTACAAGGATGGAGATCTCTACAACTTCATGGATTCGGGGAACTACGAGCAGACCGCCGTCCCGGCCGAGGTTTTGGGCGAGGCCGCGGAGTTTATCGTATCCAACGGCGAGATGAAGGTGCTCTCCGCGGATGGGGAGGTCGTGAGCGTCGAGCCCCCGGCGCACGTCGACCTTGAGGTGACCGAGACCGACCCGGGCCTCAAGGGAGATACGGCGACCGGCGGTACGAAGCCCGCGACGCTGGAGACCAGACTCGTGGTCCAGGTGCCGCTCTTCGTGAACGTCGGCGATAGGGTGAGGGTGGATACCCGCACCAAAGAGTACCTGACGAGGGTTTAGGACTTTTGAGCCGGCGCACGGGACGCAAGAACGCCTTTCTAGCGCTCTACCAGAGCGATGTGATCGGGCGTCCCGTGGCGGAAATATTGGGGCGTTGGCGGGAGTATCGCGGCGAGATCGACACGTACGCTGAGAGGCTCGCGCGTGGTGTCGAGGGCGAGAAGGAGGCGCTGGATACCCTCCTCGGCGAGGTCGCGGTCGGCTGGCCCGTACACAGGATGAGTGCCATCGACCGGACCATCCTCCGCCTCGCGCTCTACGAGATGCTCCACGTCGTGGACGTGCCCGCCGAGGTCGCCACGGGCGAGGCTATGGAGCTCGCCAAGGGTTTCTCTGGGGACGAGGCGCCCCAGTTCGTCGGCGGCGTCCTGCGGGGGGCGAGAGAGGCAGGTCTCGGGGGTACGGAGGAGGGCTCCGGGGAGGGCTCGGACCGGAGGGTCGGGTATGGATAAAAGGCTCGGGAGAGTGGGGGACGTTTCGCGGGACATTTCGCGGAGTGACGCGCGCTGGGAGAATCACCGGATGCGGTTCGAGGCGTACCTCGAAGGACTGACCTTCTCGGAGGAGCCGCGTTTGCGGGGGCTCGTCGAGGCGATGCGTTACTCGATGCTCGGCGGGGGGAAGAGGGTCAGGCCGACGTTGTGTATGGAGGTCCCGGGGGTCTTCGGGGTCGAACCGGGGCTCGTGCTGCCTTCGGCGGCGGCGATAGAGCTCATACATACGTATTCTCTGATCCACGACGACTTGCCGGCGATGGATGATGATGATTTCCGGCGAGGCAGGCCGACGACTCACAAGAAGTACGGTGAGGCGATGGCGATACTTGCCGGTGACGCCTTCTTTGGGGAGGCGTTGACCCTCATCACCGTACATCAGGAGGGGTCCACTGAGCAGGTCCTGGAGGTAGTGCGCGAGCTTGCGGGCTCGACCGGGGTGAACGGTATGGTTGGGGGGCAGGTCATCGACATGGACCAGACAGGAGTGGGAGACGAGGCCGATCCCGAGACGCTCCGTATGATCCACACCTACAAGACGGGCGCCCTTATAAAGAGCAGCGCGAGGATAGGCGCAGTCCTGGCGGGCGCGGGCGCGGCGGAGCAGGCGGCGGTCTCGGAGTACGCCATGGAGCTTGGCTTGTGCTTTCAGATCGTGGACGACCTCCTCAACGCCACCTCGACCCGTGAAGCTCTGGGCAAGAGCGCCGGGAGCGACGCCGAGCAGGGCAAGGCCACGTTCGTCGGAGTCTACGGCCTGGACGGCGCGAAGAGGGAGGCCGACGAGGCTGCCGGTAAGGCCATCCAGGCTCTCGAAACGCTCGACGGCGACACCTCCGGCCTGCACGAGTTGGTGCTCTTCGTACGGCACCGGGGCCATTAGCGTCCCTGCCGGAGCCGCGAAGGGGACGGGGGGGGCTCGCGAGACGCCTCGAAACTCTCTGCCGCGGCTCGACGCTCTGCTCGTCGAGAAGGGTCTCGCGGAGAGTCGGGCACGGGCGCAGGCCCTCGTGCTTGCCGGCGTCGTGCGGGTCGGCGGCGAGGTGGTCACGAAGGCCGGCTACCGCGTCCCCCCGGACGCCGGAGTAACGGTAGACTCCCCGCGCGGGAGCTCCTTCGTCTCCCGCGCGGGTGAGAAGCTCGCCCACGCCCTCGACGCCTTCGGGATAGGGGTGGAAGGACGCGACTGCCTGGACGCGGGGGCTTCGACGGGCGGCTTTACGGACGTACTTCTGCAGCGGGGGGCGCGGCGGGTGATAGCGGTAGACGTCGGATACGGCCAGCTCGACTGGCGCCTGCGAAACGATCCGCGGGTCGTAGTCATGGAGCGGACGAACGTAAGGTACTTGTCTGGGGAGGATCTGCCTTTCGAGCCGGACCTGCTCGTCGCGGATCTCTCGTTCATCTCGCTCGTGGTCGCGCTCCGGAACCTGCTCTCGACGACGCCCTCGGTAGGCGAGGCGGTGGTGCTCGTCAAGCCGCAGTTCGAGGCCGGGCCGGAGTACGTCGGGCGCGGGGGGCTCGTATGCGACCCGGCGGTGCGCGCGGCGGTGGTTTGGGGGGCGGCAGAGGTGTTCGAGGCTGTAGGCTTCGGGACGGTGGACGTGGCGCGCTCGCCGGTGGCCGGGAGGCGCGCGGGGAACGTGGAGTACACTCTGCATCTCCTGCGGGGAACGGAGACGGCGCTCAACGAGAGGCGGATACTCGCAGTGGTGGGGGGCGGGTCTTCTTGAGCGGGACGCGGAAGATACGGCGGGTCGGGATCGTGGCGAACCCCAAGGTAGACGACGGGTACTCCGAGCGGCTGGTTGGGGTCCTCAAGGAGCGAGGGGTCGAGGTCGAGCGGTTCACGGAGCCGACAGGGGAGAGGCAGGGGGACGGGAGTCTCGACCTCGTCTTCGTGCTCGGCGGGGACGGAACGATGCTCCGGGCGTCGCGCATGTATCCGGGGCAGGTGTTGCTCGGGGTCAACCTCGGAACGGTCGGCTTCATGAGCGGGATGCGTCCCGAGGAGCTCGAGACAGGGGTGGAGAAGGTGCTCGGCGGGGGCCTGCACGTGCAGGAGTACCGGATGCTGGAGGTGCGCACCGAGGGCGACGGGGCGGTCCGCACGGCCACCAACGACGCCGTGCTCCTTAGGGAGAAGCCACACCAGATCACGCACGTCCATGTTGCCGTAAACGGCGAAGACCTCGTCTCATACCAGTGTGACGGTCTGATCTCCGCCACGCCTCTAGGCTCGACGGCCTACGCGCTCTCGGCCGGGGGACCCCTGATCTCCGGGGACGTGCCCTGCTTCGTACTCGTCCCAATCGCCCCGCACTCCCTCATAAGCCGACCGCTGGTCCTGGGTGAGGACCAGGTCGTGGAGTTGCGGATCGTGGAGAGGGGTGCGCTCCTCTCCCTGGACGGTGGCGATCCGGAGGAGATCCCCGCCGGAGAGAGGCTCACCGTTGGTCTCAGCAAGAAGAGCGTTAAAATAGGGAGGACCGACGAGTGGTCCTGGTGGCGCGCCGTTCGGAGGACTTTCTTGTAGTGCTCACGGAGATATTCGTCCAAAACGTAGCCCTGATCGAGGCGGCGACCCTCGAACTCGCACCCGGCCTGAACGCCATCACCGGCGAGACGGGCGCGGGTAAGACCCTGCTCGCCACCGCCCTCCAGATGCTCTTGGGCGGACGCGCCCGCGCCGAAGCGGTCCGCTCGGGCTCGAAGAAGGCGACCATCGAGGGAACCTTTGTCTTGCCCGAGGGGGTGGGCGAAAAGATGCTCCGCGACTCCTTGGGCGACCTCGTCGAGGAGGTGGACGCCGGAGAGGAGATCTTGCTGCGCAGGACCCTCACCGAGGAGGGCCGCTCACGTTGCTACGTCGGTGGTGTCACCGTCCCCGTCAAGGCGCTCGCGGCTCTAGGCGAGCGGCTGGTCTCTTACCACGGCCAGAGGGAGCAGGCCCGCCTCGTGGGCCCAGCCGAACAGCTCGGCATCCTCGACGACTTCCTGGACGAGGAGTCGCTGCGGGCAAAGGACGATCTGGGCGAGCTCTGGATCCAGGTGGAGAGGAACCGGCGGGAGCTTGCGGATCTGAGGTCCTCGTCGGAGGCGCGCGTAAGGGAGGTCGAGTTCCTGCGCTACCAGGTCGCGGAGCTTGAAGAGGCGGGCTACAGCGCCGCCGAGTACGAAGACCTCGCGCGCGAGCGGGACCGTTTGAGGAACGTTACGGACCTCCTCGCGGCGGCGGCGGCCGCTGGAGCCGCACTCTCCGGCGAGGAGGGGAGCGCTACGGATGGCGTCGCCCGGGCGGAGACCGAGCTCGACCGGGCGGCCGGCTACGATGAGGGCTTCGGGGACCTGTTGAACCGCCTGCGGGGGCTCTCGGCCGAGTTACAGGACGTCGCCTATGAGCTCCGTTCCTACCTCGACGAGCTGGAGGCAGACCCGAACCGTCTGGAGGTCGTCGAGGACCGGATACAGGCACTCCGGGCGCTTGAGCGCAAGTACGGTTCGGACGTGGAAGCGTATCTCGCGGAGGCCCGGGCACGCCTCTCCCGCCTGGAGAACTTCGAGGAGGAGACGGCGGGGCTTGAAGGACGTATCCGGGAGGGCGAGGCGGAGCTCGAAAGGCTCGGGGAGACCCTCTCGGCGGGCCGCGGGCGGGCGGCGGAGGAGCTCTCGGGGAAGGTGCAGGAGAACCTCGGGGACCTGAACCTCGGGAGGACGACTTTCCGGGCGGAACTGGTCGAGGGGACCCTCGGGCCGAACGGGAAGGAGCGGGTGGAGTTCGTTATCCGCTCGAACCCCGGCGAGCCGGAGCTACCGGTAAGGCGCTACGCTTCGGGTGGTGAGCTAAGCAGGATCATGCTCGCCATACGCCTAGCTCAAGGTAGGGTCGAACCTGGTGCCACCTACGTCTTCGACGAGGTGGACGCGGGGATTGGTGGCGAGACGGCGACGGCGGTCGGCGCGAAGCTGAGGGAACTCGGCGAGCGTAACCAGGTCCTCACCATCACGCACCTCCCCCAGATCGCCTCCGAGGCCTCCTCACACGTCGTCGTCGCCAAAGCCGCCTCTGACGGCCGCACCCTTACCAGCATCCGCAGGGTAGAAGGCGAGGAACGCCGCCGCGAGCTAGCCCGCATGCTCTCCGGCCGCGTAGACGAGGCCTCCCTCGCCCACGCCCGGGAACTCCTTGTGGGCGAGCGTTGAAGCGACCGCCCGAAGATCCGTCCCGGACCTTGGGCTAAACTCCCGATAGGTATAAAGAGATAGAACGGGAGGCCGGGTGAATCTCGGGCAGTAGTCGGTATCGTATAAGGCTCGCCGTTTAGCGGCCTGGCTTCGCGTCTCCGACCCGGGCCTGCAACGGTTGCGGAACGCGGTCAGGGTTCCGCTAGTCGTGGTGGCGGCCGCGCTCGTCTCCTATCTCATCGCCAGGGGTTCCACGGTAGCCTCGCACTTCGGCGGCGTCGTGGGCCTGCTGGCGACGATGGTCCTCTGGGACGACGAGCTCAAACAGCGGAAGATCACGACTCTGCTGCTCTTCTTGCCCGCCTCGCTCTCGGCGATGCTTGGCGCCTTTCTAGCCTCCTTGATGTGGCTGGAGGCGCTGGCACTCCTGGTTATAGTCTTCTTCGTCTTCTACCTGCGCCGCTTCGGACCGCGGTACATGGCCATGGGCATGATGGCCTTGATACCTCTGTTTCTCTCGGCTTTCGTGCAGTTTGGGGTTAGACAGCTACCCTGGATAATCGTCGCGGCGGCGGTGGGCGTGGCCTGTGCTTACCTGTTCCGCTTTCGGTAGTGGGTCAATGTAGAATGACATCCGCATTGTAACGGTGCAGGAAGAGCTTCAGACAGACCTCGTGCATCTCGTCGGACTTGGAGAAAGACAGCGTCTTTCTGACAAAGCGTGCCAGACGCTG
>JAABVA010005959.1_pt1 | contig 10892 bp, 11 predicted proteins | sample 5560331 | NCBI WGS metagenome assembly JAABVA01 (sample SAMN12812661, study PRJNA571458) | rock metagenome | isolation source: Antarctica rocks | place: Antarctica: Victoria Land, Mt New Zealand sud | collected 2016-01-07 | reverse complement strand
CGGTGATCTTCTGCGCCCTGGCCGTGCGGCCACTGGGCGATGACATCGCCTACGACGCGGACAACCGCCCGCGGGTGATCGTTCCGGGCCGCAGGTTCGGTGACTATCTGGCGACGATGTGCGGGTTTATCCGCCGGTACGGCGCGGCCGAACCGGGGGTGTCGTTGGCGTTGCTGCAGCTGCTGACAGACTGCGCGTCCGTGCTGAGCGATGATCCGAGCCGGCTCGCCGCGATCGGCCAGCAGGCCGAACTCATCCTCGCCGACGCGGAACGGGCTATCGCCCAACCCGCCGACCTAGCCCCGGTGCGGACGGCCGCGAAGGGCCTGCTCCAGCGAACGCTTTCCACCTGATTGTGCCGGCGTCGGGGGTCCTGGTGCCGGTGGCGCTGTTGCCCGGACCGGCGCCCGGGGCGGTAACGGGCCAGCGCTGCCGATCGCGCTCGACCGCCGCCGCGGAGTCGGCGAGGGCATCGGCCGTGGCCAGGTAGTAGGCAACGGCGTCGGCCAGCTGTACCGGGCCAGAGTCGGTGAGCGCGACGTCGAGATAGGTCTCCACCGTCGACAACGAGCGACTCGTATGCCCGAGCAAGTCGCGGAGCGACCACTCGCCGAGGCCGGACCCACCGCGTGGGCACTGACCTTGACGAACGATCTGGCTGCGTCATCGAAGGCATGAGCAACTTGGGTGTGCACCGCCCCAACGTCGCAGCACCGCTCGAAGATGGCCTTCATCGAGTCCGCTACTTGAGCCCAGCCCCGTCTCACATGGCGAACCCTCAGCGGAACACCAAGGAGCCGGCCCCGCATCGAACCACCGAGTCATGGCGCGACCTGGTTCCTTAGCTGAGCAGGCCTGCCAGCATGCGTTGCACCACATCCACCAAGGGTCGCTCGGCCAGCGGCACACTGACGTAGTCCGCCTGTACGCGCAACGCCGGGCTGGCGTCACCAACCGCGATGCGCACCCGGGCCGAAGCGAACAGGGGCAGATCGTTCTCGCTGTCGCCGAGCACGGCGGTCTGCGCGCTGGTGACTCCCAGCAGCTCCTGCCACTGGGTCATGGCGTGCCCCTTGGTCGCCTCGCGGTGGGTGACGTGCACGTCGAGCAACTGTTGGCGGGTCCAAGCCGGAGTGGCAGTGCGCAGCGACGCTGGGGAGCCCCGCCAACGTGTCCTGGACGCGACGCGCAACCTGTTCGGGGACGGCCAGCAGGTAAAGGAATCGCGGCTCCAAGGGCACTGGTCCCCGTCTCTGCTGCTCGGGGCGATCCGAGTCCGAGTGTTTGATCTGAGCGTCAGGGACCAGGCACCGGAACACTTCGGTCACCTCGCGGGCCGCCGCCGCGGTGAGGCCCTTCTGCCAGAGCGTGCTGCCGTCACAGGGATCGACGATCCGGGTACCGCCCTCAACGATGCATGGCGTCGAGATCGCGAGCCTTGTGATGATTGGGCGGGCCAGCTGCCAGCTTCGGCCAGTGGCGCACGCGATCCGCAGACCTGCATCGTTCGCTATGCGCACGCAGTCAACGGTCTTGGCGTCAATGTCGCTGCCGTCCGAACCGACCGGCACCACCGTGCCGTCGAGGTCGGTCACGACCGCCATCAACGCCGGAGCTCTCCGTCCTGCCGCTCGTGAGTTCACCCTTCATCACACCTCCTGCCCTTCCCGCCGAAGCCCCGCCGTTGCCAACGCCGCGGGTCCTGCTGTGACCGTCCGGCGCTGGCCAGGCGGCGGGCCGCCCGCGCTGCTCGGGTCAGTTGCCCTCCTGATCGCGTGCGCCGCCATGGTGCCGCGCCGGTTCCTCGGATCTGGACGATCCCTTCTGAGACGGCCAACAAGCTGCTCCATCCCTCACCACCTCAACCTGCGGTGGTACCGGATCGGCCATACCGGTCTTCCAAACGAACCACGTCGTCCAGTTCCGTGGTCGACGCCTCGAGGACGATGGTGTCTTCCAGCGCCGTCATTCGATGGCGCGTTCCGGGCGTTAGGTGCACCGCCTCACCGGGCGACAACTCGAAGCTCTCGAGCTCGTCTTCGGTCACGCCCACCTCGAACAGCAGCCGACCGCTCTGCACCGACACGGTCTCCTCTTTCACCTCGTGGTACGCGGCCGCCGGCTCGACGCGAGGCATCTCGGGCGTGCCGCCACCACCTTCCCGCCGCGCGGGGGACAAGTAAAACGCCTGTTCGAGCGCTGTAGTGTTGGGGCTGCTTCCCCCGGCCTGGGATGACAGATAGGTTCTTACGCAGCCAACTTTGCGGCCGATGGCGATCACGACCCCTGGAACAACGAGGCGCTCTTCAAGGCAATGAAGCCCATCCTGGGCAACGCCTGCAGCAACTCGTCGAAGAACCTCGCCGGGATCCTCGGGGGCCAGCCGGCGTCCCGCGCAATGCAGCGCCAGCAGGTGAAACCGATCTACGACATGCTCGCGCAGGCAGGATTCGCTCGGTGCGACCGTGCTCGGCCACCCGGTGCTCGTCCCGCAGCCCTTCGAGCACGTCGCCGACGGGGCGGCGCGGCAGGCCGCCTGGGTCCTGGCCGGCGGCGAGCCGCCGCCGGCATGGGAGAGGGCGGGCTCGAGGTGCTGGATGCCGAGGCTGTCCCGGCCGTTCGTGAGCGGTACGCCGGGGTGCGCGAGCTGACCGCCCGCCGCCCCGCCACCGGCACCGGCGGCTAAGCCCTCGTCCACGCCTGTGGGCGGAAACCGTTCAGCTCGGCAGGCGGAGGCCGGTCGACGTCGAGAAGGCGTGGACCTCCTCCGGACGCACCGACAGCCGCACCCGGTCGCTCTTGCGCGGGGGGTGGCGCGGGTCGACGCGGGCGACGATCGCCTGCTGGCCCGGCTCGCCGGTCACCTTGCGGCCGCGGTCCCCGGTGCTGCCGGTCGTGGCCGCGTCCGCCGAGCCCTCGACGGCGCCCTCCCGCTCGCTGCGCCGAGGCGTCTCCCCGTCGACGAGCGTCCCGTACAGGAAGGCGTCCGACCCCAGCTCCTCGACGACGTTGACGAGGACCTCCATGCCCTCGCCGTCGCTGACCTCCATCGACTCCGGCCGCAGCCCGAGCATGACTGTGCGGCTGCCGCCCTCGGCCGCCCCGGCGAGCGTCTGCCGCGGCAGGTCGATGGGCAGGCTGCCGACCCTCACCCCGCCGTCGTGCAACTCGACCTCGACGAGGTTCATCGCGGGCGAGCCGATGAAGCCGGCGACGAAGACGTTGGCGGGACGCTCGTACATCGTCCGGGGCGTGTCGCACTGTTGCAGCACGCCGTCCTTGAGCACCGCGACGCGGTCGCCCATCGTCATCGCCTCGACCTGGTCGTGGGTGACGTAGACGGTCGTCGCGCCGAGCCGGCGCTGCAGCGACGCGATCTGCGCGCGGGTCTCGACCCGAAGCTTGGCGTCGAGGTTCGACAGCGGCTCGTCCATCAGGAACACCTGGGGCTTGCGGACGATGGCCCGCCCCATCGCCACGCGCTGGCGCTGGCCGCCGGACAGCGCCTTGGGCCGGCGGTCGAGCAGCTCCTCGAGGTCGAGGATGCGGGCAGCCTCTTGGACGCGCTGCTTGGTCTCGGCCGCCGAGACGCCCGCGATCTTGAGCGCGAAGCCCATGTTCGCGGCGACCGACATGTGCGGGTAGAGCGCGTAGTTCTGGAACACCATCGCGATGTCGCGCGCCTTGGGCGGCAGGTCGGTGACGTCGCGGTCACCGATCCGGATGCTGCCCTCGTCGACCTCCTCGAGGCCGGCGAGCATCCGGAGCGAGGTGGACTTGCCGCACCCGGATGGCCCGACGAGGACCAGGCATTCGCCGTCGCCGATCTCGAGGTCGAGCTTGTTCACGGCCGGCCGGGTCGAGCCGGGGAACAGCCGGGTGGCGGAGTCGAAGGTCACCGTGGACATGGCAGGCCTCTCGTGATGCAGCAGGTGCGGACGCAGCAGGTCGGGACGGTCATTTGACCGCGCCGAGGGACAGCCCCTGGACCAGCTTGTCCTGGGCGGCGAACCCGGCGACCAGGACCGGCAGCGAGACGGCGGTCGCCGCCGCGCAGACCTTGGCCAGGAACAGGCCCTGGCTGGTCACGAAGCTGGTCAAGAAGACGGGCGCGGTGTTGGAGACGACCCCGGTCAGGACGCGGGCGAACAGCATCTCGTTCCAGCTGAAGATGAAGCAGATGAGCGACGTTGCGGCGATCCCGGGCGCCGACAGCGGGATGATGATCGTCCGGAACTGCATGAGGAGCCCGGCGCCGTCCATCGACGCTGCCTCGAGGATCTCCCGCGGGATCTCGGCGAGGAACGAGCGCATCATCCACACCGCGATTGGGAGGTTCATGGACGTGTACAGGATGACCAGCAGCCAGATGTTGTCGAGCATCCCGACCTTCTGCGCGAACAGGTAGATCGGGAGCAGTCCGGCCACCGCGGGCAGCATCTTGGTCGACAGGAAGAAGAACATGGCGTCCGACCACTTGCGTACCGGCCGGATCGACAGCGCGTAGGCGGCCGGGACGGCGAGCAGCAGCACTAGCACCGTCGAGGCGATCGACGCCGTCGCCGAGTTGATGAGCGGCGGGAACGGGCTCGCCCCGGTGCTCGCCCCGAAGAACTCGCGCCAGCCCGACAACGTCAGCGGCGCCGCGAGCGAGGGCGGGTTGGTCGCCGCGTCCTGCTCGCTGTGGAGCGAGGTCAGCACCATCCACAGCACCGGAAGCACGAGCAGCAGGCTGAGCACCCAGGCGACCAGCCCGAGCGGCGAGCGGCGGCCGCGGCGACGTGGTGCCGCGGGCCGGGTGGCGACGCGGGCGCCGATGGTCGCAGCGGTCATGCGGTCTCCTCCCGGAGCAGCGTCGACACCATGCGCAGCGCGAAGGTCGCCACGATGATCGTGCCGAACACGACGATGACGCCGGCCGCCGATGCCAGGCCGTAGTCGTGCGCCTGGTAGAAGGTCTGGTAGATCGTGTACGGCAGGTTGGCCGTCCCGAGACCGCCGGACGTGATGGTGAAGACGGCGTCGAAGTTCTGGACGATGTAGATCGAGCCGAGCAGCGCGGCCAGCTCGAGGTAGCGCCGCAGGTGCGGGAACGTCATGTAGCGGAAGATCTGCCAGCTGCTCGCGCCGTCTATCCGCGCCGCCTCGATGACGTCCAGCGGTCGGCCCTGCAGCCCGGCCAGGAGGATCAGCATCATGAAGGGCGTCCACTGCCAGATCAGCGCCGCCTCGACGGCGCCCTTTGGCATCGAGGAGATCCAGTCCGGCTGCGGCGGCGTGCTGGAGCCGAACAGCTTCCAGAGCGCCGTCAGGCCGCCGTTGAGCAGGCCGTACTCGGGGTTGTACAACGCGTGCTTCCACAGCAGGGCGGCGGCGACCGGGACGATCAGGAACGGCGCGATCAGGATGGTCCGCACGATGCCGCGGCCGCGGAACTTCCGGTCGAGCAGCAGCGCGAGCACGAGGCCCAGCGCCAGGCTGATGATCACCACCACCGCGGTCAGCACGATCGACGTCACGATGGAGGACCGCAGCGCGTCGTTGGTGAACGCCGTCCGGTAGTTGTCGATACCGGCGAAGGACTTCGTCGTCGGGTCCAGGGCGTTCCAGTTCATCGCCGAGATGACCAGCGTCGCGACGAACGGCAGCTGCGTCACGATGACGAGGAAGACCAGGCCGGGCAGCAGCGGACCCCGCTTGCTCCACGCCTTCGGGCCACCGCCGCGGACGTGCGGGGTGGGCGGGGCCGCCGCCGTGCGACGACGGCCCCTGGCGACCCGCTCGGCGACCCCCGCGGTCACGCCGCGACCCCTCGGCCGCCGTGGCGCGAACGCATCACTGGTATTTTTTCGCGACGGTCTGAGCCAGCTTCTGGCCGCTGTCGAGCGCGCTCGTCACCGACGTCTGGCCGGCGATCGCCGAGCTGATGCCCTGCGACACCTGGGTGCCGAGCGAGGAAAACTCGGGGATGTCGACGAACTGGATGCCGATGGTCGGCCGGGGCTGGGTACCCGGGTTGCGCGGGTCGGCACCGTTGATCGAGTCCTCGGTCGGCTTGGCGAACGAGGAGGCGACCTTCAGGTAGTCGGCGTTCGAGTAGGTGGACGTGCGCTTGCCGGCAGGCACCTTGGCCCAGCCGAGCTGACTGCCGACGAGCTGCTCGTAGTCCTTCGACGAGGCCCACTGGATGAACTTGGCCGCGTTGGCCTGGTTCTTGCTGGCCTTCTGGATGCCCCAGGCCCAGGTGTAGAGCCAGCCCGAGCTCTTGGTCTTGTCGACCGGCGCGAGCGCGTAGCCGATCTTCCCCTTGACCGGGGAGTCGCTGCCCTCGAGCGAGCCGGCGGCCGACGTGGCGTCGTACCACATGGCGGCCTTGCTCTGCTCGAGGTTGTTGAGGCACTCGGTGAAGCCCGCCTGCGGCGCGCCCGCCTCGCCGTGCGCCTTGACCAGATTCACGTAGAAGTTCGTCGCGTCCTGGAAGCCCTGGCCGTTGACCTGCGCCTGCCAGCCCTTGTTGAACCACGCGCCGCCGAAGGTGTTGACCACGGTGGTCAGCGGGGCCATCACCTCGCCCCAGCCGGGCTGGCCGCGCAGGCAGATGCCGCGCATCCCGGGCTTGGCGTTGTCGACCTTCGCGGCGATGTCGGCCACCTGCTGCCAGGTCGGGTTCGTGGGCACCGTGACGCCCTTGGCCGCAAGCACGTCCTTGCGGTACATGAGGAACGACGACTCGCCGTAGAACGGCTCGCCGTAGATCTTGCCGTCGTCGCTGGTCAGCGACTCCTGCATCGGCTTGAGGATGTCGGACTGGTCGAAGGCGGTGTCCTTGACGACCGTGTCGTCGAGCGGGGCCAGCCAGCCGTTCTTGGCGTAGAAGGGCACCTCGTAGTTGCTGATCGAGGCGACGTCGTACTGGCCGGCCTGGCTCGAGAACTCCTGGCTGATCTTGTCGCGCACGTCGTTCTCGGGCAGCACCGTGTAGTTGACCTTGATGCCGGTCTGCTTCGTGAAGTTGCCGGCTGTCACCTTCTGCAGGTCGAGCTGCTGGGGGTTGTTGACCATCAGCACGTTGATGGACCCCCCGCCCGACGCCCCGCTCGAGCTGCCGCCACCTCCGCCACCGGCGCCACCTCCGCCACCGGCGCCCGAGCAGGCGCTGGCCGCGAGCAGGACCGCGGGGAGGGTGACGGCGGGGACGAGTGAGAGACGTCGGGTACGTGACAGCACTGGGCTCTCCTGGTTTGTGATCTACACGGGACGTGACGTTTGGCATTCACTGTGAGGCGGGACACGCCGAAGCGCCTGCCGACGGACCTTAGGTCCTGCCCGCCCACATGCGCAATCCTGTGCGTATGGCGCGTCGTAGGACCGCTCTCGGTTCACCGAGCCAAGCGGCGGTTAAGCATCGCCTCCACCTGGCACGATGTCGAGCGCTCCGCTTCCGACGGCAGCCATAAGTGCATCCGCCCCATGAGCAGCCCGACAGCCGCAGCGCGACCGGGGAGCACCATGGCCGAGGTCGCGCGTCAGGCAGGCGTCTCGGTCAGCACCGTCTCCCACGTGCTCAACGGGACCCACGCGGTGCGCCCCTCGACCCGCTCGGCAGTCGAACTGGCCGTAAACGACCTCGCGTACACGCCGAACTCCCTCGCGCCCTGCGCACGTCCCGCAGCATGACGATCGGGCTCGTCATGCCGGTGATCTCGAACCCCTACCTCGGAGGCCTGCTGCAGTCGCTGCAGGCCGAGACCGAGCGCCGCGGCTACAGCCTCATCGTGGCCGACACCCACGACGACCCGGCGCACGAGCTGCGGGCCGTCCAGGGGCTGGTGCACCTGCAGGTCGACGGCATCGTGCTCGCCCCCTCGGCCCACGCCGACGAGGCCCTCAGCCTGCTCTCGCTGCGCGGGGTGCCGACGACGCTGCTGGACCGGCTGCCCGAGGCGCCGCTCGACGGCGTGGGCACCAAGAACGTGGCGGCGGCTGCCGGGCTCACGACCCACCCCGCCGTGCCCTATGCGGGACACGATCTGGCTTCAGCTGACTGCGGCAGCGGGCAGCTCGCCGGCGGTGACCGGCTCCGGGGGCCGGGGCGGCAGATGCCGGTAGAGGCTGGTGCGGGGGATGCCGGTCTTGGTGACGATCTCGGCGACGGTGTGCCCGGCGGTGCGTAGGTGGGCGGCGTAGTCGAGCTTCGCCGGGTCGACGGTGACTGGCCGGCCGACCCGGCGGCCCTTGGCGGTCGCGACGGCGCGGGCGTGGGCGGCCCGCTCGAGGGTGTAGGTGCGTTCCATCTGCCTGAACAGGGCGAGCAGCACGACGGCGAGCTGGGCCATCGGGTCTGCTGGGTTGCTCGAGTCGACCCGGATCGGGTCGGCTAGGTTGCGGACCCCGACACCGCGTTTCGGCGAGCTCGTGGATCAGGTTGAGGGTGTCCCGCACGGTGCGGCCCAGCCGGTCCAGGGTGTGCACCACGATCACGTCACCGGACCGGGCGTAGTCGAGCAGAACTCGCAGCCCGGGCCGGTCGGTGAGTCGATCTGGCGGTCGAGGTCCTGCTGGGCGGTCGAGACCCGCGCGTAGCCCAGCTCGACGCCGAGCACCGTACCGCTGGTTCTGGCCGTACGCGGATTTCGGCACCCGATTGTGGCACTAGCCTGTGGGACGCGGCGCGCCGCTTCCCCACAGCCCTCGGCGCACGGGCGGCGGGGTGTTCCACTTCCTAGAAACTGGGACGGCGAGGTTGCGCTGGAATCCCTAGAACGCCCCGCGCAATCTGCGTCGGTCACCCGGCGTCAAGCTTCGCTTACTTGGGAGCAGAGCAGCCCCTACCCTTGCTTTGCGGGCGCGGCGCGTCGGTCTGCGCGTGACGCTCCAGGTAGAAGCCCTCGCGAGGTTTCGACGTACTGGTGCGCTTCGTAGACCACCGGCCAGTCTGCGGGCGAGATCCACGGGTGCGGATGCTCCTGAGTCCACGTGGCTGCCCCGGAGTGGGCGTATCCCTCAACGTAGATCGGGGTGCGGGTATCGGTTCTTGCGGATTGCGGCGACGGCAAGCGCCGAAGCCGCCTCCCACCCCTTGGCGCCGCCGGGTAGGTCGTGCGGCTCGTCCATAAGCCCGTACCCCGAGAGCGCTGTGCTTCCGGCTCTCTTTTCCTACCGACACGGGACGAGACGCGTTATGGCTCCTCAACTGAGGCGGCCGATCGTCGGGCGTCGAAGGCGCTCCGGCTGACGTGTTCGTCTGCGGCGGCCATTGCCTTGAGCGTGTCGCCCGAAGCGAGCGCGTCTATCAGCTGGCTGTGTTGATCACCTGCGGGTAGAGTCTCAATTGGCGATGCGTAGCTGAGTTCTGCAGCAGCTTCGAGATACTGTAGGACATGGGAATTAAGCAGCCCCGCGAAACGCGCACCGAATGCGATCGTGTATATGGAAGCGTGCACAGACAGGTGCAAATCATTGAAGGCTTCCGACCCGACGCCAGGGCGCACGCCCGCTTCTTGCATACGCGCAACTTGGCTCCGGATGGCTCCCCAGTCGTGTAATTTGGCCCGGTCGCATGCCAGACGTGCCGCTAGGCGGTCGAGCTCACCGCGGACAAGGAACAGGTCGCTGATCTCGTCCAGCGAGATTATGCTGGCCTCAAGCCCTCCGCCGCGTGCCCGGGTAGCAAATCCATCGCCCTCAAGTTTGCGCAGCGCCTCACGCACTGGCGTGCGGCTCACTCCCAGCCTGGCGGCGAGTTCCGACTCGAGCAACCGGGTGCCCGCCGGAATTCGCCGGGTCAGCAGCGCCCGGCGCAGGAGCCGGTAGATCTGCTCGTACCCAAATCGCCGTGGTTCTAGGATCTGCTGCTTGCTCAAGACTTCTAGGCCAGGCGGTCCGGGCTCGGGTGCAGGGCCAGGCTCAGAGATCTCCACTGGGTCCCCTACGTTGATACTGGCCATGGCCGGCCGCCCCGACGTAGCGGCCCTCCTTCACGACTAGTTGACCTCGTGACATCACGCTGCGTACGACTCCTGCGACTTCCATACCCTCGTAGAGACTGTAGTCGACGTTCATGTGGTGGCTCCCCGCACTGAGCCGCTGCCTGGCGGTCGGATCGAACAACACAAGGTCGGCGTCGGAGCCGACCGCGATGGTGCCCTTGCGGGGAAATAGCCCGAACAGGCGTGCCGGAGCAGATGAGAAGGCGTCGACCATCCGCCTCAGCGTCAGGTGGCCCGGTACCACACCGCGGCCGTAAAGCAGCGGCAGGCGATGCTCGACCCCTGGCCCCCCGTTGGGGATCTTGGAGAAGTCCCCCCGTCCAGCCGACTTCTGGTTCGTCAGACAGAAGGGGCAGTGGTCGGTCGACACCACTGAGATGTCGTCATTCCTGAGTCCGCGCCAGAGATGGTCTTGGTGCCGTGCCGCCCTCAGGGGGGGTGTAAGGACAAACTTGGCGACATCGAAGCCGCCAGCCTCGTCATACACGCTGTCATCCAAGAACAGGTAGTGAGGGCAGGTCTCGGCAAAGACCGGCCTCCCGCGGTCGCGAGCCACCGTCACCTCTGCGAGCGCCTGCTCGCAGGAGAGATGGACGAAGTAGATGGGTGCGTTCGCCATCTCGGCCAATAGTATTGCTCTGTGGGTCGCTTCCGATTCGGCTAGTTCGGGGCGGGTCCGTGCGTGCCAGCTGGGGGCCGTGTGCCCCGCGGCCAGCGCGCGACGGATCAGTACTTCGATCACGTCGCCGTTCTCGGCGTGGACGCAGCATAGGGTACCGATTTCACCGGTGCGCTCAAGGATCTGGAACATCGTCCCGTCGTCGACCATCACCGTGCCGGGGTAGGCCATGAACAGTTTGACGCTGGTAACCCCGTCAGCGCCCACGAAGTTGAGATCGGGCA
>JAABVA010005958.1_pt1 | contig 10898 bp, 2 predicted proteins | sample 5560331 | NCBI WGS metagenome assembly JAABVA01 (sample SAMN12812661, study PRJNA571458) | rock metagenome | isolation source: Antarctica rocks | place: Antarctica: Victoria Land, Mt New Zealand sud | collected 2016-01-07 | reverse complement strand
CTTCTTGCCCGTGGCGTAATCATCGAGCGACTCGCCGTCGATGAACTCGGTGATCAAGTACCAGTCACCGGCATTGGTCTTACCCGCCCAGTACACCTTGACCACGTTCGGGTGGTCAACCTTGCGCAGTGCCGCGACCTCACGGCGAACCGCCTCGTAGCCGGCCGCGCTGTCGAACAGCTTGAAGGCACGCTCCTCGCCCTCCACGTCATCGTGCACGCGGTAGACCTTCGAGAAGCCACCCTGCCCGAGGAGAGCGAGGATCTCGAACCTTCCGTCGATGACGTCGCCGATCGCGTAGTCGGCCGATCTCGCGCCAGTGGACGAGCGGACTTCGTCGGGGTCAGGCTTGGGCAGGACTTGGCTGTCGCGCTCGCGCCCTCCCCCCGGGGTTTCAGACGCCGCTCGAAGCCGGTGCTGCACCGACTCGTCGCAGTACACGATCCGCTCCGGCCGATCGGCGACGCGGTAGCTGAGGTCGACGTTGCCGAACTCCGCCGCGCCGATCCACGCCTGCTGCTCCTTGACGCGGCGGCGGAGCTCAAGCGCCAACTCCGCAGCCCACGCGACGGCGTCGTCCGGCACCTCCATCTGGGGATCCGGCCACAGCAGCTTCAGGAGCCCGTTGACGGTGTTGTTGACCGCTTTCCGGTCGCGGCCGCTGAGCTCCCTGCCCCACTGCAGCCGCCCCTGGACGGCATCCAGGCGGGAGGCTCGCCGCAGCTGGCTCCAGCACTCAGCGAGGAAGTCGCTGACGAACCCGAAGTGCGTGGAGAAGTACGAGGGGTCGAGCTTCGGCACGTCCCAACCTGGCAGGTAGGCGTGAAGCCGGTCGTGGAAAGCAGTGTCGTTGCGCATCTCTTTCGGCATCGGCCCGAACAGGTGACCGCGCCGGAGCTCCTCAGCGACGTCGACGTCGAAGTTTCCGACCATCACGATCCCGCCGTCGGCGCGGATGCTCTCCTTGCCACGGCTGAACTCCCCGGACTCCATGTAGCCCTTGAGGATGTTGACGCCCTCTTTCGTGTCGAAAGACACGCCTGAGACCTCGTCGAAGCAGACGACGTCGTACTGCGCGACGAGGCCGCGCCGTCCGGACGCGTTGTTGACGAACATGTTCGCGATGGTCGCTTTGCCTCCGGACACCAAGTGCGCGTACGGCGACACCTGCTGGAAGAGGTGCGACTTCCCTGTGCCGCGCGGACCCAGCTCGACGGCGTTGTAGTTGGGCACGACGAACGGGATCATCCGAGCGATCAGCACGTCCTGCTGACGCGCCGTGAAACGCGAAGGCTCGAACCCGACGCTGCGCAGGAGAAGGTCGCGCCACTGCTTGAGGGTGAACCGCCCTCGGCCGCTGACGAAGGTGTCCAGCGCATCGCGGGTGCTCATCTGGATCGGTCGAACCGACTCCACCCGAAACGGTTGACCGCCGCTGTCCTGGGCGAGTGCTGCGATGTACTCCAGGGAGACCTCAGCGTAGAAGCCACCGGTCAGCATCCGGTCGTTCTCGATGACGAGCTGGTCGGAGATGTGGATGTCACTGAGTTGCAGACTCGGCAGCTCAGCCTTGTACGCGTTCGCCTTCGCGTCCAGGCGCGCCCGGATCAGGTCGATGATCTTGACCTTGCCGCGCTCACGGGCACGGGACTTGAAGAGCTCTTCGTCGCCGGCTCGGACGGTTCTTTCCTTCATCGACCGCTCGACGACGGCGAGCCCTTCGGCGATCTCCTCAGGGTCGGTCGTCGCGCAGTACCGGCCGAGGAGGAATTCCCCGACGTACGTCGGAACTGGGTATTGCCCGCGGAACTGCTGCGCGAGGTCCTTGCGCACGAGGTAGCCCTCGAAGACCTCGCCGGCGAGCTGGTCGAGGTCGTCCAACGCGTCCGTCATCGGTTCCTCCCGACGACAACCTCGCGCTGAGCCAGGATGCCGCCATCAGGTGCGACGAGAACGAGGTGCGCGCGTTCCCCCTCGTGCTCGTCGTCAGCGACGACGAGCGAGACCTTGCCCGCTGTCGACGTCTCCTTCGCCTGCGCGGCAATGCTCGACTTCGGCTCTCGCGGCAAGCCCCTGATGTCAACGAGGACCCTGTCGGTCACGCCGCTGAACTCGACGCGGCACTGCAAGCCCAGCCACTTGATCTTCGTGATGGCGGGGCTGCCTGGCTTCGCCGAGTCGGCGCCGGCGATCACGGAGAGACGAGGCACGATGCACTCCTGGGGGCTGACGCCACCGTGCTCGTACTCCTTGTTCGACTCGAAGCAGGTCACGCCAGGAGCCAGCGCGACGCGGACGTCTTGATCCCAGAACCACGGAACGGTAGGAGCATCAACTACTGCGCCGTCCTTCAGCCGGGCGCATCGACCCTTCTTGATGACGGTCGCCGCTGGCGGCAGCTCCACCTTCTCGAGCCCGCCTGGCAGCAGGAGCCAGCCGTGGTCTGTGACGACATCGACCCGCTGCCATCCTCGTTCGAGAAGATCCCGGATCCTTGCGGCGATGCGGTCGACCTCGTCGTCCAGGTACTCCACGAGCCGGCAGCCGAGGCTGTGCCCGCGGGAGTCGACCTCGCCTGCTTCTGCCCAAGCCACCCCCGTCGGATCGCCCGTTTCTGTCCCGCTGAGAACCTGGACGTGGTTGTCCGTCATCAGCGCACGCAGCACTTGGATCGACGCTTTGGTACCGGTGACAGCGTTGGCTGCGTGCAACTCGGGTCCGGCGGTGAGTGACCCCATCGCCGCGGGGATGAGCGCCGGCTTCGACGTCTGGGTGACCGTCGGCAGCGCAGCCAGGCTGGTGGTGGCTGTGACGTCGAGACCAGCGCTGGCTAAGCGGTCTTGCACCCGGTGCGCGACGTCGAGTCGGAGCCCGTCGACGAAGACGGTGACCACCCCCGGCACCGCCACCGCCTGAGGACCCGGCTCATAGGTGTTGGCATTCACCATCGGACCAATCGCCGCTTGAAGGGCTTTCGCGCCGGCGTCGACCCATGAGCGGTAGAGCGCCAGTAAGGCCGCGGACACCGCCTGGAGGTCCAGGTTCGTCCGGACCGCAGCGAGCGCGCGGAGCGCTGCATCGTCAGCACGCCAGCCGCGCTCGCCGTAGTCCTCGACGAGCGCCGCCAGACTCGTGCCAGCCAGCGGCTGACTGGTCAGCTCGGCCAGGAGCACGAGCTGCTCGAGCGCGAAGGCAAGCGGAACCTGATCGAGATCCGCCCAGACCGTTCGCCGTCGGCCCTCGTGGTCGGCGTCAAGAAGTGCAACCTCCTTCCTTGCGCCCTCCACGGTTAGCGCAGCGAAGTCCCGGAGACGGCTGCGGAGATGATCCTCTGCTGCCTCGTTGTCCTGAGGCCACGCGTCGACGTTCTCGACGATCAGCTCGTCTGGCCGCGCCCGGCGAAGCTGATCCACGATCCCGGGATACCGCTCGGGCGTGTCCGCGAAGCGCTTCCACACGTGCGCCCAGGGGCCCTTGGCTTCACCGAGCTTGCGAGCGGCGGACACCTCGCCGTCCCCCGTCGGGTCGAACCCGTAGTCGGCCTTGCACTGCTGGACCAGAGTGGTCCACTGGGCGCCCTCGAGGCGACCCCGGTAACCCTGCGGGTCGTCGAGCCACCCGAGCAAGCTCCGGACAGGGTCAGGGTTGACAAGATCGCGGAAGTACTCGGCGTCGAGCACCTGCGTCGCTAGTCGGTCAACGCGTTGGTCAAGCAGTTGGCCGAGCGCAAGTGCCAACGCTGCAGCAGTGTCAGCATCGTCAACGACCTGAAGACCAAGCCCGCGCTCCGGGTGCGCCAGCAGCGCACGGACGGACCAGTCACGGTTGTTCGGGTGGGAGAACCACTGGCTTCGGTACTGGATCTCCGCGATCGGCGCGAGCGCCGCTGGACACGTTTCCACCGCCCGCAGTGCACTTCGCCCCACTCCGGGTAGGTACACCACTGGCGTTCCCGCGGGCAGCCCGACGTCGATGGTCCGGGCGACCACGCAGCGCACCCAGTAAGCCGGCCCCCGCCGAGTCGCTGCGTCGAAGACCTCTGACGACAGCGTCACGAGGGGCAGGTGCTCACTGAGCCGCTCGATGGCCGACTCCCATTGCCGGGCCTCATCCGTCCACAGCAGCGCGACGGGCGCATCGTGCACGCCGGCGTTGTACGCAAGCGCAGAGGTCAGGGCGCCAGCGAGACGATCGAGCACGCTGTCCGTCACGTGCGTCCGTCCCGACCACGTGCGTCGCGTTTGCTGGCGAGTGTGAGGTGCTTGTTGTTCTCTCGCTCGGTGCCGTCCGGGTTCTTGCCCCGGTCCTTGTTCCAGTGGATGTTGAACGGCGCCCGGAGCACGTTGGCCTCCACGAACGGGCGCACGTTCAACCGCACACCGTCGTTCACGTCGGGCTCCCAGCCCACCGGCTGCTCGTGGCCGTCCTTCCACCGCACGAAGATGTCGAACGGGTCCTCGCCCTCGATGATGAGCTCGAGCTTGCGTTGCAGCTGCAACGCGGCGGCCAACCGCCCCTCCGCACCCGGCACCTCATCACGCACCCCAGCCCGCTGCCGCTCAACCCAGTCCTGACCCAGGTACGTGTACGTCAACTTCTCCAGTGCCTTGCGGTCAAGCCGGTGGTAGTTCACGAACGCCGAGAAGCCTTCCCGAAGCCCGTCCCACACATGCCACACGAACGGACGGTTCCCGAACAACGCGCAGTGCTGCTTGAAGAACTCGTCGCGCAACCACTCCTCGACGTTCCTCTTCTTGCTCCCCGCCTGATCGAGCAACTCCTTCGCGCGCTCCGGCGACCACGAGTCCCCGTAGGCAACAGCGAGCAGCTGCAGCACCCGCTCCGACGCCGGCGCCTCCCCCGCCACCGACGGCAGGCACACGATCCCGTCCGCGTCGGCGAACACATCAAGATCATCCGACTCCGGCTGCTCCGGCCACCGGTACCCAACAAGCCGCGCAACCGCGACCTGCAACGGCGCCGTCGACACCTCCGGCCGACCCTCGAACAACCACTGCGTCGGATCATCCGACCAAGGCTCAGGAAGCGCCCCCGCCTCCTCAGCCACTTTGCGCCAGCGCTCGACATCAAACGGCACCTTCACCAACGTGTTGCACGTAACGCCGGTCTTCTTGTCAATTCTCCGCACCGCTGCGTGGAATCCGGCCGACCTGACGAAGGCCCAAATGACGTCTAGGTCCTCGGGGCGCTTAGGAAGAACCACGGCACAAACGTTCTCGTATACCTGTCCCGTGTACAGAGTGGCATGCAGCGCGCCAGTGATCTGGACCGCTACGCCAGTCCGTCCCCAGGCGGCTCTTCCGGCGATAGTTGCTGGCCCGTCGTTGGCGAGCGCCGCAAGCCTTCCCGCCCCCGCCTCCCAAAGTAAGAGTTTGTCCCTACCCGCGTACGGAAGGGTCGCTCGCGGCGTGGCCTGTTGACGCTCCCAACCATTCCCGATTGCGGGCAGTTCCCAGTGGTGAAACCTGAAGCGCTCAGAGTCCGAGGTAGTGATCCCGCCGAGTCCGTCAGCGAAGTCCCCCAGCAGCGGCCCCGCGCCGAGCGCTGGGGTAAATCGCGAGTCCGGCGACGCCTCAATGTCGCGCAGCTCTGCCAGCACGAGATCTGCGTTACGCAGCCGCTGCATCTTGACGTTGAGATCCCGGCCACCCGCAACGTCCAGGAAGGCCGCCGGATTGCGGCGCCTCGCCGTGTTGCTCAGAAATAGCACCACGTGGAAGTCATACATCGGCGTCGAGAACGCGCCGACGCCTAGTTGCGCCACAAGCGACGGGGGCCACGCCTGCAGGGAGGCGGCCCGCAGATCCTTGTACCTCCCGAGCAGCAACCAATTCTCAGGACAAACCGCGGCAAGCGTCGCTGTCCTGGCCGACCAGTGTTCGAGAAACGCTGTAGCAAGGTCCCCTTGGCCAGCCTTCAGGCGCGACTCAAGGAACAACCGGAGCCTTGACGATTGCTTAGCGCGGCTCAGAAAAGGAACGTTCGTAGCGACGAGCGAATATCGTTTGGTGAGAAGACCGGCCGCACGAGCCAGTGCAACGGCGTCGAGCCCGACGACTCCAGCAGCCGGATCTCCCTCTTCACGCCGAGCTGCCGCCGAAAGCAGAGGGGCCACTTCGTTCCAAGCCGCGTCCTCTAGCGACCTCTGCATCGCTAGGCTATTCGTCTGCTCGGCCGCGCGCTGGGGGTCGATCAGCGAGCCGAGGGTGTCAGCATCGCGGAAGAGGACGTGCAGCCGGGCGAGCGCGTTCTCGAGCCGCTCGTCTCCGTTCGCTAACGCCGTCCACTCCTCCACTGGGGCCTTGACCGGAATGCCGGAGCAGGCGATGTTCGGGACGGGCAGTTCTCGCCAGCCGCCGCCGGCCTTCCATGCCTGCAGCGCCACGGCGAACATGGCGATCTGCACGCACCGCGGGTCGAGCTCAAGACCGAACAGGTTGTCGCGCAGCACCGCATCCTGTGCCTCGGCCGGCGGGAGGCGTTCTTCCTCGGCACGCATCCGCCACAGCATCGAGAACGCCTCGACCAGGAAGTGACCGGACCCGCAGCAGGGGTCCATCACCGTCACCTCAGCGACCCGCTCGGGCCAGTCGTCGAACGAGCCGGCGGCCGGTCCGCCCGCTTCATCGACGCGGAGGTACTCGAAGGCCTTGACCAGAGGGCTGTCGGGATGCCGCGCGGCCCACCACGCACCCAGGGAGTTCTCCAGCAGGAACCGCACCATGTAGTTCTCGGTGAACAACTGCGTGACCGGACCGAGGTCCGAGCCGCCGATCTTGCGCTCGGAGGCGTTGACCTCGTCCTTCTTGTCCTTCTGCCAGAACTGGTAGACCCAGCCCAGAGCGTCGTCCGCCACGAAAGTCTCGCCCGGGATGGCGTCACGGATCTGCTCCAACGCGTACCGGCCCTCGGGAGCGAGCCGCAGCCGCACACACGGGTCGTCGACGCGGAAGATGCCGGGCAGGATCTCCGCGGCGAACCGAGCGGCGACCGACCACCCGTCCGGGTCGCCGACCTCGGCGGCAAGGTCCTCACATTCGGCCAGAGTGACCGGAGTCTTGAACCTCGGGTGCAGCAGCAGGTCGTTCTGAGCGAGGAACCGCGCGAACAGCAGCCGGTGCCACTGCTCGAACGCGCACTCAGCCACCAACACCTCCGCGTCATCGCCGAGCTGGCGCCACTTCGCGCGCAGCCCGAGACGCAGCGCCGCCTGCTGCGCGTCCAGATGCTCCGGCCGCCGATCGGCGAACACCCCTAGCCCCTCCAGTGCAGCCCGCGACGCAGCCTCCGCCGTCCGACGAGCCGCCAACACCGACACCTCAAGCCGCCGCCGGTCAGCAGCGGCCAGGCTCCTCGTTGCGATCACAAGATGACCGTCTTGCCGGCAGCGAGGTGCGGCTGCACGCGACCGCGCAGCTCGGCGACGTATCGCTCAAGATCGTCGTCCGTCTTGATCGTCGCGGACGCGACCGGCACGGACACGCTCTCGGGCTCGAGCTTCTTCGCCGCACGTTGACGTGCCTGGTCCCGCTGGTGGACAACGAGGCTCACGCGGTCGCGCCAGGCACTCAACGGTGTCTGGTCAAGCGCGTCCAGCAGGGCAGCGTCCGTATCGACAGCGGGCGGCGCGGCCGGGATGAGCTTCGCCTCGTTGAGAATCAGATCGCGGTCGTGGGCGTCGAGCCGATCCCAGTCAGCCCACGCCTGGAGGTCCTCAACGGCGGCGCGCTGCGCCGCTACGAGGTCGTCGACGCGTTGCAGGACCTCGGTTCGTAGGGCGGTAGAGACCTGCTTCAGCAGTGGCGCGACGGGGTTCGGCTCGTCAAGGAGCTGCCTGCCGGCCTGGATAGCGGCTATCGCCGGTTCGACTTCCAGCGCCACCGGCAAGCCGGCGGCGTGACGCACCAGGCGCTGCAGTGCGACCCAGTCGCTCTCGCGCTTGGCGCGCTGCTGGTCCGCTGCCCACCAGGTCGCGAGATCGCCGCTCAAGCGGTCATGGTCGTCGGCCACCGCGCGGAACCGCTGGTTGCCCGCCAGTGCAAGCAGAGCGTCTAGGTGCTCGGTGTCGGGCGCTTCAGGAAGCGGTGGCGGCCCGCCCGCGCGTGCTGCGAGGTCCTTCAGCCGCTGGAGCAGCGCGGAGAGCTGGGCCCCCTCCTGCCCAGGCTCGTACGGGACGGCGGCGGCGCTCAGGAGCCCCTTCACCGCCAGTCTCTGGCCGACCGATGGAGGCTCATCCTCCTTGTAGAGCATCACCTTGCCGACCTGCGTCGGCAGCAGCTCCTTGGGACCTCCTAGGTCCTTGCCGTCGAGCGCAGCGCGTACGTTGCCGGCGGCGAGCAGTGTCAGAACGGCTCCGTTGATGGCGTCCTTCGGCCAGCCGTACGGTGGCGCTGCGAATCGCTTCTGGAGGTCAGCGCCTTTGGTTCCCGCGGGGGTGACGGCGGCCAGGACCTCTTTGCACACGCCGTTCGTGGTGGGCTCACCGTGATGCCCGACCGCGTCAAGCGCGTCTGGTGCACCGTCGCGTGCCTTCGTGACGACCTTGCCCCAGTTGGGGTTGTCACCGGTGTGGAACTTCGGGAACAGGCGGATGAGCGCGTGGTTAGCCGCCGTGTTGACACCATCACGCAGATCCGAGGCAGCGACCTCGGAGCCGCCGCCTTGGAAGACACGTGCTCGAGACACGACGCCCTCGAACAGCGTCCTCAGTCGGTCTTCGTCGGTGGCTCTGCGGGTCTTCATCGCTCGTTCCGCGGCCCTGCCCTCGTCGGTCTGCGGCGTCGGACGTCGCAGGGTCTCCTCGGCGGCGGCGTGACTCGCCAGCGCCTCCTTGATCTGGTCAACATCTTGCTTCGGGACGAAGACGAAGACGATGGGGCTCTCGTCCCCGGCCTCGGCGGCCGCCTTCTTGACGGCGGCCTCTGTCACCGACCACTCCTCGCGGATCCACACGGGAATGTCGCCCTCGCCTGTCGCTGGCTCCTCTTGTCCCCAGTGCATGTCGATCTTGCGCGGCGTCTTGCTCGTCCCGTGGAACAGCTTGATGCCACCCAGCGCGTTGTCGACGGCTGTCATGAGCCGTTCGCTGCGGAGAAGGTTCATGCCCGTGACGTCGTCGCGGATAGCCGCGAGGCGGCTGCGGTAGTCCTTCTCCCACTCCGCGCCTTCCTCCGTCTGGAGTCGGTACTCGTCGTCGATGCGCATGAGCCGACCGTCGGCAACGAGGAGATCCAGCATCTCGGGGACCCGCTTGCGCAGGCGCGCGCCGTCATCCGCTAGGTCCTCAACGAGGAGGTCGGCAAGGTAGGGGGCCGTGGCGCGCAGCCCCGTCTCGCCACCGATGGTCCTCGCCGGCACCTGCGAGATGAGGAAGATCAGAGAGCAGATGCGCGCCTTGAGCACGCCGTCAGGCCCCTCGACGCGCAGGCTGCGGATGAGTTCGTCGATCTCCTTGAGCAGCACGCCGCTCTGCAGCATGGGGGTGAACTGGTCTGTATACAGGAAGTCCGCTCCGACGACGTGGCCAACCGGCGCGTCGGCAACCTTGGCGGCGGCGTCATGGACCATGCGGAGCTGGGTGCGTAGCTGGCCGCCCTTGCCGGCCTTGTCGATCGCTCGCAGGGCCATGACCCAGAAGCGCCGTCGAGTGGGCAACAGGGGGTAGTCGGGGACGAGGTCGGGCTTGTCGGCCGCCCTTGGGGCGAGCTGCGTACCGCCGAGATGCTTGTCGATCTCGCCGCTCACCGCGTCGAGCGCCGACTTGAGCGCGGGTACGTGCTCTGGCTTCTTCCGCAGCACGACCTTGCGTACGACCGTCTCGACGTCAACGTCGGAGAGTCCGACGTGCACAGAAAATCGGGCGATCAGCCGTTGCAGCGTCGGCGTAGCAGTCAGGGCGCTCTGCCCTGTCGCCACGATCAGGACCTGGCTCTCGAAACGCCTGCTGCACCCCTCGACCAGCTCCCGCACCTCACGGGCTTTCTCGGGGTTGTCGGCGATGTACTCCTGCAACTCGTCGAGCACAACGAGGACCAGCGGGAGCCTCCCGCTCTTGGTCGACTGCACCCGAAGGACGTCGTCCATGGCGTCAAACATCTCGTCCTCGGTGACATCACCGGTGACGGGCGGGAACTGCCTCTTGAGAAGGTCTCGTACATCTACGGGCGACGTAAGCCCAAGGTCCGTGGACTGCAGCGCCTTTGAGATCAGCGTGGACACGTGCAGGTCAGCAAGCTCCTTGTCGTAGGTACGTCCCGCGGCCTCGACCGTTGCACGGATCGTCTCTAGGTACCCGTTCTCATGCGCCCACATCGTGAACCGCGCCCTTGAGAGATCTTTGGGAAGGCCGGCGCTCTCAAACAGCACCGACAGGAATGCAAGCCGCACGGCGTCCGAACGGCCCGACCCAAGATCGCCTGCCGCCGACCACAACCCACCGAGCCGCTTACCGGCATTCGACAGCTCGGTCAGGTGGTCGGCGATGCCCGTCGGGAGGTCCACCAGGTCACGCGCGCGGTCGCCCCCAGGGAGCTCTACATCTCGCCACAGCTGCTCCAGCACGCGGACGAGGTGCGACTTGCCGCTGCCGTAGAACCCGCTCACCCAGACGGCCGGCTGCTGAGGCTGAGGCAAGTTCGAGAGGAAGGTGCTGAGGATTGTCTCCAGTCCCCGCTCGTACTCGCCTTCGCAGACGAAGCTGGAGAGCTCCCAGCGCAGCACATCCCACTGCTGCGCGTTCTTGGGTTGATTGACGTTAGCCCCGCTGTTGCAGTAGCTGGTTGAGCTTGGGGTCCGACACGGACGTTGGAAGCGCGAAAGTGCCTGTCTTTGCTGAGATTCTTGTCTTGCTGAGGGACAAGAAGACTCAACGAGAGAGG
>JAABVA010005957.1_pt1 | contig 10898 bp, 10 predicted proteins | sample 5560331 | NCBI WGS metagenome assembly JAABVA01 (sample SAMN12812661, study PRJNA571458) | rock metagenome | isolation source: Antarctica rocks | place: Antarctica: Victoria Land, Mt New Zealand sud | collected 2016-01-07 | reverse complement strand
TCCGCGCAGCTGCGGATGAAGGTCGAATCCAAGGTCACCACAATCGCCGACGCTGCTGTGTCCGGCCTGATCGTCGCGCACTCACCCAGAGCCTCGCCAACCTTCAGGGTATGGCGGCGCAAGGTCTTATGATGCTGTCCCGCGTCGACCGGGAACATCTGCCCCAACACATCCGTGGCCGTCCTAAAGGTCATCAGGGCCGAGAGATGCGCCCGAAGCCGGTCCAGCTCCGGTGTCGGCCGGCAATGCGCTGGCCAAGCAATGCCAGCCTCGATCTCGCCACACGCGGCACAGCGAAAGCGGGGAAGCCGTAGCGTGACCGGGCCGAAGAGCGTCGACACCGCATGGTCCCGGTAATCCTTCACACGACAAACGCCGTCACAGCGCGGGCACTCCGGCCGCCGAACCGCATGGCTCGTAGCCTGCGCGGCGACGATCTCCCGTTGAACGCCTGCCAGCAACCGCTTCGCTTCGGACAGGGTCAGACCCACGTTGGCGATATCGACGAGATCATCGGGCCTTCTGATCTCCAAGATGTCCGTGCACGGCTCCTCACCTTCAGCCCCGACTTTCACCAACCTCACCAACCAAGCCACGCATCCACCCTCGGCCAGAGAACAAACGCGAAAATAACCAACTGGCCGCTGCATCCCCAAACTTGCGACAGTCCCGCGTTCAAGTGGGTCAACACCGCACTCGGCAACACCAAGGCTGCGATCACCGGCACCTACCGTGCGATCAACAGCAAGCACGTGCCGCGCTACTTGGCCGAGTTCGAATACCGCTTCAACCGCCGATACGATCTGGCCGCGATGATCCCGCGCCTGTGCTGGGCCGGAGTGCGGACCGCGCCTATGCCCTACCAGCTCCTGAAACTGGCTGAGGTTTATGCGTAATCAGATTCACCAATGCATTCAAACTAAACCCGCGTCGCCTCATCTCGGAACCAAACGTTTTGCGCGTCCCGAGCCTTGGTTGCGATCGCAATGGGCGTTAAGCTGTCGCAAGCCTGCCCGACCTGGAGTGATCGCCCCTGCGTCCGTCGACTGCCCTGCTGGCCCTTGGTCTCGCGACGACCTCGCTCGTCGCCGGCGTGGCATTCGGCAGCGACGCCGTGCAGCCGCGTCCCCAGTGGCGGGACGCCTACCGCCGGCCGCAGGCCATTCCCTATCCCGACGGCAATCCCTACACCGCGGAGAAGGCGGCACTCGGCGCCACGCTGTTTTTCGACCCGGTGCTGTCCGGCAGCCATGCGACCGCCTGCGCCACCTGCCACCAGCCCAGCCTGGCTTGGGCCGACGGGCTGCCCCGGGCGATCGGGGACCAGCAGCAGCAAATGGACCTACGCTCGCCAACGCTGCTCGACGTCGCGTGGACGCCGCTCCTGGGCTGGGACGGAAAGTTCGTCGACGTGGAGGCCGTGACGTTTCCGGCGATCCTCGGCAAGGCGAACATGAACCTCCCGGCGCAGGAGGCGCTTGAGCGCCTGTCGGGCAGCCCGGCCTATGTGCGACGGTTCCAGGCCGTGTTCGGCCCCGGCCGCATCACACAGGAAAAAGTCGAGCAGGCGATCGCAACCTACGAACGCGGCATCGTCTCCTCTCCGGCACCGTTCGACCGCTGGGTCGAGGGCGACGAAGCTGCGGTGGGCGAGGGCGCCAAGCGTGGCTTTGCCCTGTTCGAGGGCAAAGCCGGCTGCTCTGCCTGCCACTCGGGCTGGGCGTTCACCGACTACTCGTTCCAGGACATTGGCAGTGCGACCGGCGGCGACATCGGCCGGGGCGCGCTGTTCCCCTCCTCCAAGCTGCTCCGCTACGCTTTCAAGGTGCCGACGTTGCGCGACGTCGCCCTGCGTGCGCCGTACATGCACGACGGCTCCGTGGCCACGCTCGAAGCCGTCGTCGACCTTTACGACCGCGGCGGCATCGTCCGCCCCAGCCGGTCGCCCAAGATCCGGCCGCTTGGGCTGACGGCGGCCGAGAAGGCGGACCTGATCGAGTTCCTGCGAACGCTGACCGGGAACTCCCCGCAGGTTGTCCCACCGCTACAGCCACGCTGATCCCGGACTAGCCGGGGCTGAGATGGTGCGCGGCCGGCAGGGCCAGGCCGAGCACGGCGAGCCCAGCGATCAGCAACGCGCCGCCAGCGCACTCGAGCCGGGCCGCCATAGCCGGCCTGGACGCAGCAGCCCAAGATAGGCCTGCGCCGCCGCAAACCAATGTGACCACCGCAGCGACATACATGATGATCTACCTTCATTGACCGCAGCAATAGCGCGTCGGTCATGGTGTCTGCGCATCCTCGGCGCCGATCCTTAGCTGCTTCCCCAATTAACAGGAGATTGAACAGTGTCCACCCGCAAGCTCGTTTCTATACTATCATGGTGCGCGGTGCCAACTGCAATAGCCCTGCGCCCCGCAGCGGCGCAAGCGCATGTGAAGTGGTTCTGCGCCTTCGACGTGGCGGGATCACCGGTTGAGTTGGCAAACATCTTGTGCCAAGACTTCGAACAGCTCACGGCGCTTGCAATCGGCCTGCTCCTGCTCGGCGGCGCCATTGAGGGCTCGCCGCTCGGCTCGGCCCTGCTGCGTTCCCTAGACCGGACGACGGGCCCGCTGCGCCGCCATGCCGAGGTCATGGTCCGCATCGTCGCGGCGGGGTTCTTCGCATCGCTGTGGGCCATGAAGGGCGTGCTCCTGACCCCGGAGCTGACCACCGACCTAAGCTTTGTTCCCTGGCTGCAGCTTGCCATGGCGGCGGCCATGCTGTCGCGCCGGACCCTGCCGCTGGCAGCATTGGGCATCGTCGCCCTGTTCGCCCTGGCCGTCCGCCAATACGGCCTGTTCCATCTCATGGACTATCCTGTGTTCCTTGGCCTTGCCGCCTATCTCGCCTGCGTCGGCCTGCAGCACTCGCCGTGCGGGGTCCGCCCGCTCGACCTGCTGCGCTGGTCGGCGGCGGTGACCCTGATGTGGGCCGCGATCGAGAAGTGGGCCTACCCGCAATGGACGTTCCCGATCTTCGTGACCCACCCCGGCATGAGCTTCGGCTTCGATGTCGCCTACTACATGCGCGCGGCCGGCGTGGTGGAGTTCACCCTGGCGTTTGCCCTGCTCGGGACGCCGCTCGTCCGCCGCAGCGCCGCCATCATCCTGGCGGCGACGTTCGCCGCAGCCATTGGCGAGTTCGGAATGGTCGACGCCATCGGGCATTCGTGCATCATCGCCGCCATGCTTGCGGTGCTGGCGGACGATGCCCAGGCTCCGGTGCGCCGCCGCACGCTGCTGCTCATGCCCGTCAGCTATTCGGCGACCCTGGCGGTGTTCCTTGTGGCCTACTATGGCCTTCACATCGCCCTGTTCGGCTCGGCCATGGGCTGAGCCCTACTGGACATCGACTGCGAGGCGCATCTTCGGGTGAATCCCGCAGAGGACATTGAAGGAGCCAGGGACAGTGAACGGAATATCGACGTTCCTGCCCGGCTCCTGATCGCCGGAGTCGAACTTGAAGCGGTCTGAGGCAATGTAGGCGTGATGAGTGAGGTCCCCGTCGTCGTTCACGATGCGGACAACGGCGCCGGCCTTCACACTGATCCGGCCTGGCCGGAACTCGCGACCTTGTTGAGAAACTTGGAAAGCTTCCCGCATTGGCATATGCCTGTAAGGGCTTGTAACTAACCATAACGCGAGCAAGACGAGAACCGTGACCGGCAGCGCCCAACGACTTCGTTTGACCCAGGGGCGTGTGCTCTCCGGGCGTGCAGGTTGCCTCACCGGTTACCCCGACGCGCAGCCGCTGCCGTCAAGCAGCCTTGCAGCGGCTGGCAGTGGCCGCCGACTGTGGGCCTGCGCAGATCGTGCGGCATATCGGGAGCGGCAGGAGATAAAACTATTCTCGACCACGTGACAGCCTCTGCAAACGAAGTAAGTGGCGCCGGCCCTCGGCAGCCATCGGGTCCGCGTGCACTCGTGCTGGCCCGGACCATCCGGGGCCAGATCCTGATCGCGTTCCTGGTCATGACGGCGATCACCGGCATCATCGGCCTCCATGCTTCCGACCGCATCGAGCATGGCGGCACACTCGTCACCGAGACTTACGACGGTTCGCTGATGGCGATCAACTACGCCCGTGCCGCCTCGGCGGATTTCGCCTTGATGCAGGTCAGTGCGGCACGCTATGCCCAGGCTCCCGACGAGCACTCGCGGTCCGAGATCGAGGTGCGGCTCGGCGAGATCAGACGATCGCTCGCCGAAGATTTGGCGATCGCCGCCGAGCGGTCGCAGTCGGCACGCGCCGCGCAGTCCGCAGCCAAGGCCCAGGCCGACGTGGACGCCTGGAACGAAGCGAGGCAGCAAGAGATCGCGTCTGCGGTCCCGCCCAAGGACAGCCAGCTTGCCGGCTACGTCAAGGCTGCCGACCGGCAGATGGACCTGCTGATCAACTACACCGCCGGGGACGGGTTCACCTACAGGCAGCGTGCGCGGGCCGCGGTGACCGAGGACTGGTGGCTGAACCTGTCGGGGTTGGCAGCTGCCCTGCTGCTGTCCGGCCTGGTGGCCTGGCTGCTGTCGCGTCGCATCGTGCGGCAGGTGACTGTCGCCTCGAACGTCGCGGGCCTGATCGCCCAGGGACAGCTCGACGGCGTGATGCCCCGGGGCGGCCAGGACGAACTCGGCACCCTCCTCAACTCGCTCGCGACGATGCGCGAGAGCCTGCGGGCCATGATGCAGCGCGAGGTGTCGCAACGGCAGTCGGCCCAAGGCCGCCTGCTCGACGCCATGGAGAGTTCCCACGAGGGCATCGCTGTCGTGGACTGCGACGGCCGCGTGGTCCTGGCCAACGAACAGGCCCTGGCCACGCTCGAGTGGCGCGGCGACGCCGCTGCCCCGTCTGCCGGGCGTGCCGTCGCCGGCAAGGAATGGTCGCTGCTGTCGGCTGCGTTGCCGGCGCCCGGAGCGCAGGGTGAGGTGCGGATGCCTGGCGGACGATGGCTGCACATCGGCCGGGAGCGCCACGCGCGAGGGCGGCTTCATCGCCGTGATGAGCGACATCACGGCATTGAAGGACCAGGAAGCGCGCCTGGAGGCGACCAACCTCCGGCTCGACACCGCGCTGGACAACATGTCCCAGGGCCTGTGCCTATTCGACGCCGACGGCCGGCTCGCTGTCATCAACGCCTGCTACTCCGAGATCTTCCGCTTGCCCCCGGACCGCGTCTGCCTCGGCCTGACCGTGCTGGACCTGATCGCCTTGCGCGTCGAGCACGGCAACCACCCCGGCACCACCGCCGAGGCCCTCGCGATCGAGAAGATGGCGATGGTCGAGCAGCGCGTCCCCGTCACCTACAGCATGCCGCTCGTGGGCGGCCGGGTGCTGTGCGTCTCCATACGGCCGGCCCCGAACGGAGGCTGGGCTGCTACCTACGAGGACGTGACCGAACGGCGCCTAGCGGAGGAGAAGGTGGTGTTCATGGCCCAGCACGACGCGCTCACCCGGCTGCCCAACCGGACGCTGTTCGTCGACCGCATGCGGCAGGCGCTGACGGGCCTGGACCAGGGGCACGGGTTTGCCGTCCTCTGTCTCGACCTCGACCGGTTCAAGGAGGTGAACGACACGCTCGGGCACGCCATGGGCGACCAGCTGCTGCGCGCTGTCGGCGAGCGCCTGCAGTCCTGCATCCGCGCGACCGACACGGTGTCGCGCCTGGGCGGCGACGAGTTCACCATCATCCAGGTCGCACCGCGGTCGGCCGACGACACCGTGGCGTTGGCGCGCCGCATCATCGAGGTGACGAGCCAGCCCTACGACCTGGAGGGCCGCAGGGCGACGGTCGGCGTCAGCATCGGCATCTCGGTCGCGCAGGCAAACGGCACGACCACCGACGCCTTGATGCGCAACGCCGACATGGCGCTGTACCGCGCCAAGGCGGACGGGCGCAGCACCTGGCGCTTTTTCGAGCCCGAAATGGACGCCAGCATCCGGGCTCGGCGCGCTTTGGGCAACGACCTCGGCCATGCCCTCTCGCGCGGCGAGTTCGGGCTGCGGTACCAGCCAATCTACGATCTCAAGCGCGGGCGCGTCTGCGGGTTCGAGGCGCTGCTGCGGTGGCTGCACCCGGTTCGTGGCCTCGTTCCGCCACTGGAGTTCATCCCCCTCGCCGAGGAGCTGGGCCACATCGTGCCGCTTGGCGCGTGGGTGCTGCACCAGGCGTGCCGGGAGGCCGCGCGGTGGCCGGACCACGTCTCGCTTTCCGTCAACGTGTCGCCGGCCCAGTTCCAAGCCGGCCAGCTTGTGCCCACCGTCACGAAGGCCCTGCGATCGGCCGGACTGCCTGCTTCTCGCCTCAGCCTCGAAATCACCGAGACGGTCTTGCTGTCGCACACCCAGGCGACGCTCGCGACGATGCAGGCTCTACGCAGCATGGGCGTGCGCGTCAGCCTCGACGATTTCGGCACGGGCTACTCGTCGCTGAGCTACTTGAGCAAGTTCCCGATCGACCAGCTCAAGATCGACCAGAGTTTCGTGCGATGCCTCGGCGACGCCAACACGGGTGCGGTCGTGCGCGCCATCATCGGCCTGGCCGCCAGCCTGGCGCTTCAGGTGGTGGCCGAGGGGGTCGAGACGATGGAGCAGGTTCGGTGGCTGCGCGACGAGCGCTGCAACCAGGTGCAAGGCTTTCTGCTGGCCGAGCCTCTCGCGCCGCACGAGCTGGCCGAGTTCGTCGACCGGCGGTTGTGGTTCGGCACGAACCAGGACGGCAGAAGCCCGGCTCGCCCAGGCAGCGCAGACGCCCGCCCGGAGCTGGCAGGCGACTTGACAGACCCTTCGCAGGGCGGGCTGGAAGCCTCTGTTTCCTGTGCTGTGCCCAGTGAGGGCGGACGCGAGGCAGGCTTCCGGCAGGTTGACCCTGCGGCCGAACGAACCATTGCCAACGATGGCGGGGCACTTGCCGAGGGGGCCGGCAGTGCCGAGACGCGCCGCTGACGTTCGACGAGGTCTATGTCGTGGCCGGGCACAAAGGGCAGCCGGAAGCAGTGGCCAAAAGGGGCGGCTCGGACGGTGCCGCAGGCTGGCAGGCGCGCCGGGCGGAGTTGCCCAAGGTTCCAATGGCGAAGCTGTTGGAAAAGCAACGGAGGGCGCGGCACGTTGGAGAAGGACAAGCCACCGATCCTTGGCCTGATCCAGCGCGGCGGACAGGTCGTGCCGCGCATGCTGGCCAACGTGCAGCAGAGGACGATCAAGCCGGTCATCACGGCCGCCGTCGCCCCGGGTGCCCTCGTCCACACGGACGAGTGTAGCATCTACGCCCGCTTGCCAGCCTGGGGCTACCGGCACAAGACGGTCTGCCATGCCCGCGGCGAATACGCCCGCGACGAGAACGGGGACGGGTTCTGCGAGATCCACGTCAACACGATCGAGGGGTTCTGGTCGCTGCTGCGTTCCTGGCTGCGCCCGCGCCACAGCATCTCGCAGGACAAGATGCCGCTCTACCTCGGCTTCTTTCAATTCGTGCACAACGCGCGCCGACGCGGCAAAGCCCTGCTTGGCGCCCTCATCACCGCCCTTCTCAGCTGACGCAGGCCAACACCCCGGAACCCAACAAGAGCCACCCGCTATTGGTGCTCATGACACCTAATTGCGTAATCAGATCAATTTGCCTAGCGGGGCAGGCCTAGGCGGAGAACCGTCGCAAGCACGCTTGACCTGAATGGCTCGCGGGCCTGCGAATGAACGCACCGGACAAGAAGGGCAGCACGGTTCTGGCTTGCTGAGGTCCCGCAGGCCAGAGGCGGTTGCAAGACGCTAGGAGTAGCACCGCAAAGCAGGAGATGACCCTTCTTTCTACAATCATAAAATGCAACAAGCTACGTCGGCCGCCAGAAGCACGCAGAATAGCGTGGTGCATGGATCCGGGATGTGGGCGCGCTGACCCCAACCCCGCCTGGGGTCAGGCGACGCGGACGTAGCTTGGGCGTCCGAGGTCCAGCATGCGGTTGAGCGCGTGGACGGCGACCGCCACCTCGGTCGCCCGGCGCTCATCCGTATGCGCGCGCAACTCGTCGCCGATCACCTGTTTCCATCTGTTCATGGCGGCTTCAACCCGGGCGCGCTTGTTGTATCCAGACGCGTTCTGCCACGCCATGCGCCCGTGCTCGGCAATGTGCTGGAGGTGACCGTCCCGCTGCGTGGGTGCGGTCTCGGCCGTGTCGCTGGGCACGGCGCTTGCGCGCGGCGGGACGACGACGGCCGCCTCAGAATGGCGCTCGGCGACGCCGGCGTAAACGCGATCCTGGTCGTAGGCGCCGTCGCCGGTGAACGACGCCACCGCGCCCGCGACCTGGTCGAGCAAGGGACCGGCTTGCGACGCGTCGTCCACGTCCTTGCGGGTCAGGGTGGAAGCCACGATCCGGCCGGTGCAGGCGTCCACGCCCAAATGCAGCATGCGCCACGACCGGCGTGTTGCCGTCCCATGCTTCTCGAGCAGCCACTCTCCCTTGCCGCACAGCTTCAGGCCCGTGCTGTCCACCAGCAGGTGCATGGGGTCACTGCCAGCCCCGGCACCGGCGTTCCCCGGCCGCGGCACCTCCAGCGTCGCCGCACGCCGGCTCAAGGTGGTGTGGTCCGGCACGCGCAAGCTGACGCCGAGTAGGCCAATGATGGAACCGAGCAGGCCCTCGGCCTGCCGGTAGGCCAGGCGGAACACCGCGCGTATCGTGAGCGCCGTCAGGATGGCGAGCGGCGAATACCAGGGCTGCCCACCCCGGGTCGTGCGCGGCTCGGCCGCCCATCCCGCAATTGCATCGTCGATAAACCAAACTGTCAGGCTGCCGCGCTGGCGCAGGCTGGCGTTATAGGCCGGCCAGTTCGTCACTTTGTGCCGTTGGCGCGGGATATGGTGACGGCGGTCCTGGTTCAGCTTGAACGGCAAGATGGGCATCCGGAGTTGAGGAGGCCGATCCCCTACGTCACCCAGCGCCTCAGCACCACCCACCGCCCGATCCGTGCACCACGCTAGCCTGGGCCAGCCAAGGGGTGAGCTCATCCGCGGGGCGTGCGCGAACCAGGGTACCGAAGTGCTGGGCAAGGTCGCGAACCATGGCCAGCGCTGGCGATAGCGACAGTAGCCGCTCGACATAGGCGCGGTCCGGCTCTGCAAGAGACGGCAAGTCAGCTGTGAGCATCCGGGCAACGCGCCGGGCCGGGTACGTGGCGGATCGAGGCAGCGGCTTTGTCTCTGGCGCCGGTGCCGGTCCAGCTAACCGCTGCCGGCTGGCCCATTCTGTGACGACGTGCATCCCACCTGTGAAGCCGGCGTTGCGCAGGTCCCGCCAGAGCTGCGCGCCGTTGCGGCAGCCCTCCGCCCAGCGCCGCTCCAGCATCGCCCGCCACGGATCGAGTGAATGCATCCGTGGCCGGTGCAGTTCGGGCTGCTCGCCCCGCATCCAGCGCCGCACCGTGTTGCGCGACAGCGCCAGCTCGCGGGCGATCTGACGGATCCAGTGCGGGAACCGCGACCATCGCTGCGGCTGCAGGATCGCCGAAGACGGGCTGGGCCGCAGCCCGGACTGCAGGCAGGTGCCGCTTGACCGCGTCAAGGACAGCGGCGCTGCAGTTCTCCAGCAAGTGCCACCGGTCGGCGACATGAACCACACCGGGCGCGCCGCGGCGACCGCCATCAGCGTAGCCGGCACCACGATCACGGGCGATGATCTCCACACCGGGATGGGCCTGCAGCCAGGCCGCAAAGCTATCCGCCTCACGGTCGGGCAGCAGATCGACGACGGCACGGCATTCCAAGTCCACGAGAACCGTGCCGTAGCGCTGCCCTCGTTTCCACGCCCAATCGTCCACCCCGAGCACACGCGGCGCCGTGGCGGGCATGACAGGTGCGCCACGACGGACGAGGCGGAGCAAGGTCGCACCGCTCACGGGCGTGCCGATCCGCTCGGCCAGGCGCGCGCCCGCCTTGCCGCCCAGCGCCAGGCCGATATGGTGCTGCAGGCTGCCCAGGCGCGCTGTCCGTTGCGCATACGGCCCGGAAACAGCGGGCAGGCGCTCGGCGAAGATGCGGTGTGCGCAGCCGGGCCGTCCGCAGCGCAGCCGGCGCACCCGCACTTCGATCTGCACGCGGCGGCCTTGCCACGGCAAATCTGCCAGCCGGCGGGGATAGCTGCTGTGCAGCCGCGATGAAGGCTCGCTGCAACCGGGACAGAGAGGTGCGGCGATGCGGGACCGGCACATGACGGTGACGTGGTCAGGGGCGGGCAGCACTTGATCGACCACGAGGTCGGCAGGCACGAGGGGCAGAAGGTGCTTGGACACGGGACAGCATGAACTCCGAGATGTTCATGCTATGTGTTCTCGCGTAGCTGCCGCCGCCACGGTCTGCACCGAGGTTGCGGATGAGCCAATCTTCCACGCCGATCTACAGACAATCCTTCGAACGACGCGGTTCTCCCCCCTTTAATGGGCGCCCGAAGTGTAGTGCTGGATCAGCAAGTCACTGTTTCCCGTGCAGAACCGGCTTGGCGTCGGCCGATGGGGCGCTATCAAGAGAAGCGCGCAATGAATCTGCGTCGCGTATCCCCTCTGTCGCCCCCGCAAGGGGATCATTGGGGCCGCCAAGGCCATCCGTCTTCCCCCCAGTCTCCTGGCGCCGTTTCGTCGATGCACGATTCCAAAGCAAGAAGCCGAGCACTAGAACAAAGGTTACTAATGCCAGAGCGAGTATCCAATCCATCGACCGCCTCCACCAACAGTTATTCTTGGCACCAACGTGTTTAGCGGGCACCCTGTTGCCTGGACAAGATTTTGTCGCAAAAGCGTGATAGGCGCCGATGATCAACAAACCTGGCATCACCTGCGCTGAACTGGCGAGGTTTCAGCGCTCAAGAGCG
>JAABVA010005955.1_pt1 | contig 10900 bp, 9 predicted proteins | sample 5560331 | NCBI WGS metagenome assembly JAABVA01 (sample SAMN12812661, study PRJNA571458) | rock metagenome | isolation source: Antarctica rocks | place: Antarctica: Victoria Land, Mt New Zealand sud | collected 2016-01-07 | reverse complement strand
AATCGGCGCTGTTCACCTTTACCTCAATACCAAACTCATCAATCACAATGTCAGGAAAGGCTTGGGCAGGCGGTGCGAGATCTATTTCTATCCCCTGATCAATGGCGGACTCCTGGAGAACAGTGCGAACTCGCATTTCAAAAACACTTGGTGCCCGATACTGTGCGTCTGCTCTGACTTCCAACTCTAGGCGCTGCACAACTCTCTCAAGGAGCACTTCGAATTCTTCAATGGTCATGTACCCTCGTCGGGGCGGAGATCTTGAACTTTTGGGTGGAACCTCCGATGATAACTGAGCACGCGAGCAGGGCCTAGAAACGCCCGCAACTGTTCCTCAAGCGTGACGGTCGATTTACCTCTCGTTTGGCATTCCCATATCACTAAAGCCTCCCAAGCAATAGCCGTTAACTCTTTGGATACGACCTCATCGCGTGCCTTGTTTCTTTCGAATTTGGGATTCCAATAGTCCAATTGGGTTTTGGGCGTCCTGGTCAGCCGGCATGGACCCACTGTGTGCCTGTGCCAGAAGCACCCATGAACGAATATTACCTTACGACGCTTCTGAAATACGAGGTCAGGTTTTCCCGCCAGCTTGGGGCTGCGGTCGCCTACCGTGAATCCGTGTCCGGGTAATGTACAGGGGCCGACTCCCGCAGCTTAGAGCAGTTGCGGGCGGCCTTGATCGCCTGTTCTGGCCCGATGCGTAAGGCCAGAAGCCGTACAAGCCTGATACGTGAAGCTAGCCACCACCTGCTCGACTGAGTAAAGTCCGACCCCGAACAATGAAGAACACACCAATACCAAGGCAAGCCGCCATGGTCAGCAAGAACCGAGGTTGTGACCTGCTACCAGCAAACCAGATGAAAATGAAGACGGTAGAGAGCAGCACTGTAACTACTCCGCATGCAATCGCAATCCAGGCACGCGAACGGGATGGACTTCTGGATTTGATTGAGTAAGAATTGTCGGCTGGCTCTGGCATTGAAATAAGCCCTTCATAGGTTTGGTTGGTTTCAGGCGAGCGAATTACAGGCGTTCGCAATGACCTTACCATTAGTCGCACACCAACCCCTAATTCCAAATGGCCCTCAGGGCTGACGAGAAATTCCTCCAAAATGCTTGCGCGCTTCGAAGAGGGTTTGCATTCGCCGATCAGCATAAATCAATAGACCGGCACCGAAGCTGATCGCGGCTCGATCTCCTCAGAGCTAGCCTCACATGTCCCGCATGATAAAAGACATACCATGCGTTGTAACGCCCACCTCGGTAATGAGGGACAGCAAGCTGTAGCCCGCACCTAGATCTTCTCTGAACAGCACGTTTCAATGAATACAGCAGAGCAATTCGCGAGCGGAACCACGGTTGCTCCTGAAGGGAGAAGGCGGTAGCGCAAGGCCACCGCTCAAACCCCTAGTTAGGTTGTGCCGGGCGGCATGCGGCCATCCCCCGAACGGGTCATACCGCTGTCCCGCGCTCAGGCATACGGTGACCCTTCAGGTGAGTATTAAGGTCTCGAGGGACCGATCGTGGTCGCTCGGATGCTCGAGCTCAACAGACCACTGTCTGCGGGATTGGTAACAACACTTCGGGAGCATTATGTCTGACACAGCAGCAACACATGTTTTGCGACTTGAGCGCCGCCCTGCGTTCCCTTTCTCAGAGATCGAGGGCGTGCCGAAACGACTGGCGGGTCTCTGCTTGCTCGTTTTGGCGCTATTCGGGTCCTCTGCTGCTGCACGTGCGCAAACAGCTCACTTCAGTGGAACGATCAACACGCTGGGCAGCGGGTTCAGCAGCCCCAGTGGTGTGGCGGTCGATAGCAGTGGCAACGTCTTCGTCGCAGATTATGGCACCAATGCGGTGAAGGAGATTGTGGCGGTTGGCGGGGTGATCCCATCCAGTCCCACGATCAACACGCTGGGTAGCGGGTTCCGCTACCCCACAGGTGTGGCGGTCGATGGCAGCGGCAACGTCTTCGTCGCAGATACAGGCAACAGTGCAGTGAAGGAGATCGTGGCGGTCGGCGGGGTGATCCCATCCAGTCCCACGATCAACACGCTGGGTAGCGGGTTCAGCTACCCCTTCGGTGTGGCGGTCGACAGCAGCGGCAACGTCTTCGTCGCAGATACTTTTAACAATGCGGTGAAGGAGATTGTGGCGGTCGGCGGGATGATCCCATCCAGTCCCACGATCAACACGCTGGGCAGCGGGTTCAACAACCCCTACGGTGTGGCGGTTGATAACAACGGCAATGTCTTCGTCGCAGATAATGGCACCAATGCGGTGAAGGAGATCGTGGCAGTCGGCGGGGTGATCCCCTCCAGTCCCACAATCAACACGCTGGGCAGCGGGTTCAACAACCCCTACGGTGTGGCGGTTGATAACAACGGCAACGTCTTCGTCGCAGATACAGGCAACAGGGCGGTGAAGGAAATCATGCTGTCGAGCGTGAACTTCGGCTCTGTGGCGGTTGCAACAACTACACCGCCGACCCAGACGCTGACCTTCACTTTCGATACTGGTGGCACACTGAGCGCGCCCTCGGTGCTAACGCAGGGAGCGAGTGGTCTGGACTTCAACGATGCCGGGACCGGCACTTGTACGACCTATGGCACGAGCTACGCCTACAGTGCGGGCGACACCTGCACCGTGGTTGTGAGCTTTACGCCGAGGCATCCAGGGGAACGCCTGGGCGCGGTAATGCTGAACGACAGCAGCGATAATCCGATCGCAACCGGCGATCTCCATGGCATCGGGATAGGGCCGCAAATTGGCTTTCTGCCAGGTGTCCTAAGAACGCTGGGCAGCGGGTTCAGCTACCTCTATAGTGTGGCGGTCGATGGCAGCGGCAACGTCTTCGTCACAGATTATGGCAACAGTGCGGTGAAGGAGATCGTGGCGGTCGGCGGGGTGATCCCATCCAGTCCCACCATCAACACGCTGGGCAGCGGGTTCAGCTATCCCGTCGGTGTGGCGGTCGATGGCAGCGGCAACGTCTTCATCGCAGATTATGGCAACAGTACGGTGAAGGAGATCGATGTAGCGGATGCGCCGAGTCTGAGCTTTGCGAGCACTGCCATCGGCTCGACAAGCACGGACAGCCCGCAGACCGTGACGGTGGAGAACACCGGCAATGCGTCCCTGAATTTTGTGATTCCGACGAAGGGCACAAATCCGAGCATAGCGACGAACTTTTCTCTCAGTAGCACAGCGTCCACTGCCTGCCCTCAGATCACGAGCGGCTCCTTCGCGGCGGGTACGCTGGCAGAGAGTGCATCCTGCACGCTTTCTATCAGCTTTATCCCAACGGTCGAGGGCAGCATCAGTGGCTCTCTTGTGCTGACGGATACGCATCTGAACGCGATCGCTCCGAGTTATGCGACGCAGAAGATCGCGCTGAGCGGTACCGGTTTGGCAGCGACTCCTACCCAGCTTGTGCTGGGCCCCGTGCCTTCCACTATTGTGAGCGGCGGCAACCTGGCTACGATAACGGCAACGGTGGAGGATGCGAATGGCAACACCGTCACGAGCTCGACTGCAGTGGTGACGGCAACGATCACGGGGCCGAACGGCTACTCGCAGACGGTGACGGCGAACTCCGTAAATGGCGTGGCGAGTCTGAATCTGAGCTCGTTGAACCTGACGACCGCCGGCACCTACACGGTGACGACCAGCAGCAGCGGCCTGACCGGCACCAGCTCCACGGTGACAGTCACGGCTGGTACAGCTTCCAAGCTGGTGAGCGGCACCGTGGCCTCGACAGTTGTCGCAGGCGGGAACTTGGGCACAGTAACAGCGACGGTCGAGGATGCCAGCGGCAACGTCGTAACCGGTTCTACAGCAGCCATGACGGCAACGATCACGGGGCCGAACGGCTACTCGCAGACGGTGACGGCGAGCTCCGTAAATGGTGTAGCGAGTTTGAACCTGAGCTCGTTGAACCTGACGACCGCAGGCACCTACACAGTGACGACCAGCAGCACAGGCCTGACTGGTACCAGCTCCACGGTGACAGTCACGGCTGGTACAGCTTCCAAGCTGGTGAGCGGCTCAGTTCCTTTGACGGTAGTGTCGGGTGGCAGCCTGGGCACCATCACCGCGACGGTTGCGGATGCGAACGGCAACACGGTCACATCTTCGACGGCAGCTGTGACGGCGACGATCACGGGACCGAACGGCTACTCGCAGACGGTAACTGTGAACGCGGTCAGTGGCGTGGCGAGCTTGAATCTGAGCTCGTTGAACCTGACGACCGCCGGCACCTACACGGTAACGACGAGCGGCGCGGGGCTTGCCGGAACCAGCTCTGGGGTGACTGTCACAGCTGGCGCTGCCTCCAAGATCGTTCTGGGCCCGGTTCCGAGCAGCATCACTTCGGGCCAGAGTCTGGGCACAACGACGGCCACGGTCGAGGATGCGAACGGCAACACCGTCACGAGCTCGACGGCAGCGATCATGGCGACACTGACAGGACCGAACGGCTACTCACAGACAGTGGGCGGAACCTCGGTTAACGGTGTGGCGAGTCTGAACCTGAGCTCGCTTACACCAACCGCTGCGGGTACCTACACGCTCACGGTGTCTGGCGCCGGATTGACGCCCACGAGCACGACGATCACGGTAGCCGATATCACGCAGACGATCTCTCTACCCAGTCTGCCGAACGTGACCTATGGTGCGGGAGCCACCACGCTTCCGGCCACCACCAGCGCCGGCCTTCCGATCACTTATGCAGTGACAGGGCCAGCTACCCTGAACGGATCGTCTCTTGGGATCACGGGGGCGGGAACCGTGACGGTGACCGCGACACAGGCCGGGGATGCGTCCCATAGCCCTGTCACGCTGACGCAAAGCTTCACGGTCGCGAAAGTGGCCAGCACCGCCACGCTCTCGAGCAGCAGTGGCGTGGCGGCGGCGGGAAGCTCCATCACGCTCACGACGCAGGTCGCGAGCACGGCCGGGACTCCCACCGGAACCGTGACCTTTCTCGACGGCTCAACCGTTCTGGGGACAGCAAAGGTCTCCTCCACGGGCTCCGCCGCCCTAACCGTATCCACGCTTCCTACGGGTGCCCTTAGCCTGTCGGCCGCCTACAGCGGAGACGCAAACTTCCTTGCTTCTACCTCCGCCGTTTCAGTGACTGAGATTCAGGACTTCGGGATCGTGCCGACCGGAGGTACACCTTCTGTAGCGGTGGTGCCCGGAGCTGCCGCCAACTTCACTCTCGCGCTGACCCCAGGAACGGCAGGCTTCTCGAGCGCGATCACGTTGACCGCGACAGGGCTACCTGCGGGGGCGACCTACAACTTCTCGCCGGCCACAGTGACACCTGGTTCTGCCACGGCAAGTACCGTACTCATCGTCCAGACAACCAAGCCCGTCACGACAGCTCGCAACCTCGGAGGAGCCGCAGGGATCACCTTCGCTCTGCTGTGTCTCCCCTTCGGCATATCACGGAAAGGACGTGAGCCGCTTAAGAGAATTCGTCTGCTGAGTGCGCTGGGCGTGCTCCTGCTTCTGGGAGGGGTGGCCGGACTCACCGGTTGCGGCACCAGTAACGGGTTCTTCGGACAGTCGCAACAGAGCTACACGGTTACCGTGACCGCCACCAGCGGCACTCTTGTCCACTCAACCACTGTCGTCCTCAACGTTCAGTAACCGAAAGGAGAAGAGAACCATGCGCCTGTTCCTTCGCAATCTGCTCCTTTGGGGAGCTGCCGCTACCGTCATCACATCCTCGTTCTGGGGGCAGGTACCTGCCCCCAGACAGGAGGTGGATTTCGCCGTCACCTTTCTTGCCCAGCGGAGCAATCTTACCCCAGGTCAGTTCTTCTGGCGGCAGGGGGGCGACTTCGAGCTCTCAACCCAGGGGCCGCGTGGCCTCGGGATCGCGATGAACATCGCAGGTTCGGAGGCGAGCAACATCCTAGGTTCAGGGGTCGACCTCGATACGCTCACGACCACCTTCGGTCCGCGCTACACCTGGCGCGGTCGCAAGATAGCGGTTTTCGGGCAGGGGCTTATCGGTGAATCCCATGCCTGGAACAGCCTTTTCCCGCAAACCGGAGGAGCCGCCACAACCTTCAACACCTTCGCTCTTCAGGTGGGTGGTGGTGTCGACCTTCGGGTGGGACGGCACTTCGCGGTACGGCCGATCCAGGTGGACTGGGTACGCACACAATTTCCTAACGCCACCACCAACGTGCAGAACAATCTCAGACTCGGTGCAGGAATCGTCCTTCGTATCCCGCAATCGCGATAAGCCGAGCGAAGCTTCCGTCCTTCACCCGAAGTGTGGGCGGATAGAAGGCAGCGGGCCAGATTGTTGGCCCGCTTTGCTCTTGGTCCTGGTGTTCTCCCCCGTTCGCTTAGAACGCGGAGTACGCAGTACCGGGGCGCAGAGGAGGTGCGATAACGTCCTCTATCATATGTACGTAAACAACTTGTAGTTCCACCTGTTCGGTGCTTCGCAGCCCAGACAGGCTCGATAATTCAGTCTGAGGATCTCAGAGTGACAAACGATCGTCTGCGCGTATCCGTGGAAGAGAGCTATGCCGAATCCATTGGTCTGGCCGTTTTCTGTTTTGCTGATTTGGAGTGGAACGTCGTTTGGTATTGCGACCGGCTTGTCCCTGGCAGTATCAACTCGTTAGCAGATCAAACAGCCGGTTTGATCGCCAAGCAGTTCACAAAGATGGTTGCGGAGGTGATCGACACTCCTCTAAGAAACCAGCTCTCCCTGCTCGCCTCCAGATTTGAGGAACTGGTTTAAGGTTCGGAACGGGCTCGTGCACGGAATTCCAGGAACGGATACTGATGGTGGACAGAGACTCTTTAGGGATGGCGTTCCTTGGACTCTAGAGACGATCAGCAAAGCTGCAGACGACTTCACAAGTTGCAGCATAGATTTGAATGAGTTCGTGCACTCTTCACCTGATCTCCCAAAGAGAATTGATCTCTCAGGGGACCCTTATGGCTGCTGCTCAAGGCGAGCGGGATTGCGACAAAGCTTCCCTAAGACGGCGAATCCTGGGTGCCTTTCCTGCCTACTCCTACGCTGGGCAGGTTATGGCTGTTCTTCACGATCCGTCTGAATACGAATCAGAGGCGGACAATCTCGATGTCGTGCTCGCTGGGAAGAAGTGGACGGAGTTGGAAGAGGCGTATGTCGACGCTAATTCCGACGACTACGTTCTTATGGCTCCGCTCGCAGTACAGGCGTTCCTGCCCGCTTGGTTGTCGCGAGCTGCGGATGACTTGGGCGGAGCTGGTGAAGTTCTGATTGGGCTCATCTTCCATATCAAATCGGCTTCGGATCCTCAATTCGACAATGGTTGGGCTCGGGGCTTGGCCTTGTTCACGAAGGAGCAGGCATACGCTCTGCGAACTTTGCTCGAATAGCCACGTCGTATTTCGGATCTTCGAGCGCCATGCTTGTCTTGCCTAATCCTTAATTGAGGATCGCAGAAGAACTTCCGTGCAGAATGAGCGGCTTAGGATTGCGAACTGCCTTTGTGACTCAGAGACGTGCCACGGGAAGGGCTACTTACATCCCTGCTCTTCTAACGTTGTGACGACAGCAGCCCTGGTATCACGAGCAAGGAATGGATTCAGGGATGCCTCACCCAGATCGTGGCGGTTTCGTTGGGATAGGCGAAAATGATCATCTTTAGCGATCCATCACGATCGCGATCGAATTGCACTTCTCCGTCCCACTCAGCCAGATAGAAGCGGTTTGCGGTCTCCGCTCTGAGCGTGGACGGCGACTTTCCAGGTAGCCGTGGCACAAGACTCAGGTGATCGCCGACTCGTGAAATCTCGATCTGCTGCCCGGTAGGGTCGGTATATTGCCCGACGTAGCCTTCCAGCAGGCTGCGCGACAGAGATGTCTCGCGTCCTGTCGACCGGACAACTGCCTTGCTATCGCTTGCAAGTTGCATCAGGTCGTTCGCTATCGCGTACGTGCCGGGAGTGCTGCGGCCTGAAACGACATTGGTGAGCACGACAATACCTGTTTTCCTTGCAGGAAAGTATTCAGTCGAAGCGTGGAATCCGGGTACGTCACCAACGTGACCGATGTCTTTGAGACCATACTGGGTAGAAACGTTCAGACCATAGCCGAAACCTTCAGCGTCCGCCGTTGTCATTTCCGCGTAAGAATCCGGTCTGAGAACACGTCCACTGTGAAGTCCAATCATCCAACGGGCGACGTCTGCTCCGGTCGAGTAAATGCCACCCGCAGCCATCAAAGCCGTCGCGCTGAAGGGTCCCGCTTCCTGTGCGTCGGAGCCGGTCCCGGTGTAACCGGAGGCACGATGCGGTATCACCTCGGGAACCTAGCCCACGCCGGTATCGAGCATCCCGAGCGGCTGGAAGAAGTGCTGCTTCAGGAAGCTCGCGTAACTTTGCCCGCTTACCTGCTCAATGATTAAGCCGAGCAACACATATTCAACATTGTGGTATTCGGTTTGTGTGCCCGGTGGAGCGGTCAAGGGCTTGTGTGTCACAGCTTCAACGGCTTCTTGCGGCGTGTGGGACCCCTGCTCGAAACCCACGGAGCCTGCAGGGAAGATGTCTTCCGGTATTCCGGAGGTGTGCAAGAGGAGTTCCCGGATAGTGATGCCGCTCCAAGCAGCAGGAGACTGCTTGTAGTACCGGGAGATGGAGTCGCTCGTTCTCAGGCGACCCTGTTCCTGCAAGATCATGATGGCGGCCGCAGTGAGCTGCTTGGTTACAGAGCCAATCGCGAAACGGGTGCTCGCGGCATTGGGGACATGCCACTCCTGATTCGCAAAGCCGTGGCTCTCATTGCAAAGGATCTGCCCGTCCCGAAACACGACCACATTTCCGCTGAACTCATCGTGAGCGCTGTAGAACTGAACCACTTGGTGGGCCTGTTCAGGTGTTTGACCATACATGGCTAAGGAGAAAGCCAAGGGTGCAAGACGGATTGTGCGATGTAGTGAGCAGACTCGACGAAAACAGAACCACAGCATTACGGGATGTTAGCCCGCCTACAAGCGCCCAGGCCAGAGTCGAGGACCGGAAGGGTGTCGAGACGGAGAATCGTTCTGATTCGGCAACGGTGTGATTGCCAGCAGAAGCCTGTTTCCAGGCCAGCGCAGCAGTCAATCTGGCGGTAAGAAAGCTGAAACGAATACGTTAGGATTGCCGCGAACGCAGAAGAAGAGTGTATGGCTTCAGCCTGATTCTACAGGACCTCACGATGCGTTCGCTGACTCTCGAGCCAAACCAGACCGTGTTGGCAGGTCAGCGTCCGTCCCGAATCGTCGCTGTCCTTGATGCACTCCGCGTGATTGTCGAGGAGTGCGACACAGGCGAGCGGAAAACAGTAAGGGTGCAGGACCTGCAACCATTAGAGCCGGAGGCGCAGCAGGACCCGTCAGACATGCCACTGGAGCAAGTCTCGAAGAACCATTGGGAGATCGCAGAGGCGCGCCTAGCTGCGATTCGTCCCCTTATTTTCCTTCCCAGAAGATCCCGCGCTGACGTGCAAGCACGGGCCCACGAAGTCGGTTTTGGGCAGGTTTCCCTATACGGATGGCTGAGAAGATACCAAGCGTCTGGGACTACCAGCTCGCTGTTGCCGCGGTCGCGATCAGGCGGACCGCCTACAAAGCTCTCAAGCTCCCAAGAGCTGCTCATTAAAGACGCCATCGAGAAGCTGTACCTGCAGAAACAGAGACTTACGCCTCAGAACCTTTACAGGGAGCTGAGACGAGTCTGCCATGAACAAGACATAAAGCCTCCTTCGGCCGGGACCGTACGTAACCGACTGGCACGCCTGGATCCGAATCTGGTTGCGCGCCGGCGGCTCGGGACGAAAGCGCAGCAATCGCTCAAGCCCATCCTCGGCACGTTTCCTGGGGCCGACACTCCCCTATCGGTCGTTGAAGTGGATCACACCGAGCTGGACATCGAAGTCGTTGACGAACAACATCGCCGGGCAATTGGACGTCCCTGGATCACGCTTGCCATAGACGTTTATAGCCGAATGATTACGGGCTACTACATTTCCCTCGATCCCCCAGGGGACATCTCTACGGGGCTTTGTCTTGTCCATTCCATTCTGCCAAAAGGCGATTGGCTCGCCCGCATGACGTCGATGCCGACTGGCCCTGTCAGGGTCTGATGAGGGTGATCCACGTGGACAACGCTAGAGAGTTTCACAGCCAAACTCTGGTTCGGGCATGCAGCGAATACGACATCACTTTGAAGCATCGCCCCGTTGCGAGGCCTCACTACGGAGGCACAATCGAACGCATGTTGGGCACCACGCTTCGCCATCTCCATACTCTTCCGGGCACAACCTTTTCCAACATTCAAGAAAAGGGAGAATACAACTCCGATAGGAATGCCGCCCTGACACTAAAGGAACTTGAAAGGAGTCTGGCGTTTTGGGTCACCGGTGTTTACCACCGCACGTTCCACAAAACCCTGCTAACGACACCGATTGAAAAATACTGGCTGGGCATGGCTGGCATTGGTGGCACGTCTGGCCCCCTGACCGTGCGTCTACCTCAAGACACTGCGCGCTTGCGAAACGATTTTCTCCCGTCAGTGCAGCGCACGATACAGCCTTACGGCGTGGTGATCGACGAGATTTACTACTGGCACTACATTCTTCGTCCGTGGATCCACGCCTCAGATCCCGTAGACAAGACTAGGAAGAGGACCTTCCTCTTCAAGAGAGACCCCCGGAACGTCTCAGTAATCCTCTTCTTCGACCCTGTTCGCTGTGATACCACGAGGTGCCCTACCGCGATATCTCGCGTCCGCCGCTGAGCCTGTGGGAGCTCCGAGCCGCTCGCAGGCGACTCAAGGAAGAGGGTCGGAAGATCATCGACAAACATGCAATTTTTGAGAGTTACGCGAAAAT
>JAABVA010005952.1_pt1 | contig 10909 bp, 13 predicted proteins | sample 5560331 | NCBI WGS metagenome assembly JAABVA01 (sample SAMN12812661, study PRJNA571458) | rock metagenome | isolation source: Antarctica rocks | place: Antarctica: Victoria Land, Mt New Zealand sud | collected 2016-01-07 | reverse complement strand
TCCGTGCGAAAAATACTTACATTTTTCGCACGGATGACCACGGTAGCCACGACAACCGGCACAGGATGATCAGGAGGCGACTTTTTATAAAGGGGTGAGGTTGATGGCGGACAGACGCAATCGACGCAAGATTATCTGTGGCGCGTGCGGCGAACGCGTCGCGGAGGATAAGGTCAGGGACGCCTACCGCACGTCTGAGGATAACGGGTTCATGCGCTTCAGGGATCACCTCGTGCCAGGCAGTACGATGACCTACCTATGTCCCGACTGCTATCGTGAGTGGGACGTGGAAACGGAATGACACGCCCAGGACGTACGACAAGTGTGTCGCGGGGGCGTTGGCTATGGCATAGTAGGCCCACTGTCTCTCAGGGGCGATTCAAGAGCCAGACGGAGGGGACGAACGCAATCAGCGCACCACATGCTTATGTCGGTCTGGAGTCGTTTGCCGTGATACTGTCGGTCCATAATACACATGGCGAGTTCACCCTCCTCCAGGTCGCGACGGCATTCGCATCCCCCCGCACGACCCGTGTGCTAATGATGGAGGATAGAGCCTATTCGTGTTTTGTGGTTGAAACAAGCCCCTGACAGGGCACATATTATCGTGAAGTTTGCCTCGGCGTCATCCATCCTTGCCCAGACGGCGGCTTTGCCCATAAAGTCGTTCTCTGCCGAACGTTCATCGGCTACTAGGTTTTAAAGAGCATCTCAATTCGGACCTAGACTATGCATGGCGGGTCAAATCGAACAGGATGCGGAACTGTCGGACTTTATGGGCAAAGCTGAGCCTATCCAAAGCGGCGGAATGGTTGAGCGCGACGATGGCGCCGATCAGCGAAGCCGACCTCCTGGCGGCGGGGGAGCGTGGCGAGTTCGAGGTGTACGACTTCTTGGGCGAGGAGCCACGGGTGCGACGAGACGATCTCATCGATGTCCTATCTCGTCAGCGGGGCCCCGATCCCTCCCGTCTCTCCGAGGGCAAATTGCGGCGACTTGACGATTTCGCGCGTGAGGCCGCGCTCTTCGTGCTCCGGGACCAGGACTACGACGCCATGACGCCGGCGGAGGTGGAGGCGTTGATGACCAGCGAGAGGTTGCGGCATCTGAGCGGCGATCAGGTGCGACAAACGGTGTCGGATCGCCTCACGGACGCAGGGCCGATCGCGCGACGATCGTACCGCGATGCATTCCAGCGGGCCGGCGATCACTCCACGATTCTTGAGCGAAGAGAGATCGAAGAAGAGGCGGATCGCATATACAATGAGCGCGTCGCCCACGTCCGCTGGCAGGTTGCCCTCAAGGTCCTGCGCGGTGAGCTGTATCTCGTCTACTGCATCTACCACGGCATCGATCCGGACACCGGGAAGAGTACGACGCCGTGCAAGAAGGTCCCGTTCGAGGTCATCCGAGGTAAGCTTCGCGACCACGGCGCCGAGATGGCTGAGGAGCCGAACACCCAAGAGATGGTCGCGCGGTGGAATGCCGCCAAGAGCCGGGCGAACGCCCTATGGTTGCAGGGAAGCGTCTCTACATTCGCCAAGCTGGACGAAACGCGGGCGTTGTGGGGCCTGGATCCGGAGATGGATGCCGATGTGCTCGGGATTCTCAAGGATCGATTGCTGCGCAGCCGCGGCGTGGCTCTAGCATCCGAGGACGCTCGCTCCCTTGCGCGGCGCGCGGCGGCAGGGGACCAGATCCGACCAAAGGACACTGGAGGGCCGTAGTCACCGACCACACGGCTAAAGTCGGGTGCTTGCCCGTCATCCCTCGGGAAACGGACAGGGCTTCCACGCAGCACGCAGGTTGTCGTCTGCGTGTGTCGCCGAAGCGACAGGGCTGGGTGATCATGGCGCGTATCTCTCATGCCTGGTCCGTTAGGAGTTACCCCAACAGAGCAGCAACAGGCATGGCTCTGTTGGCTCATGCGCTGAAGCCGTTTCACCCGAGGGTGTGCCTAATCGCGCCCCCTTATGCTATCGTAGGGGGCACGTTGACCGCCCGCAGGCTATGGTGCTCCACGCCGCTTGTCGCGGCCCGGCCTCCGCTGAGGCGCCTACGGGCGATCCCATTCCCCCGCATGGCTCAAGACAGCGGCCCCTTGGGAATGAAGGGGACGTCGAACCACAGCCCAACCGGCCGCGCCCAGGCGTATCAGGTATGTCGTCGGCGTGGCGGAATGTGTATAGGACGTTTGCAACCCCGATAGCATTTGGTAAGATGTGGCTGTTAGGTGCCAGTCCGCAATGGACGGCGTAGCGATCCATAGATAATTGTGCCTTTCGAGCGTCCACCCACGAGGGTCGGGCGCTTTTTTTGTGCTTTTGGAGGATTGACTATGCTTGTCTACGAACAGCAACTGATGGGCAGGGGAGGAGTCTCCCCGCGGTTCTTCGCTGGGCTCCGCATCGCCGGGCGGGACATGTGGTCCGATCGCATCCCACGCGCCCGCTTTGACCCCTTCACCGGCGGCCACGACCGAGAACGTGTGGCCGTTGCCCATAGAACAGCGAGGATACCATGACGGCCCAACCTCGCGACGACGACCTTCCATGGTCGGTACGACCACTACCCCCTCCCGATCGGGAGGAGGTATTTTTTGTCCCTTGTACAGATGACACCATCGCGCGGGACCTCGATGCCCTGTCGCGTCTGCTCGCCCGCATCGCCACGAGGCAGGTCCGCGACGCGGCGCGCGACATGCCTCGCGCCAGATAGATAACCCGCATCCCGAAAAGTTTTGACGGTTCGGGGCCATCGCGATACTGGAACTCCGATGTGAAGGCGGTACTCGAGATAGGCCGATTCTCTATTGGCGTCCACCGTTTCTTCCCTTCTCGTCGCGCGACGACGCGCGATAGACGCCTTCCCCCCTCATCCTTCTGCTATCTCGGCCTGTGCATACTCGTCGCAGTAGCCCACGACCGTTCTCTTGTGGATGAACTGCGCCACTGCCACGACGAGACTTTCCCGTGAACCGTGGACGATCCCCACGACGTTCAGCCATTGAGCGGCAATCTTCGCGATCTCGAAGATCGTGTCGGCCTGCGGGAGGTGGCGCAGCCTCTCCATCTGCGAACAGGTTACTGGCCTCAACTGGTAAAAGATGTCTATGGCCTGCTGCAACGTCGCCCCTTGGGCGATGGGGGCAATCAAGGTGGAGATGGATTCCGCGAGGAAGGAGAGCGATTGTTGTTGCCGTGCGAGGGCCTTTTGCCGAGCGACAATGTGACGAGCTTCGTTGTCGACCTTTTCAAGTAGCGCGCGCCATTCCCCCTTTTGCGTCCAGCGTAGGATGTCTCGCTCATGCTCGAGGAACCAGCCGGGGGAACGGAGGAGGACTGTGAGCGTCGTGAGCGATTTCCACACCGGATCACGCGTCCCCAGCCGCTCCGCCACCTCCTCTAGCGGTATGAGAAGGTGGCGGATGCGATTATGGAGATCCGCGTTTTCCCTCGGTACCTCTTGCCCCTCGAATGATTGCACCATGTCGCGCACCGCACGCATCGGTAAGGGAGCGAGCGCGGATCTGTCACGCTCCAGCGCCCATATTTCCTCGGTCAGTTGGCCACTGTCAAGGGCGATTTATTTTTGACCCACTAACGCGACGGGCGTCGCCAACGTCGCGCTCCATTCCTACTGCATGATCGTCTCCGCCGATCCGCCGATCATTGCCTTCTCGTCGTCGGGGGCGAAAGATACCTTGGCCAACATCCGCGCGACCGATGAGTTCGTCTGCAGCGGCTGGTGGCGGCACTCCTGCGCGCGTATCTGGCCGCGCGCGACGACACAGCAGGCCAGACGTGAGACGATCACGTGACCGGCGCCGACTGTCCATGGCGGGGACCGCGCGTCTGCGACGCCTGCCGCCTCCGTTGGCGACGGCGGCCAGCGGAATAGGGATCGTGGGCGTGTCCATCGGCTGGCCCGTCCGGCGCAGACGCTCGTCGATCGACCCGACGTGATTGCCCGCGCTCCGTGTCCGGTTCGGACGTGTTCGGTCCGGATGCGCGTGGCACGGCGTTGTGGGATGCGTCTCACCATCGCGACCCTGTCCTCTCGGCGGGCGACACACCAGACGCGTCACGCCACCACCGTCGACGACGGTGCGAGCGCCGCGAGCAGGCAACGATGCGCGTGCCATCCGGCCAGGGTCGGATCGGGTCCCTCGCCGAACATGTGGCTGCCGATAGGGGGGGCTTGCTCGAGGTCGTCGGCCATGCCCCTGCGGGCCACGATGACGCAGCCCACGCGGTGCCGGGTTGTCATCACGCACATGCGCGCGGCCGACAGGAGGTGGGCGGAGGAGTCCGACGCGCGGCCAGACAGTGGGTGATGCACGAGCATCAGGGCCCGCTCAAGGCCTTGCCATCGCTCGGCCGTCTCGACCAGAACCTCGCAAAGCGCGCGCGGCAGGCCCTGCCTGACCGCCACGACCTGCGACACATGCGCGCATACGATACCGATATTGCGGGGCGCGATCGCCGTGTCGCACCCTCCCTCGTGCACGGCGAGCCCCCGCTCTAACGAGCGCACCGCCAGGTCCACCAGGGTCGCGGCGAGTTCGCGGTCGACCTCCCCCGTCTCCCGCGCCGGCAGCGTCGCCAGAGTCATCCCCCGGCCAGATTCCAGTAGATCAAGCGGCCGGTCAAGCGCCGATCCGCCCGGGCGCGCGAGGGTGAGCCGGCGGTGGCGCTCGTCGTGCAACGCCTCCATCTGCATCCCTGGGTAGTAGATGGGCGCGATCACGCGCACAGTGTCCGCGAGCAACCGGCGCGTGACCGGCAGGCCCAGCCGCCGTATCCAGGGATGGTGATAGGCCAGCGCGAGAGGACAGGCCACCTGTGGTCCAGGGTCGTCGCCACGCCAGTCGGCGATGTCGATGGTCACCACCGGCGGGATCTGGCCCGCATCGCCGATTAGGCACACGCGCTGACCAAGCGCCACAATCATGCCAAACGCAACGTGGGTCAGTTGGTAGCATTCATCCACCACCAAGAGCTCGGCCCCGTATCGCTTAGCGTCGAGGTAGGACAGCCGCGTCGCAGTGCCAATCAGGATCGGCGGCGCATCCGGCAGGGCTGCCGTCGTGCATGCGATGCGCAGCGTCCCCGCGGTGACGAGAGGGCGCAGGCCGTTTGGGGGGGCCACCGTGCGCCCCAGAAGGAGGGCAACCGTCTCGCGCGACGCGTCGTGGGCCAGGCGCCGCGCGAGGTCAGCCGCTTGCGCGTTGGTGGCCGCGGCCACGATGACGCGTTCGCCCCTTGCCGCGGCGTCGAGCGCCACGCGCACCGTCAGGTGCGTCTTGCCGGCGCCCGGCGCGGCGTTGACGAGCGTCGCCGGTTGCCCCACGCGCTGCGCCTGAAGGATGGCGTCCTGCGACCCGCGTGCCCGCTCCGCGGGCGTCCTCCCATACCCGTTCATCTTGATCCTCCACTCCTCGCTCGTGTGCGGCCCGCACTGATGTGTCCCCTCGCCGCGTCCAGCCGTCTCCCTCTCGCGTCGTACCGATTCCGCGCGCTGCGGCGCACCCGTCCCAGCGCCCCACGGCGTATTTTTTGACGAGATGTCCTGGGGCGATGATGGGGCCCACCACCGGTCGTCACACGTCGACGCTCGGCGGCCAATCCCCCGCTGAGGCCCACGGTGGCGCGTCCGGCCGCGCCGACAACCGCGCGGTCTCGCGGAGGGCGCGGCCCCAATCGGGGATGGCCGGGACGAGCTCGATGGCGGCTCCCGGGGACGGGCAGACAACGGACCGTCGGCCACGCGTGATCGCCAGGATCACCACCGTTGTCAGCCCGTCCGCCGCGTCCTCGGGTCGGATATCCTCGACACGCAGATGCAGGCGCGTGTCGTCGGCCCAGTACATCTGGTCCCCACCGCGCACACGCAGGATGGGCTGCGCGGTGCGCACCACGAGCACACCGTCGCGCGTCCCGACGATGTGTGGGGCCACGACCGTCCCAGCCACGACCGTCCCAGCCAGGCGTGCCCGCGCCCGTGCCACGCGGTCGCCCAGCACCAGGGCTGCGTCGACGTTCTCCTGCGCGGCCTGCCGTGTAAGATAGGACCGCGCCATTGAGCGGGTCGAAGGCCGCCCCGACCAGCGGCCGGCAGAGAGCGCGTCCATGGCGTAGGCGAACGCGTCGGCCTCGGCGGCGTCTAACTCGTCGAGGCCGCGCAGGGGCGCGAGGCCCGCCCCCGTGATCAGCGCGATGGCGCGCTGGACCCTGTCGTAGGTATGCCGTGCAGCCGGGGCGAGGATGTCCCACACCGCGCGGGCGGGCGCATCGAGCTCGACGCGCCCGCCCTGGGACGGGTGGTCGGTGGAACGGCGCGCCTGATTGTAGGCGACGACCGCCCGGTGGAGCGCGGCGTCGCGCACGGGATCGGTGCGCACACCCATCGGCCGATTCCGCGCCTCGGCCAACGCGCCCTCGAAGAGGGCGCCGTCGCGGGTGACGGTGGCGGGCGCGTCGAACCAGAGCAGCAGCGCTCCCAGATGGCCGCCCGGTCCGCCCGGCTCCGCCGTGGCCCAGTGGTCGGCGATGACGCGGGACGCGACGTGCAGCGCCTGCTGCCCCGCGACGGGGAAACGCGCGGCAAAATGGTCCAGATGACGGGCAAGAATCCCTGGAGGCGTGGTCGCGTCGTGGACGCGCAACCGCTCAGCCACCAGGCTCAGGTGGCGCGCCGTCGGCATGCCGGCGACCCAGAGTTGGGGATAGTCGCCGCCCGCCCGGCAGTGGTCCATGTAGGTGGCCAGATCCGCCCCGAAGCGGCTCAGCAACGCCTCCCGATCCGCGGGATGGCGCGGGTCGGGCGCGACGAGGACCTGGGGCTCCGCCTGCCCGATGGGGCCGTAGGCCACGACGTGGATGCTACCGTGGGCGCCAGCCAGCGCCAGCGGGCAGACAACGAGGGCATGCGGCTGCACCGTCACATGCAGGCACGTCGCCATGAGTTGGGCGCGCCGGCGCTGCAGCGCCCGCAACGCGCCGACGACATCGAGATCACCCGGCAAGGCGTGCGGTGCGCTATCCATGCAGGGCCTCCCCCAGCATGCGTTCAGCCGCACGCAGGCGCGCCGCCAACTCGTCCTCGTCCGCAGTGCCGTGCGCGTCAGCGTCGTCGAGCAGGGCGAGGGCACGCGTCGACGATTCGGCGGCGGCCAGCGTGCGGCGGCCGGTCGCTCCCACTATGATCGGGTCGCCCGCCGCGGCCGCTTGACGCCGGCAGGCCTCCGCCAGCGGGCAGGCCTCGCGGCAATCCGCGTCGTAGCGGTACGGCAGCGCCATAACCACGTCAGGGTCGTCCAGGGTGGCCCCGAGCGGCAGCGCCGCCTCGACCGCGGCCAGGAGGGCCGGGGCGCGCGCGATATGCCGGGCGATGATGTCCACCTCATCGACCTGCTCGATGACGCGCAGGCTTGGCCGCCCAGCCCCTCGTCGGCGCAGCACCACCTCAGCGCGCGCCGAGACCAGGCGCTCCGGGTCCGTCGCGCCCAAGGACGTGACTGCGGCGCGCAGCGCGAGGACCCCGACCGCCACCTGCCGGACGGCGCCCCGGATGCTGGCGGCGCTGGTTCGACCGTCCAAGTCGGCGAACGATTTGATATCGCCGACACTATAGCACGCGTCGGCGTCAGACGCCACCAGCAGGTCGGGCCGGATCGCCTCGTCCCGCCCCGCGATGCGCACCGCCAGATGCGGCTGCAGGATGAGGTGCGGCGCAGTGGTCCTCTTGTCGAGCTTCTGGCCGATCAGGCGCAGCGTCTCCGCGCGCCGCAACGACGGGGGGAGCGCGTGGATATCGACCACGCGGCACTCCTCGGGTTGCAAGCGCCCAGCAGCGCGATACAGGGCCAACAGTTGGTGGGCGCCGCTCATCCCCATGGCGTGCTCGAACAGGTTGCCGCTCGCGATCGCAAAGGGTGACTGCTGATCGCGCTCGCGCGCGCCCACACGCTCCGCGACCCGCGCCGGAGGGAGGCCCGCCAGCGTGATAGCCTGGCGGCGCACGCAGCGCGCCGTCCGCGCGCTTTGCTCGATACCACGCGCTCCGAGCGGCGCGGCCACGGCCGTCCCGCGCAAGCGTGCGAGGCGCGCGGGCAGCGACGACGCGGTCGTGTCGGTGATGCTCGCGCTCATGACGCCACCACGGCCGGGCGTGTGGCGACGTCAGCGCCTGTGTCGGCATGGAAGGACCGCCCCCAAAACAGGACGCGGGGATCCCCCGCCGCGAGGACGACAAGGCGCCGGGCAGCATCATCGCGCTCGGCCCGGTCCCGCGCGGCGAGAGCGTCGAGCTCGACGCGCGCCGCGTGGGCGATGCGGACGAGGACGGAGGCGTCTGTCCGCGACGCGTCGTACGAACCAGCCGGTAAGGGGGCGGCCAGTCGCAGGACCAGCAGCCGCCGTTGCCCGGCCAGCCGCTCGTCGTCACGCGCACGCGCCGCCATCTGCAATCGCACTAACCGGTGGATAACCTGCAGGTGCAAGACGCGCGGCGTATAGGCGCCGACCAGGCGCTGAGCATCCGGCCAGACGGAATTGGCCACGACTGAGGTCAACGGCGCGAGCTGGGGCGCGTAGAGAGCGGGCACGACGCGCGGACGTGACCGCGCATCGACAGCCGCAAGGCCTGCGACTTTCTCACGCCGTACCAGAGCCGCGATAAAAGTGGGCTGGACGCTCCGCGCGTGACAAGCCTTGATAATGTGCACCAGGACGTGTATCTCGCAGGGCAGGCCGATGGCATCCAGGCTGTGTAACACGAGTTGGCGCAATGACGCTGGACGCGTTCCTGTTGGCGCGGTGGCAGAGATCGCATCACTCTCCGTGCGTCCCGCCATGCCGCTATCGATGCCGATGATAGGCAAAGCGACATCCCCAGGTTTGTATATGTCCACTGCATGCCCCCTTTTCTGGCGACCTATAGCGCCGATAGATGTCTCACCTGTCGACGCTGCCTCCCCTGTCATCCCCCGCTAACTAGACCAACGGCTCGTGGTCTGATAGTCTTCCGATGATGCGAGGTCAACTGCGACAGGTCTAATTTCCTGTATATCGTAATCATATATATATTTTCACCATATCGCAATAGGGATGGTGGGGAGCGACAATGGCGGAGTTAGGGAGTCGGATCCGAGAGCTGCGCAGTCAACGAGACATGACGTTGAAGGAATTGAGCGTGAAGGCTAAGGTCTCCGTGTCGCATCTCTCAGAGATCGAGCGCGCCCGCACACAGCCCACGGCCGATAAATTGGCACGCATCGCCGCCAGTCTGGGCGTGTCGGTCACTGCTATTACAGGTGGGATAGAGGAGGCATCAGACAACCAACGGGGGATGCCGGCCGGCCTGGAGGAGCTACAAGCCGATCCCGCGCTTGGCGCCGGATTAGACGACGAGTGGGTGCGCTTGCTTTCAGCCATATCACTCGACGGGCGACGGCCACGCAGCAAGAGCGACTTCCTCACCCTCTATATCTTGTTGCGACTCTACTTCAGAGGGCTATCCCATCGCTAGAGGATGCTCACTCACCGCTAACGGGCCTTCGTTAAATATGGAGCGGGAGGTGCAAAGGCTGGCCGCTCCCGATAACGTCCAGTAGTGCCAGAGCATGGTCCACAGGTCGAGCCAGCCCTCGTGCCCAGCGGCAAGCGGGTAGCGAGTGTATAGGGCACGACATGCAGTGGATAGTGGGCACGCTCGTCGGACAACAGGCTCGTGACCGGCACGATCCCACTGGCAATCATACCGAGCCCAGGTGTTGGTGCGCCACATGCGCTGTCTGCGTCCGATCCCTGCGGTCACGAGTCTCGTCGATGACCAGCACGCCGCCCTCATGCGAAGCGATCGGGATGTCGGCTCAGGTCAACTCCAGGCGGCGGGCGTTGACGCCCTCGGCGTCCCATACTGACTCGGAGAGGAAGGACTGTAGGCACTGGACGGGGGGGCTCCTGCGCCTCAACGATCGGTGCGGCTCCCGCCAACCCAGTCAGCGTTTTGGTGCGATCGCGGGGTAAGAGGAGCCCCGCGAGGCAGGCGCGGAAGCCACACCGATGGGCAGCATGAGTGAACAGATCATCGAAGCGCGTGGCATACTCCTCCAACGGGCCGGGCGCGGGCGGGCAGTCGATGTGACGGGTCATGACGCTACCTCCTCCCTTGGTCGTGACTATCATCCGGCACAGCGCAAAGGTTGGCCAGGCTAGACGACGAGAGGGACATGGGCGACAAGGAGCGGACGAAGAGGGAGCGAAGGTAGAAAGAGGTACTTCATGAGACGACAGCGCCTGCGGCTTCGTGTGAATCCAGGAACACATGAAGCGTGTGAACCTAGGAACATAACAAAGAGGCGATAGGGAGGATGACAGCGCCTGCGGCCACATCTGTTAACGGGCTCGGCACAGAAGGAGGCGATACAGTGTAAAGTAATGGCAGAAGTACGGTACCGGACAGCGCAGGCGTGGGGACCTTGATGCCATGGCAGGATACTGTTGGTAAATCCTTGCGCGAGGCCTATTCTAGCGGACAGCCGACAGGGAGTCAGGCGTAGATTCAGCAGACAAAGCGGGCTAAAAGCGCATTTACCAACAGTATCATGGCAGTAGGTGTTACAGCGGGGAGTGTAAACCGCAGGTAAGACGCGTATACAAGCGAGAGGTAGCGCCGCGGCATTGCGCGACAGATCAGATCGACACTTTGAGGGAGGACGTCGCCGATGCGCGGATGATCGAGAGCCTGCCAAGCCGCAATGTTCAATGACCTGCACAATAGTAACTCTAGTTTCCGCTGAATCAGGCGGCTAGGTCAAGCGGAGCAGGGGTTTCTGGGGCCGCGCGCGGTCGCCGTTGGCCCCAGAAACCGGTGGGTAGATGGTCCGTCCGGGCCTTTTTTGTGC
>JAABVA010005950.1_pt1 | contig 10912 bp, 7 predicted proteins | sample 5560331 | NCBI WGS metagenome assembly JAABVA01 (sample SAMN12812661, study PRJNA571458) | rock metagenome | isolation source: Antarctica rocks | place: Antarctica: Victoria Land, Mt New Zealand sud | collected 2016-01-07 | reverse complement strand
TTTTCATTGGGCCAAAACAGACATCATCGTGCTGTGCGTTTTGCTCGAATGCTTCCAGGGTAAGCTGCATTGTTATGGCACCTCCCAGGTCTTTGTATGCACTCTCATAGTCCTGTTTGACGACCGATTGCAGAAAATCTGTTGCAGTCGTTGCCGCACCAGAGCTTGCACCGAGACTCGTCAGGAAATTGGAGCCAAGAGAATAGCCAAATATACAGGCGGCAATCGTACATACGAGCAGTACACCAATCAGAATAAGTAGCCCGCGGCCAAACTTCCTGGGTGTTTCCCGTTTGGGGCGCCCTACACGCGGAACCGCTGGAGCCTGCTCAACGCGAGTCATCCCTGCCGGACGTTGGAGCGGTGTGCGATGCTTGCCCCTACCATTTAAGCCATTTAACGCGGCTAACCGTTTACTATAATATTCTTCCTCTGGCTCGTCCCCACGTCCTGGTCTTCCTTCCATGATGCGATACGCTCCTCTCTATCCAAAACCCTACATATCAAGCATAATGACGCCCATAAGCGTTCCATGTGTGTGTTGCAACTGCTCTTGTGCCTTCTTCGCCTGGCGGTGTGTTGTGCGGCCTGAAACGAGAGTGAGCAATGTTTGATCGACGGTATCGCTAATCAGTGCTGCCTCTGTACTCGCAAGCACGGCAGGACTGTTAAAAATAATGATTCCTGGCTCATGCTCTGTCTCTGCTAAGAATAGGCGTAGCTCGTTGACGATGCTTTGTAAGCGTTTTGAGAAAAGCATACTTATCTCTTCTAGTGGCGCGTTACCAGCAGTTAAGAGACGAAGTTTCGGGACAAAGGTGTCACACAGAGTTGTGGCAAGTGGTGCAGGTGTTTTCTGCGTAAGAAGATCACTCAGACCTGCATTCTTGCCCACACCGAAACGTTGCTCTAATGTTGGTCGATGCAAATTCGCGTCTACCAGGATTGTTGGTGTGCCACTTTGGGCTGCTGTAATAGCCACGTTTGCAGGTACGGTGGCTTGTCCAAGATATGGCATTGGCGTTGCGAGTAGCATCGTGTGCTGCTTTGTCTGTGTACGGTCCCATGTAAAGCTAATGTTGGCATAGATTTTTTGAAAGGCTATGCTATATGCAGAGTTTGTATCATAGTCAGTAAGCAGTGTCATCTGCTCCTGTGATGGAATACTCACAAGAAAGCTCCTCATAATGCATCGGCTTATATGCCCGATGTCGATGTAAGATATATTATGCTGCAGGACGTGTGCCGCTCGGTTTCGTGTTTCCTGCTACGGGTGTACGCGGCACTTCACCATAGATAGGAAGCTGTAAAAGTTGCACAACGTCGTCTGATCTACGAATGCAATCATCCAGGTATTCAATAAGAAATGCCAGCGCGATACCGAGAATCAGCGCGACCAGTATAAGTACCAGTAAGAGTGTCGGCTTATTCGCCTGTGTACCGGGGATTGTGGCTGCATTGGTAGCTCCAAGAACGACTTTGGCTGCAACAATGGGACGGTTAGGCGTTGCGCTGGCCGAGGATGTATTTGGACTGGTAACTACATAATCCGTATAGTCATTGATATGGGCAACACTCACTTCACCAATAGCGTTCGCGATAGCCCACGCACCTGCTGGTGTGTTCCAGGATACAGAGACGGTAACAAGGCTGTGGGAGCGACTCGCAGTTACCGAGCCACCAATAGCTCCTACTGCCACACCTGGATTCGTGAGGTCGCCGAGGTCTGGATTAGCCCCAAATTTTTGTTGAATCTGTGGCATATCGGCGTTGACTTGCGCGTATACCTGCCTGTCGAACGATGCTGAAGTCAGTGTGGGACCTGTGGTAAAACCATCCGCGATTGACTCAGAGACGGAAACATAATCGGAATAGTTACTATGGTCGGTAATTTTCGGTGATGCTTGTAGTCCAATAAGCAGCGTCACATTGGATTGATAGGCGTGTAACGCTCCTGGCGTCTTGCGAATTTTATAGTATTGGTAGCCAGAATATAAAGAAACGATGACGACGACAAGGGCGATAACCCAGATGCGTCGTAGAATGATTGACCAGTAAGTCCGTAGTTCCACGGTAGAAACCCTTTCATATTGGGTAAAATAGTGTTATCGTACAGTATCGCTTGTTGATGTACGTCGCTCTTTTGCTGTTCCTTCACTCAATTTTGCTTCTATAAACTGAAGGATGCGACGTTTGAAACGTGGCATATCAAATTCAAGCGCGTGATTATGAATACTAGTAGGATCGTATGTATGTTCATCGAATGAAGCCAGCACCGTTGATAGGCTTTCGACCGTTTGCTCGGCAAAGAAGTTTCCTGTTACACCGTCAACAACTGATGTGAGTGCGCCACCCGCCCCATAAGCGATAACTGGTCGTCCAGATGCCTGTGCCTCCAGTGGCGTAATGCCAAAATCCTCTTCGTTCAACGACAGGAAGGCACGGCAATGTGCGAAGTAGGAAAGAACCTCTTCATCGGAGAGGCGTCCCATGAAACGGATTGTAGGACCTGCAAGCTGCTTCAATCGCTCCATGTCGCGACCATCGCCAATAATGACCAGAGGTAAGTGTAGCCGATTACATGCTTCAATAGCAAGGTCTACACGTTTATATGGGATTAATCGGCTAAGGATGAGGAAATAATCTTCTGGCACTACAGCCGGATCGAAGGGAAAGCGGCTCACCTCTACTGGTGGGGGAATCACGATAGCATCGCGACGATAATATTTTTGAATGCGGTCTGCCACAACGGGGGAGTTGGCGATAAAAGAATCGACGCGCATAGCACTTGTCTGGTCCCAGACGCGCAAACCTGTAATCATAAATGGCAGTATTTTTCGGGCCACGCCGCCCAATTGTTCGCGCTCAACGTATTCTTCGTAGTTCCAGCACCAGCGCATGGGTGTATGACAGTAGCAAATATGCATCGTCTCAGGTCTTGTAATCACACCTTTGCCGAAGGCACTGGAGCTACTCAGCACAAGGTCATAGCCGCGCAGGTCTAGGCTCTCCATCGCAAAAGGATAGAAGGGTAGGTAAGGCTGATGATGTTTTGTAACCAGTGGCAACTTCTGCATAAATGAGGTGCGGACATCCATCTTCTGAAACGCCGGGTCTACGCGTTGTGGGTCATAGATGGAGGTATAGATTGGAGCCTCGGGAAACATCTCATGAAAAGCCAGGACGACGCGTTCCGCGCCGCCCATTTGATTGAGATAATCGTGAACTAATGCAACCTTCATGAGCTAATAGGCTCCTCGTCTTAGTAATACCGCCGGAATGGTACGCAAGAGAATCTGGAAGTATAAACGCAACGACCAGTTTTCGATATAGTACAGGTCCATCAGCACGCCCTCGTCAAAGCTCAGATCGCTGCGTCCGCGTACCTGCCAGAGTCCGGTAAGTCCCGGTTTGATGGCTAAACGTCCTTTTTGCCACTCCTCATACTGAGCCACCTCACGAGGCAAGGGTGGACGTGGTCCCACAAGGCTCATCTCACCTGTAATCACACTGATAAGCTGTGGAAATTCGTCGAGGCTGGTACGACGCAAGAAGCGTCCGACGGGTGTACGGCGCGGGTCGTCCTTCATTTTGAACAACGGTCCCTTTGCCTCATTTTTTGCTATCAGAGCGGCCAGTATTTTATCGGCATCCTGATACATCGAGCGGAACTTGTAGAAGTTGAACTCTTTCCCATTCAATCCAACACGCTTTTGCCCATAGATGATGGGACCACGCGAGTTGATACGAATAGCGGCAGCAATGCAAATCCATATAGGCAAACCGATGAGCAGTATCAAACCAGCAATTGTGATATCGACGATACGTGTCACCGCACGCTGTACTGTGTTGAGTGAGACCTGCTTGATGCCGATCAGAGGAATGCCTTCCATCGCCTCAACGTCGATACGCGAGAGGTTCATTTCGTACAGATCGGGGATCAGTTTGAAGGATGCACCAAGATGTTCACATGTCTTGACTGTTCTAATAGCGTAGTCGTGCAGGTACGAGGGCAACGCAATGATAACTTCGTCTATCTGCATCGACCTGATGACCAGACTAATGTCGTCAAGCGTGCCCAGCATTTTGAAGCGCCCAAAATCATTTGGTTCCTCGCTCATATCATGGAGAAAACCGATGATAGAGTAACCAAGATTGGGATTAGCTGCGATATGCTGCATCGTCATCTTACCGAGACGACCAGATCCGACGACGAGCAGCCGTGTCTCTCCAAGCCCAATTCGGTATAGCAAACCCATCATAATCGAGACGACAAGGCGTCCAAGACAGAGTACGACGATGGTGGTTGCCCATACAAACGGTACAATCAAACGCGAATTGTTTTGTGGCTGACTGTTTTGTGGCTGAAAGACGAAGTAGTAGGTAATCAGGAAAGCCAGGCCCACCGTTGCGGAACTGATAATCGTCCACGCTTGCTGAAACCACGTTCCTGTGAGACGAATTTTATAGAGGCCGCGTACCGCGAAAATCAGGATCATACCAATGATGATACCAATCTCTAATGGCACAAAGGCTTTTGGGTCAAGATGTATTGCATGTGCATGATTGGCACTATCGAGAACCACATTGCTTCGGATAATGTCCACTGTACGTGTCAAATATGTTGCCAAAAAGCCTTTGTCCTGGATAAGGTAAATACGGAACCACAACGCGAGTTCAAAGGCAATTTTAACAAGCCATGCATCTAAAATAATCATGGCGATGTACTCGAACACGCGCCACTGATGACGATGCGAACGGCGGCGCGATATAGCCTTTGTGATAGGACCAGTCGCTCCTGATATCATTTCAACAGTTCCTGGCCTATCAGTGTCGATATCTATTTTAGTTTTTTGCGATAATTTACTCGTGTTCACAACTCTATCCATATCTTATGCTATTGGGCAAACGCAGTACGTTTGGAGGAATGCTTGTTAGCATATGTCGCTGCCTGTTCATATACCTTGATGGTTTGATCTGTCATTCTCCGCGCCGAGAATTTCTGTATAACGGTTTCGGCAACGGCGTGAAACCGCTCCCGTAGTTGTTGGTCTGTTAACACCTGATACAGTGCCTCGGTGAGTGCTTCTATGTTTCCAGGGTCAACGCTCAACGCGATGTCCATGCCCGCTTCAGGCAGGCTGGATACGTTTGAGGTGACAACCGGAACACCGCAGGCCAGTGCCTCAGTTACAGGAATACCAAAACCCTCATATAATGAAGGATAGACAAACGCAGAGGCGGCATGATACCATAATGCTTGCTCGGTATCCGCCACAAAGCCAGGGAATACCACATCCTCTACTAAACCAAGCTGTTTGACCTTCTCAAAGATTGTATCATAGAGCCACCCTTTCCCACCTGCCAGTACCAGTTTTTTTTGTATATTATAGTGTTGTCGGAGCCGTGCATAAACGTCAATGATTGTCGCAATATTTTTGCGCGGCTCCAATGTCCCAAGGTATAGTATAAACCCCTCTGCCAACCCTTGCTGAGTGCGAAATGTTGCGATCTCTTTCTCTGTTACTACGCGTGAAAACCGTTCGTCGATACATGTATAGACGGTGTGCATACGCTCATATGGTATACCAACAAGTTCATGTGCATCGCGTCTGGTACTATCCGAAACGGTAATAAGTGTCGTTGCACGCTGCAAACTGCGTATTGTGAACGTGCGATGGTAGAAGCGTTTTGCATGCGTCAACACCGCTGGAAAGCGTAAAAATGCTAAATCGTGCAAGGTGACAACGGTTGCACATTGCTGTGGCAACAATTCGGGTAACACATTTACAGGAGAATGGAATACTTCTATGTTGCGCTTACGTATCTCTGACGGAAGTGTGATTTGTTCCCATGCTACTCGTGTAGTCGGTTGTGCTTCGGACCAGGAGGCTACTACATAGGTAATCTGTGGATGCGTTGCTCCAAGCTGTTCAATAACATCTTGTCCATTGACAAATACCGTATAGCGATGAACTCCTGGTTCTTTTGCTATCCCTGTTAAGAGGTATCGAATATAACGGCTCACACCACCGTTACGATAATTCTGGCTGAATGATAGCAACTGAGCGTTAATACCAATATGCATAACCTCTTGTCAACTCCTCAATACCTCAATGCTCTATAACGTCCCTGAAATTCAGGTGGTAACAAATATAGACTTTTCTCTGCAATTTCCCAAACTATCCATCTATCTATCTAACCACTACATTGTTAAACGCACAAGCATCCGTTTTCAACACGTCGAATATCATAAGTCCTATACGAATACTATGCAAAAATACAAGAGTCTATCTTCTAAGCAGCGAATTTACGTCATATCTTCCATAATCATGCCCAGGCACTTCATACCATCTACAAGCAATTGTTGCTGCTTTTTTGCTTGTAACGTATCATGTTCGTCATATGAGCCTGACAAGCAGCTCATCTGGATATAGAGAATAGGCATAGCTAGTTGTGCTTGTAGTGGATGCACTATGCTTATTGGAGGCAGGAGAGGAAGTATAGGCACACTGTCTCCATATATGGCATCGGTGGCACGAACAACGAGCTGCGTAAACGGTTCATGCAACGAGGTATGCCGTGGACTTTTACTTTCACGTATTGTCGTACCCACATCTGCAAAGCCTTGTGTGTCAAGGTGATGGCGTAGTTTCCTGTAGATATCTGCTGGTTCCTGGCTGGGAACAAGGTGTATGTCAAGCAAAGCTTTGGCGGAGAACGGTACCGTATGGCTGCCTTCATTCGTACCACTGCAAAATTGCGTAATTGTGCAAGCTGGCAGCAGAAAATGGGTGTATCGTAGCTGGAAACCATGCAGGTGTAGCAGGAAATCGTCTACATGAAGTTGCTGCTTGAGTGTCTGTTCATCGTCGTGCATAGCACGCAACAACGCTATCTCTTCGTCTTCCATTGGGACTAATGTGTCGTAGAAGCCTTCAATCAGTATCTCTTCGGATGGATTTTTGACGCTTTGTAATGCCCATAACAGCCGCCATGCCGCGTTAGGTAAAATAGTACTATAGAGGGCATCATGGGCGAGCGATGCTGTTTGCACCTCTGCTTCGACGCTCAATAGTCCTTTTGTCCCCAGTGCTAAGAAGTGGAAGGGCAGCATCGCACTCGCTGGCACATCATACAAACACCCACTTCCTTGTAATATCGCGCCATCATCTGGGAGAAGATTGGATTCTGCGCTCTCCTGTTTGTCCTGTGTCGTGGTATCAATGAGCCATACTACGTTGACAGGTAGACTGCCTATGGTCTCGTGATAGAAGGCAAATGTTAGCAGACGGGTCACGAACATACCCCAGCGTGCAAACGCATCCTGCTGTGGTGGGCAATGACTAAAAAGCAGTAGGGTCTGCGTTTTCTCAGCAGAGTATCTTCCGCAGACGAGATGCTTTGCGCCATCAAAGGTATATGACGTAAACATATGTTGTTGTAGCAGTGAGGAAAGATAGCGCGGTAATGCTGTTTCTCCATGCTGTTGAGCCGTATGTACAAGTTGTGTTATAGTAGTGGTTAATTTCTGGCTCAAAGTGAGCTTCTGCTTATCTAGCATTGTGACAAATTTTTCGTAGCACGCAGATACCATGATTGTACCTCTGTCATTATTTTCTAGTACCCCAGTATAAATATCTTGCATGCCGGGTGCTGAAAGAGTATACTCAGGGACAGACCGTGTATGTAAAGGAGAGAATCATTGACAACGCATGCAATAGCCGCTACGTTGCAATTTTCTCTAGGTTAGTGTTATTATAGCCTGAAGTTCTATAAACTGCTGAACAGACACTTTAAGGTGCCAGCAACAAAAGTACGGGAGAGAAGCGCGTTGTCCAAACAACTTCGGCTCGATGTCGCACAGCTAACGGATGTTGGCCGCAAACGTCCGCATAACGAAGATAATATGGCCTATGTCATTCCAAAAGATTCGCAAGTGATGATGAAAAAAGGTGCTTTATTCATCGTTGCCGATGGCATGGGTGGGCATGCAGCAGGTGAGGTGGCGAGTGAGATCGCCGTCGATACGGTTAGCTATGCCTATTATCAAGAAGATGGCGATGATATTGCAGCCTCGTTGGTCCACGCTATTAAACGAGCGAATACGCTTATTCATCAGAGAGCGGCAGAGAACATGCTGCGAAGCGGTATGGGGACGACCTGTGTGGCGGGCGTGTTACGTGGTGGTGTTGCCTATATTGCAAACGTTGGTGATAGCCGAACTTATCTTGTGCGTCATGGGCAGGTAAGACAAGTTTCACAAGACCACTCATGGGTTGCTGAGCAGGTACGAGCCGGGCTTCTCACCGAAGAACAGGCGCGTTCACATGCACAAAGGAATGTGATCACCCGTTGTCTGGGTACACAGGCAGATGTTGAAGTAGATATATTCGCCGAGCCGCTAGAGGAAGGCGATAGCTTTGTGCTATGTAGTGATGGCCTCTCCGGTTTTGTAAGTGATGACGATCTGCGTGCAATTGTAAACCAGTATGTGCCACAAGAAAGCGTCTATCATCTTGTAGAGCGCGCGAACGAAAACGGCGGACCGGATAATATTACCGCTATTGTTGTACGTGTGCAAGAAGTTGGCTGGGAGCCAGCTCCGGCACGCCTCAATGGATATGCAAATGGACACGACATAACGAGTCAGACAACATTAACGGATGCTCAATTGCTGAGTGGCGGCGCACAGGATGGGAATGGACATGTTGTTGGCAATCCACTTCAGATATCAACTGGTCTACTCTCTTCCCCTGAAAGCATCACAGCTCCACAACCTGCTGTCGGTACCAGGCGTCGTGGGCGTCTTTTGTATCCGTCGCTGGTGCTTTTCATTTTACTTATCGTGATACTAGTAGGGAGCGGCATCTATTATTTTCTACATCTAAACAGTCCAGCGAACTTTGACACTTCTTACAATGATGCTCAAGTACTCGTGACACAAAGTCGAAATGACGTAGCACAAAATAACCCTACCGAGGCACTACAGCATCTCTCGAAGGCACAGGCAATTTTGCATTCTCTGCAAAGTAGTTCACTGACCGATGCTCAGAACAGACAGGTAAATACCTTGCTCAGTGGCCCTTTCACTACGGTTGCCAAATCTGCTATTACAAGCTATAACAATCAGTCGCTTATTCTGTCCCTTTCGTGTCCAAATAATGCAACGACGGCTATCAACAATGGCAGTACAAATACTCTTGCGGGTGGCGTTGCCAGTATTCAGAATGGGAATGGCTCCAAAACCTTTTTCTATACGCTCGGTGAAGATGGCAATATTTATCAGTTGAATGAGCAGCCGCAAAATGCGGGGAAGAGTCTGCAAAACCCCTATAGTTTACCAGCGAATACAAAGGTACTCACCATTGCAAGCGATGGTAATCATCTCCTGGCTCTTACAACAGGCACGTCAACAGCGAATGCCGCGACTCCGTTATTTAACCTCTTGCTGCTTACGCCTGAAGATACGACAGGAGTGTTGAAGACAACAAACTCATCAATAGCAATAAATGCGGACGCGACGAAAAATGGTTTCACACCAAAGCTACTGACGGCACAGGGGACTGATGTGTATGTCGTTTTGACCTCCGATATCGCGCAAACATCGGCAACAATTATGTATTTCACTATTGATGGCAAAAATAATAAATTGACACAACCAGCGACAAAGAATAGTCAGACTATATCCATTTCCACTACCATAGCCAGTATTGTGGCGTTTCCGCAACAGCAGTTATTCCTGCTCACGAAGGATGGGAATATTCAAAACCTGATGTTCACAGGAGGCAATCAAGCTCCTACCTTAGTCACGGTTCAGCCTGCTCTTGCCGCTCCTTTAGCATTTAATGCAAATTCATTTACAGCAGCGACCCCTGTGACTATGCCAACCCCTCTGGTAAAACAGTCAACCGTGTTGCAAGTGCCGAGCGCAAAATTTCTGGTGGCAAGTACAACGAATGGTACGTCTCATCTGTACGTTGTGGATGATACCACGTATCATCGTATTCTTGACTTGCAAATGGTCAAGAGTGCCACAACCTCGGTAACGACGACGGCAGGAACTTCTATGACGATGAAGCTTATTCAGCAGTATGCATCGCCAAATTTGTTTGTGAACGTTAGAGGCGCGGTCGTCGATAAGGCTGCAAATCTCTATCTCATTGTGCAGAATGAGCAAAGCCCCGCAGCGCGTAATTTTATCACTGTGAACACAGGAGCTCCTGCTACCTGCGCCCCTTAGCGTATAGACAGCGTATAGACCGTATATGTTACATTACGTCTAGGGCTACTTTCGATGTGTAAACATACAGAATATTCTTTGTTAGGAGCGTGTGCAAGTGAGTTTTGAGGTTCAGTTTCGTACACAGACCTGTGGCGAATTAAATGATGATTTTATAGGTCAGCAAGTGACCATTGCAGGCTGGGTGAATCGACGCCGCGATCATGGTGGCTTGATTTTTCTTGATATTCGTGATCGTTATGGCATGACACAGGTTGTTTGTGACCCAGAGCGTTCGCCTGAAGCACACCGTGTTGCATCCGAGCTACGTTCAGAGTATGTAGTTCAGGTGACAGGGACCGTTGTTCATCGCTTACCTGGGACAGAAAACCCTCAATTGCGTACTGGTACAATTGAGATTGCGGCACAGCAGATCTCAATACTGAATCCCTCACGTACTACACCCTTCCCCATCAACAGCGATGCAATCCAGCCTGATGAGTCGTTGCGCTTGAAATACCGCTACCTCGATTTACGCCGACCGCGCATGCGCGACAACATAATACTGCGCCATCGTGTGGTTAAAGAGATGCGTGATTATCTGGATGAGCGGGGCTTTCTGGAGATTGAGACGCCAATCCTTATGAAGAGTACCCCGGAGGGGGCACGCGATTATCTTGTGCCAAGCCG
>JAABVA010005947.1_pt1 | contig 10917 bp, 14 predicted proteins | sample 5560331 | NCBI WGS metagenome assembly JAABVA01 (sample SAMN12812661, study PRJNA571458) | rock metagenome | isolation source: Antarctica rocks | place: Antarctica: Victoria Land, Mt New Zealand sud | collected 2016-01-07 | reverse complement strand
AGCTTCTCGCAGGCGATCTCTCACTTCCCTGGGCTGCGGACCGCTCTGCGCCCCTTTAGTGTAACCGTGGCTTGCGCTTTGCGCCGCGACGTTGCCGACCCCCCTGAGGCGTTGCATCGGCGCGACACGCGCGGCGAGGTGCAGCGACGCGACGCGCCGGCGACAGGGGCCACGCCGGCAGACCGGCCCGCCCTGGCCGCCGCGCCACGCCGACGAGCGCACTGCACCCAGGCGCTCGCTCGGTACCCGACGAGCTCGCCGTCGGCCGCCCATGCGCCATCCCTTGTGTCTGGCTGCCACGAGTGAGCGCCGCTAGAGGAAGGGGCTACGAGAGAGAACTGCGTCTTGGCTGTGTCTTAGTACGCCAGCACCCCACGGCCCCCTACCCTTGCATACAGTGGCCCCCTCTAGGCCAGGCACCCCGGCATCCTGTGGCCCTCTATAGGGCCGCTACCCCGGTATACTCTGGCCCCAATGTCGGTGTTGGCGAGCGCGCGCCGGCGATCCAACCGGCCACCTCGCCGCTTGATCCCCGCCACAGCAGCGCTCCAGTGGGGCTAGGGCAATACCAGACTTTTAGGGGCCATGACAGACTGACAAATTACATCTTCGCCTTGCAAATGAAACGCTAGAGTTGTATAATAAGAATGTGAGGGGCGTATGGTTCCCACCGACGACGAGGCTGACAAGGAGCTTCACGACATGACACGGCAAGAACGACGGCAACACAGCAAGGCTACTGCCCGCGCGGCCACCATCCACAGGACGGGTAAATACACCTTCGAGATCGACAGCCGCACCCGCCCCGGCCACACTCATAAGATCGATGCACTGCGCCTCGAATGCAGCTGCGAAGCAGGCCAAAAGGGGATGCGCTGCTGGGCGCTCGCGCTCGCCCTCATGGTGGAACAGGGCTACCGTGCCATCACCCCTAAGCCCGCGCGCCGCGCGCCGACGCCACCCGCCCCCGCGCTCACCCGGCCTGCCGGCGCCGCCGCTCTACTCGACGCCTTCGGGGCCTAGACACCCCACATAAAAAGTGGGCGGGGGGATCAAGGCCCCCGCCCACTTACACAGACCACGGAAAGGATCTATCGAGATGACCACCCAAGCCATACCCGCTCCCCACGTCGCGGCCAGTATCCCCAGTATATCGCTCCACCCCGCCGTCGCGCTTTACGATGGCGACGTGTCCGTCACCGCGACGTTCACCCTCGACGCGCCCATCGACTCCACCGAGGTTGTCGCCTCCATCGACCTCCCCGATGATACCGCCCTGCTCAACCTCGTCGATACAACGATCACCCGCTTGATCGCCTACCGCGACGCTTACCGCCAGGCTATGGCCGAAAACGATCAGCCGGTCATGAATGGGGACGCAGACCCAACGCTCCTCCGTGCCCCGCTCCTCCTGCCCGTCCCCTGGTACGCCTGGTAGCGCCCGCCGAGGGCTGGCATCCCCGCCACCCCTCCCCCCTCTCAGTCGATGGAGTGATGACCGATGACCACCGAGACCCGCGCCAACCCCACCGCCGACAACCTCGCCAAGATCGACGCCTGGATGCAGCGCCTCGCTGACGAAACGGACCAGGCCGCGCAGAGTGCCGAACTCACCCGCTACCTACAGACCGTGAGCCGCTTCTACACCTACAGCGCGCACAACTGCATGCTGATCGCCATGCAGCGCCCCGACGCGACGCGCGTCGCCGGTTATCGCGCGTGGCAGGCCATGGGCCGTCAAGTCGTGAAGGGCACCAAGGGTATCGCCATCCTGTGCCCCGCGCCGATTAAGGGCAAGACCGACGCGGGCGACGACGCCGTGATCGCCCTGAGATTCCGCACTGGCTACGTCTTTGATGCGGCTGATACGGACGGCACGGACATCCCCGCGCTCACCGTCCATGCCGTCGAGGGTGACCGCTATGATGCCCTGCTCCGTCAGCTTATCGAGATCGCCGAGCGCGGCGGCCTCTCCGTTACCTTCAAGGATCGCCTCGTGCAGGACGCCAACGGCGTCAGCTACGGCGACGGACGTATCGCGTTGAAGCAGGGCAACCCCGCCGGCAACCTCTGCAAGACATTGTGTCACGAGATCGCGCACGAGCGCATGCACCGCGCCGAGGAGCGCCGTACCTTCACGACGCAGCAGGTCGAGTGTCAAGCGGAAAGCGTCGCGTACTGCCTCTGCGCCGCGCTCAACGTCCCGACGCCGAACTCGCCGACCTACCTCGCGTTGTATCGCGTGTCGCGCACCACGCTCGCGGCCAATATCGACGCCATCAGGGCGGGTGTCGCGGCCATCATGGCCGAGATCGCGCCCCTCATCGACGCAACTGAGGCCGCATAAGGACCGCTGGGGGAGGGCTAGACCCCAGGATGGGAGATCTCCCCCTACCAAGAGAGGAGCGAGGACCAATGGCACGGACAGCGACAACGAAGACAGCGCCCCCCACCACAGACACTGCCACGCCCGCCACTGAGGCCGCGACGACGGCCCCGACCGCCCCGACCCTCAACGCCGTCGCGTTAGCCGAGTTGCGCGAGATCGCCGTGGCCGACATCACCACCGATGGGAGCAACCCGCGCACCCTGTTCGACCTCGACGGCGACGCCGGCATCCGCGAACTGGCCGCGTCGATCAAGGCGCACGGGCTCGTGCAGCCGATCACCGTACGGGCGAACCTCGACGCGGGAGAGGGCGCGCCCTCCTACCTGCTCGTCGCCGGCGAGCGCCGCTTGCGCGCCACCAGGGACGTGCTCAAACGGCGCACCATCGCCGCCCTCCTACGCCACGATCTGACCCCGGACACGGCGCTAGAGGCCACCGTGCTCGAAAACCTCCAGCGGCGTGACCTCCACCCCTTGGAGGAAGCGCGCGGTCTCGCCCAGTTGCGTGCCCGCTCCGGCTACACGGTCGAGCAGATCGCCAAGAAGCTCGGACGCGGCAAGGAATGGGTCAAGGACCGCTTGAAGCTGTGCGACCTCCCGGCGACGACGCAGGACACCTACCTACGCGACACCACCGGGCGGCTCACCCTGACCAAGATGCTCAGGTTGCACGAGTACACCCATGGCAACCGGGATAACAAGGGCTTCCCGCGCCTGATCGAGGCCATGGCCGAGGACATCGCCAAGGGGGTCAACAACGACGCGCACCCGAGCACGACGGAGAGCCTGCACGCGGGGCTCGTCAAGCGCCTCACGCACTGGCACACCGCCCAGGGCGGCACGTACGGCGGCAACTACTTCGACACCTACACCGTGTGCCGCCACTGTCCCTTCGCCGCCTACCGCTCGCCCTACGGTGGCGACTACGAAGGCTTCTGCCTCATGCCCGAGCACTACGCCACGTTGCAGGCGAAAGGCAAGGCCGCGTATGAGGAGGCCGAGGTCGCGCGTCAAAAGAACGCGCCCGCCGTCCTGCCCGGCGCCGTCCCCAGCGGACCCCTGAGCTACACCCCCTCGACCGAAAAGACGGCGGCGCAGAAGGGCCAGGAGACACGCACGCGCCGCCTCGCGCAGAAGGCCGACTACATGCCCAACGTCCTGGCCGTACGCCGCTCCGTGGACCTGATCGCCAACGTCGAGGTCCACGACCTCGCCACGCTGGCCGCGTACACCCTCGCGCACGTCAGCTTGCCTAAGGAGGACTGGGGCGAGATCGCGCGGCGGCACGGCGTGGACGCGGGCGCCCTCATGCGCGCGGGTGGCAGCACACACCCGCGCGCGGATCACATCACGGGGTTGCGCGCGCTCGACCCGCTCGGCCTCGTCAAGGCCACCGTCGAGGCGCTGTTGATCCGGCAGGCGCAAGCCGCCCGCGATTACGAGCCCGACAACTACCACAGCGCCGGTCCCGATCCCGTCTTCAAGCTCTACACCGGCGATCAGACCAACGCGCCCCCCACAGCGCCCGCGCCATCCACGCCGCCCCCGCACGGCGTCGAGGACGCGCCCGCCCCGACCCATGACGCCGCCTGACCACCCCCGCCCACGCCGGGCTGTCGCCCCACAGCCCGGCCCCACCCCGAAAGGATGACCGACATGACCACCAGCGGCCACGCATCAGACGACGCCGACGCCCGGACTGGGCAGGAGGGACACCCAATGGAGATCGTTGACATAACGCCGACGCCCGAGGCGTGCCGTCAGATCGCCCGGCTCTTCCGGGTACAGCGCGCGGACGTGGAGGCGCTGGCCGTGCGCGCCGCGCAGGCCCTCGACAGTCTCGACGCCCGCGACGACGACGCCCTGGCCCCGTGGGACCGCACCCTCTTAGCCGCCGCCTTCGAGGCGTTGTACGAGGACGAGCGCACGCGCGTCCGCCACATGGACGAGGGCCTGGGGGCATTAGGTCCCTACGCCGACAGCGCGGGAGGACCCAACGATGCATCCTAACAGCCACGACGCGGAGCGCCGCGCGGCGCTCCACCGGCTCCGGCACGCGCAGCTTGCCGAGGCCCGCCACATCCGCCAAGCCGTCGCCGCCGCCTATACCCTGGCACCGGCGCACCTGTGCGCTCCTTGCCGCGCGTATCCGTTCGTGGAAGCCCGCCAGGTGGCGATGTATCTCATGCGGACGCGGCTGACGTGGCTCACGCTCGCGCGCGGTGCTGCCTTCCCCATGGCGCGCATCGGCCGCCTGCTCGGTGGCCGGGACCATTCGACGGTGATGCATGGCGCCGCGGTGATTGCGACGCGGCTAGACAGCGGCCGGCAGGAGGACGCCTATCTGCACCACATGATCTGCTCCATCGGCACAACGCTCGATGCCACCTACGAGGCCGAGGAGGCGCGCCACCGACGGGCTGCATAAGGCCACCCAGGGAGGACGTGTAGTGGGAAAGAATGATGGATCGCTGGGACGCGGGCAAATGTACCCCTGCCCACCCATAGCGCCTAGACAGACAGCGAGGAGGACGCGACGACATGGACAATATGCAACAAAAACTACGACCGATCCTTGGCCACACCATGGCCGATGCCGTCGCGCTGCACCGGCAGCAGGAGACAGCCGGCCTCGACCCCCTATGGCGCGGGGCACTCCTCCCGCTGTTGGACTATGCCGCCGATAAGGCCAAGGGCTGGGTGTGACCGCGGGACACGGGCACCGCGCCGAGAGACCTATCGGGAAGCGGCCGCCAGGTCGGTGCCCTCGCCCCGTCGCGGACCGATGATGGAGAGATAGGCAACGCATACCTAATGTGCGACTCTTTTAGTTGGTCCAAGGGAAGCGTGTTCGCAGACGAGTGGGCATCTCACCGCTTGCAAGCGCGACAGCGCCTATCTGACCGAACGTTGTGCAGTCACCAGTATCCGTGTCCATGATGGGCGTCTTCAGAGGGGCGCGTTGCACTCGATTTGGCCGGCTTACGGACCGCATGAGCCCCCAAAAGGGGTGAAAGAGTTGCACATTAGGTCAACGCATGTGTTACATTGGCGTGGCGGGAGGATTATGCATGCCCATCATGCCAGACCTATTAACGACAAAAGAGGCAGCCGACGAACTGGGCCTGAGCCCATCGGGCCTGCGTGCCGCCATTTTCCGCGGGGTCTTGAGCGTCGTGCCGATCGATGCACGGACAAATGGTGTCCTGCGCAGCGAGATCGATCGCTACCGTCGCGAGAATTTGGGCCAACGCGGACACCGACGCGGAGGGGAGCACGCCCACAAGGTCGGCTTTCCATCGACATCGACGAGCGGAGACGACAAGGCCCAGGGGCAAGGAGAGGGCGAGGGTTGATGCCGTGGCGTATCCTGAGCGCGTGCTGCCCGCGCTGCACCGGCGAGGTACGGGTAGCCGGCTTGGCGTCCATACGCTCGGCGTGTAGGCGCTCACTGATGAGGACACCGAGACGCTATGGCCGCGTGGTGAGGCCGACGTGCCCTCAGGAATTGCGGTCTACATCGGCTGCCGGGACGAACTGCGCCGGCTGTACGACGACCAGAGGCGATAGGAGCGAGGAGTCCATACTTATGGGTAACGTTGATGTACATAAAGCCGCGTACGCGAAAGGGAAATACTCGTGAGCCGCATCATAGCTGTGGTCAATCAGAAGGGTGGTGTCGGCAAAACCACAACCACCTTTGCCCTCGGGACGGCCTTGGCTAGCCGCGGGCTCGCCGTGTTACTCGTCGACTTCGACCCGCAGGCGAGCCTGACGGCGGCCACTGGCTTCGAGCCCGACGATATCGACCGCACCGTCTACACACTCATGGACGACTACCTGCAGACACTAACTCCCCCGGACCTGACGACAACGCGCCTGGAGATCATTCCGGGCGTGGATCTGCTGCCGGCGAACATCGACCTGGCCGCGGCCGAGTTCGAGCTCGTCACGGCCTCGCGCCGCGAATATGTGTTGCAGCAAATACTCGCAGCCGCCGCCTACGACGTCGTCCTGATCGACTGCCCGCCCTCCCTGGGCATCCTCACGATCAACGCCCTGACGGCCGCAGGGTCGGTCTTGGTACCCGTTGTCCCTGCGTACCTCTCGGTGCGCGGCCTCAACGCGTTGATGCGCTCCATCGAGCGCACGCGCCGGGCCGGCCTTAATCTCAACCTGGGCATCAGCGGCGTCCTGCTCACTATTGTCAAGGGGCGCGAGGCGCACGCGCGGCGGGCGATAGAGACCGTGCACGCCCACCTTGGCCCGGACATACCAATTCTTGGGACCATCAAGCGATCGGCGAGAGTGGACGACGCGGCAGAGCGTGGTGTTCCCCTTACGCGCTACGCGGCCACACGCGAGGTTGCCGAGGCTTACCAGTCTGTGGCCGACGAACTACTGTCCCGCTGGGGACTGTCACAGCCTGTGACAGCGACACGCATACAACAGCCGACGCCGGCAGGCGTGGGGGTGCCTCATGAGTAGCGCGCGCCGACAACCGGGCGAGGGGCTGTCCGCGATCTTCCGTCATCAAGAACCTGAGGGCGTCACCGAGTTGACCACGGCGCGCTCCATCGCCGTGACCTTGATCGACCCCAACCCCTTTCAGCCCCGTACCGAGTTCGATGAGGAGGCCCTGGACGAACTCGCCGCCTCGCTACGCGCGCACGGCGTTCTGCAGGCCGTGTTAGTGCGGCCGTCGCCGGCGTCGTCGGGCCGCTACGAACTGGTGCTGGGCGAACGGCGCTGGCAGGCGGCGCAACGGGCCGGACTGCGCGAGATCCCGGCCATCGTCCGCCCCACGACCGACACCGAGATGGCCGACCTAGCGTTGCAAGAGAACGTCCAGCGCCGCGACCTCAACGCTGTCGAGGAGGGCTGGGCCTACAAACGATTGATGGACCGCGAGGGCCTGTCGTTACGTGAGGCGGCCGAATGGGTTCACCGTAGCCACGAGCACGTCGCCCGTCGCCTGCGCATCGTCGCCGACCCGCAGCTAGAGGAAGCTGTGCGCGCTGGCGGCCTGGGCGCCACCGTCGCCGCCGAGTTAGGCCGCGAGGAGAACGTGGCGCTGCGCGCGCTCGTGCTGCAGCGGGTCGCCCGCGGGGAGCACGTCACGATGCCCGATGTCGTGGCGCTGTCACAGCCTGTGACACCTCAAGCCGACCAAACAGTAGCCACTAGTGGCGAGTGGGAAGCTGTCCCACGTCCCGCACCGGCGCCGTTACAGCCTGTGACAGCGGCCAAAGTCCCACCGGCATCCAAGGAGATAAAGCCATTGCCGACGTGGCCGGATGAGCCGACGACGACGGCCGCACTGTCACAGCCTGTGACAGCGGCAGCCCTTGACCCAAACTTGGTGCGGCTACGCGACCTACGCATCATCCAGCTCCACACCGGTCGCGACGGTGAGCCGCGCCAGCTCGACGCCGCCGATCGCTCTACGGTGCTCCGCATCCTGGAGGCGGATCTCGCCTGGCTCAAAGACATTGACCGTCGTGTGCCGTGAGGTGGGAGTGATGGACATGGTTAACATGCGAGGGAACGACGCGACAGACAGCGCGTTGCCGGCATCCATCACCCTGACCACAGATCACGTCACGGTCGATGCCATCGGCCCGCTCGTCGAGGTGCTACACGCCGTCGGCGTCGCGGTCGAACGGCACGCCTTTCTGCCCGTGCGCGGCGAGGAGCAGCACCCCTGGGGCGTGCTCCTGCTGGCCGCGTCTGGCCTACCCCTGGCCCTGGCCCTGGCCCGGCTCGTCGGCCCCGCGACGGCCCCGGCCGGCGTCGCCCTAGCCCTTGCCACTGCACTTGGGGTTGGGGAGCGCCCGGCGTTGGCTACGCTCCAACTCAAGGCCGACGGCGTGTTCGTTTCCATCAGGAGCCGGGATCTTATCGACATAACAACGGCGCTCGACGCGCTCCCGGCCCAGCTCGTGCGCCTAGACACGCGCCGGGGGGAACGTCGGCTCGTTTACAGTGAGGGGGCGTGGCGTATCGACCCCTAGCGAGGGGACAGTGGATGGACCACGACATAACAACGGAGCCCAAGCATTACGCGGAGGATAGATCATGAAGCGGCGCTTCGTGAACGACACCAAGATGCGTGGAACCTGCGCACCGTTATCGCGCTCGATGTCGGCATCTAGGAGACAGTCAAAAAGCGGGCGAGGCAGCATTGGGCAGGCTAGTGCCGTTCGGCGATCACATCTTTGTCGCGGGGCGTCTGACAGTGCTGTTGTTGTCGCGCCGACGGCACCTTGTCCTGCGAGCGAGGGGCGTCGGATCTGCTCCTCCCCCCGGTTTTTGACGGTCTCCGGCTAATGGCGTGCATGCGATGAGGCGAGGCCGCCGGGGTGACGAAGACGGCGAACCATACAGCTTCGCTCTTTCTACCCCATAAAGGCGCGGAGGTCGCTGTTGAGGCGCTCCTTCTCAGTGACATATGGATCTGGCATACATTTGATGGTGCCGGTTGACGGCCTGGGTATCATCCATGATGGGGCCACGTACCAGAAGAGGTTGAGGAGGCCCGTCAGCCCTATAGCGCGGTTTCAGATTGTTCTACCGGCACATCGTGTCGCCGTTTTCAACAATCCTGAGCAACGTCAGAGCCGGCGCCATCAAATGTGTGCCAGATCCTGACATATAGGCCATGCGGCGCACCCTTATACACCGTGAGCGCGCACCCTGGGACCAGCTGCGCGATCCTCCTCCCGCACATGTCGATGGGCGCGGAGCGGTCCGCGTCGCCGTGAATGACTACGGTCGGCACGGTGAGGGTGCGCAGGTCGGGCCGCAGGTCGGTCTCGGTGAGGGTGCGCAGGCAGGCGATCGCGACCGGCAGCGGCGTGGCGCGGCACATCCGCACCGCGTCCTGCATGAGCGCGTCCGAGACCTGGGCGGTGGGCTGTTCCGCGCCGAAGTACGCCGGCGCGCCGGCGGCGAACCAGCCTGGGCGATCTGTGCATAAGGCCGCAACCGTAGCGTCAAAGTAGCTCTTGTCCAGCCCTTCGGAGTTGTCCACCGTCTTGAGCGGGAAGGGAGCGACCGCGGCGAGGAAGACGGCGCGCGCGATGCGGCCGGCGCCGTGGCGCGTGAGATACCGGGCAATTTCGCCGCCACCCATCGAGTGGGCGACCAAGGTGACCGCGCGCAGGTCGAGGCGCTCGAGCAGCGCCGCGAGGTCGTCGGCGAGGGTGTCGTAATCGTAGCCCCGCCCGGGCTGGTCTGAGCGGCCGTGGCCGCGCCGGTCGTAGGCGACGCAGCGCAGGCCCTGGCCGGTGAGATAGGACAACTGGTACTCCCACATGCCCGCATGCAAGGTCCACCCGTGGATGAAGACGACGGGCTGGCCCGTGCCCCAGTCCTGATAGAACAGGCGCGTGTGGTCGTTCGTCTCGATGTATGGCATGACAATAACCTCCGGTTGGATACAGTGTCGAATCGCTGGGCGTCATGTGGGGCGTCACCGGAATCGCCAGCGCCGTCCGCCTCCACGACGGGGCGTGTGCGCCCGACGCCATCATCATATCGGCGGCCTGCGGCCTGGCCCCAACTCTGGAGGTCTTGGTCTTGACCCGCATGGCGCAGGGGGTGCGTCAGGCGAAGAAGACTGGACCATGCTCCGGGCCAAGATGGGGGACGAGGGTGTGGTCGTCCCCGCAGTGTACAGCGAGAAGGCGCTCGGCGCGCGCCATGCGGCGCTTCAGTCGTCGATTGCCTGGTAGGCCAGGGTCCAGAAATCGCGGCAGACATCCGGGGGGCTGGGGGATGTCCAGGCGCGCTGGGTCATGAGGATGGTGACCATCTCCTCCTTGGGGTCCGCATACCACGAGGTACCCAGGCCGCCGTCCCAGCCGAAGCGGCTGGGCACCGCCGCCACGTCGTCGCGCCGGGTGACGATGGCCACGCCCAACCCCCACCCGCAGCTGTCGAAGTAGCTGGGGACCAAGCCGGACACCGCCTTCTGCTCCGGCGTCAGGTGGTCGATCGTCATGAGCTCGACCGACGGCCGTGATCAGGATACGCGCGCTGCCATGTTTGCCCTTGTGCAGCAGCATGTGGCCGAAGGCCAGATAGTCGTCGACGGTCGAGACCAGCCCTCCGGCACCGGATGGGAAGGCGGGCGAGTCGGCTCCAGCTCGCGCCCTGCCCGGGGGGAACTGTCCGATCGTGACGTTGCGGGCGACCGACGGCGGGAGCAATTTTCTCTGCCTGAGCTGGTTCCGATCCATCAACTTGTCCTTCCACGATGATAGGCGCTCTAGCGTGGGCATGGGGCGTGTCGGGGTCTGGCGACGGTCGCTGTCGCGGAACTATGGATTAAATCATACGCGCGACGGTTTAATGGACAATTAAGGGGAAGTTGAAAGGTTGTTAAATGTGCCATGAATAAAGAAGGGGGCAGGCCATTGGTTCGTCATTATATTTAACATATCTTTAACGGGGGCTTAACATATCTTTAATGACGGGGAGCTACAGTAGAGGGCGGGAAGGATAGGCGCGAGCTTCGGCCGCGGT
>JAABVA010005946.1_pt1 | contig 10919 bp, 6 predicted proteins | sample 5560331 | NCBI WGS metagenome assembly JAABVA01 (sample SAMN12812661, study PRJNA571458) | rock metagenome | isolation source: Antarctica rocks | place: Antarctica: Victoria Land, Mt New Zealand sud | collected 2016-01-07 | reverse complement strand
GAATGACAAACATGAAGCGTAATCATCGCCTTCGCCTCCTACCTGTAACGGCAGTCATCGCGCTCGGCGCGGCGGTTCCATTGGCGGCGCATACCGCCTCGGCGTCCACCGCGGCGCGGGCGCACAGTCCAGCAAACTATACCCTGCGTTTTTCCACTTTCTTCAGCCCAAAAGAGAAGACGGAGTTCAACCAGCAGATCTTGCCGCTGTTTCAGAAGCAATATCCGGGCGTCAGCGTCAGCCTAGAGCCGATCCCCGACCAGCGCATCAAAGCGATCGCGCAGATCGCGGCCGGCACCGCCGCTGACATCACCAACCTCGGCGACGGTGATGTGCTATTCTATGCCAGCCAGAACGCGCTACAGGACCTCACGCCGTACGTCGGCAAGAGCTTCCTGAACCAATACTTGCCGAACACGTTGACCATCGGTCATGTCGGCGACAAACAGTACGCCCTGCCCAAGGACTACTCCACGCTGGCCGTCTACTACAACAAAGACCTGTTCAAGGCCGCAGGCCTCTCTGACCCATCATCGACCAACTTCACCTGGGATGAGTTACGGAAAGATGCGCTGGCGCTCAGCAAGAAGAGCGGGACTTACAGCATGCTCAACGATCCCGCGGGTACACGCGCGGTCAGCGCGGTCGTCGATTCATTCGGGGGACGCCTGATCAGCGCCGACGGCAAGCATATCGTCGGCTATATGGACAGCCCTGCCACCGTCAACGCCATCACGTTCTGGACCAACCTGGTCACAAAGGACCACGTTATGCCCACGTCGGCGCAGTTCGCCTCGGCGACAAACGGCGGCGCCGATCCCTTCGCACAGGGCAAAGTAGGCCTGGAAGTCACGGGCGTCTGGCCCTCGGCGACCTACGCGGCCACGTCTAATCTTCACTTCGGCGTCGCGCCGTTCCCGCGTACCAGCGGCGGCCCCGAGGTCAATACGATCTACTATGCCGGCTTCGCCATGACCCGCACCACCAAGCACCCCCAGGCGGCGGCCGCGCTTATCAAGCTGATGAGCGGTCCCGTCGGCGACGCGATCTGGGGCAAGTCGGCGCTGCCGGCCATTAAATCGGTGGCCGACAAGCCCAGTAACACGATGAACCCTGTGCGCAGCGTCTTCATCAATGGGGTGAAGAACATTAACAGGTTGCCGGGCGACCTGGTCGGCCCCGATGCGCCCGCCGCCGTCGGCGATAACCTGGCGCAGGGCCTGACGCTCATCGCCGGAAGTTCAGGCACATCCGTACAGCAGGTATTGCGGATCGAGGCCCAGAAAGGGCAGCAAGAGCTGGCGAATTTCCACTCTTAGCCCAGCGCGTAAAGGACCCTCACCCCCTACCCCTCTCCCTGGGCGCGGGAGAGGGGTGAAGGGCAGGGCTCGTGCATTATCGTCGGGGCGTATAACCATACGCCCCGACGATAATGCACGAGCCCTGGAGTGAGGGGGCATGCGGCGAGAACGACATAAGCCCCCCTGCCACTGAGCGTATGCTCGTGGAGCGGCTTAGAGAGGAAGACACAGTATGGCACGCGCGATGCCTGTCAACAAAGTCCAAGCGCGCAAGCACAGGAAACTAACCAGGCGTGAGTGGCGCGAAGCAAGAACGTTCTACCTGCTGATAACGCCCTTCCTCCTGGGATTCTTGTTTCTCTATCTCGCTCCGGGCCTTGTGGCGATCTATACCAGCTTCACGCAGTGGAACATCACCAATGCGCCGCAGTGGACTGGCGCCGACAACTACGTCACGCTGTTCACCAACGACCCCGACTATATCCAGGCCATCAAGGTGACGGCCCTCTACGCGGTGCTGTTCCTGCCCGCCAGCCTGATCATCTCGCTGGTACTGGCCTTGTTGATGAACCGGCAGCGGCCGGGCGTCAATGTGTTCCGCGCGATTTACTATATGCCGTCGCTGCTGGCGGGCGTCTCCGTCGGCGTGCTGTGGATCTGGATCTTCGATCCTCAGCACGGCGCCCTCGATCAGATCCTGGGGGTCGTCGGCATCCCGCACATCAACTGGCTCAACAGCACGTTTTGGGTCGTCCCCGCCATCGTGATAACCAGTCTCTGGGGCATCGGCAACATCATCGTCATCTACCTCGCCGGGCTCAAAGGTGTCCCGCAGCCGCTCTACGAGGCGGCCGAGGTGGACGGCGCCGGATGGTGGGCGCGCTTCTGGCATGTGACGATCCCCCTGCTCTCGCCGACGATCTTCTACAACCTGCTGACCGGCTTGATCGGCGTGTTCCAGATTTTCGACGGCCCGTACGTCCTGACACAGGGCAAGGGCGGTCCGCCATTCCTGTCGGGGAACAATATTCTGAACGCCTCAGAGTTCTACATGATCAAGCTCTACCGGGACGCTTTCGCCAACAACCTCTATGGCAAGGCCTCGGCGGAGGCGGTCATCCTGTTCGTCTTTATCGTGCTCCTAACGCTCGTGGTGCTGCGGACGTCGCGGACGTGGGTCTACTATGAAGGCAACGTCGTCAAAGGCGTCTAAAAAGGAGGCCCATCGTGGCGCAAACCGTTAGCGGTGTCACCATCGGCAAGAAGGTTGGAAGCAAGGGGCATACCCACGTTCTCCGCCATGGGGTGAGCGCCGCGCTGGTCTACCTCATCCTGGTCCTCGGGGCGATCACCGTCCTGGTCCCGTTCTACTCGCAGATCGCGACCTCGCTCAAAGACGCGGGCCAGATCGCCACAGGCGGGGGCCTGTCGTTCCCCAATCCGGCCCACTGGCGCAACTATATCGACGCGTTCACCACACCGGGCACGTCGTTCAACTACTATTTTCTGAACACGATCCTGATCGAGATCGGCCAACTCAGCGGCACGCTGCTCACGACCACGATGGCGGCCTATGCGTTCGCGCGCATACGCGCGCCGTTCAAGGACGCGCTGTTCGTGCTCGTGCTCGCGCTGATCGCCGTGCCCGGCGTCATCATGTTGGTGCCGCTGTACTTCATCTACACCAAACTGCACCTGACCGATACGCTGTGGCCGCTGATCATCCCCGCGTGGTTGGGCGGCTCGCCTGCGTATATCTTCCTATTGCGCCAATTCTTCCTGGGTATTCCGGGAGAACTTGGCGAGGCCGCGGTCATGGACGGGGCCGGGACGATGACTACACTCTTCCGCATCTATGTCCCGCTGGCCAAGCCGGCCCTGGCGGCGGTAGCCATTTTCGTGTTCATCGGACAATGGCACGACTTCCTTGCCCCGCTGATCTATCTCTCCAGCGAGCACCACTTCACGCTGACCCTGGGCATCAACCAGTTCGTCGCGAATCAGCAGAGCGGCGGCGGTCAATCGACGACCTGGAATCTGCTGCAGGCCGCGTCCATGGCCATCGTGCTGCCGCCGCTGCTCGTGTTCCTATTCTTCCAGCGCTTCTTTATCGAGGGCATTACCCTTGGCGGCATCAAGGGATAACACCCTCACCCCCGCCCAGGGCTCGTGAATTATCGAAACCTGCGACTGCCTCCCCACTGCGGTGGGGACCCCGATGGCAGATCACGGACACTGCGGTGTCAGGACGGCTGCGTCGGAGCGCCACGCCCGGGGGCGACACCCGACCGCAGTCGGCGCTGGTCTGCCATCGGGGTCCCCTCTGGGGAGGCAGTCGCAGGCCGCGCCTCACAATCGCGCCGTATACCCGAAAGGATAACTTCGCGTGTCGACAGTAGCGAGGGCGGCTCCGGCCGGTATGACCATCACTAAAAACGAGCGGCTCGACGACCCTTATATCGCCGCGGGCGACCGCGCCTATGTGATCGGGACGCAGGACGGCGGTTTCCCCGACCTGGGCGTGCACGTACGGGGAGAGATGGGCGGTGTCTGGAGCCACCCGATCAAGCTGTTTGACGGCTTCTGGCTGCGCATCGACGATGCGTGGCTGCCCGACGCCGCGCGTTTCGTGAGCGGCCCTTTCTGGAACGCGCACGAGTACGCCCTGCCCGACGGGCTGGCGGTGACGCGGCGCCAGTTCGCGCCGGACGGTGAGCGCGCCATCGTGACGCGCTACACCCTGCGTTCGCCCGTCGCGCGTACCCTGCGCCTGCGCCTACTCGCCCGCACCGATCTACGAGGCGTGTGGCTCTCCGATGAGGACGGCATCCGTGACGGCTACGACCACGCCGCCTACCAAGATGACCTATGCGCGTGGCTCTGCCGCGACGACCTGAATCCCTGGTACGCCATCGTGGGCACGCGCGGCCTTACACCGACGGCGTGGCACAGCGGGCGCGACCTATGGGGGCCACAGCAAACAACAGGTCGAGGCGTCTCCGTTGCCCTCGACTACACGGTCTCCGTCCTGGCTGGCGGCGAAACCATCATCGAGTTTGTCCTGGCCGGCTCCGGCGACGGTCCGCTCCCCGCGCGGGAGACGTTCGCGCGAGTATGCGACACGGCTCCCGCTCTCTGGACGGCCAAAGCAGCGCGCTACGACACCTTGCTCACGCGCAGTGCATTGGAGATCCCCGACGCGGCGGTCGCCACGGCCTGGGACTGGCTCAAGTGCGACAACGACTGGTTGGTGCGCGACACGCCGGGATTGGGGCGTGGCTTGGGCGCGGGGGCGCCGGAGTATGTGTGGTGGTTCGGCTGCGACAGCTTCTACGCGCTGCTGGGCTGCCTGGCGCTGGGCCAGCACGAAACGGCGATCGAAACGCTCGACCTGCTGCGGCGCCTCAGTGTGGCGCACAACGGCGACAGCGGCCGCGTCATTCACGAGGCCAACACGCGCGGCGCCGTCTTCAACCCTGGCAACACACAGGAGACACCGCAGTTCACCACGACGGTCTGGCAAACGTTCCTGTGGACGGGCGACCTGGACTTCTTGCGGCGCGCCTACCCGTTCTGCCGTCGCGGCGTGCTGGAGTGGACGCTTGGCGCGCGGCGCCCCGACAGTGATGTCCTGCCCTACGGCTACGGCATCATCGAGGTGGAGGGGCTTAACCTACAGTGCGCCGACACCGCCGCCCACACCGCCGCCGCGCTCGATGCCCTGGCCGGCATGGCCGCTGTCCTGGACGACGGCGCCACTGCCACACGCTGCCGTGAACTGGCGGGGCGCGTGCGTGCGCGCATCGAGGAGGCATTCTGGCTGGAAGACGAGGGGCTGTACGGCGACATGCGCGCCTCGCCGGCCGAGGTGGCGCCCCGCCTGCGCGACTGGATTGACCGAGCCGAGCGGCCTAATCATCCCAATTATAATCATAAAGGCGCGACGCGCCCGAACACGGCGGAGGCGCTGCGTCAGGTGTTGCACGACGCCGAGTCCGATCCCCAGCAGGACCGTAAGCGCGCCTGGCCCTGCGGCAATTGGTGTTTGCTCGGCCCGTTGGAGACCGGCGTCGCCGCGCCGGAGCGGGCGGGGCGCGTGCTGGATACGATGGAGAGCGACCGCTTCACGGGCCGCTGGGGTATGTATCTTAACGGTTTTGACCGCGCGCAAGTCATGAGCATTAACACGGGGGTCCTGGCCGTGTGCGAACTGACCTACGGGCGGCCGGACGCCGCCCTGGGCTACGTGCGGACGGTGGCCGAGACGCTGCCCCTGCGTATGCCAGGCGCGATCTCCGAGATGTCGCCCGGCGGCGGATGCTTCGTGCAAGCCTGGTCCGGCTACGCCGTGGCCTGGCCCGTGGTAGCCGGCATGTTCGGCGTGCGCCCCGACGCCTACCGCCGCCGTCTGGCCCTGGAGCCTGCCTTCCCGTCCGATTGGCCGTCCGCACGCCTGACCAATCTGCGCATCGGCTCCAACAGCGTCGACCTGGCCTGGGACGGCGCGGCGCTGACCGTGACCACGCGCGAGCCCGGCTGGACCATCACATCCGGCAGCGTCCCCGTTCACATCGTGCGGGACTATGACAAAGAGCAGGGAGAGGATCAGGAGTAGCATGGACCAATTGGTCACGCGCGAGGGGCGCCTGTTCCAGGTATCCGACGCCAACGGCGACTTCACGCGCGCGCACGCCGCGTCCGGTCTGTACGCGCACAACACGCGTTTCCTCGATCTCTTCGAGGTGCGCGTCAACGGCGCCGCGCCGCGCCCGCTCGCGGCCAGCGTGGCTGACGACGACATACAGCGGGTATGGGCACAGGCCGAGGTGGGCGGGGAACCCGTCCCGCACGGCGCCCCGCTCGCCGTCCAGCGCCGCCGTGTCCTCGACGACTCGGCCATGTATGAGCGCATCACCGTCACTAACTACGGCCGCCACGAGGCCACGGTCGAGCTGGAGCTACGCTTCGCCGCCGACTACGCCGACGTGTTCGAGGTACGCGGTCTACGGCGCCCCGCTCGTGGCCGATCACTACCGGCGGAGGTCGACGACCGCGCGGGCACGGTCGCACGGGGCTATCTTGGCCTGGACGGTGTGACCCGCCGCACCACGTTATGCTTCAACCTGGCGCCGGCGTCGCTCGACGCCGCGCGCGCGACGTGGCATACGCCGCTGGCCGCGCAGGGTAGCGTCACGCTCGACGTCACCGTCGGCGTGGCCGAGGGCGACGGCAATCTCGCGCATGATCGGGCAGGTGATCCTGGGAGCGCGGGACGCTCGCTGCGCTGCTCGCCCGTCCCCGCGTATGAGGGGCATGCAACGGGGACGGGCGAGCAGCGCAGCGAGCGTCCCGCGCTCCCAGATAAGGCGCGAGCCCTCGGGCGAGCCCAACGCGCCGCGACCGCGACGGCCACTGCTGTGACGGAACTGCCCGTCATCGCGACGCCACAAGGGCAACCGAGCAACTTCGACGCGGCGTTCGGCGCCCTGCGCCGCTCCTACGCCGACTGGCGCGCGTCATGTACTATTATGGAAACGGACAGCCAGGCGCTGCAAACGGTGCTTGACCGCTCCACGCTCGACCTGCGGCTGCTGCTGGCCGACCTCGGTGACGGCCCATTCCCCGTGGCCGGTATTCCCTGGTTCGCCGTCCCTTTCGGGCGTGATTCGCTGATCGCGGCGATCCAGGCGCTCCCGCTGACAACCAACCTGGCGCGCGGGACCCTGCGCACCCTGGCCGCCCTACAGGGACGCGAGGTCAATGCCCAGCGGCAGGAAGAGCCAGGCAAGATCCCCCACGAACTGCGCCGTGGTGAAATGGCTAACCTCAACGAGGTGCCATTCGGGCGCTATTATGGCTCGGTCGACAGCACACCGCTGTTCCTGGTCCTGCTGTGCGACGACGACGCCTGGACCGGCGATCTGGCGCTGGCGCGTGAGCTGTTGCCCAATATCCGCGCCGCCTTACACTGGATTGACGCGTATGGCGACCGCGATGGTGATCTCCTACTGGAGTTCGAGGCGGATAGCGGCCGTGGACTGACCGTGCAATCGTGGAAAGACTCCGCCGATTCGTTGAGCCACCGCGACGGCAGCCTCGCCACCGGCGCCATCGCCGTCGCCGAGGTACAAGGCTACGTCTACGACGCCAAGCGCCGCCTGGCGCCGCTGCTAGCGCGGCTAGGCGAGCACGACTTGGCCGAGCGTCTGTCGCGCGAGGCCGCCGCCCTGAAAGAGCGCTTCAACGCGGCCTATTGGATGGCCGACCGCGACTACCTGGCCCTGGCGCTGGATGGCGACAAGCGCCAGGTGGGGATGGTGGCCTCGGACGCCGGGCATTGCCTGTGGTCCGGCATCGTCGACGCGGAGAAAGCCGCACCTGTGGCGCGGCGTCTTACCGCGCCGGACCTGTTCAGCGGGTGGGGCATCCGCACGCTCGCCACCGGCGAAGCAACCTACAATCCCATGAGCTACCACAACGGCTCGGTGTGGCCGCACGACACGTCGCTGTGCGCGCTGGGCCTCAAGCGCTACGGCTACGACCGCGCGGCCAACGCGGTGGCCATGGCCGTGGTCGCGGCGGCGCGGCGCTTCCCCGACGCGCGCTTACCCGAACTCTACTGTGGCTTCGACGCCGCGGACGGTCTACCCGTCCCCTACCCGCTGGCGTGCTCGCCGCAGGCATGGGCCGCGGGGGCGCCGCTGGCGCTGGTACGCGCCATGCTGGGACTGGAACCCGACGCCGCGGCTGGTGTGCTGCGTCTGCGCCCGCTTCTGCCAGAGGGCGTCGACCACCTGTCCCTGCGCGGCTTGCGCGTCGGCGCGGCCACGGTTGATCTCGACGTAACGCGCGCAGGCGTCGAGTCGTCCGTGCGTACGGGCGCGCTGGACGTGGTCGTGGATAGTCGTGAGTCGTGAGTCGTGAGTCGTGAGTCGTGAGTCGTGAGTCGTGAGTCGAGGAGATAGCGCGTAGTTGAGGTGAGCTAATCGCACCTATCCGTAGCGACGTTCTCTCTGTACTATGCGGCCTACTCCCACCGTCCCACTCCCGACTCACGACTTCCGACTCACGACTACGTGTTGAGGAGGTTTGTGTTCGTGCGTATCTTGTACATCGATATTGATAGCCTCCGGCCCGATCACTTGGGCTGCTACGGCTACCACCGCCAGACGAGCCCGAACATCGACGCGATCGCGCGCGATGGCGTCCGCTTCGACAACTGCTACATTCCCGACGCGCCCTGCCTGCCCTCACGCACTGCCCTATGGAGCGGGCGTACGGGCTTCCACACCGGCGTCGTCAGTCACGGTGGGGTGACGTCGGAGCCATTTCGCGAAGGGCCGAACCGCGACCATCGCGACCTGTTCGATCTCTATGGCTGGATGGCCTTGCTGCGCGCCACCGGCCTGCGCACAGCCACGGTCAGCTCCTTCGGTGAGCGCCACTCCGCCTGGCACTGGTACGCCGGCTTCAACGAGATCTACAATCCCGGCAAGCGGGGCCTGGACCTGGCCGACGACGTGACGCCGCCCGCGCTGGAATGGCTGCGGCGCCATGCCGCAAGCGATGACTGGTTCCTGCACGTCAACTACTGGGACCCGCACACGCCCTATCGCACCCCCCTGTCCTACGGGAACCCTTTCGCGGGCGAGCCGCTGCCGGCATGGCTGACCGAGGCGGTCCGTGAGCGTTCGTGGGGCGGCTACGGACCGCACAGCGCCCAGGAGCCGCACGGCTGGGGCGGAGCGGGGGAGAGGCCATGGGAGGAATACCCGCGTATGCCCGCGCGACTCGACTCGATGGACGCCGTGCGCCGATGGATCGACGGCTACGACGTGGGAATTCGCTATGCCGACGAGCATGTGGGGCGTCTACTCAACGCCTTGGCCGACGCGGGCGTGCTGGACGAAACGGTCGTGATCGTGAGCGCCGACCACGGCGAGAACCAGGGCGAGTTGGGCGTGTGGGGCGACCACCAGACGGCTGATCCGATCACCTGCCGCGTCCCCTTGCTCGTCCGCTGGCCGGGGCTCGACGGCGTTCCGCATGTCGACCGTGCCCTGCACTACCAATTCGACTGGGCCGCCACGCTGGTCGAACTCGCGGGCGGGCGCGTACCGGACATCTGGGACGGCGCGCCCTTTACCGCGGCTTTCCGCGCGGGGCGGGAGCAGGGACGTCCCTATCTAGTGACCAGCCAAAACGTGTGGTCCTGCCAGAAAGGGGTGCGCTTCGACCAGTACGTGTGCCTGCGAACCTACCACGACGGGTATAAGCAGCTGGATCGAGTGATGCTGTTCGACGTGGACGAGGACCCGCACGAGCAGCGCGACCTGGCGTCCGCGCGGCCGGAGGTAGTCGATCACGCGATGGGCCTACTCGCCGATTGGCAGCAGGACATGGCGTGGACCGGCCGGTCCGACGTCGACCCCATGCTGACGGTCCTGCGGGAGGGCGGGCCGTTCTACACGCGGGGCCGGCTGCGCCCCTATATAGGACGGCTGAAAGCGACGGGCCGGGGGCAGCATGCCGCGCACTTGGCGCGGCTGCATCCAACGGAGTTATAGGGACGGCTATACGCTAACTACCCCCCTAAATACGAGCGCTCGATCTCGCCGCCGCCCGCGATCTCGGCGGCGCTGCCCGCGACGTCGATACGCCCATTCGAGAGGACGTAGGCGTAGTCGGCGATCTTGAGCGCCATCTTGGCGTTTTGCTCCACCACGATGACGCTGGCCCCGCGCGCGCGAATCTCCTGGATAACGGCGAAGACCTGCTGGGTGACCAGCGGCGCCAGACCCAGGCTGGGCTCATCGAGCAGCAGGAGCTTGGGGCGCGTCATCAACGCGCGCCCGATGGCTAGCATCTGCTGCTCACCCCCTGAGAGTGAGGCCGCCCCCTGCGTCATGCGCTCCGCGAGCACCGGGAACAGGTCGCAAGCGTCGGCGATGCGCCGGCGCGTCTCCTGACGTGACAGCAAATGTCCCCCGGCCAACAGATTCTGCTCGACGGTGAAATTGGTGAAGACGCGCCGGCCTTCGGGGCACAGCGCGATGCCGCGTGCGACGCGCCGCGCCGCGTCCAGCCGCGTGATGTCCACCCCATCGAAGGTGATGCGGCCCTGCCGCGGACGCAGCGAGCCCGCGATAGCCTTGAGCGTAGTGCTCTTTCCAGCGCCGTTGGCGCCCAGGATGCAAACCAGCGCGCCGTCCGCGGCCTCAAGCGAGAGCGCGCGCACGGCCACGATCGGGCCGTACGCGCAGGTGATAGCCTCAACCGTCAGCATGGCCTACTCCGTCCCGAGGTAGGCGGCGATGACGCGCGGATCGGCGCGCACCGCCGCCGGGGCGCCTTCACCAATCTTAGTCCCGAACTCCATGACCACGATGTGCGACGACACACCCATCACAAGGCCCATGTCATGGTCGATCAGGAGCACCGTCGCGCCATACTCGCGCGGAATGCGCCGGATCACCTCGGTCAGCCACACCTTCTGCGTGTCCTGCAGGCCGGCCGCCGGCTCGTCGAGGAGGAGCAGCGTGGGATTGCCGACGAGCGCGCGGCCCATATCGACGAGCTTTTGATCGCCGAACGACAAATCTCCCGCGCGCCGGCCAC
>JAABVA010005945.1_pt1 | contig 10921 bp, 7 predicted proteins | sample 5560331 | NCBI WGS metagenome assembly JAABVA01 (sample SAMN12812661, study PRJNA571458) | rock metagenome | isolation source: Antarctica rocks | place: Antarctica: Victoria Land, Mt New Zealand sud | collected 2016-01-07 | reverse complement strand
TCTGGAGCTCGCGGGCCACCATCAATCGGTCCACCGCGTCGCTCTGCGTCCCTGAGTCGTAGACGTCGATGCGCCCATGGCCGCGGTGCTTCACCCGGTACATCGATCTGTCCGCCAGGCGAAGCAGGTCCTCGGCGGGTGGCTGGTGGCCGATCGCGATTCCGATGCTCGCGGAGATGTCGATCCGCTCCCCGCTGACGTAGAAGGGGGCGTCGAACATCGTCCCGACCCGGTCGGCCAAGGTCCGAACGTGTCCCAGGTCGGTGACCTGCTCGCAGATCACCACGAACTCGTCGCCCCCCAGCCTGACCGCAGTGTCGCCTTCCCGGACGACGTGCGACAACCGTTGAGCGACCTGACGCAGCAGTTCGTCGCCCACCTCGTGGCCCAGGGTGTCGTTGATGGTCTTGAAGTCGTCGAGGTCGAGGAAGAGCACACCGACTGCCCCGCCGTCCCGATCGGCCAGGGTGAGGGCATGGGTAAGGTGGTCGAGCAGGACCAGCCGGTTGGGCAGCCCGGTCAGCGGGTCCGACACCGCCATGCGCGCCAGCTCAGCCTGTGCGTCCTTGCGTGCGGTGATGTCCTCCAGCTGGACCACCACGCAGTCCACGTTGCCGTCACGTCCGCGTACCGCGGCCGCATGCCGGTGCGCCCAGACCACGGTGCCGTCGGCCCGGACGTAGCGCTTGTCCGCCTCGCTGGCGTCGATGGCGCCCTCGAACATTGCGGTGAAGGCCGCTTCTGCCTCAGCCACGTCCTCCGGGTAGGTCACATCGCGGAAGGTCAGCTGCATCAGCTGCTCCTCGGGGTAGCCGGTCAGCTCGCACATCGCGCCGTTGACCTGAAGCCAGTGACGGTCGGACCGAGCACGGCCATGCCGATCGGTGCATTCGCCAGGGCGAGCCGAAACAGCGACAGCGCCGCATCTCGCTCGCGCTCGGCCGTGACCCGCTCGGTGACGTCCCTGGTGATGGTCTGGATCTGGAGCTGCTCGATAGAACGGTCGAACATCACCTGCCCGACGCACTCCACCCAGAGCCAGTGGCCATCGGCATGCCGAACCCGGAACACGGCCGCCTGAGAGTCGCCGGCGCTCGCGCGTTCCATGGCAACGTCGACCCTGGCACGGTCGGCGGGCTCGATGAGGTCGAGTCCTCGGGTGCCGACCAAGTCCTCCGGCTCATAGCCGAGAAGCTCCCGCGACGCCGCTGAGACCCAGATGAACGTCGTGTCCGGCAGGTGGAGCGCGACCATGCTGCTGGATCTCTCGATGAGCAAGCGCGTTGCCCGCTCGGACTCGGACTGCTGCAGCTGCGAGGCACGCACCCCTTCGATCGCGGTGAATGCGGACAGCACTCCGATGAGCGTGTCATCCTCGTCGCGCACCGGGTTGCTCTCTACGTCGAGCCACACCTGCCGGCCGGTTGGCGTGCCGCGTGGCCGCCGCACGCCAACGACATAGCCGGGGGCCGACTCTCCCGTGTCCAGCACTCTCGCCGCGGAGTTCTCGGTCGGGCGCACCCCGTGCACGTCCGGGTCGATGACCGCGAACAAGGGCTTCGTCCCAGAGGCGAGCTGCAGCTCGGCCAGCGTGTGACCGAGGAGGCGTTCCGCCGCCGAGTTGATGGCCACCACAGCGCCCGTCGCGTCGTGAAGGACTCGTCCGACGGCGCCACCGTCCGAGCCGAGCTCGTCCGCCAACGCCGACAGGTTCACTGCTGGCCTCCTTCGACGGTCGCTCGATCAAACAATGGCAGCCGTGCGGCACAGGCGCCATACCAAGTTGGATCGGGGCAGGTCGCCGGGATACCCTCGCCGTGTGCTGCTCTCCGATCGTGATATCCGGGCCGAGATCACCGGAGGACGTCTGGGGGTGGACCCGTTCGACGACGCGATGGTGCAGCCCTCGAGCGTGGACGTCCGCCTCGACCGCTTCTTCCGGGTGTTCAACAACACCCGTTACACCCACATCGACCCGGCCGAGCAGCAGGACGAGCTGACTTCGCTGGTGGAGGCCGACGGTGACGAACCGTTCGTGCTGCACCCCGGCGAGTTCGTGCTCGGCTCCACGCTAGAGGTGTGCTCCCTACCCGACGACCTGGCCGGGAGGCTCGAGGGCAAGTCCTCTCTAGGGCGTCTCGGCCTGCTGACCCACTCCACCGCCGGATTCATCGACCCAGGCTTCTCCGGCCACATCACCCTTGAGCTGTCCAACGTGGCCAACCTGCCCATCACGCTGTGGCCGGGGATGAAGATCGGGCAGCTGTGCCTGATCAAGTTGTCGAGCCCCGCGGAGAACCCTTACGGCAGTGCCGCGGCGGGGTCGCGCTACCAGAACCAGCGCGGACCCACCCCCTCGAAGGCCTACCTCAACTTCCACCGGGTGAGCACGGCGCGCTGAGGGCGATCAGCGAATGGGGCAGTTCCTCGATGAGGTCCGACAACGGTAGCGTGCAGCCGGGGTAATAGTCCTGGGCCAGCGGGTATCCCAACGCGGCGAGCGTGGTGGCTTGGTGGGTGGTCTCGTGGCATCGACATCTCGTTCGCCTCGGCGATCACCGCGATCCCGAGCGCGTCGGACAGGGCCGCGATGTGCAGATGCCAGGACAGGAAATCGCGCAGCTCAGCTGACCGGCGCGATTTCCTCGATATGGCGAACGCAGTTACGCCCGTCGCCCTTCGCTTCATACAGCGCCGTGTCCGCTGCCGCGGTCAGGGCATCAACGCTGGTGCCGTCGGCCGGAAAGCTCGCCACCCCGATCGACGCCGTGAGTCTCGACGGTAAGTCGTGCTCGCCGGCCGCGGCCGACTTCAGGGCACTAATTGCCTCAGCGAGGCGGACGGCGATCGACACAGCCGAGCGCTGGTTCGGCCGCCTTGAACGGCGCGCCCACCATGGTGGCGAGGGTGAGCAGGGCGCCAACCGCCGCCAGCGGCATCGAAGGCAACGCCATGGTCGCGACGAGTCCCGCACGTACCAGGTCGCAACTGATCAGCACTCGGCGCCGTGGATAGCGATCGGCCAGACCGCCCAGCAGCAGGCCGCCCAGAAACGCGGGCAGGAAGGTCAGCGCGTACACCGCCGCGGTGAGCAGAGTGGAGTCGGTGCGTTGAAACACCAGAACCGACAGGGCTACCCTTGCCAGCTGATCGCCGACCAATGACTGCACGCCTGCCACCCAGAGCCATCGGAACTCGCGTTCGGCGAAGACCGATCGGAAGCCCGATCCGGCGCCGCGGCTCGCCGTCGCACGCTGTGCGTCACCTGCCACCTTGCCTCCTCCCCGGGGATGACCCACTGCACAGGGCAGCGTCCGACGCTGGCCACAGGCTGCTATAGCGCGACGCTAGTCCGCGTGCGGTGCGAGTGAGCGGATGTGGCCGACGAGGTAGGGCGGGGTGCTGTCGTTGCGGATCACGCGCAAGGTGAGCTCCGCGGGTACTGCTCGTCCGTCGGCGCGCAATAGTCTTCTGCTGTTGGTGGCTTCGCCGTCCGTCGGCAAGAGCGGTGTCGGCGCTGCGATGTCCTCGGCATGGACGAACTCGTGCAGCTTGCGTCCGACCATGTCATGCTCGCCCCATCCGAGCAGCCGCAGCAGGGATGCGTTGACCTGGAGGATAACGCCGTCTGCAGTCAGCACGACGACACTGTGCGGGGCCGATTCGAAGACGCTTTGCAGGCGGTGTTCGCGGGCGGTGCGTTCCTCCTCGGCCTGTACCCGTTCGGTGATGTCCATGGCGACCGTCGCGAGCCGGAGTGGCGCTCCGCTCCGCGGATCGCGGGTGACTCGGTGGGTGGCTTCGACCCACACGGTGCGGCCATCCTTGTGCAGGAGGGCATGGACGAGCGTGCGTTCGGTAGGCGTTTCGCTGAAGCGCTCCTTGGCTCGGTGCCGAGGTCGGTGGGCCACCATGTTCAATGCCTGCGTGCCGACGAGCTCGTTCGGCTGGTAGCCGAGGAGGGCGACTGACTCAGCCGACACGTAGGTGAAGACACCCGAGGCGTCGACAACGGCCGTGAGATGACCTGCGCCCGTCGGCATGTGGCCGCCCGTGTCGGGGGCGACGAGCCTTCGCACAGAGCGGATTCGGGTGTCGAGCAGGTGGGCCTCGACGGGTCCGCCGAGCAGGCTGCTCTGCACAGCGTCGCAGCCCATGGTGGCGAGCTGTTCGAGTTGCGCGTGGCGGTCGACGCCCTGCGCATATACGCGCAGACCGAGGCAGTGTGCCGATTCGATCACCAATCGCATCAGCACCGCGTCGGTCGGCTCGACATCGACGGTGCGGACGAGCGCTTCATCGATCTTCAACCAATCCAGCGGCAGGTGCCGTAACCCGGCGAGCGAGGACGTCCCGGCACCGAAACCGTCCACCGCCAACCGCACCCCGACATCACGCAAGGCGTTCAGCACAGCGACGAGTTCGTCGCTGTCGGTGCTCATGCTCGGCTCGCCGACTTCCATGGACAATTGACCCGGCTGCAGACCGGTCTCGCGGAGAATGTCCGCAACGAGGTTGACGAAGTCCGGGTCGGTGAGCTGGCTCGGCGAGACGTTCACTGCCATCGCCGCGCCCGCCGCCCCTGTCGCTGCCTGACGGTGCCAGAGCGCCGCCTGGCGACATGCTGCGCGGATGGCCCACTCGCCGAGCGGCCCGATCAACCCGGTGCGCTCGGCCAGCGGAACCAGCTGTGCCGGCCCCATCGCGGAGCTCGCGGGCCGAGGCCAGTACACCAGCGCTTCCGTCGCGAGGACCTCCCCCGTCAGCAGATCGACCCTGGGCTGGTAGCGCAGGACCAGCTGACCGTCGTCGAGTGCGGTACGGAGCCGGCGACCCATCGCGGGGTCGTCGGCCCAGCGGCGGCTCTGGGTGATGATCGGGGCGGCGGTGCGCTCCGTGTAGACCTCGCACCTTCCTCGGCCGCGGGTCTTGGCGCGGTACATGGCCAGATCGGCGCGGTGCAGCAAAACCTCGAGCGGTGGAGCCGGCTGGCCGCTGTTGTCGGCGGTTGCGATGCCCACGCTGGCGCCGATCGTGATCACCTTGTCCGCAATGAGAAAAGGGACAACGGCCGCCCGCACCACCCTGTCCGCCACGGTCAGCGCCTGCTCAGCGGTGAGTGGCTCGACCATGAGGATTGCGAACTCGTCGCCGGCGAGCCGCGCAGGCACGTCGCTGGGGCGGCAGGACTCGCGCAACCGTCGGGAGAACTCGACGAGCACCCCGTCCCCGATCGTGTGGCCGAAGTCGTCGTTGATGGATTTGAAGTTGTCGAGGTCGATGTAGAGCAATGCGGGGTTGCGCTCGGCCCGAGGAAGTTCGCTCCGACTTGCCCGTACGGGCCCCCTGCCGAGCCCCTCTGCGTGACGTTCCAGCAGCACTCTGTTCGGCAGGCCGGTCAGCGGATCATGCAGGGCGACCTTCGCCAGCTCGGTGTTGGCCCGCGCCAGCTCCTCACGAGCGGCCGACTCCTCGGCCAACGCGTGCAGCAACTGTTCGCGCAGAACGGCGCGGGCCAAGACGGTGTTCGCGGTGAGCATCAACTCGGTGGCGAGCGCCTGGCACAGCGAAGTGAAGCCCCGAGGCGCGACCTCGGTGTGCGCCACCAGCAGCAGTGCCGAGGCGGGAGCGCCGAACGGCAACACGTAGTACGAGCGCACCCCCGACGCGTGGTCGAGCGGAAACGCGAGCGGGGCTTGCTTGGCGTCCTGGACGCAGTGCGGCAGCGCTGCACGGGCATTCCACAGGTCCTGCAGCACCGTGCGGACGGCAGCATCCCGGTCAGGAAGAGCCCAGCCGGACTCGTGCACGTGGTACCGGCCATCGGGCAACCAGGTGACGGCCACCTCGCAGCTGAGCGCCGTCGCGGCGACCTCCGCTACGTCGGCCAGCGCATCCGCGACGGTGCCGTCGGGCCCACGGCGAGCTGCCAATGCCTTGCGCGCGTGGACGATCTCCAGCTCCTCGGCCAGATGCCGGGCGGGCGTGAGATTCTCGGACCACTCGATGGCGCGCTCGGCTGCCTCGATGAGCGTGGCGGTGGTCGGCCCGAAACCGGACGCCTGCGCAGTGGTTGCGCCGCACACCACCAGCACGTCCTGATTGAGCCGTACGGCCACCGCGCTGGCTGCGTGATACGGGCCGAAAATGCGCTGTGGCTCCCGATAGTGCATCCACAACGGCTGCCCGACTCGCAGACGGGCCCCGAACGGGTCGGTGTCTACGTCCACTTCCAGCGGGGCTGTCCAGGTCTTGCCGCGCCCGGCGCCACCGACGTGAACGAAGCGCGAGCTGGTCACGCGTCGAAAGACGAAGATGTCCGAGGCGCCGAGGTCGTCGGCCAGCTGTTCCATCGTGCGAGCGCTGGACTCGCTCCCCGATGAGGGCGGCCGACCTGGGGACAGCGGTGCGCCCATCAAGCCCCCTGTCGCGGTCCATTCCTTGGCGCAGCGTCGCGTGTAGTGCAACTGTAGCCGTGCCACTATTGCTTGTCGTGTGATGAGTGAAAGTAGCTTACGAGCTGTCGGCGGCAGTCGTTGCAGTCGTTTCGCGGTATTGCGGCCTAATCTGAGTGACCTGCCAGCGGCGGTTGCGGCTGGGTGCGGAGGCCGCCGAGCCAGGAACCGGTGGCGTCGCCGTGGTCGGTGTCGCGCCGGACACGGTGCGGCGGGGCCGTGTGGAGGCGCAGGGATTAGACGTCGCAAGCGCGGTCACCTCCCGTCGCCGCGATGAGGGTCCGCAAGCGGGCTGAGGATCACGAACCGGGGTTGCTGGCCGCTTTGGAGGCGTTGATCGACCCGGTGACCCGGGGGACCCGATGTCGCCGTTGCGGTGGACGTCGAAGTCCACCCGGACCTCGTTGCGGCGTCGACCGAGGATGGCATCAAGCCACTTATTTTGTGGTCCGCCGGTTGCCGGGCGAGTCGGACTACAGCCGGGCCTGCAAGTGGCAAAAAATCGAGCGCCGGCTGTCCGCACACATCTCGATGAGCTGGCGTGGCCGACCACTGACCAGCCACGAGGTCATCGTCGAGTCCATCGCCACCACCACCCGCAGCGGGCTGACCGTGCGCGCCGAACTCGACACCACCACCTATCCCGCCGGCGTCAGGACCTCCGATCAGCAGATGAAAGACCTTGAAGCCCAGAGAACCCTCGCTCGCCACACGTTCCGTGGGCGAGTGGACTGCACGCTCAACCCGAAGACCACCGTCATACCCGACCGGCCCAACGTCGAATTAGCCGCAAACTTGCCGAGTGACCAGACGGCGAAACGCTAGAGGTTCAGTCGCCGCGAGGGCGGCGGCACGCAGCGTCCGGGATGTCCGTGATTTCAGAGTAGCGGAACGGGGCGATCCCGTTTGGCGCAACAGCTACTCTGCGTTAGGTTAATGTTACCTCGCTGCACCGGGGCCCGTCAGTAGCTGACGGGTAACGTCTCGGCTGTTGGGTAGTCGTTCGGGCAGCGGTGAGACCTTTGCCGAGTGGGGTGGTATCGATGGATAATCCGGCCCCAACGTACGACGTGCCGGAAGCGTACGACGTGCCGGAAGCGTACGACGTGCCGGAAGCCTCCCCAGACGCGGATATCGGCCCTGCTGACGTCGGGTCTTCGGCTGCGGTACCGCCGCCGATTTCCGTCCCAGGCTGGGTGCGTCACTACCAGTGGGCCATCCTGGGCTTGGACGTGGTGGGTGGCGCGATCGCTGGGGTGCTCGCGAATTCTGTCCGCTTCGGGGGCGAAGCCGTGCGCGGGTATCTCCTGCTGAGCCTTGCACTACCGCTGGTGTGGATAACCACTGTCGCTGCTGCGCAGGGCTACTCCCATCAAGACTTGGGGAGTGGCAGCGACGAGTATCGAAATGTCATCCGAGCCGGTGTCGGGTTAGTCGGTGTGGCCGCGTTCATCTCCTACGTCTTCAAGCTCGAGATTGCGCGGGGATTCGTGATCCTTGCGGTGCCGGTGGCCTGCCTACTCAGTTTGGTGGCCCGTTATGTGGCCCGGCAGATACTGCATGTCCGGCGGTCGCGGGGCGAATGTCTGCGCTCTGTCGTTGTCGTCGGACGGGACCAGGCGGTGCTTACACTGATTCGGAACCTGGTGGACGACCCGAACTGCGGGATGCGGGTGGTTGCTGCCTGCGTCCCCGACCCATCGGCTGCCGATGCGATACGCGCCGAGGGCATCGACGTGGCCGGGGATTTGGCCAGCGCGGCCGCAGTGGTCCGGGATCTCCGGGCAGATACCGTCGCTGTGACCTCGGCCAGTGAGACTGCGGCGGTATACCTGCGGCGGTTGTCGTGGCAGTTGGAAGGCACCGGCGTCGAGTTGTTGGTGGCGCCCGGCTTGATGGAGGTCGCGGGTCCTCGGCTGCATGTCAGGCCATTCATCGGTCTGCCCCTGCTTCGCGTTCAGCAACCGGAGTTTACCGGTGCGCGCAGGATCGTGAAGGCGATACTCGACCGGACTGTCGCCCTAATTGGTGTGATGATACTGTCCCCGCTGCTCTTACTGATAGCATTGTGCGTCCGTTTCACCAGCCCCGGGACTGCCCTTTTCCGGCAGCGTCGCGTCGGCCGGGACGGTGAGCCGTTCACGGTGATCAAGTTCCGCACGATGGTCGAAGACGCAGAGTCGCAGCAGTTGTCGCTGACCATTGAAGACGAGGGCGCCGGCCCGTTGTTCAAGCTTCGGAAGGATCCCAGAGTGACCCGCGTGGGCGTTGTCCTCCGACGATTCTCTCTCGATGAATTGCCGCAGCTGTTCAACGTGCTCGGTGGTTCGATGTCGCTGGTCGGCCCCCGGCCGCCGCTGCCAACGGAGGTAAGTACTTACGCGGAGCATGTCAATCGCCGGCTGCTCGTCAAGCCGGGGTTGACCGGACTTTGGCAAATCTCGGGACGAAGTGACCTCACCTGGGAGGAGTCGGTACGTCTTGACCTGCGCTATGTAGAGAACTGGTCGCTGTCGCTGGACCTGCTCATCCTGTGGAAAACGGTTTTCGCGGTGGTCCGCTTTAGGGGTGCATACTGAGGTGGCCGACCCCGACGAGCACCGATTCGCAACCTCCGCGGCGTTGCAACGTCGTCTGCACCAATTGGTGCCTGGTGGCGCACACACTTACGCCCGCGGTTCTGATCAGTACCCCGAACACATGACACCCGTGCTCACTCGAGGTCACGGCGCGCACGTGTGGGACGCCGACGGCAATGAGTACATAGAGTATGGGATGGGCTTGCGGGCCGTGACCCTCGGCCACGGCTACGGCCCGGTGCTGGATGCGGTGCGGCGTGTGCTCGATGATGGCCTGAGCTTCACCAGGCCTACTACACTCGAACTGGCTGCGGCCGAGGACTTCTGCGCGCTCGTCCCTGGCGCTGAGATGGTCAAGTTCACCAAGAACGGCTCTGACGCCGTGACGGCCGCTGTGCGACTAGCCCGGCTGGTCACCGGAAGAGATCAGGTTGCGGTGTGCGTCGATCAGCCGTTCTTCTCCGTTGATGACTGGTTCATCGGCTCCACTGCCATGCCCGGGGGTATTCCCGAGGCGATCCGTTCGCTGACCGTGGGCTTCGGCTACAACGACCTCGAATCTTTCCGTGCGGTGCTGGCGTCAGAGCAGATCGCGTGCGTGGTGATGGAGCCGGCGACGGCTCTGCATGAGCCCGAGCCCGGGTTTCTCGAGGGGGTGCGCGAGTTGTGTACCGCGCACGGCACCGTCCTGGTGTTCGACGAGATGATCACGGGGTTCCGGTGGTCGGCCCACGGCGGGCAGCATGTGTATGGGGTGACGCCGGACCTGTCGGCGTGGGGCAAGGCCATGGGCAATGGATTCCCGGTGTCCGCGCTGGCCGGTACCGCGGAGCTGATGTCGCGGGGAGGACTCGATTGCGACGGGGAGCGGGCGTTCTTGCTCTCCACCACGCACGGTCCCGAAACCGTGTCGCTGGCAGCCTTCCGTGCGGTGGTGGCCACGTACCGGGAGCGCGATGTCGTCGACGAGATGGAACGGGCGGGCCGGCGCCTCGCTCTTGGCGTGGAGCAGGTGTCCCGCGCGGCGGGCACGTTCCCCCAGGTGCAGGCTGTGGGCCGGCCGTCGTGTCTGGTGTTCACCTCCTGCAACGCTGCGGGCCAGCCCTCGCAGGCCTTCCGCGCGTTGTTGCTGCAGGAATTGCTGCGCAGGGGGATTCTCGGCCAGTCTTTTGTTATCTCCGCGGCGCATACCGATGACGACGTGGACGCGACCATAGCTGCCGTGTCCGAGTCGGCCCAGGTCTACCGGCGGGCGCTCGACGCCGGCACCACCGAGGGCTTGTTGCATTCCCGACCGGTGGCACCGGCGCTGCGGGCACTGGCCGCGCCGCGCCGTCTGCAATCAGTACCGCGGCCATGAGCGTCTCCCGAAGCGGCAACCTGCACAGTACTGTCCTCATGGGACTCAGTGCGCCGCCCGAGCGCACAAGTGACGATGTGAGGGTTCGGCTGTGGAACTGACTTGCAGGCTGTGTGGCTCTCACGAGCTGCGTTCAGTGCTTGATCTCGGAGCGACCCCGCCGTGCGAGAGATTTCTCACCGAGGCCCAGCTCGAGGAGCCGGAACTCACTTATCCGCTGCACCTTCGGCTGTGCACGCGGTGTTTGTTGGCGCAGATTCCGGCGCTGATCACTCCCGAGGCGACCTTTACCGAGTACGCCTACTTCTCCTCGTTCTCGACTTCTTGGGTCGAGCACGCCGCTCGTTATGTCGATGCCGCTGTGCAGCGGGCGGCCTTGGACGGCGGCTCGTTCGTCGTGGAGGTGGCGAGCAACGACGGGTACCTGTTGCAACACACCGTGGCGAAGGGTATCCGCAGCCTGGGCATTGAGCCTTCGGTAAACGTGGGGGAAGTGGCACGGGCAAAGGGCGTGCCCACGCTGACCG
>JAABVA010005944.1_pt1 | contig 10922 bp, 11 predicted proteins | sample 5560331 | NCBI WGS metagenome assembly JAABVA01 (sample SAMN12812661, study PRJNA571458) | rock metagenome | isolation source: Antarctica rocks | place: Antarctica: Victoria Land, Mt New Zealand sud | collected 2016-01-07 | reverse complement strand
CTGCTCCGGCTTGCATGGCTTTGAACATCGTCGTGATTTCTTTGCCGCGAACCTCGCCGACGATGATGCGGTTCGCGGGGAACCGCATGGCCCGGTACAGCAGGTCGTCCATGGTGATTTCCCCGGCCCGGCGGCCGTTGGCTCCGCGTTCTCCACCTCCGGGCCGGGCCTCCATGTTGAATACCTCGTGGTGGCGGTGGGGCAGTTGGTGGAGCATCAGCTCGTACTCGGTTTCGATGGTGCAGATGGCCTCGGAGGGGTCGAACACCGAGCAGAACGCCCGCAGGGTTGTTGTCTTGCCAGCGCCACGGTCCCCGGTGAAGACGATGGCCTTGTTGGTGCGGACCGCGGCGGTCAGCAAGGACGCCACGAGCGGGTCGGCGGTGTCAGTGTCGATGAGGTCGGCCACCTCGATGTCGCGGAGGGGGTGGCGCCGGATGGACACCAACGGTCGGGAGCTGACCCAGGCGGTAGCGGCGAGGCGTTCGCCGCCGGGCAGGGTCAGGTCGAGGTTCGGTTCGGCGCGGGAGAACTCGCGGTCCCCGCGGGCGGCGAGGAACTGAATGTCGGCGATGAGTTCTTCGTCGCTGTCGGCGACGGCGGCTACCCGCAGTTTTTGTCCATCGTTGAGCAACACGTACACGGTGTCGTAGCCGGTGATGGAGATGTTCTCCACGTTCGGGTTGTCCACCAGCGGTTGCAGTCGCCCCAACCCGTAGAGGCTGTCGTAGATTGCCTGGGCGAGGAGTTCCTGCTCCCCCGCTTCGAAGGTTTTCCTGCCCGTCAGGGCGGCGTCGGTGGAATGACCGCGGAGCAGGTCCAGGATCATCTGCCGGGCCTGCTGCTGCTGCGCCGCCTCGTCGAGGTCGGGGCGCTGGGCCAAGCTGTCGGTCAGCAGGTCGGCGGCCTGGGTGCGCAGGGACCGCACCAGCCGCCAGTCCACCTGTGTTGTGTCCCGTACCCCGATGTCGGTCGGGGTTGATCCGGGGTTGCGTGGTCGTGGTGCTGGTCGGCAGAGCTCATCGGCGTCGAACCTGGGCGGCGATCCGCCGCCGCCGGCGACCCCGCGTAGGGCGGGTGGTGTGACGGCGGGTTGTGGTGCGGTGAACATCGGCAACCCGGACAGCGGTGGGTGTGTGGGTGGTGTCTCAGACATGTGGAGCCTCCCCGCCTCGGGGGCCGGGTGTGGCCAGCCGGGCTTGACGGTCTTCGATGTGTTGGATGAGCGAGGCGTTCGCGGTGCTGATGGATCGGACGAACGCGGAGTTCTGGAAGCGGCGTGGCGCTGTGGCCCCGTAGCTGAGGACCTCGGCGTTGACGGGGTCGAACTCGACGGTTGCTGCCACGGGCAGGGTGAGGGCGTTGCTGATCTCGCGGGCGGTGTAGGGCTGGCCCTGGCCGATGAGCAGCAACGCCAGTACGTCTCCTCCCCCGCCCATCAGCTGCAGGTTTTCGCGGAGAACGGGGGCGGATGCCCGGGTGGCTGCTACCGCGGGAAGGTTGGTGCGGGTGGTGAGCAAGACGAGGTCGGCGGAGCGGACCAGCGGCCACGGACCACCCACAGTGCCGAGGCGTCCGGCGTCGATGATCACGTCGGTGCCTTGCTGGGCGTACTCGCGTAGGGCTGCGGCGATGGACTCCCACGCGGGGGTCATCGTCGTGGCTTGCACGGGACTGGCCAAACCTGGCACGAGGCGTGCGGTGCCGCCGCCGGGCAGTGGCAGTGAGTTGGTGTGGATGGCGTCGAGGAGGTCACCGCCCCGGTTGGCCATGGCCAGGTCGACGAGTCCACGGTCGTGGGGGGTTTGGCCTTGGAGGTATCCGGCGAGGTAGCTGCTGGATCCGGCGACGTCGGCTTCGATGAGGATCACCGGGCGTGGCCAGCTCAGGGCCATGGCCAGTGCGGTGGTGCTGACGCCGGGGGCGCCTTTGGCGCTGGTCAGGGAGATGATCGCCATCAGTCAGTGGAGCGTGCAGGACTCCGTCCTTCAGGACGGAGCGGAAGCGCGTCATCGCAACCGCGCAACCGGATCCTTAGATGCGCTCCTCCTCCTTTCTCGTGTAACTCCAGCCGTCGGCTCGGTTGAGCAGGCGGAAGTGTCGGTGATGGATGCCTTGGACGGTGACGGACTTTCCATCTGGCCGGGTAGTGGTGATGTTGAATCTGCCGCTGGCGCGCACGGCTACGCGTCCGACATAGGTACCGGTGTTGGTCCCGGTGGACACGACCGCGCGGACATGATCTCCGGTGGCGAACCCGAAGTGCCGCTTCTGTCGAGTCAGCCGCAGCCGGGGGAATCCGTACTTGTCGCTACGGGTGCGGGCGTAGGTGCCGCGCCCGGTGGATGTGGCTACCAGCACAGCGTTCGGCACCGCAGCAACACCAGTGATACCACCGACACACAGTGCGTCGAGGGTGTGGGACTTCGGTAGCCCGTTAGACACTCGGTTCCACTTGGTGCGGCCGCCTGTGCCGGTGTGGACTGGCAGGCCCGTTGCTTTGATCGCCTCGTACAGCACCCAACGGGTTGCGTTGACCGCCGCCGCATCCACCAATGGCCGCTGGGCTTGAGCAGCGATCCGGGCCAGGCGCGCGGGGTCGGTGACAAACTCGGCCACATCCCGGGAACCTTTGGCCTGGTTGCACGGGACGCAGGCCAAGGCAAGATTAGACACTCGATTCGAGCCGCCTTTGACGCGCGGACGAATGTGATCGATGTTCATCGGCACCGAACGGGGACCAACCCCGCTGACCTCGCAGTAGGCACAGCTCCGGTGCCACTTGGCGAGCAGGTATTCGCGAACCTCGAACCCGGCGAGGGTGCCCTGCTGATATTCGGTGCCGGTGATCTCCGGGTTGACCAATTTCTGTAGGTCGAACCGGACTAGTTCCATCGCCACCGAAGTGACGGGCGCGATGGTGCGCAACCGGGACACCACTGAGCTTGTCGAGTCCACCCGGTGTTGCAGCGAGGGAGCCAACCAGCCCTGCGGTGTCATCCGGTTGGAGAACCGTGGCGCCCGGTGTCGCAGGTTTCTGGACCGCCGTCCACGCCGTAACGCGGCACGGGAGGTGAGATTCTTACTGATCTGTCTGCCCCGATGCTGGATCTCGATACCGAACAATCCGTGGACCGCCTCCGAGGGTGGTACCCGGACCACCGAGACGCCAGTGCACCGGCTACCGGGGTCGATCTTGATTTGCACCCCTTCCACTGCTGAGTGCTCACGGGTGCGGTCCACCAACCGAATGGTGAACGGGTGGAGTCGGACCACTCGTGCTCGACCGGCCCGCAGCAACTGTTTCGCCCGCGCGGGGCTGGTCGGCATGAGTGGCTGCTTGCACTTGTCCAGCACGAACACGCTCGGCTGAACCGTTCTCACTGATGGTGCGGGATTACTCCCACTTCCGGGGGTTACCCGGTGACGATCTGCGCGCTGGCGAATGCGGTGCAGATTCTCCCCTCGACCATGTTGCGTGCCAGGTGCGGTCTTGCCCGCGTCCGTGCCCCGTTTCGTCGTTACCCCAACGGTGTCTGCTGACACGGATTCCAGAGCAAGGGACTGAGGAAGCATCCCTTGGTGGGTCTTCTGTCTTGCCTGCAACGTAGACATCTGTTTCGCCTCCAATCTTGATGTCTTGGTCTGGTCAACCAGCCCTAGCGGCTGGGCTCATTCGGGAACGGATAGCTCCGTTACAAGCCCCGCCCCTTCAGGGCAGGGTGGTTGATCAGTGCTCCCCGGAGTCCAGGACGATCGCGATGCGGCCGGTGGCGATGTGCGCGGCGAGAGCGGCGGCGTCGGTGGTGGGGACGGTGACGTCGACCAGGCTCACGCCGTTGGCGTCTGGTGTGGCCCCGATGCGGACCACGGTGGCGGCCACGGAGTTCGGGGTGCCGGTGGGTGGGTCGTCCTGTTTGCGGGGGGTGTCGATGATGCGCACGGTGTCTCCGGCGACGAGCGGGGAGGCCGGTAGTTGTGCGGCGGTGACCGCGACCCCGACCAGGCTGCGTCCTGCTGGGGGGATGAGGTCGGTGGTGGTGGCGGTGGGGGTGAGGATGCTGCCGGCGGCGAGGTCGGTTGAGGCGCGTTTGCCGAGGATGGTGCTGCGTTGGGAGCTGGGCACGGTGTGCAGCGCGGGGTCGGGGGTGATGGTGGCGGTGCTGAGATCAGCGTCGGTGATGGTTTGTCCGCGTTGGACGCTGCGACTGATCGCGACGACGCTGACGGCGTCGCTGTTCGCGGTCCAGATATAGGCCGACAGTGCGCCGCCCAGGGCGATGAGTGCCACGGCCAGGGCGATGAGTTTGGGTCGGCGCCGCAGGCGCGGGGCGGGGGTGATGGTGGGCAGTTCGGGGACGGTTTTGCCTGGGGGTGGTGTCCCGTTGTTGGTGGGTGGTGCGGTGTCGGTGCTGGCTCGTGTGGGCATGGACGGTTCTCCCCCTAGGAGTGGTCGGTGTCGAAGTAGTGGGCCAATGCGATGTCGACCAGGTGGCTGCGGGAGCGGGCCCCGCTGGTGCGCACCAGGTCGTCGAGGACGGCGAAGTCTGCCTCGTACAGGCGCACATTGAGCGGTGAGTAGGGCCCCGTCTCGGTGCGTGGTGTGCGGGTGGTGCGGGCGGCGAACAAAGATCCCCCCGTGGGTGCCGCCGTTTGGGGTAACAGGTCCGGGAGGTGTGTGTGGACCGCCTCGAGGGCGGCGATGATGATGTTGCCGTTGCTGCGCCCGGTGTTTTCGCGTTCCCGGATGATGCGCTCCACCAGGGTGGAGCGGATGTGCATGCTCGAGGACCGGATGCGGTTCTGACGCCCGGGCTGTGTTGGGGCGGGTTCGGTGTCGTCGGGGACAAGTGGGGTGTTGGTGTCGGGCACCAGCTCCGGGCCGGTCGGAGCCACGGCAGATGCGCTTGGCGCTGGCACCGTCGGCGTGTGTGTGGGGCGCGCCGGTGTGCGCCGGGGAAGCAGTGTCGCGATGTCGGCGGGGGCGTCGTCTTCGAAGTCGGTGAGACGTCCCATGGGGAGCTCGCGGTCGCGCTCGACTGCGTGGGGTTGGCGGGCGTTCATCGCGCGGCCTGGCTCAGGGGGGTGGTCTGCTCGTGGGCGTTGATGCGTTGCAAGATTTCCCGCGCCAGCTGCTGGTAGTCCCCCGCCAGGTTGTCGGCTGAGCCGGACAGCGACGGGGGTAGCGCAGTGTCGTCGCCGCTGCGTCGGTCGCGCAGGGCCTGCAGTCGTTCGCTGCGGTTCTTGGTGGCGTCGGCGGCGAGTTCGTGGGCTAGTTGTCCTCTGCTGCGGCAGTCATGGGCGGCGGTCTCGCTGTGCCGGATGTAGGCCTCCAGCAGCGGCACCCGGTCCCCCACCTCGGCGAGGCGATACCGGGTGTTGCGCAGTACCCGCTTGGCGGAGACTGAATGCGCGAACAGCACCGCCCCGAGGTAGGTCAGCTGGGGGTTGGTGTCGCGGGCTTTTTTCACGCGTGGGCCGACTCCGCGCAATCCGTCCCAGCCGCCGGCGTCGGATTTGGTGGGGATGAGGATGTAGCGGGCGCACGCCAGCGCGATGTCTTGCAGCACAGGGTTTCCTGGTGCGCAGTCCAGCAGGATGATGTCGTAGCCGTCAGCGATCTCGGTGAGCTGCAGGGCGAAGGATCCGGTGACTCCCCCGCCGGGGAGGTCCGCGGCCATGGCACTGAAGCTCAGCCCCGTCAGCAGCTCGAGGTGGCGGCCGCCGGCGATGACGTCGAGGCCGTCTCGGACACCGGTGATGAGCGCTAGCGGGGTAGCTGAGTACACGCTGTCAACGAGGCTTTTGCCGCCGTCGTCGCCGTCGCGGCCGATGTAGCCGAGGTCGAGACCGAGGTTGCCGCTGAGGTCCAGGTCGATGGCCAGGACCCGGTAGCCGCTGTGGGCGAGTTGGCCGGCCACGTTGGCGGTGATGCTGGTCTTGCCCGCCCCCCCTTTGCCGTTCACTACCGCGATGACCCTGGCCAGGGCATCGGCGGTGGGCGCTGTCGTCATCGGCTACTCCAAACTCGTCGTCACCCGCCTGGTGCGGGGTCAGGATCTACCTCGGGATGGACTGTAGGGCCAACCTGTGCCCCACAGCCGCAAATGTGGGCCATCGGGGCTAAAAAGTTGCCCCACGCCTGCCCCAACAGGGCGGCAAAGGTACCGCTGCATGGGGATAACGTGGGAGTGTGTGCCCGCCGTATGGCAAAAGAATGGGCCATGGTGGCACATGCGTGGTTAACCAAGGCAGCATAGTGGCAACAACGAACCGCATGCATGGGCCAAACATGGGGCGTGAATGGGGCAAGCTGCGGCAAGAAGACCGCCTACAGGTGGTGGTGTGGCCACTGCAGGGCTGTGGCTGCGAACGCCACGGAAGGGGTTGTGGGGGTTTTTCGAGCGTAAGAGTTTGAGTCAGCCGTGATGGTGGGCGACGAGCCAGTCCAGAACCTGCTGGCGGGTCATGCACCACTGCTCTCCCCAGTGGGCCACGTGGTCGGTCGTGAACAGCCGGTAGGGAACGTGCCGGTATCCCCGATCGCAGTCCGTACACGCGGTCCTGGCCGTGCTGGCGGCACCCCGCCTGATGGTGTCGGCGTTGTCCGCGGTGAGGTACCCGGTGCCGCGGCAGGTTTGACACCGCGCGTCCTCGTCGAGGGCGGCGAGCAGCACGCTGCGGGCGGTGTCCGCAGGTCCGGATCCGAAGAAGCCCCAGGACAGTCCAGTCGGGGAGTCAACGACGACATGGTGCACGACGCCGATCGTGTTTCCTTCGGCGTCCTCGACGGCAATCATGCCGACACCGGAGGTTCCGTGGTGATACCCGTGATAGCGCATATCGCCCTGCATGCCGTCTTGGGCAGCGTGCGGCGGTAGGGGAGTGGGCATCGCGGAGAGAAGGTCGGAGAGGGGGGCGGTGGTGGCAGGTGTTCAGGCGGCGACGGTCATGGCGTCGAGGAGGTCGTCACTGCCGAGCTGTTCGTGCACGGCGGTACGGATACGGCGGATCGCGCGACTGCAGCGCTGCCGTACCGCGGCAGGGGAGAGCCCGAGCTCCTCGGCGGCGGCGCTGTGTCCCCGGGGGGTGGTGTCGGTCGGGTCGGTAAGAAATGAGCGGCGCAGCAGGGCGGCCTCATCGGTGGTGATCACCTCGTGCTCGAGTGCCCAGGTGAGTAGCTGGCGAACCTCGTCGCCCGGGTCGGCGTCGGTGGTGGTGTCCGTGGTGAGGGGTGTCTGGTTGAGGCTGCCGATGCCGTCCGCGGCCGCGGCGTACTCCAGCTGCCACGGGTCCCAATTCAGGACACGGGTGGGGGTGGTCGTGGGCGTGCGCCGGTTGGCGGCGATGCGGTGCAGAGTGTCCAGGGCCAGGTTGCCGGCCACGCTGCGTGGCCGGCGCTGCACGGGGTAGGTGTGCACCACGGTGAGGAACGCGCTGACGGTGATGCTGCTGCGGTCTGATCCTTTGATGTCGCCGTCGGTGTCGGCGTAGTGGGCCAGTTGCGACAGCTTGGGCATCATCGCCTGCAGCAGGGTGCGGGTGGCGAAGCGTTCCCCGGTCTGGGACAGCCGCAGCAACGCCAGCAGGAGCTGATCTTGGCGGGCGTTGCTGGCGTCGTCGATGGCGTCGAGGATGGCGCCTCCGCTGGTGAAGCCGGCCAGGGCGGGGTCGGTGAGGGCCCAGGCCTGAACGTCGGATCGGTGTGCGGTGTTGACCAGGGGCCACTCGGTGGCGAGGGCTCGAGCGGCGGAGGAGGCCGTGTTGCGGGTGCCGCGGTAGAAGAGGTCGGCGGTGTCGGTGGACCCCCACACGGACCCGGATTCGTCGGTGATCGTCGGGCACACCCACTCGGGGAGGTGGGTGTGATGCCGGTAGGGCAACGGGGTGCGGGGGGTGGTCGACACGGTGGGGCTCCAATCCGGTGGCGTCGCGGGATACCCGCAGCCTCAGAAGCCCGGCTTGCACGATGTCTTGCACCACGGGGGCTCACCCGGGTCGCGGTCAAGAAAACCGCCCGGAGTGCACGGCACTGACCTGCGGTAACGCATCAATTTGGCCGCGGTGCAAAAGAAATTTCCGTGCGGGCGTCACATCGGTGTCTGGCGGGCACCTTCCTGGTTGCAAGAGCCCCCGTGGAAGGGATTTGCCCCGATGACCGATGAGCACCAGCCCACTGATCTCGCCGACCTCGCCCTGGTGCATGCCGTGGCCACCGAGGTCAGTGCCGCCGCCGCCGACTTGCATCAGCACCCGCTGCTGCCCGACGCGGTCGTGCGGATGCGGCAGGTACTGACTGATCGCGTCGAGGGCGCCCAGCGCGCCGCGGAGTGAATGCAGATCCAAGCCCCACTCCCGGGAGCCTTCACTGCACCGCCCGGTCTACGGGTGGTGACCGAGCTCGGTGAGGGAGTGGGCCGGGGCGTTACTCCGCGCCCCAAGCCCACCCCTCACCGTCCCTGCCCACCCTCGGGGCAGGCGTCATGAAGATCGCGGGACGCGAGATTCGGGTGTGGAAGAAACCGCCGTCGGGTGAGGAGAAGTCCACGGCCCCTGCCGACCCCGACACGCAGCTGCAGGCCCGGTGGACCAACGGTGCGAATCTGAAGACCCGCGGAGTCACCTATGGGCTGATGGCTGCGGTTATCGCGGGCCCGGTGGCGTTGGCGTTGGTGGTCAATCAGGTGTCTTCTGCTGCCCCGGCGAGTGCCCCGCAGGTTGCGCTTCCTGCTGATACCAGCGGTGAGCAGGTCGCAGTGGGGGAGTTCGCTCAACAGTTTGTGCTGACGTGGCTGCAGACACCCCGCGGCAAGGAGTCGGCGTTGGCCGGGTTCGTGGACACCGCGAATCTGCAGTTGCCGCTCAAGCCCGTCACTGCCTCCCAGCCCTCGACCGCGCAGCTGATCCACGCGGGCCCGGGAATGTGGTCGGTGTCGGTGGGGGCCACGGTGACCGACGCGGCGGGGTTGGCGCGGCGGTATTTCCAGGTTCCGGTGCGGTATGCGGCCGGGTCGATGATCGCCACAGCACTGCCTGCGCCGGTGCCGGCGCCCGGGACGACGGCGACACCGGAGTTGGCCTATCAGTACACGGCCGCGTTGTCGGAGCCCCTGGCCAGCATGGTCGGCCAGTTCCTGGGTGCTTTGCTCACCGGTACGGGGGATGTCACCCGGTATGTGTCTCCGGGGACCTCGATCACCTCGGTCGCCCCGGCCCCCTACAGCGCGGTCCGGGTGCTGGAGGTGCGCACCGATCAAGACCTGCGGGATTCCCCAATGGTGGTGCCCCGCGGCAGTGATCTGCATGTGTTGGTCACCGCTGCGGCCACGGTGAGCGCGGAGCAGCAGATCACGGTGCAGTACCCGCTCACGCTGAAGGTGCGCGCCAGCCGGTGGGAGGTCGCCTCCCTGGATCCCGCTCCCTTGACCAACGCCCAACCGAGGCCCTCGCTCACCGGCACCACGGCCGCGGGGGTGCCGACATTGGCGCCCAGTTCGGCGGTCTCCTCAACACCGGCTGGTGCCTCGACCGCTAGTGCCGCACCGGCCGCCTCGTCAGCAGCACCGGCTGCCCCCACCGCTAGTGCGGCTCCCGCCGCACCGGCAGCACCCTCCGCAGCCCCTGCCGCCCCGGCGGTGCCTGCCGCCCCTGCTGTCCCCGCTCGATGAACCCCTCTCACTAGGAGATCTCATGTCCGCACACATCATGTTCACCCAATCGGTGGTCCTCGCCCAGGGCGGCGGAGGTGGAGTCATCTCCACCGTCGGCGGCCTGTCCAGCAGCGTGCAGACCCTCGTCAAGGGCGCGATCCTCACCGTCGCCGCGATCTTCATCCTCGTCACCTTGGTCCGCACCCGGATGGCCGCTGGCGCCATCATCGTCAGCCTCATCGTCGGTGGCGGCGCGGTATGGGGGGTCAACAACATCGACCTTCTGCAGACCAAGGTCGGCAACGACATCAAAAACTCAATGAGCACCAGCTGCCCCGCGCAACTGAGGGCCACGGCCGCCCCGTCTGCCGCCTCGGTGTGCGCACCGCCCGGCCCTGCCCAGATCTGAGCCAGGTTGTGCGCAGTCATCCGGGAAAGGTGGTGAGCATCGATGGGTGATCAGCCCACGGTGGAGCGGGTCAAGTGGTTCACGCTTGCCCGGAAGTTTCCCCAGCTCATTGGGCGCACCCCCGACGGGGCGCGCATCCCGGGTGGTCCGTACACGATCACCCAAGCCGTGGGTGGTCTCATCGTCCTCGTCGTCGGCTACTACTCGATGGGGCTGTGGGCCAACTTCGGTGTGCTGGGCAATTACACGCTCCTGCTAGCGCTCACCGGGGCGGTCATTTTCGGACTGGGGCGCATCCCCCTGGGTGCTCGCAACCCGGCCGCGATCGGTATGGGCGCGTTCCGTGCGGTCGCTGCGCCGCAACGGGGGCGGCTGCGCGGGCGACCCGTTCGGATCCGCCGTCCGCGGAAACTGACGCAGCGGGTCGTGATCTGCACCGCGCTGACCCCGCCGCCTCCGGTGGCTGAGGCTGCCGCCGCCAGTGTTGCGGTATCCGTGGATGAGCCCGCCGAGGACCCGGTCGCCGCCCCCGAGCGCACTCCGGTGTCCATCGTCAAGGCCACGGCACCAGCCTCGTCGAGCTCGAGCTCGGCGAGTGACACCACTGAAGGACCCGTCGGCCCAGGGCCCGCCGGCCCAGGGCCCGACGTTGAGCCCGCACCCGCACCCGCACCCGACGCCCCTGTGGCGGTGCCCGCTTACGCGGTGAGCGTCCCCAGCGTTGTCCGTGGCCCCCGGCCGCCGCGGGCCACCCGCCGCTCCACCGCCCCGCAGCTCACCGGTGTTCAGGCCTTGCTGGCCAGCGTCGGTAGCACCCCGAAGGAGAACTGATGCGCTCACCGACCCGCACCATGGCCGCTAAC
>JAABVA010005942.1_pt1 | contig 10923 bp, 9 predicted proteins | sample 5560331 | NCBI WGS metagenome assembly JAABVA01 (sample SAMN12812661, study PRJNA571458) | rock metagenome | isolation source: Antarctica rocks | place: Antarctica: Victoria Land, Mt New Zealand sud | collected 2016-01-07 | reverse complement strand
CAAGCGCGTCAGCGACGGCAAGAACAAGACCGAAGCGATCCGCTGCCTCAAGCGCTACATCGCCCGCGAGATCTTCGCCGCGCTGCCCGTACCAGCCGCTTGACAGTAGGAGCATCGGATCCACCGCTGGGTTTGTTGGGTGGTGGTGTGCCGTGAACACGCAGATGCCCTCTGGGCTGGGACGATGTGTCGTGCGATGGACATATCAGACCGAGCGGAGAGGGCATCTGACGGGTGCGAGCATCTGATGAGCTGACGCGGGTATCGGTGAGCTTCGACGAGTCGAACCTGGTGCCGAACGCGGGACTGTTACCGGCGGCGGCATTGGCGCAGCGGCTGGGCTTGGCGGAGCTGATCGACCGGCGGCTGCACCTGGGGCGACACGGCGCGAACAGTGGCACGAAGGCGTTGACGGTGATCGGGGCGATCCTCGCGGGCGGGGACAGCATCGACGACGTGGCTGTCCTGCGAGCGGGCGCCGCGGGGCGGGTGTTCGACCGGACCCGGGCGCCGTCGACGGTCGGGTCGTGGTTGCGGGCCTTCGGGTGGTCCAACGTCCGCCAGTTCGACGCGGTGTCCCGGGAGCTGCTCGCCCGGTTGTGGGCCGCGGGCGCGGGCCCGGCGGATCTGCGCGGGCCGTTGACCATCGATGTGGACTCCACGATCGTGGCGGTCCACGGCCGGAGCAAGCAGGGCGCCGGGTTCGGTTACACCCACATCCGGGGGCTGCATCCGCAGCTCGCCACGTGCGCGCAGACCGGGCAGGTCTTGTTCACCCGGCTCCGGGGCGGGTCGGCGGGGGCAGCGCGGGGGGCCGGGTCCTTCCTGACCGAGACGGTCAGCCGGGTCCGGTCAGCTGGGGCGACCGGGCCGCTGACGGTCCGCGCGGACTCGGCGTTCTACTCCCGCTCGGTGCTCCAGGCCGCGCGGAAGTTCGACGTCCGGTTCTCGGTGACCGTCAGACAGGACAGGAAAGTCCAGGCCGCGATCGCCGGGATCGACGACGCGGCGTGGGCGCCGATCCCGTACTGGCTGTCCTCCCCGGAGGTGTCCGGCGCTGACGTCGCGGAGATCCCCTACACCTGCTTCACCGGCCGCGACGCCGTGACCGTGAGGTTGATCGTGCGTCGGGTCCGCCCGACCCCGGGATCGCAGCTGGCGCTGTTCACGATGTGGGACTACCACGCGCTGGTCACCGACCGGGACGGGGACGTCCTGGAGCTGGAGGCCGACCACCGCCGGCACGCGGTCGTGGAACAGGTCATCGCCGACCTGAAGTCCGCCGGGCTCGCGCACCTGCCCTCGGGGCGGTTCGCCGCGAACGCGGCCTGGCTCGCCCTCACCGCGATGGCCCACAATCTCGGCCGCGCCGTCGCCCGGCTCGCCGGGCCGGACCTGGCCACCGCGACCGCCGGAACCCTCCGCCGGCGAGTGTTCACCGTTCCGGGCCGGCTCGTCCGGTCCGGGCGCCGGCGACATCTCCGACTCCCCGCCGGCTGGCCCTGGGCCCGAGCGATCGCGACCGCCCTCCGCGCCATCCAGGCCATTCCCCTCCGCTACTGACCCCTCCACCCAGACCCGACGACCAGGACCCGGAGAAGCCGGCAGACCGGCCGGGCCCGCACGCCCCGACACAGCAACACCCCACCCCCACACCCACCCGCCCCGAGCAACACCTCCCGAGCAACACCGCGGTGGATCCGGGCTCCTACTGTCAAGCGGTGGTGGGTATGGGGAGCGCGGCGAAGACTTCGCGGGCGATGTAGCGCTTGAGGCAGCGGATCGCTTCGGTCTTGCTCTTGCCGTCGCTGACGCGCTTGGCGAGGTAGTCCTTGGTGCGGGGGTCGCAGTGCAGCCGCACGAGGGTGATACGCCACAGGGCGGCGTTGGCCTGGCGGTCGCCGCCGCGGTTGAGCCGGTGCCGGTGGATCTTGCCGCTGCTGGCCTGAACGGGGCTTACCCCGCAGAGCGAGGCGAAGGAGCGTTCGTTGACCAGGCGCTCGGGGTTGTCGCCGGCCGCCAGCAGTAGCGTCGACGCGACGTCGGGGCCGATTCCCTTCAGCGCGGTCAGGGCCGGGGCGACCTGCTCGGTGATGCGCTTGAGCCGGAGCTTCACCTGCTCGAGTCGCTCGGCCAGGAACAAGGCCCGCTGAGCGAGCTCACGCAGCGCGAAGCGGGTGACGGCAGCAAGGCTGTCATCGTCGGCGCCGACCCGGAAGGCGGCGCAGGTCGCCAGCAGCTCGCGCTGGGACAGGTCGCGGAGTCGAGCCCGTACCTCGTCAGAGGCGGTGACCAGCAGCGCCCGGAGCTGGTTCAACGCCTGGGTGCGGGCCTTGGTCGCGCTGCGCTGCGCTGCAGCACCTTCAGCGTGCGGAGCGCCTCGACCGGCCCGTCATGGGTCTTCGGCGTGGCGTTCGCTTCCCCGGACAGCACAGCCCGGGCGGCCGCGATGGCATCGACCACGTCGGTCTTGCCGTGCCGCCGGCGGACCTGCCGGTTGGGTCGCATCACCTCCACCACCGTGACCTGCTCGGCACGCAGGTGCCGAGCCAGGGACACCCCGTAGGTGCCGGTGCCCTCCACCCCGACCCGGTCGAGGACACCGAAGCCGCTCATCCACCCCAGCAGCCGCCGGTAGCCCGCCGCTGTCGTCGGGAACTCCGCGGTGCCCAGGACACCGCCAACGGCCGTGACGACCGCGGCGACGTGGACATCGAGGTGGGTGTCAACGCCGCCCGTGACGGGTGGGCGTAGTTCTGCGATCGTGGTCATGTCCGTCCTCTCACTCGCACTGGCAGGGCGGGCACGGCGCGGCGGTGGTCGGACAGTCCAGGGACGGGTGCCTGGTGCAACAGGCTCCTACAAGGTCACTCCCACCAGCGGCGTGCCAGGTCGTTCTCCCGCCCGGCCGACGGATCGGATCCAAGGCAGCACGTTCACGCCGGGGCTAAGAAGAGTCAGACCGGACGGGAGAACGACTCCATCCAACATCCCTGGGCTTAGGTGCCCGGCCCGGTTCGCCGGCAAGACTGCCCATGCCCCCTCCGGTGAGATCCGTTGGTGGTCTGGTCCGCTGCTGATCGAGATGTCATCCGATGTCACAGGCCGATCACCGCGGTCACCCAGACAGAGTCGTTACCGTTCCACGGATCCCGGCGCGGTCATCGACGATGCGAGCGGGGGTTGCGTTCGAGTGAGGCGTGGTGGTCGAGAAGGGCGTCAACACCGCGCGGGACAGGCGGTTGATGCCCGACAACCGGGAACTGCGCCGGGTGCGCGCCGCCGCGTGCGGGGCGGTCGGCAGCCGTGGAGCCCGGCTAGACGCGCCGCTGCAGCCGCACGGACGCCAGGTACCGACGGGGGGAGCGCCCGTGAAGTCAACTGTCAACCAGCACCATTCGACGGCGGCCCTTGACAGCCTCCCCCCGGGAGGCACGGTGCACCGCCGCCGGGGCCGGCGGGGGTCCCTGGCAGCTGCCGCGGCGGCGTCGGTGGCGCTGGTCGCCGCCGGGGTGGCGCCCGCGTCGGCCGCGGCGTCGGCGTCGGCCGCGTCGCGACCATCAGCGCCCACTACCGGTCGGTGGTTTCAGTTGAACGCGTCGAGTTCGTCGGCGATCTGGGCGATCTTCGATGCCCAGCTCTGGTCGCTGGCGTAGTGGACATTCATCCCGGCAAGGGTGGGGGACACGTACCACTGCCCGCCGGGGGTGAGGTAGTACTGCTTGACGTCGGCTGCCTGGTAGTTGATGCCTTCCTGGTCGCTGGCGAAGACCTTCGCGCAGGTGGTGGGGCAGCTGTCCGCGGCGCCGTTGCCGAAGTAGTTGTGGTCGGCGACGGCGATGTTGCTGGTGCCCCACGCGGACTCCTCGATGGCGTGCGCGACGAGGTACTGCGCGTTCACCCCGTAGGTGTGTTCGGCGTCGAGGAACAGCTGCCCGTCACCGGCGAGCGGGGACGAGCCGTGCCCGTTGGCGATGAAGAACCGGCGGATGAAGTCGACGGTCAACCCCGACGGGCGGGTCAGGTTGGTGTTCACGCTGAACCCGCTGTGCAGGGTCGACGCGCCGGTGGGCGCGGGCGGCCCGGCCGGCCCGGTCTGGGTGGCACCGACGGGGGTGATGTAGCCGCTGATCGTCATCCCGATGTTCGATGGGGTGGACCCGACGGTGGCCTGGGCCGCGGACAGGGTGGCCGCCACCACATGGGAGGTGGACGCGAACTCGGCCTCCCCCTGGCCGGACACCCCAGCGAAGTCGCCGTTCGCGGTGGCCACCGACCCGTCAGCGCCGACCGCGGTCACGATGCCGACGTGGTCAGCGGTGCCGTAGCCGTTGACGCCGTAGTTGTAGACGACGGCGTCACCGGGCTGCGGGCGGTAGCCGCTGGTGTGGAGGGTGCCGTGCTGCTGGCCGTACACGTAGAAGCTGCCCGCGGCGGCGGTGAGCCCGCCGACCGGGAGCCCGGTCTGTGACCACACCCAGATCGCGAAGTCCGCGCACCAGTACTCCGGTCGCCCGCCGTAGCCGGTGCAGCTGTTGGTGAACCCCCGCCCACCGCGGGTGTTCGTCCCACACGCGGTGCCGCCCACGTTGGCCTGGGCGAGGGCCGCCGCCGCGGCGGCGGACGCTCCCGGCGCGGGCGCGGGACCCGGTTTGGGCAGCGTGCCGTACAGCGCGGCCTTGGTCTGCGACCCGACGATCCCGTCGACACCGATCCCGTAGCCGGCCTGGAAGGTCTCGACCGCGGCGAGGGTGAGCGGACCGAAGCTGCCGTCGACGGCGAGGTGAGCACCCTGCCGGTTGAGCAGGCTCTGCAGCTCGGTGACGCAGCCGTCGTTCTCCCCCTGCCGGATCAGGGCGGGGCACGCGGCGGCGGTCAGGTTCACCGGGGCGGGGGCCCCGTTGCCGCCGGACCCGCTGACGTTGCCGTACAGGGCGGCCTTGGTGAGCGGGCCGACGATCCCGTCGGCCTGGGCTCCCCCGAGGGCGCTGGTCTGGAACGCGACCACCGCCGCCCGGGTTCCGGGCCCGAAGTTCCCGTCCACGCCGACGGGGTGCCCGTGCGCGCTGAGCAGGCTCTGCAGCTCGGTCACACACCCGTCGACCTCACCCTGGCGCATCAGGTACGGGCACGCCGAGGAGTTCAGGTTCGACACCGGCGACGGTGTCGGGGTGGTCCCGTACAGCGCGGCCCGGGTTCCCGGCCCGACGATCCCGTCAGCGCCGAGGCCGTGAGCGCGCTGGAAGGTCTCGACCGCCCCCAGGGTGCCCGCGCCGAAGTTGCCGTCCACGCTGATGTGCGCGCCTGACCGGTTGAGCAGGTCCTGCAGCTCGGTGACGCAGCCGCTGATCTGCCCTTCGGCGATGTCGACCGGGCAGGAGGGCAGCCGCAGGTCGATCGGCGCGGGTACCGACCCGCCGGTGTCGACCAGGCGGGCCTTGGTGGCCGGTCCGGCGATCCCGTCGATTCCGAGACCGGTCTCGGACTGGAAGGTGCGGACCGCGGCGTACGTGCCGGGCCCGAAGTTCCCGTCGACCGCCACCGCCGCGCCGTGCTGGTCGAGCAACGTCTGCAGCTCGGTGACACACCCGCTGACCTGCCCCTCGGCGATATCCACCGGGCACGACGCCGACGTCAACGGCAACGGCGCCGGGGCCGCGGCCGCGAAGCCCGCCCCCAGACCCAGGCCCGCGGCGGTGGCCAACACCGTCGCAGCGAACACCATCGACACCCGGCGGGCGGTAGCACGCATCAGCTGGACCTCCAGAGCACGGTCGCGGCGGGCCCGCACGCAGCAGCCGTCCTACCCGGCCGTCGTAATGACGGTCAAGACCCATCAGCGCGCCGCGCGGCCCACGCCGGGCCACCGGACGACACGCGCCTCCCAGTCCCGGTAGGAGCACCGGCCCGAGGGAGCGCGGCTCGGGCGGCGCGGTAGGCCGCCGACGGCCCGGCCGCCGCGGCCGACGATCGGCGGTCGGCTGCCGCTTCGGCGAGGTGGGCGGTCCGCTGGGCGGCCAGGGCCGCGGCGTGGGTGGCGCTGAACGGGGTGACGGGGACCCCGTCGGGGCCGCGCCAGGGTTTGAGGCGGTGGAGGACCCACCCGGCGGGATTGCGGAGCCCACCGGGAGTCCCCGGGGCGCTGGTGGCGTAGGCGTAGGGGCCGTCGACCGGGTGGGTGTCCAAGGCGTGCAACACGTCACCAGCGGTCCAGGCGTGGTCGAGGAAGTCCCGCAGCAGCCACCGCAGCCGCCGCGACGTGCCGACCCACGCCAGGGGTGGCGCGTCGTGGCGGAGCCGGTCGGCCAGCGCGAGGCGGTCGGCCCGGGTCCGGGCCGGGAGGTGGCGGGCCCAGCGGGTGGCGTGACACCGGTCACACACCGCCGCAGGAACCGCTCCGGTGGCCTGATCCGGGGGGTTACCACGGGTGACGGGGTGCCGGTTCGGCCGGGTCGTAGTCGCTGGTGGCCGGCCCGGAGGGCCCGTTTCCACGCGGAGCGGGGTCTTGACGGGTCGTCGGCAGGTGGTGCACGCGTGCGGGCGCGCGGGCGCCCGCCCGTTTTGGCTAGTCACCAGAGGTGACCCATTGGGGATGCCAGTTTCGTCCACAGGGTGATGGAGGGGGTTGTCGGCGGTGGGGGGTCCGGGGCTGCGGGTGGGGATCGCGCGGCCGGCGGGGTCGACGGTGAGCTCCCCGGTCTGGTAGCGGGGGTCCAGGGCGACGAGGCCGGGGTCGGGCTCCTCCCGGGGCCGGGGCGGGGGGACCGGTTCGAGCAGCACGTAGACGGCGGCCTCGTTGCCGCTGCCCTCCTCCGCCCCGCCGGGCCCGCGCGGGCCGCCATCACCGGTGGTGGTGGTCCGGGCGGGCTTTGGGGGGGTGGTGAGGGCCATCGGCCGGGTGAGGGCCCCGGTCCGCCCGGTGGAGACCACGGCGAGCAGGTGCTCGGCGCGCAGCCACGCCAGGAACCGGGCCACCGTCCGCCGGGACACACACCCCCGGTCGGCGAGCAGCTCCCACCCGCACCGGGTGGTGCACGTCGACCAGTCGGTGTGCTTCGCCACCAGCCAGGCGAGTTCGATCCGCCGCTGCGCGGCGTCGGCGCGGAAGCCCTCCTGGGCGGCGTCGGTGACCGCCCCCACCCAGTGGGCCAGGTTCACCGCCGGCCGATACCCGGCCGGGACCGCCGCCCACAACGCCGACCGAGGGCGTTGACCTGGGCGGGGACCGTTCCCCGTCAGCTGCGACGCCCGCGCCCGGCGGTCAGCCCGGGCCCGGGCGCGGGCGTCGGCGACCAGCGCCCACGACGCCGACCGGCGGGACTCCACCGGACGCTCCCCGAAGCGGGACGCCCAGGTAGCTGTGGGGCGGCCACCGGCCGCCGCCACGCTCACCAGCGCAGCAGGCGCCGGCTACGCGTCAGATCAGAGGGCGGGGTGCCTCGAGGACGGCACGTCACACAGACGGCGCGTCCCCCGCACCCCCCCGAGGGGGGCGAGGTAATGTCTCCTCCAGTACTCCTACGAAGCCCTGCACCCAAATCGCCGGCCAAAGTGACTTGGGGTGTGGGGCTTCGTCATGTCACGGGTCAGGTCGGCTGACCGGCCCGGTAGTCGTCAGGCAGACAGCGGCAGCTCGTCCTCGACGAAGGTCTGACGAAGCTGAACCGGCGGGCGACCGTAGTGCTCGGCCGCGAGGTTCGCAAGAAGGTCGTTATAGGTCAGGTCGAGCCGATCGGCTTCAGCCCGGAACAGGTCCGCCAAGTCAGCGGGGAGTCGGGTGCATACGAGCCACCTGTCACCTCTACTCGGCCTGCCCGCTCCAGGTCTGCCTCGTCCCATGCCCAGCACGCTGGCACTGCGGTTAGCAGAAAACAGGGACCACGAGGTCGACACGCCGAGTGTCGCGCCGATCATCGGGCTAGCCCGTCGGTGAGGGCGGCGGTGGCGTGTAGCCAGGCGTCGCGGGTGCCGGGTCGCAGGGCGGCGAGGTCGAGGTGGTCTCCGTCGGCGATGACCGGGTCGTAGGGCACCTCCACCACGGCCCGGGTGCGGGTAGCGAAGTGCTCGCGCAGCTCGGCCCGGGTGCGCCGGTCGGTGCTGGGGGTCGCGGCGGACAGGACGGTGACCGCTCGGTCGGCGAGGTGTCCGCGGCCGGTGGCGTACAGATGGTCCAGGGTCCAACTCGCGGTGACCGCGGAGTCCCGCTGGTAGGTCGACACCACCAGCAGCTGGTCGGCGGCGTCGACCGCGGCCTGCCAGTTCCCCGCCCGGACGTTGTTGCCGGTGTCCACCACGGTGACCCCGTAGAAGCGGGCCAGCACGTGGCGGACCCGGGTGAACTCCACCGCCCCGAACTGGGCCATCCGCGCCGGGTCCTCATCCGAGGCGAGGACGTCGAAGCGGGCATCGCCCTGGGGGCGCAGATACGCGGCGAGGTCCCCCACCCGGGCCGAGGCTTCCTCCAGGTGGGGTAGGTCGGCGAGGAGGCCGGCGATGGTGGGTTGGCGGGGGTCGGCCAGGGCGCGCATCCCGAGGGTGCCGCGGGTCTCGTTGTCATCCCACGCGATCACCGACCCCCGATGCGCCCCCCACGTCGCCGCCGCGGCGAGCACGGCGGGGGTCTTCCCGGCACCGCCCTTCGGGTTGACCACCGCCACCAGGCGGGGCCCGGTGAACGGCGCCTGCACCGCGGTGACCAGCTCCCGGTGGCGGCGTTCCGCCGCCGATGGGGGCGGGGTGATCCGGCCGCGGGTCCAGACGTGGACCCGGGCCTGCCACCCGACCATCGGCCGGGCCGCGGTCGGACGCAGCCGGGGCAGCAGCCCCGCCGGCTGCAGGGTTGGAACCGGCGCGGGCGGCGCCCCGCCGGTGTGCGGCGCGGAAGCGGCCGCGGCTGGTCCGGCCGGCTCGCGCGGTGCCCCGTCGGATGTGGGTCCGAACAGCCAGCGATCCTCGGCCCGGGGTCGGCGCAGCGGCCGGGCAGCCGCCGGCGACTGCACAGCTGGGGACGTCGGGGTATCCGCCGGCCGAGCGGTGTCGCGGCGGGGGAGCGGGTCGTCGAGGGGGGTGAGCCGCTGGTGGACGGCGCCGTTCAGCTGCGCCGGCAAAGGAGTGGTCGGTTGGGTGCCCATGGGATCTCCTGCCGGTTCGGAATGCGGGGCGGGGTCGTCCGCCCGGGCGGGCGCCGGTGCCGCGCCCTGGGGACGCCGGTCGAGGACGGCGTCCGCGGGCTGCGCGACGGCCTGTTCCGGCCATGCGTGGTCCGGTCCTGCGTCGTCCGGCCCCGCGGGGTCGGGGCCAGTCGGGCAGGGGTGGGCGGTGAGGTGACGGACCTGCCCGGTGGGGGTGGTGAGGTCCATCCGGACCGGTCGGTTCCCGAGGTGGGTCGCGGCCGTGGCCGCGGCGGCGTGGACTGCGGCGAGCAGGTCTACGAACCCCGCGATGGGCACCACCTGGCCGTTGAGGGTGGCCGAGGTCCCGTCGGGGGCGATGACGGCCCGGAAGATCGGGAAGGGCGGGACCCGGTCGACGCCGTCGTTGGTAGTGCGGGGTGGAGTCACGGCTGGTTCTCCTCGAGGAGTCGGGTGAGCTGCCACCGGCCGCCGGCGCGGATGAGCTGGATCGCGACGACGAACCGGACCGGGCTCCCGGTCCAGTGATCGGCGCCGACGGGGTTCTGGGTGACCGTCCACTGCCGGTAGACAGCGGTCGGGGTGTCCGGTGGGGCGCCGTCGGTGTACCCGCGGGCCACGGTCACTACCAGGTGCGCGCGGTGCGCCGCCCAGCCGTTCCACACCGCCCCGGGCGCGGCGACGATCTGTGCGGCGCCGACCGCGGCGGCGAACGGCCCGCCCAGCCAGGGCAAGGCGCGTTTATCGGCGTCCATCGGCTGCGCGTCGAGGGTGGTGTCCGACCCGAACAGGACTCGCAGCGCAGCTCGGGCGACCACGTCCGGGTTCCGGCTGGTCCGCGTCGACAGCGCCGGCAGCCCCCCGGCGGGGATGCCGCGCCGGCCGTGCGGGTAGGGCGCGGTCGAGACCGCCGCGGCCGGGTCCAGCGACAGCCGCGGATCCGGGGACGCTAAAACCGGGAACGCGGCCGTGGCGGGGGCTCCCGGATCGGACGGGTTCCAGCCGGGTTCCGCGGTCCGGGCGGGGTCCACCCCGGTGGGCGTCGAGGACGCCACCGACGGGGACGGTCGGCTCGAGCGGCTGATCGACGCCGGGCCGGTGGGCGAGGCGCAACCTGCCAGCACCGCGGCGAACGCAGCAGCGACACCGGCGCGTCCGGTGTCCCGACGGGCGGGGGAGGTGGTCATCCGTACCGCCGGACCGACCAGGTGTAGGGCTGCCAGTAGGCCTCGGTGAGCGGTTCAAGCTTCACCCCGCCGCCCGGGCCGGGGTGGGAGGCGTGCAGCAGCATCCCGCCGCCGACGTAGATCCCGATGTGGGACAGGTGGCTGCCGCCGTCGAGGTTGAACGCGACCACATCCCCCGGCTGCAACAGCCCGAGGTCGATCGTCGAGCCCGGTCCGTAGGCGACCTGGATGCCACCCGGCCCTGCACATCGGAGTCGTGCGGCAGGACCAGGGTTCCGCCGCTGGCGGCGTAGGCGGCGAACAGGACCAGCCCGGAACAGTCGAACCCGACCGGGCCTGACCCGCCGAGGCCGGCGGTGGGGCCGCCGACGTCCCCGCCACCCCACACGTAGGGCAGCCCGAGCTCGGTCTCCGCCGCGGTGACCATCGACGCCCCGAACACCGACCCGGCGCCCATCCCACCCCCGCCGGCCGGCGGCACCGCCGAGGCCGCGGAGTAGGTCCCGGTGAGGGTGTCGATTCGGGTGACGTAGCCGGGGGTCTGCCCGTTCTGCGGGATCCCCCGGGCGGCGAGGACCGCCCCGGGTCCGGCGTTGTAGGAGGCC
>JAABVA010005940.1_pt1 | contig 10924 bp, 13 predicted proteins | sample 5560331 | NCBI WGS metagenome assembly JAABVA01 (sample SAMN12812661, study PRJNA571458) | rock metagenome | isolation source: Antarctica rocks | place: Antarctica: Victoria Land, Mt New Zealand sud | collected 2016-01-07 | reverse complement strand
CGCCCGCGTCTTTCCCTGGATGCCCACCGGCACCGTCGCACGCACTGGCGCCGGCACCGTCGCCGCCGACCAGCTGCTGCTGGCCACCACCGGCCGCGTCCACCTCGACGGGCTGGCCTGCGACCCGCACTGGTGGTGGCAGTCCGCGCCGCTGTCAGAGTGGGACGGCCAGCCCCGCCGGCGAACCGCCCGCTCCTCCCACCAGCCAGCCTGAGCCCGAGCGACGTCACGCGACGCAGCGCCCGGTCGATCCGGGCCAGGCGTGCGGCGGCACGTGCTGACGCTCGTCAGCCGCGCGTCGGGCTCCTGCCGGCGGCGCCAGGAAGCCGGCGCTCGGCTGCGGCACACTGGCACGTCGTGGGCTGGACCTGGACCGGCGAGCCGTTGGCGTTCGTCGCAGCGGTTGGTTCGGTGCTCGACGCGGACCCGGTTCGCCACACGCTCGCCGTCAGCCAAGTGCACCTGCGCGCCGCAGCAGGCACGCTTCGGTGTCTGGACCGGGCCGGGCGCCCCGGGCGGGGCCATCCACTCCCTGCCGTTCCCGGTGCTGCCCGTGGTCGTCCCCGATCCTGCCATCGCACCGCTGGTCGACGCATGGCCCGCCGGCGCCGACGCGGAGGTGGCGGGTGACCCTGCGCTCGCCGCGCAGATCGCCGCGGTCTGGTGCGCGACCGGCGGGCGGGCCGCAGCCTGGCACGCTGACGGGGTGCAGGCAGGTGAGGAGCAGGCGCAGCCGTGGTGGCCGGAGCCGCCGGCGGCGGATGCGGTCGAGGTACGGCTTCGGCATGAGGACAACCGGCGGGCCTGGAACGAGGCCGCACAGCAGTACCGGGCCAAGCTGGATGACGCGGTCGAGTATCTGCGGGCGGGTGGTGTCCATCTGCATCCGCTCGAGCGGCAGCACCTGGGCGACCTCGGTGCCTGGTGCGAGCTGGCGGTGCACCTGCAGTGCGCTTCGGGCAAGGACACGCTGTCGCTGCTCAACGCGGGGGTCGCCCGAGTGGTGGGCGTCGACATCGCCGAGGGTCATCGCGAACGCCCGGCAGGTCAGCGAACGGTTGGGGGCGGCGGCGAACTGGTACCGCTGCGACGTGCTCGACACCCCGCATGAGCTCGACGGCACTGCCGACCTCGTCTACACCGGCCGCGGCGCCTTGGGCTGGGTCCACGACCTGCAGGGGTGGGCCGCGGTGGTCGGCCGGCTGCTGCGGCGCGGGGGGCTGTTCCATGTGCTGGACGACCATGCCGGGGCGTACCTGTTCGATCCGGCGGCGAGCGAGCTGCGGCCCAGCGGAGCGGACTACTTCGCGAACGTCACCGGCGCGCGGGGCTGGACCGAGCAGTACGTCGGCGACCTCGGTCGCGAGAAGGCTGAGCATGCCGTCAAGCACGAGCGGCTGTGGCCCCCGTCGGCTGTGTTCAGCGCACTGGTCGGCGTGGGGCTGGTGGTCGAGCAGTTCGGGGAGCATCCCGACGAGTACTGGCCCGCCTTTCCGCATCTTGATCCACAGGTCCGGCGACGGCTGCCCATGACCTACACAATCACCGCCCGTCAGCCGTAGCCCGGCGCGGTCTGCTGCAGGGCTCGCTGCTGCACCGGCTGCTCGACCTGGTGGAGGGGCCTCAGTAGCAGCGCCGCAGGATTGTGCGCCTTTAGTTGGGGTCGCCTGAGTAGTGGTGAGATTTTCGTCGTCAACCTCGAAGTTTCATGATCTTGGTGGTTGGTCGTGTCCGAGGCGGGAGCGGCTTCGGTCGCTTGAATTCAGCATCAAGGTGTGACAGTTCTGCCGGGCATGGAGGTAACCCTCTGAGGCCAGGGAACCCTCTCCAGGACAGGAGCATGAACTGCAAGGGATCGCGCACCGGCCTGGTGCACCACGTCGTTGGGGGGCCGCTCGCTCGGACCGGTCGTCCTATTCTTGGTCGAGTGGTGTCGTCCTGGATTTCGCCGAAAGCGCGCAAGGGCGTCGAAAGCGGCATCGCCGGACGCGGACTCGTCGCCCACGAGGCCATCGACGCCGGCGAGGTCGTGGCGGTCAAGGGCGGCCACATCGTCACCACGCAGGCACTGAACGGGCTGAGCGAACCGCTGCAGAACTCGGAGATCCAGGTCGCCGACGGCCTGCACCTGGTTGCCCAAACGCCGGAGGAATACGAGGCAGTGATGGTGTTCATCAACCACTCCTGCGAACCCAACGTCGGCTTCGGCGGCAACACCGTCCTGCTCGCCATGAGCGCCGTAGCAGCTGGGGTGAAGCTAACCACCGACTACGCGATGTTCGACGACTACACCAGGCAGATGACCTGCCGCTGCGAGACGGCCAGTTGCCGTGGGACCATCGACGGGCAGGACTGGCGCCGACCTGACCTGCAGCGGCGCTACGCCCGCTACTTCTCCTGGTACCTCCAGCGCAAAATCGACGCCTCGTCGGAAAACCGGTAGCCGAAACCACCCCAGGCGCTGAGCTGACCTCGCACCCGGTGCAGATGCTCCAGCAGTGTGCCGCCGGGATGAGCGACCTCACTGGCGCCGTGTTCGCGCAGCAGATCCTCGGCGGCCGCAACCGCGGGGGCCAGGTTCATCATCTCAACCTCTTCTGGTCGCTGCAGTCGTCGGCGCCGGCAGCAACGATGCCGCCCGTCAAAGGTGCGGTCAACGTACGAGACTGGCTGCGTGACCGTTCTGTCGACCCTGACCCTGGGCGGGTCGTCGATCGTGCTGCGCCGCGCATGCGTGCAGGACCTGCCCAGGATCGTCGAGCTGCTCGCCGACGACCAGCTCGGCGCCGGTCGCGAGGAGCCAGCCAACCCGGACCGCGTTGACCCCTACGTCGGAGCGTTTCACGCCATCGACGCTGACACCGCACAGCTGCTGGTCGTGGCGGTCGACGGGCAGCACGTCGTGGCCACCATGCAGCTGTCCTTCATCCCGGGCCTGGCGCGACGAGCAGCCCTGCGGGCGCAGATCGAGGCCGTCCGGATCGCGGCCAGCCACCGCAGCCGGGGGTTGGGATCGGCGATGCTCAGCTGGGCGATCGAGGAGGCGCGGCACCGTGGCTGCGCCCTGGTCCAGTTGACCACCGACAAGACGCGCTGCGACGCCCGTCGCTTCTACCAGCGCCTGGGCTTCGTGGCCTCCCATGAAGGACTCAAGCTGCCGCTCTGACCATCAAGAAGTGCCGGGAGCCGATCGCGCTACGGGAACTACCCCCTCCTGCTTTGCCGGCGCGGTCAAGCCGAAGCCGAGCCTCTTGAACGACAGTGCGCGTGGGGGCGTAGACCTGCCGCAGCATGAGCAAATCGGGTTTCCTGGGACGATCAGCACGTCGGCTCGAAGAACGCGAGCGGGTTCGCGGAGAACCCACAATCCCGGCATCCCTCGGTGAGAACATGCAGCGATGGCCAGGATCGTCTACGACACCAGGGCTGCTGCCGGGTTCCAGGCAGCGCGCGAGATCCCACGCGAAGGGCTGGACGGGTGGCGCGACGCGATCAACCGTCACCTGTCTCCGCGGCCCGGGATGACGGTGGTCGACGTCGGCGCCGGCACCGGGGCGTTCAGCACCGCAATCCACGACTGGTTCGCCGTGACAGTGCTCGCCGTCGAACCGTCGGAGGCTATGCGTGCCCTGATCCCCCACACCCCGGGTATCGAGATCCTCGCCGGGTCAGCCGAGGAGCTCCCGATCGGTGACTCGAGCGTCGACGGCGCGTGGCTGTCGACGGTCACCCACCACATCACCGACCTGCCCGCAGCCGCGGCAGAGCTGCGCCGAGTGCTGAACCCCGGCGCGCCGGTCCTGGTCCGCAACTTCTTCCCGGGCCGGACCGAGCGGATCGGCTTGCTGCGGTTCTTTCCCGAGGTCGCCCGGGTCTTCTCCTCGTTTCCGACTGTCGAGCAGACGACAGCAGCGTTCGCCACGGCCGGCTTCACGCTGCAGGAGGCAGAGTCGGTGCCGCAGCAGACCGCGCCGAGTCTGGCAGCGATCGCGGACAAGCTCGACCGCAAGTCCGACACCGCGTTGCAGTCCTTGTCCGACGCCGAGTTCGCGGCTGGGATGACACGCCTTCGAGCCGCAGCCACACGCGAGCAAGACCCGGTCGTCGACTATCTGGACCTGCTGGTCCTGCAGTAGAAGCCGGCGCTCAGGGCGCATACCGATCACCTTGAGCGTCAGTGGCCCCCGCCGGGCGGGACGGCGCCGTTATACGGACGGCAGCCTGTCGACAATCAGTGGTTCCGAGATCATCCGCTGCCTCAAGGGCTACGTCGCAGATGTGGCGCCGGCCGCTCTCCACGCGTCATCCCCACGAGCAGCGGGCGGGTGACCGCCCAGGTGCGCACCGCTGACGAGGCGGCCCAGAACTTCGCCACCGGGGTCACGGGGGGACCCCGGGCCGCTTGTAACCAGGGCGCACCAACCCCACCAGGGCGAACACCGCCGACGCCGAAGCTCCCACGGCGTTGGCCGCAAGCAGAACACCGCGGATCTGGCAGCTGTTCAAGGTTCCCGAGTCCCGCACACGTGGAGCCCAGGAGGTTCATCGACCTGCGGCAGCCTCGACCATCGGTCCATCGCCGACCCCGCCGCAAGGACCAAGGAACCCTCAGCGGCACACGGGGGCTGTCCCGCAAGCGGATCGTCCAGTGGCGCCCGCTGCCGGTTGCTCTGCCGGGCTCGCCGTGCGCCTCCCGGCTAGCGTCAGCGAGGTGGAGCACACCGCTGCCTTGGGCGAGCTGGCGCTCGTCGACGCGGTGCGGGACGCATGCCGGGACGTGGCTGGGCAGGCACGTGCAGTCGGGATCAACGTGGGAGCGATTCAGGCGTACGCCGACGCTCTGCCTGGCGCGGCCGACGTGCCGGGTCTTGATCCCGTGGCCCACTTCGTCGAGGGCGACGCCGAGTCCGTGGCGGCCTTCGTGCTGTGTGTCGATGCGATCAACTTCGGGTCGGGCTGGTGGCCGACGGTACGAAAGCGGCCTGGACGCTCGGGCTACCTGACGATGGCTAGCGGGCTAGCGGACCGGTTCCGCGCTCGCGGGCCGTGGCCGGCCGAGGCACTGGCCGGGCTCCAGGCCGGCGAACTCGCCGAGGTGCTCGACCAGGACCCTGAGCACGAACTCCTCCCGCTGTTCGCCGGCGCGTTGCGCGACCTCGGCAGGCACGTACGTGATGAGACCGACGGAAGCTTCCTCCGCCTGGTCAGCGACGCGGACGGCTCGGCTGTGAACCTGGCCACCCGGCTGGCGGGATGGGACTGCTTCTTCGACGTTTCCCCCTATGCAGGCCGAGACGTGCCGTTCTACAAGCGGGCGCAGCTCACCGCCGCTGATCTCCACGGCGCTGGGGTCGCCCATTTCGGTGACCTGACCCTGCTGACCGCCTTCGCGGACAACCTGGTGCCCCACGTGCTCATCGTCGACGGTGTGCTCGAACTCGACCCGCCCCTCGCTCGGCGCATCGCAGCCGGGCAGCTGCTGGTGCACGACTCAGCGGAGGAGGTCGAACTTCGGGCTTGCGCCCTGCACGCCGTCGAGCTGTTGGTGGCTGCCACGCAGTCCCGCCTGTGCGCCGCGGAGATCGACATGGTGATCTGGACCCGCGGGCAGCAGCCCCATATGAAGGCCCGCCCGCGGCCCCGCGCCCGCAACACCGCCTACTGACACCCGAGGACCTGACGTCCACAGAGGCTGCTGCTGCCTGGCAGACAGCCGTCCTAGTGGAGGAAGGTCTAGCGGGCGGAGCGCCTAGGGCGCTGGACGATTCACGAGTAGGTGTGATGCTGACTGGGTGGTGACCACCGAAGTCGACCAGCTCGAGCAACAGCAGGTGCTGCAGAGCCAGGCAGTCGAGGTGCAGCAGGACCTGCACTTGCCTCAGCGGTTGTCCGTGGTGGGCGCCCCGGTGCGCGTGGGCAGCGCTGCGCTGGGGGTGATGGTGCGCCGCGACCTCGACTTCACCGTGATCTGCGCCAATCTCGGCACAGCCGTCCAGGAAGCGGTGGCGGGACTTGGTGCTGGCCTGTCGCTGCACCCCCGCGTGCGCCAGGTGCAGCTCCGCAACGACACCGGCGCCTGGAACACGGACCCGACCTACCCCGACGGGCTTTACCTCGGGCTGCAGTACCGCTCCCAGCAGGACCAGGACTGGACCCTTGACCTGTGGTTCGTCGACCAACCGGACCGCCAGCCGGACCTGGTGCACCTGCAGGACCTGCTACCCGCGCTCACCCCCACCCGGCGAGCCATCATCCTGGCGATCAAGCAGGCGCGCTGCAGCCTCCCCAATCACCGGTCCAAAGCCAGTAGCTACGACGTCTACCGAGCCGTGCTCGGGCACGACGTACGCACGACCGAACAGTTCGACCAGTGGTTGCACGACCAGCGCTGACCGCGAGCGGCAGCTAGCGCCAGCCCCTTTCGGTCCGCATGGGGTCGCGCAGCGGCCAGTCCTTGTCGGGCCGCCGTTCGAGAAGGTTTGACCTACTCCCCGACGGCGCCGTCGGTAGCCTCTCGCAGCAAGTCGGCGTGCCCGGCGTGCCGGGCGGTTTCCTCGATCATGTGCAGCAGCACCCAACGCAGATCCCAGCGTTGGCCATTCGGCTTCGCCGGTACCGAAAGCTGGTTCAAGTCGCCAACCTGCTCGACCACAGCAGCACTACGAGCGATGGCTTCCCGGTACCCACTGCGCAGCTGCAAAGGCTCCAGCTCCAAGGCGACGCGAAAGTCCCAGCCGGGGTCCGCCTCCCAGTCCACGCTCCCCCACGGCTCGGTCTCCGGCAGCCCCAGGAACCGCACCCGAAACCACCAGTCCTCGACGTTTGTGAGGTGGTAGAGCAGCCCGGCAAGTGTCATGGACGACGGCGGCAGCCGCTGCGCCAATTGCTCGCGGGTCAGACGCTCCGTCTTGAGCAGCACCGTTTCGCGTAGGAAGTCGAGGAACCTAGTCAGCTGCAGCAACTCAGGGCCAGACGAGGGCGGGTCTTGTCGCATGCCAGGCATCTTCACCGCAAGTAAGGCGACGGCGCCAACGGTTACGTCCCGGCGTTGGCCATCAGCCCACCTTCCGCACCGCAGGCGCTGCCCAAGCGGTCTGGCCCCGGTCGCCGCAGCATGCTCGCGAAGAAGTCAGCCCACTCGCGCGGCCTGCATCTTCGGTCTCGAGGTAGTCCCGCAAGCGGAAGGATCAGCGGGACACCGTCCCGTTGGACGTTCGTTCACCGCGATGGCGGGCCAGGGCGCCGGGTACCCGATTGTAACGGTCTCGGCTCGTGGTGCAGCCTGACGACTGCGTGTGGGGCGCCAGGTGGGGTGGGCTTAACCCATGCTTTTGGCGCCGTCGAGGGATTCTCGGATGATGTCGGCGTGCCCGGCGTGCTGGGCTGTCTCGGCGATGATGTGTAGCAGTACCCGGCGGGCGGATCGGTGTGCCCCGGGCTGGAACCATGGGGCGGCCGGTAGCGGGTGGGCAACGCCCAGGTCCGGCAGGGACGCCACGAGCGCGTCGGTGCGGCGGGCGACGGCGTCGTACTGGTCGAGGACATGCGCGACGGTCTCGCCGGGTAGCAGCTGGAATTGTCCAGCCCACTGGGCTTGGTCGGCGAACGCGCCGGCCATCGCGACCGGGCCGCGTTGGATGAAGTCGACCCACTGGGACTCAGTGGCGGCGACGTGCTTGACCAGCCCACCTAGGCACAGCTCGCTGACGGTGGTGCGCTGCGCTGCCTGGTGGTCGGTGATCCCGGCCAGCGTCTGGCGCAGGAAGCCGCGGTGCGCGGCCAGTGTCTCGAGCAGGTCGCCGCGCTCCGGGTCCAACCCACCGCCAGTGCTGGCGCTGGGTGTGCTGTCGGTGGCGGTGGTGCCGGTCGGGGTGGTGCCGGTAGGGGTGTGGTCGGTCAGTGTCATCGGGCTGCCCTTTCGTCGTGGTCCAGGTGCTGCGTCAGCGACGCTAGGGAGGACAAGTGCCAGTTCCTGACCTCAATAGGGTCAGACTCGGTGCCATGTCGACCACCAGCTCCCGGACGTTGCAGCTGCTGTCGCTACTGCAGGGCCAGCGGTACTGGCCCGGCGAGCACCTCGCCGCCCGGCTCGGGGTCTCGATTCGCACGTTGCGACGCGACGTCGACCGGTTACGGGACCTGGGGTACCCGGTCCAGGCGCACCGCGGCGTCGATGGCGGCTACCAGCTCGGCGTCGGCGCCGTGCTCCCACCGCTAGTCCTGGACGACGAGGAGGCCATCGCGTTGACCGTCGGGCTGCAAGCCGCCGCGTCCAGCGCCGTGGCCGGGATGGGCGAGGCGTCGTTGCGGGCGCTGACCAAGCTCGTTCAAGTCATGCCGGCCCGGCTCCGACGCCGGGTCGACGCGCTGCAAGCGGTCACCGTCCCAGCCTCCTGGGACAGCGCCGGCCCCTATGTCGATGCCGTCATCCTGACCGCGGCCGCGCAGGCCTGCCGCGACGTCGAACGGCTCGACATCTCCTACACCTCAGCCGACGGTATCCGCACCGACCGCAGCGTCGAACCGCACCGGCTCGTTCCCCTAGGGCGGCGGTGGTACCTGGTCGGCTACGACCTGAGCCGACACGACTGGCGCAGCTTCCGGCTCGACCGGATCCAACGCCTACGCGGCGACGGGCAACGGTTCCGCCCGCGAGAACTCCCCGCCACCGACGCCGCCGCGTTCGTGCGCCGCGGGATCAAGGAAGTCCCCAAGACCTACCACGTGCACGCCGTGGTCTACGCCCCAGCAGCCGAGATCCAGCGCCGACTCGGCCGGTGGGCCACCGTCGAGGAGCTCGACACCCACCGCTGCCGGTTACGGCTGCGCACCGACTCCCTCGACTGGGCCGCCCTAGCACTAGGCACCGCCGCCGCCGAGATCACCGACGTCAACCCACCCGAACTCCTCGAGCACCTCCACCAATGGGCCGACCGCTTTCACCACGCAGACAACTGCTAACGCCGAAGCAGGGCCGCCCCCAGATCCCAGTTTCGATCCGCGATCGGGACTGGTGATCGTATGGTCGACCGGTGCGACGATGACGGCGTGGAGACCTTCGACGAGATCGCCGACGAACGCCGCCGCCTGGCTGATCTGCTGTCCGGACTGACTCCCGAGCAGCTGGCCGCCCGAAGCCTCTGCCAGGAGTGGACCGTGCACGACGTGGCTGGGCATCTGGTCGTGCCTCTCGAAGTGGGCGTCCCTAAGTTCTTGCTGACCATGGTGTCGTGCCGCGGGAGCTTCGATCGAGCGAACGTCCGCCTCACCCGGCAGCAGGCTCGCCGCTCTATCGATGAGATCACCGGGGTCTTGCGACGGAAGGCCGAGATGCGGTTCCCCCCTCCTGGTGCCGGTCCCGAGGCGCCCCTCACTGACCTGCTCGTGCACGGCCTGGACATTCGGTGGCCGCTGCGGCTGACTCGTGATGTCCCCGAAGCACGACTGCAGAAGGCTTTGACCTTCCTGACGTCCACGCCCGCCCGTGGCGTCGTCCCCCGGGGCGCCCGCGACGGGCTGCGCTTCGAGGCCGACGACATCGACTGGTCGCACGGCAGGGGTCCCGAGGTGCGCGGTGGTGCCGAGGCGCTTCTCCTCGCGATCACGGGGCGCACCGCCGCACTCCGCCTCCTGGGCGGCGACGGGCTACCGGTGCTGCACGCCAGAATGTCGTGAAGCACACCAGCACGGACCACACACTGTTGGCGCTGACTACAACCAGGCCCGCGGCGCCGGATCACGGAGAGGGGCTGTCAGAGGTGGTGGAGGGCACTGAGCTCGTCGACCGCGTTCGCGACGCCCTTGCCGCTCATCCGGCCGTGCGTGAGGTGAAGATGTTCGGCGGCCTGTCGTTCATGGTGAACGAGAAGATGGCCGTGTGCGTGCGCAGCGACGGCGATCTCCTGGTGCGTTGCGACCCCGGACAGGCCGACGATCTGCTTGCGCTCGAGGGAGCAGGTCCGGCTGAGATGGGGGCAGGTCGGCCGATGAGCAAGAACTGGATATCGGTTGGGCAGGAGGCGGTCGAGAGCGACGATCAGTTGGCCTTCTGGGTCGGCGTGACGCTCGAGTACAACCGGGCAGCGGGGACGACGCCAGGCCGAGACCGCCAGCCGAAGCGCTCCCGCTGATCGACTAGGAGCAGTGCTGGCAGTCCAACCTCAGAGTGCTCGGCCTAAGCAGCAGGCCGGTTGCGCAGCGCCAGCCCGCCGCGATCCAGCGGTTCCGGTAGCCGACCCCCCACCGGCACGCCTCCCCCACGGCCTGCTGCGCCGCGAAGCAGCAGGTGGGTTGTGCCGTATTACTGGTTCGGTGACTTGTGCCGGCGAGCGCGGGCTAATCGGGACCCCTGATTACGGCGGGCTAGATGAGACGCGCCGCCTGTAGGGAGGGAGCAGATGACCTCCGGGTCGAGGGTGCTTCGAGGGTGCAGCGCAAGGTTGCACGGCGAGTTCTCACTTGACGTGGGTGGCCGCGTGATCGCGCGGGTGCAGGACGAGTAGAGACTCAGCGCAGGTAGAAGGCGCTGAAGTCGCGGCTCTGGGAGGTGAAGTAGTGCCCGGGGCCCTTGCTCTGGTTGTCGCGGGTGACGTGGGGGTGCACGGTGCCGGCTTCGTGGGTGAAGTAGTAGCCGATGCTCCAGTCGTAGTTGATGTCGAGCTGCATCCCGCGCACGGCGCCTGCCTGGGCGAGCAGCCGTCCCAGTGAGCAGACCGAGGTGACGGGGCTGTTGACGAACACCAGCGCACCGTCGGCGCGTTGGCCGACGCCGGTGCGGGGGACGTAGGAGTTGTTGCCGACGCCGTATCCCCACACCGGGGTGCTGCCGCTGGAGCAGGTGGGGTTGACGGTGCCGCCGTCGACGAGCAGGTCCAGGTTCTGCCGGACGCTGCGCACCGAGGGGTTCATCGACACGTCCCGGCCC